>CAJDWH010000016.1_pt1 | contig 23470 bp, 23 predicted proteins | sample 7391531 | NCBI WGS metagenome assembly CAJDWH01 (sample SAMEA7055715, study PRJEB34461) | soil metagenome | biome: terrestrial ecosystem; feature: Peninsula; material: soil | place: Antarctica | collected 2016
CCAGGCGGCGCAGCGCTCTCCATGTAGCCACAAGAACCAGAGTTGCCAGCGTCAGGCGAAGCCAGAGCGGCAGCGCACAAAGCAGCGTCGCCAGTACGGTCAGCGTTGCAACGATCAGCAAGCCTCGTTGCAACAGGCGCGACGGCGCATAGTCAAAGCCGATGGCGGGCGCGGATGTCATCGATGATCGCCTGCCAGTCCGCTCGCTCGGGACGGGCGTGGCCCATCACCCAGTCCCACAGATCCGGGTCCTGCACGTCGAGCAATGCATCGAATGCGCGTTTTTGTGCTTCGTCGGCAGTGGCAAAGCGCTCCTCCAGCCAGCCGCCGAACATCGCGTCCAGCTCACGGGTACCCCGGCGAACGCGCCAACGCAGGCGCTTGAGAAGGGCATCGTCCATCAAATCAACCTGCGCGAAGCGCCTCTTCTGTCTCCTGTCCCCGGCGGGGAGAGGATATACGGAGTCGTCGCAGCGCGACGACGATCTCTCACGCCGAACGTCGTTCCGCCATCAGCTTCTTGATCTCCGCAATTGCCTTGGCCGGGTTCAGGCCCTTCGATTGCCGGGCCCAGATATTTGTCACCGTTCCACCAGTAGCTCGGACAGGCAGTCGAGCAGCACGCACACAGGATGCACTCGTAGAAGCCATCGAGCTTCTTGCGCTCCTCCGGCGATTGCAGGCGCTCGAGCGCCGGCGCCGGGCTCTGCGTGCGGATCCACGGCTTGATCGAGGTGAGCTGGGCGTAAAAGTGGGTCAGATCAGGCACCAGATCCTTCACCACCGGCATGTGCGGCAACGGATAGATCTTAACGTCGCCCTTGGCAACGCTGTCGATGGCACAGGTGCAAGCCAGCGTGTTGACGCCGTCGATGTTCATCGCGCACGAACCGCAGATCCCTTCGCGACAGGACCGGCGCAGGGTCAACGTGGGATCGATCTCGTTCTTGATCTTCAGCAGCGCGTCCAGAACCATCGGGCCGCATGCAGCAAGGTCGACTTCGTACGTGTCGATACGCGGATTCTTCCCGTCATCCGGCGACCAGCGATAGATGCGGAAGGTCCGCGGATTCTTCGCATCCTTGGCGGGATGATGCTTGCCAGGCTGGATTTTGGAGTTGCGTGGCAGCGTGAATTCACCCATGACATTGCCCTTCAATGTTCTCGAAAACTGGACGTGGCACTGATTGCGACAACTCAGTAGACACGCTTGGCCAAGGCGACCGGAGTCACTTCGTCGGTCAATGTGTTCATGTGTACTGGGCGGTAGTCGAAGCGGGTCTTGCCCTCTGGATCAACCCACACCAGCGTGTGCTTGAGCCATTGCTTGTCATCGCGCTCGGGGAAATCCTCGCGTGCATGAGCACCGCGACTCTCCTCACGCTGCTCGGCCGAATGCATCGTGGCCACGGCCTGCCCCAGCAGATTGGACAACTCCAGCGTTTCGATCAGGTCGGTGTTCCATATCAGCGAACGATCGGTGACCTTGACGTCCTTGAACATGTCAAAGACCTCGGAGATCCGCTGCTTGCCCTCGGCCAGCGTCTCCGCAGTACGAAACACCGCAGCGTCCTTCTGCATCGTGCGCTGCATGGTGGTGCGAATCTGCGCCGTCGGCATACTGCCGTCCGCATGACGAATCGCATCGAAACGAGCCAATGCCTTGTCCAGCACATTGGCCGGCAAATCCTTGTGCTGGGTCCCGGGCTGGATCAACTCGGCGCAACGGAACGCTGCTGCGCGGCCAAAAACCACGATATCCAACAACGAATTGGTGCCCAAACGGTTGCCACCGTGCACGGAGACGCAGGCCGCCTCTCCAATGGCAAACAACCCCGGCACAACGGCGTCCACGTCGTCACCGCGCTTCTGCACCACTTCGCCGTGAATGTTGGAGGGAATCCCTCCCATGCAGTAGTGCGCCGTCGGCAGCACCGGAATCGGCTGTTTGGTCACGTCAACCCCGGAAAAAATCCGAGCAGATTCGGAGATGCCGGGCAGTCGCTCGTGGAGCACATCGGGACCGAGATGCATCAGGTTCAGCAGGAGGTGGTCCTTGTGCTCGCCGACACCGCGGCCTTCGTTGATCTCCACCGTCATGGCGCGGCTGACCACGTCGCGCGAGGCCAGATCCTTGGCGTGCGGTGCATAGCGTTCCATGAAACGCTCGCCCTCGGAGTTGGTGAGGAAACCACCTTCGCCACGCGCGCCCTCGGTGATCAGGCAACCGGCCCCATAAATGCCGGTGGGATGGAATTGCATGAATTCCATATCCTGCAACGCCAAGCCGGCCCGCAACACCATGCCACCACCATCGCCGGTGCATGTGTGCGCCGAGGTGGCGCTGAAGTAGGCACGCCCGTAGCCCCCCGTGGCCAGCACCACGGCATGCCCACGGAAGAAATGCATGGTGCCTTCGTTCAAGTCCAGCGCAAGCACGCCAAGACACACGCCGTCGTCGTCAAAAATCAGGTCAGTCGCGAAATATTCGACGAAAAACGTGGCGTCATGCGCCAGCGCCTGCTGATACAACGTATGCAGCATGGCGTGACCAGTGCGGTCCGCTGCGGCACAGCTACGCTGCGCGGTGCCTTTCCCGTAATGCGTGGTCATGCCGCCAAATGGGCGCTGGTAGATCTTGCCTTCCTCGGTGCGCGAGAACGGCATGCCGTATTGCTCCAGCTCGATCACCGCTTCCGGTGCGTGCTTGCACATGTACTCGACCGCGTCCTGGTCGCCGAGCCAGTCGCCGCCCTTGACCGTATCGTAGAAATGAAACCGCCAGTTGTCCTCGCTCATGTTGCCCAGCGCGGCGGCAATGCCACCTTGCGCGGCCACCGTGTGCGAGCGCGTCGGAAAGACCTTGGTGATGCAAGCGGCTTTGAGGCCTTTTTCGGCCATGCCGAACGTAGCGCGCAGGCCTGCGCCACCGGCGCCGACCACGATCACGTCATAGAGATGTTGTTGAACTTTGTAGCTTTCCATGGAATCCCGGCCTCGCGTCTTGTCTTATGGGTTCAGCGCAATGCGCAGTACGGCAAGCACGCCAGCCAGCGCACCGAGCACTGCGAGGAACTTCATCGCCACCACCATGACGACTTCCTTCCAGCGGGTGTGCACGTAATCCTCGATCACCACCTGCAGGCCGAGTACGGCATGCCAGAACATGGTGATAACGAACGCGATCAGCAGCAGCGCGTTCCACGGTTGTGCCACGGCGGCGCGCGCGGTGGCGTAATCGGCATGCAACAGGCACAACACGGTTACTACGAACCAGATACCCAGCAGCACCAGCGCCGCTGCGGTTACCCGCTGGGTCCACCAGTGGCCCACGCCGGACTGAGCCGAGCCCAGCCCGCGGGCGATCTTCATCGGATCACGACGGTCCTTCACCACGGCGTCCTTCGCGCTCATGCCGCACCTCCGGCCATCAATACGTAAGCCCACACCAGTACGGTCAGCACGATGCTACCGGCCACCGACAGCCAGCTGGAACGCACGAACTGGGGAATCTCGTAACCGATCCCGGCATCCTGGATAAGGTGACGGATGCCGTTGCACAGGTGATAGAACAACGACCAACTCCAGCCAAACATCAAGACCAACCCGATCGGGCTGCCGATGAGGCTCTTGAAGTTGTCGAAATGACTCTCGCCAGCGGCAAGCGCCAGCAAGCCGAAAACCACCAGCAAGCTGCCGACTGCCAGCGCGACACCGGTGGCGCGATGCGTGATGGAAGACATCATCTGCACCTGCTTGCGATAGATCTGCAAGTGCGGGGAAAGCGGTCGTTGCGTATTTGCCATGGCGGCTATCCTTTGTGGAATCGCTTATGTCGCTGTCGCATCTCACCGCTTCGTTGTACCGACTGCGTCAGGCGCCCAACCCTGATCAGAAGTCGATGCAACGACCGTTCTTTTCCCAATCGCCGTAGCGCGTGGGATCCAGAGCCGGACGCTCTGTTACTGCCTTGTCACGCGGTGGGTCGACCGGAACGGCGGTCGTCTCCGGCGCAATGCCAGCAGGCGTGGACTCAACGGGCGTTGTGGTGTCAGACATGGTATTCCCTAGCCAGCAAAGGTTAGTACTTGATGCCATGCAGCACAACTATTGACAGGCAGACCATGCACCGCGGTCAGGATACCTGCAGCACTTGTGCCGCGAGCTCATTGCCCCAAACTTTGGCAAACATGGAAAAGCCGCTTCCCGCCGAAACGCTGTTGCTCGAAGGCCCCGATGCGGCAACGTTCGCGCATGCGCAGTTCAGCAGCAAGATCGACGCCCTTGCGGTCGGCCAGTGGCAGTTCAGTGCGTGGCTGGATTCGAAGGGCCGCGTGCGCGCATTGTTCCATGTGGCCAGACTCGACCAGGAACGCTACTTATTGCTCCTGCGTGGAGGCAGCGCGGCAGCGATGGTCGAGTCGCTGGGTCGCTTCGTATTCCGCTCGAAGCTCAAACTCACCGCACTGCCCAAACGGGCGCTAACCACCGGCATCGCCCGTCCGATGCATAGCGTCACCCACGATGATGATTCCATTTCTTTGGGATGTGGTTCGCACAGTCTCGATATCGTGGCAACGCAAGACTCAAATGATGCATGGCGCCTGATCCAACTGCGTGAAGGTTGGCCGTGGCTGCCAGCGTCCGCGCTGGATACGCTGTTGCCGGCCGCGATCTCGCTACAGCGCCTGCAGGCGGTAGCGGTCGACAAAGGCTGTTATCCCGGTCAGGAAATCGTGGCGCGCCTGCATTTTCGCGGCGGGCACAAGCGGCACTTATGGCGCGGCATGTTGTCGCAGCAGACGTCAACTGGTGAAGCGCTGTTCGTCGACGGACGTGAAGTCGGTTGCGTGCTTGATGTGGTCGCTGGCAAGGACCACATCGAAGCACTGCTGGTCCTGAATGATGATGTCTCAGTACAGCCGGACGCGAGCAATCAGCACACGTTCGATGACCACGCAACGATAACATTGCAGACATCATGGCCAGCATGAATGGTGCTCGCCAAGGTGTGCAAATTTTGCGATGACACTTGGCAACGGATGGTGAGTACAAGTTAAGCTTGGGTCGTGCGGCACTTGCCAGCGGCGAGCTCCGCCACTAGGCTCCGTCGATTGAATATCGTGGCACCCGAAACACGGGGTGTCGATTGGCGCGACGAAACGGAAGAATCCGTATCGGCGCGACCCGGCAGCAACAATGCCGGAGGGATGTTTGCCTCGCCACCAACGAGCGCAAAGAAGCTGGAAGCCAGGCGATCTATATGGTCGCGGCACGATCCGGCGGTACCTTGCTGACCGGCGGAGGCAGAACATGCAACTTTCCCTGTTGTTGTGGCTGACGACACTAATGCCCCAGCCCGTGGCTGACCAGGCCTGCCTGGCCACGACGGTTTATCTGGAGGCACGCAGTCAGCCGACGATCGGCCAGCTCGCGGTAGCCGAAGTAGCCTTGCGTCGCCGCGACCGTGGCCACTATGGCAATACCGTCTGCAAGGTGGTCACGGCACCGCACCAGTTCGCTACCACCACGACTTCCGGCTCGTTCGAGATAAACAACCTCCCTGCGTTCGTGAAAGCTTGGGATGTCGCTGGAAACTCGATCCACAACTGGCAGCTTCCGCTTGCGCAGCGCCGCGTACTGGTGCCCCACGCCGATCACTTCGCCACCACCGCAATTTCCCCGTCGTGGTCACACAACAAGCCGAGCGTAACGATCGGGGACCACGCTTTTTACGCGGTGAACTAATCCCCGTACGCAGCCACATAAATAAAAGGCCATCTTTCGATGGCCTTTTATTTTGGACGTCTAGACGTCTACGACATCGCGATGAAATTATCGCTGATAGACACGATCGCCGCGCACTTCGACGTAGTCACCACGGCGCAGACCCGGATTGTCGCGCTGAGTCACGGTTGCGTGACGCCCGTCGTCAAGCTTCACCACGATTCGCCAAGCTGTTGTCTCGCCGCCGCTACTCTTGCCGACTTGACTGCCCGCGACGCCGCCAGCTACAGCGCCTGCCACGCTAGCGGCTTTGCGCCCGTCGCCCTTGCCTATCGTGCTACCCAGCACGCCACCGGCAACAGCACCGATGACGGCTCCCAGGGTGCTGCCGTGGCCGCTACCCTGGACGTACACCTGTTGCACTTCCTCTACTACGCCGCACATGTTGCAACGCCCAGATTGATTCGAATACCCCGATGGCTGGCCTTGGGAGTACCCGGTGTTGCCATAGGGCTGAGTGGCGCAGCCGGCGAGTGCCAGGCCTGCCGTCATCGTCGCTGCAAGAGCAATCTTTCCAGTCAATGCATTCATCAGGAAATTCCTTTGGTTTGGGAGGAGTTAATGGGCGTCGGATACGGAGATCACGCCCTCCTGCACCTGCACGCGATCGCCGGGATCGTGATCCATGCGGACGGTTCGGGTGACATCGTTGTATACGTAGCGAACGTCATACCCGACGATCTTGCTGCTCGTATTGTTGACGGTTTCGCACTTGCGTTCGACCGACGTGCTGACCCGTGGTTTCTGATGGGCCGCCTCGATCCGGTTGCCGGCATAGCCACCACCGACGGCGCCAGCCACCGTGGCCAGCTTCTTGCCATTGCCGCCACCGACCTGATTTCCAACGAGGCCACCGACGACCGCGCCAATCGCGGTACCAGCGATGCGGTTCTCGTCCTTGGGCGGGGCCGCATGCGTAACGGTTTCGTCATGACAAACCTGCTTCGGGTTGTTCGTCGTCGAACGTACCGGCTCGACCCCAACTACCTTGGCATACTTGACTCCGGCGTCAGCGCTGACCGCGGAGTCGCTCGACGCGCCCGCATCCGCGCTGCGGTTACAAGCAGCAACACCGGTCACCAAGGCCGCGGCGATACCCGCTTTCAGTACGTTGGTCATCAAACTATTCATCACCACGATCTCCTCCTGTTTGGTTGCAGCGTAATGTTCACAATGTGCATCTGATGTAATTACCTGCACAGCCATTGGACCGGGATGCAACTGAATCGCAGCTAGCTCGATTTCATGACATTGTTTTCGCGAGCAATTAACGGCAATAAACACAAGCATACGGATCCTGAATGCACACAATCATTGACAGCCATGCCCATCTGGACGCTGCTGCGTTCGATGCCGACCGTGGGGCAGTCATCGCGCGAGCGCGCAACGCCGGCGTCCAGCACGTGGTGATACCGGCCGTCGATCTCTACAGCTGGACGCACATCGAGAACTTGTGTGCGAACGAGACCGGCATTCATCCGGCGTACGGCTTGCACCCGCTCTATCTGGCCCAACACCTGCCCGAACACCTCGACCAACTTAAGCAGTGGCTCACCGACCATTCGGCGGTCGGCGTGGGTGAGATCGGGCTGGACTTCCACCAGACCGAGTTGGATCCCGACCTGCAGCGGTTCTACTTCACTGGCCAGCTGCAACTGGCGAGTGATCGAAACCTGCCGGTGATCGTGCATGCGCGCCAGGCACTGGAAGAGGTCAGCCTCACTTTGCGCCGCCACGGTGGTTTGCGTGGTGTGGTGCATAGTTTTTCCGGCAGCGAGCAGCAGGCGAAGCGGCTGTGGGACAGCGGCTTTCATATCGGTATCGGCGGTCCGGTCACCTATGACCGCGCGAAACGACTTCGCCGCATCGTGGCCGCCATGCCGATCGAGTTTCTGCTACTGGAAAGCGATGCACCGGACCAGCCGCTGGCCGCCCATCGCGGCGAGCGCAACGAACCGGCACGGGTTGCCGAGGTGCTGCGTTGCGTGGCGGCGCTGCGCCATCAACCGGAGCAGCACATCGCCGAGGCCACCAGCGCCAACGCCCGCCGCCTGTTCGGACTCGACTGAGAACACCTGCCATTTGTCGCTTGCCAGCGCCGTCTCGCGCCTGTTATTTTGATTCATTGGTGAAATATGAATCAGTGAAATGGCAAGCTTGGCAAACTGCATCGCAATGATGGACGAAGGCGTCGCTCGGGTCAGCCAGATCATCCCCGAGATGCCAGCGCCAGAGGCGCGGCTGTGTCGGCTGATGCTGATGCTGGGCGGCACCATCGAGCGGGAGCTGGAATCCAAACTCAAACCGCACAAGCTCAACCACAGCGAATTCCTGACCTTGATGATCCTGTACAGCCGTCCCGACGGCAGCTCGACCCCGGGCGAACTATGCGAATACGCGACGCAGGGCGCGACCAACATGACCCGCATCGCCAATACGCTGGTCAAACGTGGACTGATCACCCGCGGCGCCAGCAAAGAGGATCGCCGCCGCGTGCTGATTCACATCACCTCTGCCGGTCGGCGCTTCGCGCAGAAAATGCTGCCGCCCATGTTTCCGCAAATTGGTGACATGTTTGCCGGCTTCAGCGCCACCGACAAACGCCAGTTCGACCGACTGCTGCGCAAGCTCGCCGGCAACATCGACCCGTTGCGCGAACACCGCCTCCCATGAAGGAACTTGAGATGAAGCATGCCTGGCTTCGCGGTCGCTCGGTGTTTGCCGCCGCCATGGTGCTGCTGCTCGCCGCTTGTGCTCACGCCCCCGCCAAACTCGACTCACCGGTTTTGCGCGGTGACGTACCGCTCGCCGGACTGCAGGCACCGACGCGTGCCGGCTGGCCCGATGCCCAATGGTGGCGCCAATATCACGACCCGCAGCTGAGCAACCTGATGGATCGCGCCATGCAGCAGTCGCCAGATCTGGCGCTGGCGCAGAGTCGTGTGGAGCACGCCGAGCAGTCGGCCAGACTGGCGGCGGCGCAACTAGGGTTGTCGGTGAATGGCAGTGCCCAGGTGGCCCGGCAGCGCCTCAGCGACTATGGCCTGATACCCAGTCAGTTCCTAGGCTTCAGCTGGTACAACCAGAGCGATGTCGGCGCGCAGCTGAATTACGATTTCGACTGGTGGGGCAAGAAACGCGCCACGATGGCGGCCGCGCTGGACCAGGCACATGCCGTCGAGGCGGAGCGCAGTGCCGCCGCGCTGGCTCTTCAATATGCCGTGGCCGATACTTATTTCAGTTGGCAGGCGGACCAAGCTCGCCTGCAGCTGGCCGACCAGTTGCTCGTCACGCAGCATCAGTTCGTTCAGATCGCCGAGTTGCGCGTCAAACACGGCGTCGACTTGCCGGACGAGGCGCAGAAGGCACGTGCGCGGCTTGCCGCGGCACGCGAAATGCGCGTGGCGCTGGACGGCTCGGCGAAGATTCGTCGCGTTTCGCTCGCTTCGCTGTTGGGACTTTCGCCGGACCAGCTACCGAAGCTCAAGCCACGAGCGCTGCCCACGGTGGACGGCGGCATTCCTGTCAATGCTCGCCTGGATCTGATCGCGCGCCGCCCCGATATCGCTGCCAGCCGCTGGCAGGTCGAGGCCGCGTTGCGCAAGACCGACGCAGCGCGCGCCGAGTTCTTCCCGGATTTCAGCATCAGCGCAATGGCGGGTCTGTCCAGCATCGACCTCGGCAAGTTGCTGACCGCCGGCAGCCGCACATTTGCACTGTCCCCCGCACTGCACCTGCCGATCTTCCAAGGCGGCTCGCTCCAAGCGCACTACGGCGTAAGCAAAGCTCAGCTCGACGCCGCCGTAGCCCAATACAACAGCACCGTGCTGATCGCCGCGCGTGACGTGGCCACGCAGGCACTGGGCGCACAACAAATCGCGGCTCGTCGGCATGAGCAGCAGGCGCAACTGGACGCCGACAGACAATTGCTGGCCAGTGCGCAAGCGCGTGAGAAGCAAGGCGTACGCGATGCTCGTGAGAGCCTCGCCGCGCAAGCGCAGTTGCTGCAGCAACGCGACGCAGCCACCCAGCTGAAGGCACAAGCCGTGAGTACGGACCTGTCCCTGATCAAGGCTCTTGGCGGCGGCTACCAGAGCCCTCGCCCCGCCGACACGCAACCCACTTCTTCTGAGACCGCCGGAGCTGCCGATCATGAGCGCCACTGAAACCGACCAGCCTTCCGTCGACGCCGGCGACAGCGGCATGACCGCGAAGGATCCAGCCAAGCGCCGACGTACGCTGCTGATCGTGGCTGGGATATTCATCTTCGCCGGCGTGGCCTGGTTTCTGCTCTGGCTCTTCGTGTTCTCCACCCGGGTAAAGACCGACAACGCCTACGTCGGTGGTAATCAGGTAGCCATCTCGGCGCAGGTACCCGGCACGGTGGTTGCGATCCTGGCCGACGACACCCAGCGCGTGGTGGCCGGCCAGGTGCTGGTGCGACTGGACCCCACTGATGGCAACGTGCATCTGCAACAAGCCCGCAGCGCGCTGGCGCAGGCTGTGCGCAGCGTGCGCCAACAGACCAGTTCGGCCAGTGGCGCCGACGCCCAGGTCGCCACGGCCCGGCTCGCATTGCAGAAGACCGAAGCCGACCTCAAGCGGCGCCTGCCACTGCTCGCCGCTCATGCCGAATCGCCCGAGGTTGTGCAACACCTGCGAGACGGCGTGGCCCAGGCACGCTCGGCGCTGACCGCCGCCGAAGCGCAGTCCGAGGCAGCGCACGCAGCGATCGAAGGCACCGATGTGGCACAGAATCCCGCCGTATTGCAGGCACGCGCCAACTTCAGCGCCGCCTGGGTTGCTGCCCAGCGCAATGCGATCTATGCACCTGTCTCCGGCTATGTGGCCCAGCGCAGCGTGCAGTTGGGCAACAGCGTGCAACCGGGCCAGCAACTGATGACCGTGGTGCCGCTGCACAACTTGTGGATCGACGCCAACTTCAAGGAAAGTCAGTTGCGACACATCCGGATCGGCCAGCCGGCGAAGATCGTGTCGGATGTCTATGGCGATGACGCGGAGTTCCACGGCAAGGTGATCGGCCTGGGGGCGGGCACCGGCAGCGCGTTCTCGCTGTTGCCTGCGCAGAACGCCACCGGTAACTGGATCAAGGTCGTGCAGCGCGTGCCGGTACGCATCTCGCTGGACGACAAGGAACTGGATCGTCACGCACTGCGGATCGGCCTGTCCACCGAAGTCACCGTCGACATCACCGACGACAAGGGCTCCGTCCTGGCTACGGCGCCGGCGCGGCAGCCGATGGCACAGACCGACGTCTACCAGCAGATGGCCAGCAAAGCCGATGCAGAAGCGGACCAGGTCATTCGCGCCAATCTGCCGCAACAAGCGCACTGAGCCGAATCCCGCCGATGGCTGCCACGCCCAACGACGCCATTCCCCTGAAGCCGCTGCAAGGCGGCATGCTGGTGCTGCTGACGATTGCGGTCGCCTTCAGCACTTTCATGGAAGTGCTGGACATGACTATCGTCAATGTCTCAGTGCCGCATATCGCTGGCAGCTTGGGCGTAAGTCCGAGCGAAGGCACCTGGACGATCAGTTCGTACGCGCTGGCCAGCGCGATCATGCAGCCGCTGACTGGCTGGCTGGCGCGGCGCTTCGGCGAGGTGCGCACCTTCATCACGTCGGTTGCGTTGTTCGTGGTGTTCTCGATGCTGTGCGGCATGGCCACCACCATGCCCATGCTGGTCGTCTTCCGGCTACTGCAAGGCGCCGGCTCCGGTCCGATGGTGGCGCTGTCGCTGGCCTTGCTGCTGTCCAGCTACCCGAAGGCAAAACAGGGCATGGCGCTGGCACTGTGGGCGATGACTGTGGTGGTGGCGCCGATCTTCGGACCGATTCTTGGCGGCTGGCTGACCGACAATTTCTCGTGGCCGTGGATCTTCTACATCAACGTACCAGTCGGTGCGCTGGCGGCAGCGATCACCTGGGCCTTGCTGCGCAAACGCGAAACCAAGACCTACAAGTCGCCGATCGACGTTATCGGCCTGACGTTGCTGGTGGTTGGCGTGGGCGCGCTGCAGTTCATGCTGGACAACGGCAACGACAACGACTGGTTTTCGTCCCCGATGATCCTGACCCTGGGCGTCATCGCGCTGGTCTGTCTGACCTTCCTCGTCGTGTGGGAGCTGTACGCCAAGCATCCAGTGATTGAACTGGCGTTGTTCAAGCGGCGCAACTTCACCGTGGCGGTCGTGGCGCTGTCGCTGGGCATGATGGCGTTCTTCGGCATCAATGTGGTGTTTCCGTTGTGGCTGCAGATTGACCTGGGCTACACCGCCACCTGGGCCGGCCTCGCCAGCGCCCCGGTCGGCGTGCTGGCGTTCGTGATGGCACCGATCATCGGCGCGAACATCCAACGGCTGGAGTTGCGCTCGGTGGTGACGTTCGCCTTCATCGTATTCGCACTCACTTCATACTGGTTCGCCACCTTCGACAGCTCGGCCTCGTTCGGCACACTGGTGCTGCCGCGTTTCGTGATGGGCATCGGCATCGCGTGCTTCTTCATTCCACTGAACCAGATGTACCTGTCCGGACTCAATCCGGACCAGGTCGCCAGCGCCTCGGGCCTGGCCAACTTCTGCCGCACACTGGGCTCGAGCATCTCCACCGCCGCGACGGTGACGCTGTGGCAGCATCGCGGCGAATACCACCATGCGATTCTGACCGAACACATCACCCCGGCATCGCCGGCTGCCACCAGCTTCCTGCAGCAATTGAAACATGGCGGTCTCTCGACCCAACAGGGACTGGGCATGATCGATGACTTGATCACCCGCGAAGCACTAACCTTGTCGGTGAACGATGTCTACCTGGTGTGCGCCGTGCTCTTTATTGCGTTGATCCCGATGTTGTGGCTGGCGCGACCCCCATTCGGCAATGCCGGCGGCGCCGCCGGCCACTGAGCAGCAAAATTGCTGCAGCCCCGCGCTGCAGCATAAGCGCCCGGTCATCACTGGTGCGCCGCAATATATTCTGCTAGTTTGTGCCGCATGGCACAAACCAAACGCACGATCAAGAAGTATCCGAACCGGCGTCTGTACGACACCGAGATCTCCAGCTACATCACGCTGGAGGAAGTGCGTCAGCTGGTGCTGGACAACGAGAATTTCGAGGTTCGCGAGGCCAAGAGCGGCGAAGACCTGACTCGTTCGGTGCTACTGCAGATCATCTCCGAGCACGAGGACAACGGGCAGCCGATGCTGTCGCCGCAGTTGCTCAGCCAGATCATCCGCTTCTACGGCGATTCGCTGCAAGGCTTCATGGGTCCCTACCTGGAACGCAGCCTGCAGGTGTTTCTCGACCAGCAGACCCAGTTTCGCAGCCAGCTCAACAACCTCATGGGACAAACCCCATGGAACACGCTGAACGACTTGACCGAGCGCAACATGGCTGCGTTCCAGGCGATGCAGCGCGGCTTGATCGATCCCGGTGCCAAGGTCGTGCCGACGCCGACACCCGCTGGCAAGCGCGACACCAAGAAATCCGGCTGAACAACGCCCGGCCGATGACGCTCGTCAGGCGTCACTGGTATTCCTCTTCCCGACCGCTGCAGCACAACATGTGCTGCCCTGCGGCATGATCCGGCCTGCGGACCCCTCTCGATGAACCAGACAGACACCCCAAAGCGCGTTGCCATCGTCACCGGCGGTATCGGTGGACTGGGTACGGAAATCTGCCGCCGATTAGCCCAGGCCGGTCGTCAGGTGATTGCGGTCGACCTGGCCGCACGTACCGAGCGAATCGAGACATTCCAGCGCGAGCTGGCCGATCTCGACGGCGCCGTCGCCTTCGAGCCGGTCGACGTCAGTGATTTCGAAAGCTGTCAGCAACTGACAACGCGTATCGAGCAGCAATTTGGCAGCATCGACATTCTAGTCAACGCCGCCGGCATCACCCGCGACGCCAGCCTGCGCAAGATGACGCCGCAACAATGGCACGAACTGATGCACGTCAATCTCGACGGCGTGTTCAACCTGTGCCGTAACGTGGTCGAGGGCATGACCTCTCGTGGCTTCGGCCGGATCGTGAACATCAGCTCGGTGAACGGCCAGACCGGCCAGTTCGGGCAGACCAATTACTCCGCCGCCAAGGCTGGCGTGCACGGTTTCACGATGGCTTTGGCGCGCGAGACTGCGCGAAAGGGTGTCACCGTCAACACCGTCTCGCCCGGCTATTGCGACACGCCGATGGTCGCCGCCGTGTCCGCGGAAATTCGCGCGCAGATCATCGCCGGCATCCCGGTCGGCCGGCTCGGCTCGCCCGCCGATATCGCCCGCGCAGTAGCCTTTCTTGCCGCCGACGACGCGGGTTATATCACCGGCGCCAATCTGCCGGTGAACGGCGGCTATTTCATGAGCTTCTGAGCTTACGGCTCGCACCGCGAGTTTCCCGGTGGCTCCCAGTAGTCCAGTTTCAGACCAGCCGCCGGTGATCCCAGGGACTCATGTCCAAACACTCGAACGATCGATCGCGCACGTTTTTTGGCCAGCCGATGGCGTTGGCCTACCTCAGTTTTACCGAGGCGTGGGAGCGATTCTCCTATTACGGCATGACCTCGATCCTGGTGCTGTACATGAGCCAGGCGCTGCTGATGCCAGGGCATGTAGAAGGCATTGTCGGTTTCACCGGCTTTCGCTCGGCGCTGGAATCGGTCTTCGGGCCGTTGAGTACGCTGGCGTTGGCCTCGCAGATCATGGGTCTTTATACCGGCCTGGTGTATTTCACTCCGGTACTCGGCGGCTGGATCGCGGATCGTCTGATTGGCCGTCGCGTGGCCGTGATGTTGGGCGCGGTATTGATGAGCGCCGGCCACCTGGCGATGGCGTTCGATGCGTCGTTCCTGCTCGCCTTGCTGCTGCTTATTTCCGGCAGCGGCCTGCTCAAGGGCAACATCTCCACCCAGGTTGGCGAGCTCTACGCAGAGTCCGACGGTAAAGGGCGCACCCGTGCGTTTGCGATTTTCTCGGTCGGTATCAATGTCGGCGCCGTGCTCGGCCCGTTGCTGGTGGGCCTGCTGGCGCAGCTGTATGGCTGGCACGCGGGCTTCGGCCTGGCCGGCGCGCTGATGCTGATTGGCCTGGTGACCTACGTCGCCGGGTTCCGCTATCTCCCGCGTGATCGCGCCCGCCGCGAATCCTCACCTGAGCAGCCGCCGTTGGATCGTCGCCAGTGGCGCATTGTCGGGGCGCTTGGCGTGGTCTCGGCGATCACCATTTTCCAAAGCATCGGCTATTTCCAGAACACCAACATGGCGCTGGTCTGGATCAACCGCAACGTCGATTTGAACCTGCTCGGTTTCCACGTACCGGTGGCCTGGTTCAACTCGATCGACCCGCTGGCAAGCATCCTCGGTGTGCCGCTGTTGCTCGCGTTGTGGCGATTCCAGGCTGCGCGCGGCAAGGAACCGGACGATCTCGGCAAGATCGGTATCGGCGCCTGTCTCGCCGCGATCGCCAACCTGGTGCTGGTGGCCGCCTGCCTCACCGGCACGCGCATCTCGCCACTGGCACCGCTGCTGTACGACATCATCCTGGGCATTGCCTTCCTGTACTACTGGCCGACCTTGCTCGCGTTGGTATCGCGCGCGGCACCGCCGCGGGTGAAGGCGACGCTGATGGGCGCGGTGTTCCTGACCCTGTTCGTCAGCAACACCATCATTGGCCGGCTTGGCGGCCTTTACGAACACATGACACCCGCGGTGTTCTGGGCCATGCATGCGGGCATTGCAGCGATTGGCGGCTTGCTGGCCTTCGGCCTCAGGCAACCCCTGAAACGCGCGTTGAAGATCGACTGATCCGAATCTTCGCGATTCACCAAACTAAGAAGCCCTGCCCCGCCGATCACCAACTCGAGCGCGAGCTGACTCATCGACTGAGTAGAACACCACGTCGGGATTGCAGTCTGGCGCCGCTTGTTGAACAGTGTCCGTGTTTCCCCAACGGTTTGCACCATGGCGCAGCAATCCATCACTCTCATCGGCGGCGGCCTGGTCGGCGCGCTGCTGGCTGTACAGCTGGCCCAACGCGGCTTTGCCGTAGAGGTGTTTGAAAAGCGGCCCGATCCGCGGCGCGCCGGCTTTCTTGGTGGTCGCTCGATCAACCTGGCGCTGGCCGAGCGTGGCCTGCAGGCACTGCGCATGGCCGGACTAGCTGATGAGGTAATCCAGAGTGCGGTCATGATGCGCGGACGCATGGTGCACGACCGCGACGGCAACAGCGGCCTGCAGCGTTATGGCATCGACGACAGCGAGGTGAACTGGTCGGTCTCGCGCGGCGCGTTGAATATCCTGCTGCTGAATGCGGCCGAGAAGGCCGGCGTGCGGCTGCATTTCGGGCAGTCGTTGGTTGTAGCGGATTTTGATCGGCAACGTATTCGCGTCGTCGATAACGAAGGCACGGAACGCGAGGTATCGGTGGGCTTGCTGATCGGCGCGGACGGCGCCGGCTCCGCGTTGCGCGCCGCGATGAACCAGCATGCGCCGCTGGGCGAGCGGATCGAGCCGCTGGGGCACGGCTACAAGGAGCTGGAGATTCCGCCCGCCGATGAACTGCCGGCCGTCCTGCAGCAGCTCGGCGGCGGGCGCGACCAGTACGCGCTGGAGCCGCACGCCCTGCACATCTGGCCTCGTGGTGGCTACATGTGCATTGCTTTGCCGAACACCGAAGGCAGTTTCACGGTGACTTTGTTCCTGCCGGCACAAGGCGGTCCGCCCAGTTTTTCCACCCTGCCCGACTCGACCGCCGCGGCTGCATTCTTCAGCCGGGAGTTCTCGGGCCTGCTTTCCTTGCTGCCGCGTTTCAATGAGGATTTCGACCATAACCCGGTCGGCACGCTGTCCACTTTGTACCTCGATCGCTGGCACCTGGGCGGCCGCGCACTGCTGGTCGGCGATGCGGCCCACGCCATCGTGCCGTTCCATGGCCAGGGCATGAACTGCGGCTTCGAGGACACCGTGGTGCTGGCCGACCTGCTGACGGCAACGCCAGACGATAGCGCCGCCGTGTTCGCCGAATTCCAACGCCGGCGCCAACCCGATGCCGATGCGATCGCCCAGATGGCATTGGAGAACTACATCGAGATGCGCGACTCAGTCGCCGATCCGCACTATCTGGCCAAGCGCGAGCTGGGTGCCATGCTCGCAGCCCGGATACCCGGACACTACATGGCGCGCTATCGGCTGGTCACCTTCACTCACGTGCCCTATGCCTACGCGTTGGAGCGCGGGCGTGCCCAGGACGCCTTGCTGGAGCAACTGCTAAGCACAACACCGCAAGTGGCTGATATCGATCTCGACGCGGCCGCGCAACTGTTTCAGTCCAGCCTGCCACCGCTGCCGGCGCTGCGCCATGGATGAGCTATTGCGTGAGGCCTTCCGGGCCACGACTTACCACGTCAACCTGGACACGTTGATCTGGGCCACCATTCGTGTCGAACTGCCGCTACCGACCGAGCTCGCTGACGCGGTCGGGCCGCGGCCGTGGGCCTTCATCACCGCCTGGAATCCTCAGGCACGCCGGCGCCAGGCGGCAGACAACCTGGCTGCGCAAAGGGAATTGTTGGCAGACCTGCAAGACCATCCTCATGTCAGCGTTTACCCGGCCATCGGGGTCGGCAGCAGCGGCTGGGTCGAACCCAGCCTGTTCGCGGTCGGTGTCAACACCGCCGTGATGGATGCGCTAGCCAGGCATTACCGCCAACTGGCCTACGTGCATGGCCACGCCGACGGCACAGCCCATCTACGCGAGCTGGATTGACCTGGTCTACGGGCATGGACAAGCGTCACCGATTAGACGAAAACGCAAGATCGTGACCATCACGGCGTGGCGTGGCTTGAGGCCAACCACCGGACCGCGTGAGCTACAGATGACAATCCCGGCATACCTCAATGCACCAGCTGGTTGATCTCCATGATCGGAAGCAGGATGGCCATGACGATCACCAGAACGATCCCGCCCATCACCAGGATCATGACCGGTTCGAGCAAGGTCAGCAGGACCGCCAGGCGCCGTTCAAGGGTCTGTGTTTCGAGCTGCGCTGCGCGCTCAAGCATCTGCTCGAGCTTGCCGCTGGCTTCCCCGCTGCTGACCAGATGCAGCATGAGCGGTGGAAAAATTTTCGTCGCAGACAGCGCGCGCGCCAGACCTTCGCCTTCGCGTACCCTTTCGATGGCGGACTTGATGCCATCGTGCATGGCCAGGTTGGACATCGCGCGCGCGCCGTAGTCGAGCGCCGCCAGCAGCGGCACCCCGCCACCGACGAGGATTGCCAGCGTGCTGGCGAAGCGTGAGGTATTCAAGCCGCGAACGACCGGGCCAAGCCAGGGCAGACGCAACACGAAGGCATGCCAGTGACGGCGGTAGCGCTCGCCTCGGAGCGCAAAGCGCACAGCTACCGCGGCGCAAATACCCAGGGCGACAAGCCACGGTCCCGCGCTACGCAGGAAATCGGAAACGGCGATCAAGCCGCGGGTGAGCAGCGGTAGAGTCTGCCGCGACTGCTGAAAAACCTGCACGATCTGCGGGACTACATAGACCAGCAAGCCAGTAACCACGCAGATCGCGACGAAGGTGACCAATGCCGGGTACAGCAGCGCGAGACTGGTCTTCTGATGCAGCGCCTGGCGGGCATCGAGATAATCGGCGAGGTGTTGCAGCACAACGGGCAGTGCACCGGATTCCTCGCCCCCGCGTATCAATGCGCGGTAATAGTCGGGAAAATTTCGGTTGTAGATGCCCATCGCCGCGGCAAGCGACAGCCCGCCGGTCACCTCGGCCTTGACCCCACCGAGCACCTCGCGCGTCCTCGGTGCCGAGACTTCCTCGATCAACGCAGACAGTGCGTGTTCCATGGTCAATCCGGACGCAAGCAGCATGGCCAGCTGGCGGGTCAGCAGGCTCAGCTCGGCCGCAGGGATCCCACGCAACCATAGCGACGTGGCGCGCTCCCGGTTGCGCACGCGGTCGATACGCTCCGGATACAGACCCTGGCTGCGCAACTGAGCCCGGGCCTGGCGCGGCGAATCGGCCTGCAGCACACCGGAGCGTGAGTGCCCAGCGACGTCGAGAGCCCGATAGTGGAACGCCTCCATGCCACTACCTCGCGCGGGTGACGCGCAGGACTTCCTCGACACTCACCGTGCCTTCGGCAGCCAGTCGCATGCCGTCCTCACGCAACGAACCCATGCCGTGCGCAGTTGCTCGCTCGCGCAGCATCTGTTCGTCGACGCGGTCGTGGATCAGCTTGCGCAGGTCATCGTCGACGGTCAGCAATTCATAGATGCCGGTGCGCCCGCGGTAGCCGGAGCGGTTGCACGCGGGGCAACCGCGCGGTGAATGGAAGTGGTTAGACGCCGGCGCCAGGCCCAGGCTGCGCAGCTGCGCGGCATCGGGTTCCAGCGGTTCCCGGCACTCCAGACAGAGTTTGCGCACCAGACGCTGGGCGCCGATGCCGATCAGGCTGGAGGCCAGCAAAAACGGTTCGACGCCCATGTCGACCAGGCGGGTGACCGCGCTCACCGCGTCGTTCGTGTGCAGCGTGGTGATCACGAGGTGGCCGGTGAGGCTGGCCTGGATGGCGATCTCGGCACTCTCCAGGTCGCGTATTTCGCCAATCATAATCACATCAAGGTCTTGCCGCAGAATGGTGCGCAAGGCCCGCGCAAAGCTCATGTCGATGCGGCTGTTGGTCTGCGTCTGGTTGATGCCGTCGAGGTCGTACTCGATCGGGTCCTCGACGGTCATGATGTTCAGCGCCTTGGGATCCAGACGCGACAGCGCGGCATACAAGGTGGTGGTCTTGCCCGATCCGGTGGGACCGGTCATCAGGATGATGCCGTGAGGCTCGCGGATCAACGCATCCATCTGCGCGAGCGTGGTGGGGTCCATACCCAGCCGCGACAAGTCGAGTCGCCCTGCTTGCTTGTCCAGCAGGCGCAGCACGACACGTTCGCCGTGCCCGGTCGGAATCGTCGACACGCGCACGTCGATCGGCTTTCCCGCAGCGCGCAGCGCAATGCGGCCGTCCTGTGGCAGGCGCTTCTCGGCGATATCGAGCTGCGCCATGATCTTTATGCGCGACACGATCGCCGTGTGCAGCGTCTGCGCCGGCTCGATCAGGTCGTGCATCGTTCCGTCGATGCGCAGACGCACCACCGAGCGCGACTCGAACGGTTCGATGTGAATGTCCGACGCGCCTTCATGCAGCGCCTGGGTCAGCAGCGCGTTGATCAGGCGGATCAGTGGCGCATCGTTCTGGCTGTCCAGCAGGTCCTCGACCCGAGGAATTTCCTGCAACAGGCGGGACAGGTCCAGATCCTGCGCCAGATCGTCCGCCAGTGCGGCGGCGCCTTCCCCGGCGCCGTTGTACAAGACTGAAATGCGCTCGTCGAACTCGTCAGCACTGACACGCTGGGCACGAACGGGGACACCCAGCGTACGGCGCAACTCGGCCAGCGCGCCGGCTGACGCCCCGTGACGCATGACGGCTTCGGCGTGGTCGTCGCCAAGCCCGGTGACGGCCACGCCATTGGCCTTGGCGAAGGCGTATGGCACTGGTGGCTTCGTCATCATGCTGTGCTCATTTCAGGTTGCCCGCAGCGACTGGGGCGACTGGGATGATAGGTGCGACTGGCGTAATTGGGGCGATTGGGACGACTGCACCGACTGGCAAGCTCGGCAGCAGCGGCAACGGGTTGTTGAGATGCACCGCGCCACGTACCGGTTCGGCGTGGAGTTGTTCACCACGGATGTAGTCGTAGCGCTCGCTGGTCAACGCGTCGGCACCGACCGAATCACTCAGGATGGTCGGGCGCAGGAACACCATCAGGTTGGTCTTGGTACGTGAATGGTTGTTGTAGCGGAACAGACCACCGAGCAACGGGATACTGCCCAGCACGGGTACCTGTGATACACCGCCATTAACGGAATCCTGGATCAAACCGCCCAACACGATGATCTGTCCGTCGTCGACCAACACAGTGGACTCGATCGAACGCGTGTTGGTGATGACGCCGGCAGGATTGGCGGTGTCGGCCACGCTGGACACTTCCTGGTAGATCTGCAGGCGCACGACACCGCCCTCGGAGATCTGCGGACGAATCTTCAGAGTCAGGCCGACGTCCCGGCGCTCGATGGTCTGAAACGGCGACGGTGTAGTCGCCGCACCCGAAACCGCGTACTGACCGGTGATGAACGGGACGTTCTGGCCGACCACGATCTTCGCTTCCTCGTTGTCCAGGGTAAGCAGAGTCGGCGTGGAAAGAATGTTGGCATTGCTATCGGTTTCCAGCGCTCTTGCGAGCAGGCCAAGGTTCAGGATTTCCACGCCACCGATGGTCACGGTGCCGCGAATTGTTCCGATATTCAGCCCGGGGCCGATAGAGGCCGGGTTCTGCGTGATGCCGATGATGTTCTGCCCGACTCCGCCGAAGTTGGTCCCACCGAACACCTGGGTACCCGATTTGCCAATATTGCTGAGATCCTGCCACTGGATGCCGAACTCGCCGGTCTTGCTGGCAGTGAGTTCGACGATCAGCGCCTCGACATAAACCTGCTTGCGTCGGGCGTCGAGCTTTTCCACCACCGCGCGCAGATTGTTGTAGACCGCGTCAGGCGCGGTGATGATGATCGAGTTGGTCGCCGGATCGGCCTGGATGATGCCCGGAACGCTCTGCGCTGAAGATTGCCCCGAGCCATCTCCCATCGTTTGCATGCTGGAGCCGCCAGTGCCCGATTGCGTACTGCTGCCGGTGGCTCCGCTGGTCGGATTCGACCCGAGCGTGTCGGTAGGGGCGAATGAACCTGAGCCCTGGCCTGAGGTTGTCACCGAGCCGGAGTAAATGCCACGCAAGGTGTCCGCAAGTTTCACCGCCTCGGCGTTTTTCAGGTAAACCACATGAACGTTGCCGGCGGCGCTGGTCGGCGAGTCAAGCATGGCGGCAAACTGTCGGATCTGGGCAAGTCGCGCCGGATCGGCTGCACGCACCAACAAGCTGTTGGAGCGCGCATCAGCAATGACCGCCACTTGCTCGGTCGGGTTCGCTCCCTTCAACTTCTCCAAGCCTTGCGCCGTCGATGCAAACAGGCTGTTGATGGTGCGCGCCGTGTCCAGCGCCGAAGCGTAGCGCAAGACGATCATCGCTGAGCCCGAATCCTCCGGCTGATCGACCGCGGCGATAATGCCCGCCAGCCGCTGGAGGTTGCTGGCGTAGTCGGTGATGACCAATGTGTTGCTGTTTTCCAGCGCGGTGATCGTGTTGTTTGGGGCCACCAACGGGCGAAGCATAGGCACCAGTTGCGTCGCTGACTGGTGGGTCAGGGTGAATACCCGGGTCTGTAACCCGTCGCTGTCTGCTTGTTGGCCCGTCCTGACGTTGCGGTGCAACTTCGCGTCACCTTCAGGCAGGATCTTGACCAGGCCATGGTCCTCGACTGCGGCAAAACCCTGCAGGCGCAGCGCAGACAGGAATACGTCATATACCTGGTCACGCGGCACCGGCTGGGCCGAAATGATGTTGACGGTACCTTTGACGCGCGGATCGAGCACGAAGTTCTTGCCGGTGACTTCTGCCATCGCCTTCACCACACCCTCGATATCCGCGTTGACGAAATTGAGGGTGACGGTCTTGCTCGTCGCGGAACTCGTCGCCGCCGGTTCCGCCGCAGCAGATACCTGCGGATTGGCACCGAACAAAGCCAGGCCAACGATGACGGCCTGCAACCAGTGATATGTCATGTTTGTCTGCATCAGGGGAATAACCAGTGGTGTTTCATCGGACAGGAGCACTCTTGCCGGCGGCGGGTTGCTCAGGATGCGGCCAGACCAGCGTTTCGCGCGCTCCATTACGTTGCAGGATTACTTGTTGGGGGAAAACCTTTTCCACCCGGATACCCGGCGCAAGATAATCGCCGGCGCGCACCACCTTGGTTTTGTTCGCGTCCAGCTGCAGCAGCGCGTAGCCAGTCCCTTCCGGTTCGGCTGCCATGACACCCAGCAACTTTATCGCCAGTCCCGTTGGCACGTTCGGACGTGCATCATCCGGTAGCTGGCCGAACAGGCTGCTTGCCGCAGCAAGGCGACTTGCCGGCTCTGCAATCGGGGTCGTCCCTGGCAGCACCGATGGTGCACCCCACGCCCAGGTCCAATACGCCAGTACTAGGCCAAGCAAGGATAGTGCAATGACCTTGGCCGTGGAGTGGATCGCCGTTTGTACGAGGTCTGGTCGTCCGGACGGCATGTCGTGTTTCACTTGTGCGCGCATGATTTGGATGATCGCGGCAGGAACCGGTTCCCGCGCGGGTGCTCCTCTATGGATTTGCAGGCTGCGCAGCGGGCGCGCTGCCAAGCGGTGGGCTGAATTGCAAGGCGAACTCACCGTTGCTGCGCTCGATGGCAATGAGGCGCAACAGCGGTGTCAGTTGTGCGCGGTGCTGCGCGTCGACCCGCGCCGTGGCCGCGAACGCCAGCGGGCCGTTGCCGCGTGCCGACCCCTTGCCATCCAGTTGCAACGGACCACTGTTGGTGCGCAGCACCGCGTTCACCAGTCCATCAGCGCCGGTGACCCGCAGCTCGTAGGTGCCAAGGGGCGCGACCGAGGTCAGGGTAGAACTGGCGTCTCGCCACGTCATGACTGCGTCGATCGCAACGTCGTCTCCGACAACTGCGA
>CAJDWH010000059.1_pt1 | contig 23216 bp, 26 predicted proteins | sample 7391531 | NCBI WGS metagenome assembly CAJDWH01 (sample SAMEA7055715, study PRJEB34461) | soil metagenome | biome: terrestrial ecosystem; feature: Peninsula; material: soil | place: Antarctica | collected 2016
ACAACAAGAAATTGGTGATATGCAGTCAATAGTGCCATATCACCCTACCGCTGCCATCCGGACAATAGAGGTATTGCGGTTATCACCGCCGGCCTACCAGGAGCTTTCCATGACCCGGACCACCTTGCTCACCACCACCGACATCGCCCGTATCGTCTCCGTCCATGGCCTGCCAGCCGTGCTGGCGCGGATGGTGGAATACCTCGAGGCCGACTATCGCCGCTGGCAGGCCTTCGAGAAAACCCCGCGTCTGGCTTCGCATTCGCCGGTGGGCGTGATCGAGCTGATGCCGATCTGCGACGACCGGGAATACAGCTTCAAATACGTCAACGGTCATCCCGGCAACCCGGCCAAGGGACTTTCGACCGTGGTCGCGTTTGGCGTGCTAGCCGACGTGGTTACCGGCTACCCGGCAATCATCAGCGAACTGACCCTGAGCACGGCGATCCGCACGGCAGGCACGTCCGTGATGGCGGCGAAATTGCTGGCTCGCGCCGACTCCAAAGTGATGGCGCTGATCGGCAACGGCGCGCAAAGCGACTTCCAGGCCAATGCCTTCCATCATCTGTTGGGCATTGAACAGGTACGCCTGTTCGACGTCGACCCGGCCGCAACCGACAAGCTGATCGCCAATCTGGCGTTGTCGGCCCCGAACCTGCGCGTAGTCCGTTGTGCCAATGCGGTCGAGGCCATCAAGGGGGCTGACATCGTCACCACGATCACCGCCGACAAGGCCAATGCCACCATCATCACCGCCGACATGATCGCCCCGGGCATGCATCTCAACGCCGTGGGTGGTGACTGCCCGGGCAAGACCGAACTAGCCGCCGGCGTGTTGGAACGCGCCAGCGTATTCGTCGAGTTTGAGCCGCAAAGCCGGATCGAAGGCGAGCTGCAGCAGATGCCGGCCGGATTCAAGGTGTGTGAGCTGTGGCGTGTGCTGGCCGGCGACATGGAAGGCCGGCGCGATGCATCCGAAGTGACCATGTTCGATTCGGTCGGCTTCGCGCTGGAAGACTATGCCTCGTTGCGGATGATGCGCGACTACGCCCGCGAAATGGGCCTGGGCCGTGACGCCGGCCTGATCCCCGACATGACCGACCCGAAAAACCTGTTCGGCTACATGGTCGACAAGGCCGCCAGGCCTGACAGCAAGGTGGCCTGAGCCACCATGCGAAAAGCGAGGCGGGTCAGAGCCGCCTCCTTGATTGAGGTATGGCTGCAACGGCATACCCACATGCTTCAACCCATGCGTCCAGTGCTCGCCTCACCGGATCCATCACACTAACCTCGCGCCAGAAAGCGCCCCATTGCCTGCTTGCCCAGCAGCGGCGATGGCACGTCGTTCTCAAATGCCACCTGGCCCCGAATGAGTGTGCATTTGATCACTCCGTCGTTGCGATTGACCACCCGTTGCAGGCCGCCCATGGCTTCGAACGGCGCCTCGGCATAGTTATCCAGCTTGGCGTGTTTCAGTACCACTGGATCAAGCACCACGATGTCTGCCTGTGCACCGGGCTTGAGTACGCCAGCGTCCACGTCGTACCAGTCTGCGATCTCGCCAGTGAGCCGCCAAACTGCCTTTTCCGGTGTCATCACTGGGGCGTCCTGGACGGCCAATTGCAGCAGCGCCAGGGCGAAGTTGTAAAACGCCATGTTGCGCAAGTGCGCGCCCGCGTCGGAGAAACCCACGATCGCGCACGGCTGGTTGAGGTTGATCGCCACGCGCTTGGGGTTGTGGTTGCCGATCAATGTGGACCAGCGCAGCCTGGGGCCGTAGTCGATCACCAGATCGAGGAACGTATCCACCTCGTGCGCGCCGCGCTCGTCGGCGATTTGCCGGATCGTCTTGCCGACCAAGGCGCGCTCAGGACAGTCGATCACGTGCGCGTCGCCGAAGTCGCGATGCCATACGCGCCCGCCCCACTTACGCTGATAATCGGCCTTGAATTTCGCTCGGTAAGCAGGGTCGGCAAACAACTTCTGGCGATCAAACTCGCGCTTCAGATGCAACGCTGCCTCGCCGGCAGGAAACTCCTCGAAGATCACGAAGTCGACGCCGTCGGCATACACCTGGAACGGTTGCGGCAACGCCTGCCAGCGGAACGAAGCGCCCATACACGCATTGAAGAAACGCGTGACCCAACCCGACACGATGTCCAGGTGCGGTTTCGCCTTCACATCCATCAGCGTGATCAGCGTGGTCTTCAGCCGTCGGCGCAACGCCAGACTGGCCGACGTAAACAGGTAGAACACGGCGTTGATCGGCCGGTTGAGGTTGGGCGCCGATTGCAGGATGGCGCCGCGCCGGCGCAGCACTTTGTGCAGGCGCCGATACTCGCTCCAGCGTGCGTAGACCGAGGGCAAGGCGGACGAACGAAAACGGTCGCCATCAACTTTGTCCCATGGATTGGTCATGCCCGACATGCCCAGCAGGCCGTGATCGATACCGTCCTCCAACTGCCCTTCCATCCAGCGCAACTCGGCTTCGGTTGGCACCGCCTTCGGATCGACCGAACGGCCCAGGCCCATTGCCGCCACGCGCAAATCCGAATGACCCATGTAACTGGCAACGTTCGGCCCCAGCGGCAGGCTGCGCAGGTGCGCGACATAACCGGCCGCATCATTCCAGGTTTTCTTCTCGCGCAACGCAGGCAACACGTACTCGCGCGGGATCGACTCCACGCGGGTAAAGATGTCAGAGGCGTCCTCGGCATCGCTGTAGATCATGCTGATCGAACAGCTCCCGACAAAGCATGTAGTGACGCCGTGGCGCACCGACTCCTGCAGACTCGGTTCCAGCAGCAACTCGGCGTCGTAGTGGGTGTGGATGTCGATGAAGCCTGGCGTGACCCACAGGCCATTCGCGTCCATCACCCGGACAGCATCAGCACTCGCCAGCGGCGCCTCGCTGATCGCGACAACGTGGCCCTCGCGCACACCGATGTCCGCAATGCGTGGCGGCGCACCGGTGCCGTCGAATACGGTGCCACGCTGAATCAACAAATCGTAAAGAACCGGCATCGTTGGAACCCTCCGCGCCGTCGGCGCCATGGCAGAACTCAGCTTGATCCTGTCACATACCGCTTCGCGCGTCTTGACAATTTGCGCCACCTCGTCAAGCTGAAGCTTCCTCCGAGCGGAGCCCACTATGGGCACGGCAACATCCGGCCGAACCATCTCGCCAGCGTTCGTTCGCCTGCTGCACGATTACCTCCAATCGCTTGGACTCAACGCCCGGCGCGTGCTCGGCGAGGCCCGGCCGGATGAATCGCCGGAACAGGCCGCCGGCTTCCCGATGGCGCGCTGGGTGACATTGTTGTTGCGTGCGTCGCGGCAGCTGGATGACCCACTGCTCGGCCTACGCCTGGGCCAGACGATCAAGCCGTGGCACCTCGGCACGCTCGGTTTTCTGCTGCAGTCCCTGCCCACCCTGGGCGCCGCGCTGCAGAAACTACAGCGCTATCAACGACTGGTATACGACCAGACACCCATGCTGCACATGGCCGAAGGCGACCACGTGGATATGGTCTGGGGAATCGACCACGGGCAACCCGGTCGCCTGGCCGACGACACCTCAATCACTGCGCTAATTTACTACTGTCGCGCCATCGCCGCGGGTCCGGTAGTCCCGCAATGCGTGCAATTCGTCAATCCGGCGCCACGCAACCGCGCCGCTTATCGAACTGCCTATGGTTGTCCAGTCGAATTCACCGCACCCGTCACCCGGGTGCGCTTCAGCCTCGCCACGCTGGCCCTTCCCCTGCATGCCGCAAACGCAGAGCTCTCTACCTTGATGGAGCGGCAGACCGAATATTTGCTGGCGCGCTGGCCGGCACCTGACGAACCTTTCGTCGCACAAGTCCGTGCCGCCACCGGCGCACTGCTGCACGACGGCGAGCCGACCCTTCCTCGCGTGGCCAAGCGGCTCGAAATCACCCCACGCACAACCCAGCGCCGCCTCAAACAAGCGGGCACCAGCTTCCGCACCGAACTGGAAACCGTGCGGCATCAGATGGCCGAGATCTATTTGCGGGATCAACGTCTGTCCGTAGCTGATATTGCGCAATTGTTGGGCTACTCCGAGCACAGCGCACTGACGCGCGGTTACAAGCGATGGACCGGGCGCCCGCCGCGAAGCGATCGCTGAACGCAAAAAATTATTCCTGACACGATTCTCTGACCCTGACCCGGTTGCGCCCTGCTGTGTCGGTATCTCTTACACCGCAAATTCCACCAAAACTAGCGTAATGCATTGATTTTATTGGTCGCTTTATATCAGCGCTACCCGGAAAGCCGCCTGTGCGCTGTCGGGAATCTTTACAGAACAAACAAGTCGCTCCACATAACTATCTGATTTTTCAAGTATTTTAATTGGCATTGTAATTGCAAATCATAAATTCACACACCCAGTGTGGATTACAAACGCGACAAAGCAGCACCCCATTCGCAGACGGACGAGGAGTCGATCAACATGACCGCCATATTTTCAATGACATCAAGCGTGGCCATCAAAAAAGCAGTGGTTATTTCTCTGGCGTGCATCGGGCTGGCCTTCGGCACCGCCATGCGTGCTCACGCGACCCCGGTCGTACTTACGTTCGAAGGCGTCGGAGACAGCGCTAACGTCAACGACTTCTACAACGGCGGCACGGACAGCGAAGGCAATTCAGGAACCAATTACGGTATTCAATTCTCGAACACCAGCTTGGGCCTCGTCGATTCAGACGCGGGCGGTGGTGGCAATTTTGCCAACGAGCCGACGCCCAACACGATCCTGTTCTTCCTGTCTGGCGGGGCGGCCACCATGAACGTGGCGGCCGGTTTCGACACCGGGTTTTCGTTCTTCTACACGTCGCCGGCTTTCGTCGGCTCGGTGACTGTTTGGGACGGCCTGGACAGCACTGGAAACATCCTCGGAACACTGACATTGAATATGACCAATGCGAATTGTTCTGGCGACCCAACCGGCGTACCGTTTTGCGCGTGGCTTCCCATTGGCATCAACTTCAGCGGCATCGCTCATTCGGTTGACTTCAGCGGCACTGCCAACCAGATCGGCTTCGATAACATCACCTTGGGTGCGGCGATCCCGGGCAACGGCGGGATACCAGTTCCCGAGCCGGCCGGGCTAGGTATGATGATGCTCGGGCTGGTGCTGCTTGCAGGCCTGTATTATCGGCGCAAGCTGTCGTAATCACTGCAGGAACGAAGTGGACGGCGCAACCACCCGCTCACTCTTCCTGGACAAGCAATAAGGCTCGCACCGCGGGCCTTATTGCTTGTGTACTCGCCTCAAATTGCGTGTCCCATAATCAGGGTTTTCAGTCGGATGCTAACCGACGCAGACATTTAGGGGGCGCGCTTCCGGGCCGTCGAGTTGATGGGCTGACAATAGCTGCAGGTCCCACCCAGTCGCCTCGTGGAACAGATACGAAAACCGTGTTCGACGTTAGTCGAACAAATGGTTGCGGTGGTATGAAAACGTGGGGAAACCCCAGACATCGCTTCCTATTCTGAAGCAGACATTGCCTTCAGCCGTACCCTCGCCGCGCCGACAAAGCCAAAACCAAAGCGTGAAAGCTGGCTGCATCAGTCGGCTTGCGTACTCACGTGCAGATCCAGTTGGTAGTCTTGAGAACCAACTCCAGCAGTCGTGTCAAAGGAGAGCGTCACCTGGCGGACTTCCTGATCGCTGACCCAGCGATTCGTGCCGGGCTGCTGCGTCCAACCGGGCGCACTGTCCATACCCTTCGCGATTCGCTGTATCAACTCGTCAGCCGGGGTGTCGGAAGTGACGTGGAAACGGATATGCCATTGTTGCTCGTCGCCGATCGAGAACTCCTGCGACATGGACGGGTACTTGGGCCAGTCAACGGAGGACGCCAGGGATTCGGGCACATAGCGATCAGCCATCCGCGAGCGGACAAAGCCGCCCTCCGGTTTCCAGTCATACTCCAGATGCAGGGCAACGGATTGAGCCTTTTCTTGCCCCTGCTGCCGGTCGACGACGTGCAGTGCCGCGTCCAGACCCGACGACAAGCCGGCCGAGGTGACGATGCGACCGTTGTCCGCCCAACGTACGTCTCTGATCACGTGGACCGCTGGATAACGTACTGCGAGCTGGCTGATGCGTGGAGTGAAGGTCGTGGCCTGCAATCCGTCAAGCAGGCCCGACCCGGCAAGGACAAACGCTTCGACGGCCGCATCAACGACGTGCTCGCCACTACTCGATTCCGTTCTCGAGAGGATCCCAAGACCACGCTGGAACGTTACGAGAAACTCTACAACAACCATCTTCCGTAGCGGGCACTCGGGCACAAGACGCCACCTCAGGCTATTCGTTCCTGGCAAGCGGTACGGCCCGAATTATTCACTGGAGAAGGAAAGAAAAAGAATCAGACGGGACTAGACAGATAGGGCGGCGCATCCTGCACCGGAGGATCTGGATTAGCGGCTCTCGCGGCTCTCGCGGTGCCGCTCAGCCAACACCCTCGCCATGTCTGCCAGCGACAACCCCCGCGCCCGCAACGCCACAGTGAGATGAAATACCAGATCCGCCGCCTCGCCCAGCAACTCCTCATCCCCTTGCACCACCGCCGCGAGCGCCGTTTCCACGCCCTCCTCGCCCACTTTCTGCGCAATACGGCGTATGCCGCCCTCAAACAATTTGGTGGTGTAGCTGCCGTCCGGCCGCTCGGCATGGCGTTGCGCCACCAGCGCGTCCAGTTCGGCAAGGAAGCCCAGCGGCGGACGGACCTCGGCGCTTTCGCCAAAGCAGCTCGACGTACCACAGTGACAGGTTGGTCCGTGTGGCTCAGCCTGGATCAGCAAGGTGTCGGCGTCGCAGTCGATGTGGATCGATTGCAGCGCCAGCACGTGGCCGGAGCTTTCGCCCTTGGTCCACAGGCGTTGCTTGCTGCGGCTGTAAAAGGTGACGTGGCCGCTTGAGCTGGTCTGCGCTAGCGCTTCGACATTCATGTAGCCGAGCATCAGCACTTCGCCGCTGAGCCAGTGCTGCACGACCGCAGGCAGCAGGCCATCGCCCTTGGACCAGTCGAGACGGTTGGTATCGGTGTTGGAATCACTCATGCCCGTATTCCTTGAAATTCACAGACGCACTGGAACGCCCTGTTCGTGCAGGTACTGTTTGAGTGCGGGAATCGCGATGGCACCGGAGTGGAACACGCTGGCGGCTAACGCGCCGTCCACGTCGGCCTCCACGAAGGCGTCGCGAAAATCTTCGGGAACGCCGGCACCGCCGGAAGCAACCAAAGGTACGTGGCAGATCGTGCGAGCAAGCAACAGCTGGTCAAGGTCGTAGCCACGACGCACGCCGTCGCTGTCCATGCAGTTGAGCACGATCTCACCGGCGCCGCGTTGCTGCGCCTCAATGATCCAGTCCAGCGTGCGACGCGCCAGCGCAAGAGTTCTTGTCGGGTCGCCGGTGTACTGGCGCACTCGCCATTCACCGTCGTCGTCGCGCAGCGAGTCGATGCCGACAACCACGCATTGCACGCCGAACGCAGCGGCCAGCTCATTGATCAACTGCGGGCGTGCCAGCGCGGGCGAGTTCACCGAAATCTTGTCCGCACCGGCGTGCAGTACGGCGCGTGCCTGGTCGACCGAGCGAATGCCGCCAGCGACACAGAACGGGATGTCGATGACGCGAGCGATTTTCTCCACCCAGGCACGATCCACGCTGCGTCCTTCCGGGCTGGCAGTGATGTCGTAGAACACCAGTTCGTCGGCACCTTCGTCGCGATAGCGCAGGGCCAGATCAACGATTCCGCCCATGACCACGTGGTCGCGAAAGCGCACGCCCTTGACCACCTGGCCATCGCGCACGTCGAGGCAAGGAATGATGCGACGACTTAGCATACGAGTGCCTCCCGTCGCGCATGATCGTCGGAAAGAAACAGCACGGCGCCAGCCTGCAGGAGGATGAGCGACGCTCGGTAGCGAGTGGCAATGTTCATGCCGCCATGGCCTCCTGCACTGTGAAACGCCCCTCAAGCAACGCGCGTCCGAGGATCACAGCTTGCGCACCCGCTTCGCGCGCGGCGCGGATATCGTCCAACGAGCGCACACCGCCGGATGCTTGCACAGCCAGGGTCGGCACGCTGCCGGCCAGATGGCGATACAGGTCGAGATTGAACCCGGCCAGCATGCCGTCTCGGTCGATATCGGTGCATAGCAAGTGGCGTGCGCCGCGTTCGGCATACCACGGAGCCAGCTCGTCCAGGGTTCGCGTCTCGGCTTCGGTCCAACCCGCACTGGGCAAGCTCCAACCACCGTCGATGCGGCGCGTGTCGAGGGCCAAGGTCAGGCGTTCTGCACCGTACTTCGCCAGCCACTCGGCCACGCGTTCGGGATCGCGGATCGCCACACTGCCCAGCACGACACGCTGCACGCCCGCATCGAACAACCGTTGCAGGTCGGCCTCTTCGCGCACGCCACCGCCTGCCTGGATCGCCATGCCGTCGGCGGCGATCGACTGGATCATCGCGAGGTTATCGAGTTGGCCGGAGCGCGCACCATCGAGGTCGACCAGGTGCAGCCAACGCGCGCCGGCGTCGGCATAGCGCTTCGCCAGTGTCCGCGGATCGGCCGCGTAAGTCGTCTGCTGCGCGTAATTGCCCTGCTTCAGGCGCACTACTTGGCCGCCACGCAGGTCGATTGCAGGGATGATCTCAAATGACATCATCTGTTACCCCCATCACCCGCACAGCGTCATTTCCGCGAAAGCGGGAACCCATTTTCAGTTTGACCCACTGCGACCTGGATTCCCGCTTTCGCGGAAATGACGGCAGGAAACCAGGTTTCGGTTTGGGTGGTGTCATAGCGCGAGGAAATTCTGCAAAAGCTTCGCGCCGACAGAGGCCGAGCGCTCGGGGTGGAATTGCATGCCGTGGAAATTGTCGCGAGCGATCATTGCGGAGAACGGCCCGCCGTAATCGCTGCTGGCTAATGTCCACTCGCCCGTGGGCACGGCGTAGCTGTGCACGAAGTAGGCTTGATCGTCGCCGGCCAGGCCAGCCAACAGTGGGTGGTCGCGCTGCACGGTCAAGTGATTCCAGCCCATGTGCGGCACGCGCAGGCCGGGCGCCTCGGTGAAGCGACGCACCTGCGCAGGAACCAGTCCCAGGCATTCGGTATCGCCCTCTTCCGAGTACTCACACAGCAGTTGCATCCCGAGGCAGACGCCGAGCACGGGTTGGCGCAATGAGCGCAGCACCTCGACCAAACCGAATTCGACCAGCCGCGCCATGCCAGGCCCGGCCGCGCCGACCCCGGGCAGGATCACCTTGTCAGCCGCGCATATGGTTGCGGCATCCGCAGTCAGTGCCGCGTCTACGCCGAGCCGCTGCAAGGCGTAGCGCACCGAGCCGATGTTGGTGCCGCCGGCATCGACCAGCACGATGCTCATGCGAATCTCGCGCGACACGAAATCTGTCGGAGCCCGCTCGCACGCGATGTTCTTGAATTATCCCAGCCTGGATTCCCAGTTCTCGGTTCCCGGTCCGACGATATCGCTCGCAAGCGGGCTCCTACGACAGCAGGGGTCTTTGGGCTGCGTCGCATCACAGCGAGCCCTTGGTGCTTGGCAACTCGCTGCCTTCACGATGGATGGCCTGGCGCAGAGTGCGGGCCACGACCTTGAAGCAGGCTTCGACCATGTGGTGGGTATTTTCGCCGTGTACGGACAGGTGCAGGTTGGCGCCCAGCGATTCGCACAGCGAGCGGAAGAAATGTGGCACCAATTCCGTCGGCACCTCACCCACTCGCTCGCGCGGGAAGCTGCCTTCGAACACGAAGTACGGACGGCCGGAAAGATCCAACGCAGCGCTAGCCTGCGATTCGTCCATCGGCAGGGTGAAGCCGTAGCGGCCGATGCCACGCTTGTCGCCCAGTGCTTGTTTCAACGCCTGGCCCAGCGCCAGTGCGCAGTCTTCGATGGTGTGGTGTTCGTCGATGTGAGTGTCGCCGTCGCAGTTCAGCTCCAGCGCAAAGCCGCCGTGCTTGCCGATCTGCTCCAGCATGTGGTCGAAAAAACCTAGGCCGGTGCGTGCTTTCGGCTCGGCCACGCGGTCCAGATCCACGCTAACGGTGATGCGGGTTTCCTTGGTGTTGCGGACCACACTGGCGGTGCGCGGCGCATCCAGCAGGTCGTGCGCGACAGCTTCCCAGCTCACGCCCTGTGGCCCGACGCGGGAGCCGCGCACACCGAGGTTGGCGGCGAACTGCAGATCGCTCTCGCGATCACCGACCATCGCCGACGCGGCGCGGCTCCAGCTGTCGTCAGCGAGATAATAACCGGATGTCTTGCGAGAGAAGGATGCCGAGCAACAATTCGTGCGGACCGGTGAAGTCCGTCTCCGGAAAGCTGTCGGTGCCCAGGCCATCCTGGTTGGTCACCATCACCAGCTCGTAGCCCGCAGCCACGAAGCGCTGCAGTGCGGTAATCACGCCTGGGAGCAAGGCCAGCTTGGCATAGCTGTCGATTTGCTGATCGGCCGGCTCCTCGATCAGGCAACCGTCGCGGTCCACGAACAGAATTTTCCGATTGTTCATGCAGGTCTCTCGGCACGATCCCGGTCATCCATAACGGGACTGTTCAAAACAGCCAACATCTGGTCGTTCTCGGTAGGCGAGCCGATCGTGATACGCAACGCATCGCCGAGTTTCGGATAACGCCGGATGTCGCGCACCACGATGCCGGCGCTGAGCAGGCGCTGGTAGATCGCGCCGGCGTCATCGAAGCGGACGGCGAGAAAGTTCGCCTGCGAAGGCAACACCGCGCGCACGCACGCAAGCGCGGCCAATGCGCCACGTATCCGCTCGTGCTCGTTCCGCACCACGGACAGATGCTCGCGCGTCTGCGCCTGCCCCGCTTCGGAAAGCGCCTCCAGCGCCGCCGCAACACTCGGCAGCGGCAGCGGATAAGGCGACATGATCCGGCGCAGCAGCGCGATCACCACAGGGTTGGCCAACAAGCAGCCAATGCGCGCGCCCGCCAGCGCCCAAGCCTTGGACAAGGTGCGCAGCACGGCTAAATATTCGTAACGGTCAATCAGGTCAGCCACGCTGCGTGTGTAGGCGAACTCGATGTACGCCTCGTCCACCACCAACAACGCGCGCCCATCGAGCTTCTGCAACAGGCGTTCGATGCTCTCGCGCGGCACGCACCGACCGCTGGGGTTGTTTGGCGTGCAAACGAAGATCAGTTTCACCGCCGGGGTGATGGCCGCGAGCACGGCGTCCACGTCCAACGTGAAATCATCTGTCAGCGATACCTCAATCACCGCCGCGTTCTGGATGCGCGCGCAAACGGCATACATGCCGAAGGTCGGCGGCTGGATCAGGATGGCATCCTCGCCTGCACGGCAGAATGCTCGAACCAGCAGGTCGATCGCTTCGTCGCTGCCGCGACCGACCAGCAGTTGTTCCTGGCGCACGTCGTACATCGCTGCCAGGGTCGAGACCAGCGCCGCCGGCTGCGGCTCCGGGTATCGGTTGCAACCCAGGCCATCGTCGCCCGGCGGCGCCCATGCCGACTCGTTCGCGTTCAACCATACCTGTCCGCCGCTGGCTTCCATACGCGCGGAGGAATACGGCTGCATCGCGCGGATCTCAGGTCGCGCCAGATCGAGAACGCTCATGGGCTCGCCTCCAACACCGCCAAGCGCAACGTCACCGCGCGGCGGTGTGCTTCCAATTGCTCGGCCGCCGCCAGCGTGGCGGTGCACGGACCGATATTGCGCAGCCCGTCGGCAGAGACTTCCTGCACGCTGATCTGCTTCTGGTAGCTGGCCACCGACACGCCGCTGTAGCTGCGCGCATAGCCGTAGGTAGGCAACACGTGGTTGCTTCCGCTGCAGTAATCGCCCACCGATTCGGGCGTCCACTGGCCGAGAAAGATCGAACCGGCGCTTTCGATACCCGCGAGCAACTCGCGTGGCGCGCCGACCTGAAGAATCAGGTGTTCGGGGGCGTAGCGATTGCTGACCTCGACCGCCTGCGTCAGCGATTCGACCAGAATCAGCCGACTCTGCGCGAGCGCCTGACGGGCAATCGCGTTACGTGGCAACGCGGCACACTGCCGCTCGACTTCCGCCGCTGCCTGGTCCAGCAACTCGGCCGATGGGCTGAGCAAGATCACCTGCGAGTCCGGACCATGCTCAGCCTGCGACAGCAGATCGGCGGCGACGAATACCGGGTTGGCATCCGCATCGGCAATCACCAGGACTTCGGACGGACCAGCCGGCATGTCGATTGCTGCGCCATCAGGGTCAGACGACACCTGCAGCTTGGCCTCGGTGACCCAGGAATTTCCCGGGCCAAACAACTTGTCGCACTTCGGCACGCTGTCGGTGCCGTAAGCCATCGCGGCAATTGCTTGCGCGCCACCAAGTTTGAAGATCCGGTGCACGCCGGTGAGCCGCGCGGCGTACAACACCGCTTCGTCACAGCGACCATCGGCACGCGCTGGCGAGCACAACACGACCTCGCGACAGCCGGCAATCTGCGCCGGTATGCCCAGCATCAGGGCGGTCGACGGCAACGGCGCACTGCCGGCGGGAACGTACAGACCAACCCGGTTGATCGGCCGCAGTATTCGCTCGACGCGCACGCCCGGCGCCGTATCGACCGCCACCGGCTGCGGTGCGGCGGCGCGGTGGAACATTTCGATGCGCGTGGCGGCTTCGCGAATCGCCGCCTTCAATACGGGATCAAGGTCGGCATCAGCCGCGACGAACTCGGCCTCGTTCACGGCGATCGCGTCCAGCGTGCAGCGATCATATTTGGCGCTAAGTTCGCGCAGCGCGACATCGCCACGCTCGCGCACGGCGGCAATGATCTGCCCGACTCCATGCCGCAGCTCTTCGGCACGTGATTGCGCGGGCCGCGCCAGCGCCTCGCCGCGGGCCGCTTCGTCCAGTGCGTTCCAGTCCAGGCGCATCATGACGATCGGCTCTTCATGCCAGCATCTTCTCCACCGGCAACACAAACATCTCGCGCGCGCCGGCCTTCTTGATCTCTTCCAGTTGGCGCCAGCTCACCTCGCCAGCGCACAGCGCCTGCAGCATCAGCTGGTCCGGCTGACCGGCCACCGCCAGCAGGGTCGGCTGCGGGCCGCCCGGCAACAGGCGGGTAACCGCTTCCAGCGTCTGGCGCGAGGTCTGCAGCAACAGCAGTCGTGATTCACGCACCTGAATCACGCCATCCAGCCGTTTCAGCAACAGCTCCAGCATGTCACCCCGCTCGTCCACCGGCAGGGTCAGCGGACCGGCGAGCACCGCTTCGCTCTGGAGCAGCACGTCGGCTTCGCGTAACTGGTTGGCCACCAGCGTACCGCCGCTCTGCACCAGATCGCAGATCGCGTCGGCGGTGCCCAGCTTGGGCGCGATCTCAACCGAGCCGGCCAGTGTCACCACGCCAGCGTCAATATTTCGGCTGCGCAACCATTCGCCCAGCAGGCCGGGATACGAGGTAGCAATGCGTTGGCCGGCGAGGTCATTTGCGTCGGTGTAATCGAGTTCCTGCGGCACCGCGATTGACAACCGACAGCGGCCGAAGCCGAGTGGACGCAATTCGCTGAGCGGTTCGCTATCGCGCCCGACGGTAAGCTGGAACTCACCCAATACGTTACGCCCGACGATACCGAGGTCGCATACGCCCTGGGCAATCAGGCTGGGGATGTCGTCATCGCGCACCAGCAGCAAGTCGACCGGCTCACCCTCGCCGAAGCAGAACAGCTTGTCGCGGCTTTGCCGAAAAGTGAGTCCGCAACGGCTCAGAAGATCCAGCGCCGGCTCGGTGAGCCGACCGGACTTCTGCATCGCGATGCGCAAACGATCGCGTGGTTTCATGCCTTCTTCCTTGCCGCTTGCCCTTGCCGCCGTGCCGCCCGTGCCGCCGCAGCCAGATAGCCGCCGCTGCCCTGGTTGAGGTAACGGGCCACTCGCCCGATCGTGGTGATACTGACCGCGGTACGTTCGTGGATCTCCCGATAGGGAATCCCTTCCAGCAGAAGCGGCACCACCCGCCAACGATCCACCAACACCTCCAGCTCGGCCGGCGTACACAGGTCGCGCAGGAAGGCGGCCATCTCATCGGCATTCTTGAGCGACAACAAGGCCTGGTAAAGGCTCTGCTCGGCTGACTCGTTGGGTGTTTCCGGATCGAGAGATCGACGCTTCATAGTGTACTAATGCATTAACACAAGGTTACGGAGCTTACACGACAAGGCTCAAGGCAATGCCTGCCCATCCATTTCACTCCACCATGAATTGCCTGCCCGTTTCCGTCTCCGCGGCCAGGGTTTGACATGTAGGCAACAAAAACCCCCGCCGAAGCAGGGGTCTCGTAATCACGCCGGGAACCGAAGTCAGCTCAGGCGGACTTCTTCCGCGGAGCCGCCTTCTTGGCCGCTGCCGGCTTGGTCACCGTCGCCTTGCCACCGACCACGGCCGGTGCTACGGAGTGCGCACGCGCATTGCCATAGCTGCTGCGATTGATCTTGCCGCGACGGGTCTTGCGATCGCCCTTGCCCATGGGAACTCCTCGGATTCGTTGAATGTACGGTCGACCATCATAGCAGCGCACCGAGGATCCCCATAGCGAACGCAGGCCTCGCCTGAGGTTCATCGGAAATGCCGTTCAGGCGGCGCAGCTGCCCAGCGGTGCGTCGCGTTCAACGCGGGCCATCGCCGAGCCGGGCACCGTCAATGGGCGCATTGTGGCCCGTGCAAATGATCCATCACGCCATGGCGGTCGCGACGCAGGTTGACAAAGTGCGCACTGGCCAGCAGCAAGCCGCCTGAAGTAACCAACGCGCTATGCAGGATCAATCCATAGCTCTCGGCCCAGGTGACTCCGAGCACCAGCAGGAGCAGACCGGGGATCGCCAATAACAAGGGCAGCGGCTGCTGGTGGCGTCGAAAACCCCGGATCAGAGCGACCAGCGCCAGCACGCAGGCGAACATCACGAAACCACGTTCGAAGCGATGGTCGGCCAGGAACTCCAGACCCATCAGCGGTAATGCGGCCAGCATGAACGGCAGCAAGGCACAGTGGATTGCACACAAGAACGACGCCGTCGCGCCGATGCGATCAGCTGTTTGCCACCCACGTGATTTGATTGTTTGCCGTGACTTCATCTGCCTGCCTGCAGTCGCTACACAAGGCGATCCTGCGATCTCGGCATACATGTTACATTATAACAATCACCAGCACCATAAATTTTGGCATGGTCACGTTCAGGCCTTCCGGCAGTTCTTGCAGATGCCATGCACTTCCAGCGTCTGCGCCTGCGGGCGAAAGCCCAGCGCGCGAGCCTGGGCTTCGATCAACTCGGCAACCCGCTCGTCACAGACTTCCTGTGCGCTGTCACACGTGTCGCAGATCAAGAACGGCACTTGGTGCGCCTCGTCCGGGTGATGACAGGAGACGAACGCGTTGATCGATTCCAACTTGTGGATGAACCCGTTCTCCAGCAGGAAGTCGAGTGCCCGGTAGACCGTGGGCGGAGCCGCATTACCGTGCTGCTCACGCAACTGGTCGAGCAGGTCGTAGGCTTTGATCGGCTTGCCTGCAGCGGCGACGAGCTCCAGCACCTCCTTGCGCAGCGGCGTCAGGCGCAGGCCGCGCTCCTTGCTGGCATGCTCCACCGCGCGCACGAAACCTTTCGCATCCTGATGATGGTGCGAAAGATGGGCATGCGGGTTGTGGGCAGCTTCTTGACTCAATGCGTTCACCTCGCTCTGGAGTCTGTCTGACTTTGCTGGTCGAGGCGAGAACTCGGCTGTGCGCGGACAGCTTTCTGACGATCTGCCGGGCCATGGTCGTTCCACGAGCCAAGAATCGGCGGAGAGTGGACCGCACGGACGAGTTCGCAGGCTGGCCAAGCCAAGGTCCGGCAAGCTATTAGATGATACATCGGGCCAGACCGGGCTTCAGCGTCGCAGTGGCGGCGGCTTCACCGGCCGTTTACGGCGCGATTTGCACAAGATCACGATCCATCCGATCGGACCGAGCACCCAAGCCCACAACACACCCTCGACGACCCGGCCACGCCACCAGCCGAGCAGCAAACCCACAGCAACAAACAGCAAACTCCACCAGAACATGGCCGCCCACGGCACCATATTCAACAGGTTGAAGTAAACATGCCAGAACGCGCCGGGGGCGTCGGGATCGACGCCTTGGGTCGCCCTGGCCAGCAGTTCATCCATGGCGTGACGGATGAGCTATCGACATGGCGTGCAGCTCAAGCCCGCGCCAGCACGAGGGCGGCGTCGACTCGCCGGAGCGCCTCGTCGCGCCCGGTGAGGTAGATCGTGTCCTCGATCGAGGGCGAGACCTGGGTACCCGTCATCGCCACGCGCAGTGGCTGGGCAACTTTGCCCATGCCCAGCTCCAGTTGCGCCGACAGCTGCTCGATGACCTGATGGATAGGCGCGGGTTGCCACTCGCATTCGGCCAGCAACACTTTTGCCGCCTCCAGCACGTTCGGCGCACTGGCGTTCTTGAGGTGCTTGGCGACGGCTTTCTCGTCCCATTCCAGGATCGGGCCGTACCAGATCTTGGCACGCTCGGCCATTTCCTTCAGTGTGTGCACACGCTCGCGCAGCGCCACGATCACCTCGACTGGCGCCGGCCCCTGACCCACGTCGATGCCGGCGCGCTGCAGGTGCCACTCGAATTCCGCGACCAGTGATTCGGGATCGTCGGTCTTCAGGTAATGCTGGTTGAGCCAGGCCAGCTTCTCGGTATCGAAGCGCGCGGCGGCTTTGTTCACGTCGGCGATATCGAACAACGAAATCATTTCCGCGCGCGAGAAAATCTCCTGGTCTCCATGCGACCAGCCCAGCCGCACCAGATAATTCAGGATCGCGTGCGGCAGGAAGCCGTCGGCGCGGTACTCCATGACGCTGACCGAGTTGGTGCGCTTGGAGAGCTTCTTGCCCTCCTTGTCCAGGATCATCGGCAGGTGCGCGAATGCCGGCACCTTCGCACCCAGAGCCTGGTAAATGTTGATCTGCCGCGGCGTGTTGTTGACGTGGTCGTCGCCGCGAATCACCTCGGTGATGCCCATGTCGATGTCATCGACCACCACCGCAAAGTTGTAGGTCGGCCAGCCGTCGGAGCGGAAGATCACCAGGTCGTCCAGCTCGCTGTTGGCGACCTCAATGCGGCCCTTGACCTTGTCCTCGAACACCACCGAGCCTCCGTCGGGATTGCGGAAGCGGATCACCCGGTTGGGATCCTCGCGATACGCTTCGTTGAGATCGCGGTAATGACGGTTGTAGCGCGGCTTCTCGCCGGCCGCCATCGCGACCTCGCGCATCGTCTCGATCTCCTGCTTGCTCTCGTAGGCGTAGTACGCGTTGCCGGCGGCGACCAGTTCGTCGGCGACCTGCTTGTAGCGATCAAGCCGCTGGGTCTGGTAGAACGGGCCCTCGTCGGCCTCGAGGTCGAGCCAGCGCATCGCGTCCAGGATCGCCTGCACGGCCGCATCGGTGGATCGCTCGCGATCGGTGTCCTCAATGCGCAGGATGAATTCGCCCCCACGGCGGCGCGATTCCAGCCAGCAATACAGTGCGGTGCGCGCGCCGCCGATGTGCAGGAAACCGGTGGGGCTGGGGGCGAAGCGGGTACGTACGATCATCGGTAATTCAACAGCGAGTAGGCGAAGCTGTCGATTTTAGCCGATCTGCCGCATGCAACCCCGCCCGCTGCTCCATCGGCCGCACTTACTTCACGTGGATGGTGATCTTCTTCGACACCAACGGCGGATTGAACGGCACGTGGTGCTGGTCACCGAGCTCCAGTTGCAGCGTATGGGTGCCCGGCTTGAGCGTCAGCGTGGTCTGAGTCTGGCCCCCACCGAAGTGGATATGGTGGTCATCGGCGGGAATCGGCTGTCCGGCGGCGGGCAGAGCCTTCACGTCGACCAGCAGATGGTGATGACCGGTGTTTTCCTTGCCGACGCCAGCCGGTGCGACGCCCATACCCTTGAGGCCGAAACGTACGGTGACTTCCTGGCCGACGGTGGCGCCATCGATGGGCGAGACGATGTAGACCTCGGCACCGGCCGGCGCGGGGGTGGTCGGCAAGGCGGGCGCGTCGGCGGCCATCGCCGCTGCAGTAAGGCCAGTCAACGCGAGGGCAAGCAAGATGTGCTTCATCGAATGATCTCCAGCAGAACGTCGGAGGTTTAGTGTAGGTGCTGCAACCTGTCTCGCGGGTAATCCACTGACTCACTCGTTGCGCAGATTCTACGCACGTTGTCGCCAGCCCCTTTGCGCTCAAGTAGATAGCGTACTTGTGCACAGGTTTGTACAGAAGCCGCGCACAGCCGCTGTGGAAAACATTGGGCTGAACGCAACGATGCCGCCCGTGGGCGGCATCGAATCCGGATCCGCGGCCAGCAACCTCAGGCCGCGCGATCGGCCCGGGTCAGGATGCCGAACAGGTCAGCCAGCTTGTCGCGCATCTCGCGGCGGTCGACGATCAGGTCGATCGCACCATGATCGAGCAGGAACTCCGAACGCTGGAAGCCTTCCGGCAGAGTTTCGCGCACGGTCTGTTCGATCACGCGTGGGCCGGCGAAGCCAATCAGCGCCTTCGGCTCGCCGATATTGATGTCTCCCAGCATCGCCAGGCTGGCGGATACGCCGCCGGTGGTCGGATTGGTCAGCACACTGATGTAGGGCACGCCGGCATCACGCAGGCGTGCCAGCGCTGCCGAGGTCTTGGCCATCTGCATCAGCGAGAACAGCGCTTCCTGCATGCGTGCGCCGCCGGTGGCCGAGAAGCACACCAACGCGCTCTTGTCGGCCAGCGCGCGCTCGGCGGCACGAGTGAATTTTTCACCCACCACCGAACCCATCGAGCCGCCCATGTAGGCAAACTCGAACGCCACCGCCATCAGCGGACGTCCTTTCAGCTTACCGCTCAGCGCCACCATGGCGTCTTTCTCGCCGAGCTTCTTCTGAGCGGCGATGATGCGGTCGCGATATTTCTTTGAGTCGCGGAACTTCAGCGGATCAGACGGCTCCATGCTCGCCCACAGCTCCTGTCCGGAACCCTCGTCCAACAGTGAGTTCAGGCGCACCCGCGCGCTGATGTAATGATGGTGGTCGCATTTCGGACACACCATCAGGTTGCGCTCCAGTTCCGGGCGATACAGCACGGTGCCGCAGCCACCGCACTTTTCCCACACGCCTTCGGGCACCGAACCTTTGCCGTTGCCCAAAGGCAGCGTGCGGGTACCCGGATTCATGATTTTCTGCAGCCAGTTCATCTAAATCGAACTCCATCCAGGCACAAGAGCCGTCCTATTCGAAAGTCTCTCGTGGTGCGATTGTGTACGGCCTCAGGCTTGCAACAACAACCGTACATCGATTCCGTCAGCTTGCATCCAGCGCGGCACGGATAGGCTGCAGGAAACTCCGCGCCCGTCCCGCGATATCCGCCGCGTCCGTTGCTCCCGCCAACCTTTCGACCAGCGCGCTGCCGATCACCACCGCATCAGCAAATCCGCTGATTGCCACGGCACTTGCGGCATCGCGAATACCGAAGCCGACTGCCACCGGTGTCTCGGCGCGAGCACGAACTTCGGCGACCCGTGCAGCAATGTCGTTGGTACTCAGGTGTGCCGCCCCGGTGATGCCGGCGAACGATACATAGTACAGGAAGCCTTCGGCTGAGCTGCACAACTGCACCATACGCGCGGGTGCGGTGGTGGGAGCAGCGAGCAGAATCTGTTGCAGTCCGGCATCGCGCAGCGGCTGCAGCACGGCAGACTCCTCCAGCGGGCAATCAACCAGCAACACGCCATCGACACCTGCCTCGGCGGCCTCCTGCGCGAATCGTGCGTAGCCGTGAATCTCGACCGGATTCAGATAACCCATCAACACGATCGGCGTATCCGCGTCGTGCTGACGAAATGCAGCGACCCAACCCAGCACTGCCGCGAGGCCCACGCCCTTGGCGATGGCCCGCTCGCTGGCGTGCTGGATCACCGGACCATCCGCCATGGGGTCGGAAAACGGTACGCCCAGTTCAATCAGATCGGCACCGGCGTCGACCAGCGCATGCATCATCGCCACCATGTGCTCGGGCGAAGGGTCGCCGGCAGTGACGAACGGGATCAGACCGGTGCGTCCGGCGGCCTTGAGCATCGCGAAGCGGCGGTCGATGCGGCTCATACCTCGACTCCTTCGCGCGCGGCGATCGTGTGCACGTCCTTGTCGCCACGGCCTGACAGGTTGCATAGCACGATGCCGTCCGGGGGTAACTCGCGCGCCAGCTTCATCGCCTGCGCCACCGCATGGCTCGATTCGAGCGCGGCCAGGATACCCTCGGTACGCGCCAGCAGATGAAACGCTTCCAGCGCTTCGTCGTCGGTGATACCCACGTACTCGGCGCGACCCGCATCCTTGAGGAAGGCATGTTCGGGCCCGACACCGGGATAGTCGAGGCCGGCAGAGACCGAATGGGTTTCGGTGATCTGGCCGTTGTCGTCGCACAGCACGTAGGTGCGATTGCCGTGGAGCACGCCGGGCCGGCCGGCGGCCAGCGACGCCGCGTGATGTCCAGTCGCCAGACCCAGGCCCGCCGCCTCGGCGCCAACCATTCGCACATCCGCATCGTTGAGGAAGGCGTGGAACAGGCCGATCGCGTTTGAGCCACCGCCGACGCAAGCGGTCAGCACGTCCGGCAGGCGGCCATACTGTTGCAACATTTGCGCGCGTGCCTCACGCCCCACGATGGCATTGAAGTCGCGCACCATCTTCGGATACGGGTGCGGACCGGCGACCGTGCCAATGATGTAAAACGTGTCGGCCACGTTGGTAACCCAGTCGCGCATCGCCTCGTTCAGCGCGTCCTTCAGCGTCTTCGAGCCGGAGGTGACCGGCACCACCTCGGCGCCCAGCAGCTTCATGCGATAGACGTTGATCTTCTGCCGCTCGATGTCCACCGCGCCCATGTAAACCACGCAGCGCATGCCGAAGCGTGCCGCCACCGTGGCGGTGGCGACGCCATGCTGGCCGGCGCCAGTTTCTGCAATGACCCGCGGCTTGCCCATGTGCCGGGCCACCAGTGCCTGGCCGATGGTGTTGTTGATCTTGTGCGCGCCGGTGTGATTGAGGTCCTCGCGCTTGAGCAGGATGCGCGCGCCGCCGACGTGATGCGACAACCGCTCGGCGTGATAGATCGGGCTGGGCCTGCCGACGTAATGCTGCAGGTCGCGATCCAGCTCGGCGAGGAAGCCAGGGTCGGTGCTCAGGCGCTCGTAGGCGTCGCGCAGCTCGGCCAACGGCGCCATCAGGGTTTCGGCGACGTAGCTGCCGCCGTAGTCGCCGAAGCGTCCCTGGGCATCGGGCCAGCGGTGGTAATCCTGGATCGTGGGCATACGGATTCCTGTGCGAAAAACTGAAGGACACCAATGAGGGCCCTTTTGATTCCCATAAGAATATCCCAGCTATGACGGCATGGAAAAGCGATAAGATCGCCGTAACCTGTCAGGAATACTCACAAATGCCGGAGCGCGAGTTACTACCGCTGAATGCCTTGCGCGCCTTCGACGCAGTCGCGCGCCTGCACAGCGTCACCGCCGCTGCCACCGAATTGCATGTGACGCACGGCGCGGTCAGTCGACAATTGCGCCTGCTGGACGAGGCACTGGGCCGACCGCTGTTCGTGCGGCAAGGGCGCGGCTTGGTGCTGACCGAGGCCGGCGCCCAGCTGCACGAGGGGGCCAGCGTCGCCTTTCAGCAGTTGCGCGAGAGCTGGACTGGCCTGCGTCAGCGCACGGCTCAGGCGCCTTTTGTGCTGGGCTGCTCCAGCAGCCTGCTGGCACGCTGGGTGATTCCACGACTGGATCGACTCGGCCACGACCTGCCTGCGCTGCCGCTGCACTTGTCGGCACAGGAATCCGCGCCAACTTCGGACCTCGACAAGCTGGACGCCATGCTGCTGTTGGCCGCGCCGCCATGGCCGGCGCGCTGGCAGGTCGACGCGCTGGCGCCGGAACGGATCGGGCCGGTGGTCAGTCCGGGATACGCCGGTTGGGCTCGATTGCGGGGACAGAGCGCTGACCTTTTGCTGGACGAACCGTTGCTGCACACCGCCTCACGACCACAGGCCTGGCCGGACTGGCTGCAAGGCATGGGATTGGCGGCGCCACGCTCGCCACCTGGCGCGAGCTTTCCGCACCTGTATCACCTGCTGGAAGCGGCCATCGCCGGGCTGGGCGTGGCGATCGCACCTGCCCCGTTGGTGGCCGAAGACCTGGCGAGCGGGCGTCTGCTTGCCCCTTGGGGCTTCCAGTCGACCGAGGCGAAGTGGATCCTGGCCACGTCGCGGCGGTCGCCCGATCATCGCACGACGTTGCTGGCCAACTGGCTGCGCGAAGAACTGGGCGGAGGCTGAGCCAGCCGGCGCGCGTCAAAGGTTGCGCCGAATCATTTTCCTCAGCTTTTCCAGCGACTCGGGCGCGAGCGGGCCGACGATGCGGCGTGCGCGTTAGGAGTGGCGCGCGACCGGGTCCTCTTCGCCGAACACGTAGGGGCCGAGGAGCCCGCGCCTGGCGGCGCGGACTGCGAAACCCAATGACTTGAAGCTGAGGACGCGATGCCGCGGGCCATGCGGCGCACTCGGCGTGGTCAGAGCCTGGTGCGGATTCCTGCGCCGTCGGCGCGCGGCCACCACTCAACCGGCAAGCTCGGCGTCCGCCTCGCGTACGGCCTGGACGAAGTCCACCAGACGCGCCGCGTCCTTGATCCCCGGAGTGACCTCAATGCCGCTGGCCACGTCTACTGCCCACGGCCGTACCCGCCGCACGGCATCGCCGACGTTACCGGCATGCAGGCCGCCGGCCAGGATCAGCGGCTGAGCCAGTTCCGTCGGCAACAGTGACCAGTCGAAAGCCTTGCCGGCGCCACCGGCTTCTCCGATCCCATGACCGTCCAACAACAGGCCGGCGGCATTCGGGTAATCACGCAACTGCGGCAGCACCGACGCGCCGGTGCCCATCGCGACCGCCTTCAGGAACGGATGGCCGAACTGCGCGCACCACGCATCGCCCTCCCCTCCATGAAACTGCAACACGTGAGGTTGCACTTGCTGCAGTACTTCCTGGACCCATCGCGCATCGTCGTCCATGAACAAGGCCACCACGGTGACGAAGGGTGGCAGTGCGT
>CAJDWH010000010.1_pt1 | contig 22160 bp, 16 predicted proteins | sample 7391531 | NCBI WGS metagenome assembly CAJDWH01 (sample SAMEA7055715, study PRJEB34461) | soil metagenome | biome: terrestrial ecosystem; feature: Peninsula; material: soil | place: Antarctica | collected 2016
TGTAGAACATCAGGCCCGCCTCGCGCGGACCTGATCGTTTCCAGCTGACTGGCGTCTGGGAGCCTGTCGGACTTTGGTTGGCCGGTCTGCAAATTCGCCTGAGTGGTCCATATTTCCGCCGATTCCGGGTCCATAGAACCACTATGGACCCGCGAAGCGGCGAAAATCTGTCCGCACCCAGCCGAATTCTTGACTCGACCACCAAAGCCCGACAGGCTCCTAGCCTGAGTTGTCAAAGCCGCTCTCCCTCCGGCGACCTCGGGAGTCTCCTTGCGGGCGAGAGGGTTTGGGGAGAGGGTCCGCACGGAGCGAACTGTCGCCGCACGCACTCCTGCGATTCCATGCTGCGCGCGCATCCTCATCCGGCGCTTCGCGCCACCTTGTGCCGGAGGGCGAAGGGCCGTGTTGACTGAGCTCCGACGCGACTTGGTTGCCTTGAACGCCGCCGGTGCGTTCGGTGGACTCGCGGCCGTCGTGGAATAATCGAACCCGAACCGACGGGAGCGAGGTCCAGCGTGGAAAGCCATCACATGTTGCAAACGGCGGTGGTGCTCCTGTTGGCCACGGTCATCATGGTGCCGTTGACCAAGCGCTTCCGCCTCGGCGCCGTGCTCGGTTACCTGCTGGCCGGGATGGTGATCGGACCGCAGCTGCTGGGCATGGTCAGCGACACCGAAGGAGTCGCCACGATCTCCGAGTTCGGCGTGGTGCTGATGTTGTTCGTGATCGGGCTGGAACTCTCGCCGCAGCGGCTGTGGGTGATGCGCCGCTCAGTCTTTGGCACCGGCTTGTTGCAAGTGCTGGCAACGTCCGTGGCGATCGCAGCGGTGGCGTATTACCTGGCCGGGCTCAGCGGCAAGGCCGCCGCCATCGTAGGCGGTAGTCTGGCGCTGTCTTCCACCGCTTTCGGCCTGCAGATTCTGGCCGAGCGCAAGGAAGCGGGCTCGGCGTACGGGCGCCAGGTGTTCGCGATCTTGCTGTTCCAGGATCTGGCAGCCATTCCGTTGATCGCCGCGGTGCCGCTGCTGGCCGCGTCGACGGCAACGCACGTCGATCTGTTCGGCGTGTTGCGCACCGTCGGAATGATCGTGGCGGTGGTGGTCGGCGGGCGCTACCTGTTGCGACCGGTGTTCCGCTTCGTCGCAAAAGCCGACTCGGTCGAGGTGTTCACCGCGACAGCCTTGCTGGTGGTCATGGGCGTTGCCTGGCTGATGGAGCTGGCCGGCGTTTCAGCGACTCTCGGCGCGTTCCTCGCCGGCATGCTGTTGGCCGATTCGGAGTACCGCCACGAGCTGGAATCAAACATCGAGCCATTCAAGGGCCTGTTGCTTGGGCTGTTCTTCATCAGTGTCGGCATGTCGATGGACCTGTCGCTGCTATGGCATCGCCCGGCGTTGGTCGTCGTCTTGGTGACGGCGTTGTTGCTGCTGAAAGGCGTGTTGCTGTGGCCTCTGGGCAGGCTGCTGAGCCGCCTCAATCGCTCCGATACCTTGCGTCTGGTGGTGTTGCTGGCCTGCGGCGGCGAATTCGCCTTCGTGGTGCTGCGGCTAGCGGCCGAACAGCAGTTGATCAGCATCGGCCAGCGCGATGCGCTGGTCTTGGCAATCACGCTGAGCATGGCCTTGACCCCGCTGCTGGTGGTGCTGGCGGCGAAGGCGTTGAACGTGCACCCGCGTAAGCCGGTACGCGAGTTCGACACGATCGACACCGGGCCGCCACGGGTGATCATCGCCGGCTTCGGCCGGGTCGGCCAGATCATTGCCCGGGTGCTACGTGCGCAGAACATTCCGTTCGTGGCACTGGAGCATTCGGCCGACCAGGTCGAAGTCTCGCGGCGCTTCGGCTCAATCAACCTGTTTTTCGGCGATCCCGGGCGGCCGGAGTTGTTGCGCGCGGCCCAGGCGCGCACCGCCGAAGTGTTTGTGCTGGCCACCGACGACCCGGAGGCAAACCTGCGCACCGCACGACTGGTCAAGCGGCAGTATCCGCATTTGAAAATCGTGGCCCGCGCACGCAACCGCCAGCATGTCTTCCGCCTGCTGGACATGGGTGTGGACGATCCGGTGCGCGAGACGTTTCATTCCAGCCTGAAGATGACCCGCAAGACGCTGGAGGCGTTGGGCTTGTCGCACGAGTTGGCGGTCGACCGGGTCGAGCGTTTCCGCCGCTACGACGAAGATCTGCTGCAGAAGCAGGCCCTGGTTTATGACGACGAGACCAAGCTGATCCAGAGCAACCGCGATGCACTGGTCGACCTACAGCAGCTGTTCGAAGCGGATGCAGAGCCGGGGGCCGAACGCGAACGCGAACGCGAACGCAAGAAAGGTCTGGCTGAGCCGGCAACTCCCGATTGAACGGAGTTTTTCTACAGCCCGAACGCGGCCTCTTTTCCCAGCATGAATGGACTGTCGAAAAAAGCCTCGGGGGTGAAAGCAATAAAGATCCTGTTGGGTATCCACGGTGCGTTCCCACCATGCGCGGCCCCTGGATCCGGCTTTCGGTTCGCGTCTGCAACTACCCGGGCGTTGCCGCAACCATGCATCAGTCGCACGCAGCCAATTAATTAGCTATTGCGGACGCCCGCATCGCTGCGCTCGCCAGCGCCGAAATTTGCGCCGCGACGTTTCTACTGACGTGTATTGCGGTCCGCCATGGCGTGCACTAACGCCCGGCTGTGCGAGCCGAAGTGTCCAAGCAGTTCAGCGATGGCAGTGTCGAGCTGGGCGCGACGCGCCGGGTCGGCCGCGGAGAGTTCCTTGATCAGGTCTATCTGCGCGGAGTGCACGCCAAAGTCAAAGCTGGGGTCCGCGACATACTGTGCCGGTAATGTGTCGACCAAGGTGCGGTCAGTCGCGGCGCCAGCGTCATAGGCCTGTTTACTGACCACGTCACGCACGTAATGGTCCGACCAGAGCGGGTAGCGGGCGTCCTGACTGGAGTCGTGTAATGCGGCCTCGAGCGGTCCCGGCTTGTGTGCCATGGCGGCGCTGCGAATGAGCGCGCTTTCGTAACTTTCCAACGCCAAATGTCGGTTGGAAAGCAGCATGATCATGCTGTTTTTCGATTTGGGCAGACCGACCATCGCCAGAGCGTTGATGCTGATCAACTTGAAGTCGCTGTTGCCGGGCGAAACGCTGGCGTGATACGGCTGGGTCAGGTCCTGTACGTAGTGCATGGCCAACCCCGTGAAGCGCCAGCCCCAGTACGGATGACCGGTGTCGAACGCAAGCCGGGCCAGACTGGCGTACTGGTGCACGCGCAGCAACGGATAGGTGCGCTTGAGGAAGGGTGCGGCCCGGTAAAGGATGGCATCTTCATGGAAGAAGCCCATGTGGAAGGGCGCCTGCGTGCCGAACGTCAGCCTGGGGTTGCCAAAGGGCAGGGTGCCGAAGTTGTAAGTGCGGCCTGCCTCGGAGTTGCTGTCGCTCCACAGGTTCACGTCCATGCCGTAGTCGGGCTCCTCGCTGGCCGATGCCACCACGGCGAGGACCGGCACCAGTTCGCCGGGCTCGACGCGGACAAAGACGTGATGTGTCTCGCCCGATCCTGCAAGCGCGTCGACGGCCGCGGCGGGCAGTAACTGTGCGGGGTCAGGCGCCGGGCTCCAGGGGTCGGGCTGGTAATACAGCGCCAGCCGGCTCTTCGGTGAGACGCGCAGCGCGGCGAGGAAGGCTTTGCGGCGTTCGGCGTCACTGCGCGCGGGGTCAACGTTGAAGGCGAGTGCTTCAGGACGCGGCGGATAGGCGTCGAGGGATTGGCGCGCCCACGCTTCGTTGATTGCCAGCAATTCGGCAATCGGCTTTTCCTCTTTGCTCAGGAAGGACTCCAGCGGTTCGGCAATCACCTGCACGCTGGCCGCCAGTTCAGGCATGTGTTCGAGCGCCCGGTACGTCACCATGGCGTGGTTGCCCCAAGCTACGGCGGTTCCCGCAAAACCAGTCAATGCAGCAAAGAAGAATACGGAACAGGTGGTGCGCATGGTGTCAGCCTTGTTGAAGAATGACCGGAAGATCAGTCCGGTCGTCAATCCTGCGAAGGTAGCCGGAAATGGCGCAGATATACCGTTCCGGTTCATCAGGTGCCGGTGTAAGCGACGCCGCACGCGCCCTCACGACGGCGCGTAGATTGCGACATACCGCGTGCCGCTCACCAACTGGCATTCGAGCCGGCGAGCGTTCTGCACCACACAATACCGACTCGCGACGCGTGACAAGCCGGAACAGCTCGACCGGCCTTGTGTAGAGACTCTAAAGAATGCCTCAGTCCGCTGCAGGCCGCCGGAGCGTCTGCCGCACGCTGGGGATCGCCTGACTGCGTGCGCCCAGTTCATGAGCGATGTCCACGAAGCCCAGTTGCCGCGCGACGTCCGCTGCGCTGCGTCCGAACGCGTCGGTGGCCTGGCGATCGGCGCCACGCGAAAGCAGCACGCGCGCCGGCGCCAGCAGGGCGTGCATGGCGCAGGCGTGCAGCGCGGTGACCCCGCGTTGATCGGCGTGCCCGACCTGGGCGCCAGCGTCCAGCAGCAGCGGCACCAGTGCGCCGAGATGGATGGCATCGCTATCGCTTCCCGGTGACCGTTGCGCGCCCAGCAACAGCAGCAACGGCGTGTTGCCTTCGCGGTCGGCGTGGTTGATGTCGGCACCGCGCTTGAGCAGGCCGTCGAACTGGCGGCGCGCGCGCAGACTATCGTTGCATTCGAAGCCAAACTGGGCGGCGGCGTGCAATGCGCTGCGCCCCGAAGCGTCGACCGCCTTGACGTCCGCTCCCGCCTCCAGCAAGGGTTCGGCGATGTCCGGATAACCGAGCGCGGCGGCTACCATCAGCGCCGTGGCCTCGTTCGGTAGACGCTGGTCCACAGCGATGCCACGCTGCAGCAACAACGCCACCAGTGCCTCGCGCCGTGCCGTCACCGCCGCAACCAGCGCCGTCACCCCACTGTGCGCCGGCAGGCTTGGGTCGGCGCCCGCATCGAGCAGACAGGCAGCCACTTCGCGATGACCGGCGCCGCAGGCGCGCAGCAAGGCAGTAGCGCCCTGGTCGTCGCGGGTATCGACGGCGAATCCGAGTTCAAGCAGGCGCTGCACCGTGGCCAACGCGCCCGCGGCGGCGGCGGCTGGCAGATCGTCGCCGCGTAGCGGGCGATGCGGCAGCGGCCAGTCGCGCCAGTCCAGCCAACGCTCCAGCGCGGGATGCTCCAACGCCAGTCCCAGTGGCGTCTCGCCGTGGGAGTCGGCGGCCTCCGGGTCGGCGCCGTAGGCGATCAGGCTGCGTACCAGCGGCAGCGCTGCAGCACCGTGCTCCAGTGCAGCGAACAATGGCGTGCGCTCGGCGCCATCGCGGGCGTTGGGGTCGCAACCGCGGGCCAGCAACGCGCGCAGTAGTTCGCCGTGACCATGGCTGGCAGCCAGATGCAGCGGTGTGTGCTCGCTCGCATCCGGACCGAACGGATCGGCGCCGCGCTCGAGCAGGTTGAGTAACAAGGCCGGGTCCTGCACCGCACTGCCCAACGCGGCCAGGGTCAGCGCCAGCAGGCCGGCGCCGGCAGGGCTGGCGCCCGCGTGCAACAGGTCGTCGACGCCCTCGGTAGCCTCGGGCAAGTGTGGCAACAGCGCGTCGAACAGGCGCCGTCCCAGTGGCGGCAGCACTTCGACTTCGCCGGTTTCGGCGTCATCGACGCGGGGGGCTTCCAAGCGGGCCTCGGGATCCAGTCCATGGTCGAGCAACCAGCGCCGGGCGGCACCGAGGCCGGGTGAGGCCAAGTCCAAGTAAAGCTGGGCCAGCTGCGCCTGTGGCCATGTCTCTGCGCGTTCGGCGAACGCAGACACGGTCGCCCAGTGGCCGAAGCGCAACGCATCGAGCAGATGCCGCGGCGTGTCGGCGCCCTCACCCAGCAAGTCATGGCTGAGGTTGGTGGGCAGCGCCGTATCCGGATCGAGCAAGGCGACCAGATCCCAACGACCGGCGGCGGTGGCGTGGTCGAGCGCGCTGCGCCCGTCGCCGCCTGGAATCTTCGCGTCGGCGCCCAGCGAAAGCAGGGCGCTGATGGTGGTGCCATCGGCATGCGGCGATTGGCACGCCAGTAGCAGTGCGTCGCGACCGTGTTGGTCGCGGGCCAGGACATTGGCTTTCGCCTCGGCCAGCCGTTGCACGATGGCGCTGGCGCCGGCGCGCGCGGCTTCCATCAGTGCGGTGCTGCCGTGCTCATCGGCCAGTTTGATGTCTGCGCCAGCCTCGCACAGCACGCGGGCGATTTGTTCGTGGCCCTCGGTCGCGGCGCCGAGCAGCGCGTGCCGCTTGCGCACATCGAGCGCGTTGACGGCGGCGCGATGCTTGAGTAGCAACGTGACGCCGGCAGGGTCGTCGTCGGCGATGGTGGCGGCGGCGACCAAGGCCGGTTCGCCACCTGCCGGGGCGGGTTTGGCGCCGTGTTCGAGCAGGTACTTGGCCAGTGGCCAGTTGGCGGCGCGGCACGCCGTGGCCAGCGGGCTCAGGCCAGCCTGGTTCAGGGTGTCGACGGGAGCGGCGGCATCCAGCAGCATCGCCGCCACCCCGGCATCGGCGCTGAGTACCGCACCGTGCAGCGGCGTGTTGCCGTCGGCATCGGCAACCAGCGGATTGGCGCCGTTGGCGAGCAGGGTCAACACCGCTTCGCCGCGCCCGTGCCAGCTGTCGCGGGTGGCGGCGAGCAAGGGTGTGATGCCGCCGCTGGCGCGGTTCACATCGGCGCCCCTGGCGATTAGTGCGCGCAGCAGTCGGGTGTCGGGCAGCAAGGCCGCCAGCATCAACACCGGGCGTTGGTCGCGATCACCGGATTCGGGCGCGGCATTCGGGTCGGCGCCGACTTCCAGCAGGGCCAGTGCGCGTTCAATATCGCTGTCGCGAGTGGCGGCAAGCAGCGACGTGGCTTGCTCGGGAGTACCGGCGATCCGCTCGATTTCATTCAGGACAGGACGCGGGATGTCGGCGGTCGCTGGATCCTGGTCGGCGCGGCGGCGCGGCGGGTGACGCTCGCACAACAGCGCGCGCAGTGTGCGATTCGCTACGACCAGGCAAGCCAGCGGCAAGATCAGCAGCGCATAGATCGCAAGCGCTGCCACACGCATTTCTTCCGGCAACACGCGGACCAGCCCGGTCAGCGCAATCGCACCGAAGGCAAGCACGAGCAGGGAGAAGGCGGCGGGCAGAAAGTGCGTGAAGAAGCGCTCTTCGCGTGACAGGTGGCGACCGAACGCCATGCTGCGCAGGGTGGCGGTGAAGATCCATGAACCGTCGGGCTGTGGCGGGTAGGCGTCATCCCATACGAATACCAGCCCGAAGGCCGGCCACAGCCGCCACAGTGACACCAGCGCCAGCACCAGCGCCGCGGCCAGCAGCAGGGTCGCGCTGAGACTCGGTGAGCGGCTCAGCTCCAGCATCGGCCATGCGACCAGTGCGAACACCAGCACGGTGAAGCCGGTGAACATCACCAGATGCGCGGACCCCCGGCGCAGCGCGGTGCGGGTGAAGCTGGGTTCGGGATCGAAGCCGATCGCGTGGCAGATCGCCGCCATGGTCAGCGCGTTGGCCAGCAGTAGCGGGATCAGAGTCAGGGGATGGGTTCCCAGCCCGGCGATGGCGACCGCCAGCAGGCCCGGAATAAACCAGGCCAGTGCGTGCAGGAAGGAAGGGCGACGACGGGATTTGGACTGGGTCATGGCGGCAGTATAGAAATCGTTGGCTGTGCAGACGGTAACCTCGTGTTAATTACCGCACTTGTCGGCCTGCCGGCACGGTTTCTATGTGCCACGGTCGTCGTGCAACTTGTGCTTGTAAGCGAGCTGATTGGCAGCGGCCAGGGTTTCGTTGGGCGGCAGTTGCAGGTGCCAATTCTGCGTGCGTAGATGGTCGAGCACTTGTCGGGTGTCGTTCGCTGGCAGTTTGCGCTGTGCGTCGAGCTGCACTTCCATCACGAAGCGCAGTTTGCCCAGCATCAGTGCCAGCGACTCAGGCAACACGCCGAAGGCATCACGTTCAGCCAGCCACAGGTACGTGTCGGCCTTTTGCAGACTGGCGTAGACGAAACATTGCATGACGATACCCATCGTGGCGCGTTGCCGGACAACCCCCGCACAACGCGAAAAGTAGCAGGCGCGGACTCGCCGCGTCGCTTCAACCGCGTTTCAGCAGCAGATTGACCATCTTCCTGAAGCGTTTGCCGTAAGGTGGGTTGAGCAAGCCGACGCCGTTGAAGCGGGCCTGGCGGAACACCGGTTTCATGTGGCTGAAGGTGCGAAATCCGGCCTCGCCGTGGTAACCGCCCATGCCGGACGCACCGACGCCTCCAAAGGGCAAGTTATGTTGCACGATGTGGTACAGCGTGTCGTTGATGCTGACGCCGCCGGCGATGGTCTGTGCGAGTACCTGGTCGATAAGCGTGCGGTCGTTCTCGAACAGATACAACGACAGCGGATGCGGACGCGCTGCCACATAGCTAATCGCCTCGTCGAGTGAGTCGTAAGGGAGCAGTGGCAGCAGCGGCCCGAAGATCTCCTGTTGCATCACCGGCATGTCGTCACTGACGTCACTGACCAATTGCGGCGGTAGCAGGCGACGGCCCGCATCCTCGGTCGCGTCGCCGAGTGGGTGCACCTTTGCGCCGGCGGCAAGGGCGCTGTCGCGCAGGCCGACCAGCCGCTGGTATTGGCGATCGGAGATGATGCTGGCGTACTGCGTGTTCTGCTGCAATTGCGGATACAGCTGCGACACCGCGTGCTTGGCCAACTTGATGAACTCGGGAACCTGTGCACGCGGCAGCAACACGTAGTCCGGGGCGATGCAGGTCTGCCCGGCGTTGAGCAGCTTGCCGAGCATGATGCGCTCCACCGCATGTTCCAATCGCGCACCGGGACCGATGATCGCCGGCGACTTGCCGCCCAGCTCCAGAGTTACCGGGGTGAGGTTGGCCGCAGCGGCGCGCATCACGTGGTGGCCGACCGCGGTGGAGCCAGTGAACAAGAGATGGTCGAAAGGCAAGGCCGAGAACGCCTGGGCCACGTCCGCATCGCCGGTGATCACGGCGACCTCGTCGGGCCTGAAATACTTGGCAGCCAGCTCGGCGAACAACGCCGAGAAGTGCGGGGTGAATTCGCTCATCTTCACCATCGCGCGATTACCGGCGACCAGCGCGTCGATCAACGGGCCCGCGGCCAGGTACAGCGGGTAATTCCACGGCACGATGATGCCGATCACGCCCAGCGGCTGCGGCCGCAGCTCGGTCCGTCCAGGCAAAAACGCCAAGCCGGCCAGCCGTCGACGCGGCTTCATCCAGCGCCGACCCTTCGCCAGGGCATGGCGGATCGCCGAGAGGCTGGGGAAGAACTCCAGCAACTCGGTTTCCTCACGCGGGCGGCAACCGAAATCGGCATGGATGGCTTCCACGATGCGGTCGCGGTTGTCGCTCAGCATGGTATCGAGCGTACGCAGCCGCGCCGCACGGGTAGTCCAGTCCGGCATCGGCTGGGCGCGCTGCGCGGTGCGCAGTTGCTGCAGGCGGTCGGCGAGGTCGGAGGCGATATCAGTCGTCATTGGGTTATCCATGCCCAAGCTTACCGCGTGCGGCAATCGGCGTGTGCCGGTGTGATGTTCTCCGGTGTCACCTGGCGCCGCGGTCCGGCACGCCATGGGAGACTCACTCGCCGATGGTCAGCAACGAAGCATTGCCGCCGGAGGCGGTGGTGTTGATGGTGAGAGTGCGCTCGCCGGCGAAGCGCAGCAGGTAATGCGGCCCGCCGGCCTTGGGACCGGTGCCCGACAAGCCTTCGCCGCCGAACGGCTGCACGCCGACCACCGCGCCGATCTGGTTGCGGTTGACGTAGCAGTTGCCCACGCGCGCATGCCGACTGATGTAATCCACGGTCGCATCGATGCGGCTGTGCACGCCCAGCGTGAGGCCGTAGCCGGTGCTGTTGATTTCTTCGACGACCTTGTTCAGGTCGCTGGCCTTGAAGCGGATCAGATGCAGTACCGGACCGAAGACTTCGCGCTTGAGCATGGACAGCGAGGGGATTTCGTAGGCGCGGGGGGCGAAGAAGGTGCCGTGCTCGGTGGCAGCCGGATCCATCGGCGCCTGGGCGATCTTCTTGGCTTCCTTGTCCATCCGTTCGGCGTGGGCGACCAGGATCGCCTTGGCGTCCTCGTCGATGACCGGACCGACGTCAGTCGAAAGGAGTCCCGGATCACCCACCTTCAATTCCGCCATCGCGCCAGCCAGCATCTCGATCACCTTGTCGGCGATGTCTTCCTGGATGTACAGCACGCGCGCCGCCGAGCAGCGTTGGCCTGCGGACTGGAACGCCGAAGTGATCACGTCCTTGACGATCTGCTCGGGCAACGCGGAGGAGTCGGCAATCATGGCGTTCTGGCCGCCGGTTTCGGCGACCAGTACGGCGATCTGGGCATCCCGCGCGGCCAGCGCACGATTGATCGCCCAGGCAGTCTCGGTGGCACCGGTGAACACGACGCCAGCCACGCGCGGATCCCGGGTCAGCGCGGCGCCGACGCTGGCGCCGTCACCCGGCACGAATTGCAGTACATCCTTCGGGATGCCGGCCTCGTGCAGCAGCTGGGTGGCGAGATAGCCGATCAGACTGGTCTGCTCGGCCGGCTTGGCGATCACCGTGTTGCCGGCGGCCAGCGCGGCGCTCACCTGGCCGACGAAGATCGCCAACGGGAAGTTCCACGGGCTGATGCCCACGAACACGCCGCGTCCTTCCAGATACAACTGATTGGTTTCGCCGGTGGGGCCGGGCAATTGCTCGGGTGCCGCGAACAGGCGCCGCGCCATGGTGGCGTAATAACGTAGGAAATCGGCGGCTTCGCGTACCTCGGCGATCGCGTCGGGCAGGCTCTTGCCGGCCTCGCGCACGCACAGCACGAGAAACTCGGCGCGACGCGCTTCCAACTGGTCTGCGGCGTACTCGAGCATCGCCGCCCGATTGGCTACCGGCAGACTGTTCCAGCGCTCCTGCGCGGCAACGGCGTTGGCCATTGCCTGGTCCACCGTGGCCTGGTCGGCGCTGACGTAGCTGCCGATATTGCGGCGCCGGTCGGAGGGGTCGGTGACCTGGACGGTGTCGCCTTTGCTGGTGGCGCCGGGCACGAGTGGTCCGGCGTTCCACGGACCTTGCTGCGCGTTGACCGCGGCGGCGAGTTCGTTCAGTTCGTTGTCGTTGGCAAAGTTGACGCCCATGGAATTCTTCCGAAGTTCACCGTAGAGATTGGCCGGTAGCGGGATGCGCGGATGCGGGATATGGTCAAACGCGCGCACCGTCTCGCACGGATCGGCCACCAGCTCCCGTGGCGATACACTTTCGTCCACCACACGGTTGACGAAGCTGGTATTGGCGCCGTTCTCGAGCAGGCGGCGCACCAGGTAAGGCAGCAGGTCCTCGTGCGTGCCGACCGGCGCATACACGCGACAGGGCACATTGAAGCTGTGTTTGCTGATCACGTCGGCATACAGGTCCGATCCCATGCCGTGCAGGCGCTGGAATTCGAACGGTCGTCCCTGCGCCATGTGATGCACGGCGGCGATGGTATGCGCGTTGTGCGTGGCGAACTGGGGATAGATGAAGTTGCCGCCGGCGTTGAACAGTCGCCGCGCGCAGGCCAGGTACGACACATCGGTGTTCGGCTTGCGCGTAAATACCGGATAGCCGTAGAGGCCTTGTTCTTGTGCCTTCTTGATCTCGGCGTCCCAGTAAGCGCCTTTGACCAGACGTACGTACCAGCGCCGCCCGCTTGCCAGCGCGGTTTCGACTAGCCAGTCGATCACGAAGGGCGTGCGCTTGGCGTAGGCCTGGACCACAATGCCCAAACCGTTCCAGCCTTCCAGCGAGGGGTGTGCGAAGACATCGCCGATGATATCCAGCGACAGCTCCAGTCGGTCCGCTTCCTCCGCATCGACCGACAGCGCGATGCCATGCTTCATCGCCAGTTGCGATAGCTCCAGCAGCTTTTCGGTGAGCGCTTGCTGTGCGCGTGCTCGCTGCGCGACCTCGTAGCGAGGAAACAATGCCGACAGTTTGACCGAGATCGATGGCGCGTCGGTATGGCTTGCGTACGGCCCGCGTGCACCGAGTGCGGCGATCGCGTTGCGGTAATCCTGCTGGTAGCGCTCGGCGGCGTCCGCGGTCATCGCCGCCTCGCCCAGCATGTCGAAAGAATACCGATACGACGCGTTCTCGTTCTTCAGGCTGCGGTCGAGCGCTTCCTCGATGTTCTGGCCCATCACGAACTGGTGGCCCATGATGCGCATCGCTTGCCGCACCGCCACCCGGATGGTCGGGTCGCCCACGCGGGTGACCATGCGGCGCAGTGCGCCGTTGAAGTCGTCGCGGGTGCCAGTGGCCAGGTTGACGAGTCTGCCGGTTAGCAGCAGACCCCAGGTGGACGCATTGACCAGCAACGACTCGCTACGACCCAGATGCTTGCGCCAGTTGGCGTCGCCGAGCTTGTCGCGGATCAGCTTGTCGGTGGTGGTCTTGTCAGGAATGCGCAGCAGCGCCTCCGCCACGCACATCAACAAGATGCCTTCCTCGCTCGACAGGTCGTACTGGCGCATGAAGGATTCGACCACGCTCTGGTCTTTGACGCGTGAGCGCACGCGCGTCACCAACGCAGCCGCGCGGTCGATCACCTGCTCGCGCTCGTCCGGCGGCAGATCGGCCTGATCGAGCAGGTCGTTGACGGCTTCGGTTTCGTCACGTAACCAGGCGGCGGTGATCCGCGCACGGGCAGCCGTGGTTTGAACTGGAAGCTCGGGACTGAGGATATTTGAGGTCACGGTCGTGTCGATGCAGGCCGCAAGCGGCGGTTGGCGAAACTCGCGATTGTACGCCCCGCACTGTCGACTTGGGGGCGGATTGGGGGGTGCGAGCGCGCGTTGAGCAGGTGCTCCCGTTGACTGGTTGCAGCTGGATTGCCGAGGCCGCAGACCCGACCCGATTAGTTGATCCATGTCACTCGGGTGCGACATTCTTGCCCACTGCGCCGCCGCGGCCTATCATTCCCGTCAGTTCCAGGCACGCGGATCCCCATGATCGTGCTTCGACCAACCCGTATCGGCTTGTCAGGCGTGACGATGTGGCTCAAGCCCAATCGTTCGCTCAGCCGCCGCGGGCTACGTCGTTTGATCGTGATTCTGGTGGCATTGGCGCTGACAACGGCAGTATTGGGGGCGTTGCAGGGGAACGTGTTTGCTCCACTGTTTGCCCTCCTGGAATCCGCCGCCATGGCCATCGCCTTGAGCGTGGCGTGGCGGGCCGGAGACCGCTGCGAGCGCATCACCCTCGACGAATCGTCGCTGGAGGTGCAGTCGTTGCCAGCCCGGCGCAGCACGTGCTTCCAGTCATACTGGGTGCGTGTGCGGCTGGAGACTGGCAACGGACGCTTGGTGTTGTCATCGCACGGCCGCGATCTGGAGATTGGCGCGTTTCTGGCGGAACCGGAACGCATCGAGCTGGCGAAGCGACTCATGGTGCTGCTGTCTGGGTTTGCCAGACAGGGGCACAAACAGCAATGACAAAGGTGCAAGACATGACATCTGGCGGTATCAGGCGATCATTCATCGCAGCGGCGAGCCTCGCGCTTGCGTCGTTCGGCGGCATCGTTCAGGCAAGCCCCACGCCATGGCAGCTGAACATGGAGCGTGGCGCGAGCACGTGGTCGCACGTTCCGTACGACTTGAACAACATCTCGCTGATTGTGTGCGTGGTGATCGGCGTGCTGGTCTTCGGCGCCATGTTCATCGCGATGTTCCGCTTCCGCAAATCGCGCGGTGCGGTAGCCGAGAAGTGGGCGCATAACACCACGGTCGAGGTGATCTGGACGACCATACCGGTGATTATCCTGGTTTCGCTGGCCTATCTGGCCACCGGCGGCCTTGCCAGTTGGGCGGACACCACCGGTTCGCAGATGACGGTGAAAGTCACCGGCTATCAGTGGAAGTGGCGCTACGACTACGTCAGCTACATGGGCAAACCGATCGAGAAGGTCGGCTTCATGTCCAAGCTCGACAAGCAGAGCGATGACACTCGCCAACTGAATTCGGGCATGGATCCGTACGCGGTCAAGGTCGGCGATGAGAACACCTACCTGTTGGACGTCGACAAGCCGCTGGTGGTGCCGGTCGACACCAAGATTCGCTTCGTGATTACCGGCGGCGACGTGATCCATTCCTGGTGGGTGCCGGCGTTGGGCTGGAAGCTGGACGCCATCCCGGGAATCATCAACGCCGCCTGGACCAACATCGAGCAGCCTGGCATTTATCGGGGCCAATGCGCGGAGTTGTGCGGTCAGGATCACGGTTTCATGCCGATCGTCGTGGTGGCCAAGTCCAAGGCGGATTTTGCCAAGTGGCTGAGCGAGCAGGAAGCTGCGTCGAAGGAGGCCGCGCCACCGCCCGCACCGTTCGATGCGGCCGCTCCGGCATCCGCGTCCGCCGACACATCGGCACAGGCTCAGCGCGGCTGAGCCTGATTCCACCGTTTTTCATTGCAGTCGTATTCAATAACAGGTTAGAGGTGCACGGCCATGTCCTACGCAGCCACCCATGATCAGCACGATGATCACCACGGCGCGCCGAAGAATTTCTTCCAGCGCTGGGTCATGTCCACCAACCACAAGGATATCGGCACGCTGTACCTGATCTTCGCGCTGACGATGTTCTTCATCGGCGGCAGTTTCGCGATGACGATCCGTGCCGAGCTGTTCAAGCCCGGCTTGCAGCTGGTGCAGCCGTATTTCTTCAACGAACTGACCACCATGCACGGCCTGATCATGATCTTCGGCGCGATCATGCCGGCGTTCGTGGGCCTCGGTAACTGGATGATCCCGCTGATGGTCGGCGCGCCAGACATGGCGCTGCCACGGATGAACAATCTGTCGTTCTGGATTCTGCCGTTCGCCTTCATTTTGATGTTGTCGAGCCTGTTCATGCCAGGCGGCGGCCCTGCCGGCGGCTGGACCATGTATCCGCCGCTCTCGCTACAAAGTGATTCCCTGGCCTATGTGGTGTTCGCGATCCACCTGATGGGCATCAGCTCGATCATGGGTGCGATCAACATCATTGCGACCATTCTCAACATGCGCGCGCCCGGCATGGACCTGCTGAAGATGCCGGTGTTCGTGTGGAGCTGGCTGATCACTGCGTTCCTGCTGATCGCGGTGATGCCGGTGCTGGCCGGTGCAGTGACCATGCTGCTGACCGACAAGTACTTCGGCACCAGCTTCTTCAACCCCGGCGGCGGCGGTGATCCGGTGCTGTACCAGCACGTGTTCTGGTTCTTCGGCCATCCCGAGGTCTACATCATGATCCTGCCGGCGTTCGGGATCGTGTCGGAGATCGTGCCGACCTTCGCGCGCAAGCCGATCTTCGGTTACAAGGCGATGGTGTTCGCGCTCGCCTGCATCGCATTCTTGTCGTTCATCGTATGGGCGCACCACATGTTTGCGGTGGGTCTGCCGCTTGGTGCTGACTTGTTCTTCATGTACGCGACCATGCTGATTGCGGTGCCCACCGGCGTGAAGGTGTTCAACTGGGTCGCCACGATGTGGGGAGGCTCGATGACGTTCGAGACGCCGATGTTGTTCGCGATTGCGTTCATCATCCTGTTCACTATCGGCGGCTTCTCCGGCTTGATGCTGGCTATGGTGCCGGCCGATTTCCAGTATCAGGACACCTATTTCGTGGTGGCGCACTTCCATTACGTGCTGGTGACCGGTGCCTTGTTCGCGATCCTTGCGGCGGCCTATTACTGGCTGCCGAAGTGGAGCGGCCACATGTACAACGAGTTCTGGGGCAAGGTGCACTTCTGGAATAGTGTGGTGTGGGTGAACGTGTTGTTCTTCCCGCAGCACTTCCTCGGCCTGGCCGGCATGCCACGGCGCATTCCCGACTACAACGTCGCGTTTGCCAACTTCAACATGATCAGTTCGATCGGCGGTTTCCTGTTCGGCGCCTCGCAATTGATCTTCCTGGGCGTGGTGATTCATTGCGTGTTCTTCTCCAAGAAGAAGGCCACCGACCGAGTCTGGGAAGGCGCCAAGGGGCTGGAGTGGACGGTGCCTTCGCCGGCACCGCACCATACCTTCAACGTGCCGCCGGTGGTCCGTGACGAGGAGCTGGCGCACGGCGACGTGCACGCCTGATTCGGGCAAGGACAGCTGTGGAAATGACTCAACCGATTCCAGACAAACACGTCGCCGACAGTCGTCGCAGCGTGCGGCGCACGGTAAAAATCCTGGTCGCGGTGGTGATCGGCTTCTACGTGTTGGCGTTCCTGCAGATCCTGCTGATGAAATAGCGATGTTGCAGCACCAGTTTTCCTAGTTCAGTTGGCCGGGTCGGCATGACCGGCAGGCGGTTCCCCGCGAGGCATGGCGGGGCAGAGTCATCAAGAGAAATCCACGGGGTCTACACATGGGTCAGCAACACGACGTTTACTTTGTACCGGTCAAGAGTTATTGGCCAATCGTCGCCGCGGTGGTCATGTTCACCACGGTGTTCGGTGCCGGTCACTGGCTGAATGCCGAGCCAGGTGGCGCCGGCTTTGGCAAGATGGTTCTGACTGTCGGCGTGATCGGTGTGCTGGGCATGTTCTTCGGCTGGTTTCGCTCGGTCATCAACGAGTCGCTGGCCGGCGACTACAGCGACCAGGTCGACACCTCGTTCCGCATGGGCATGATGTGGTTCATCTTCTCCGAAGTGATGTTCTTCGGCGCGTTCTTTGGCGCGCTGTTCTACATCCGCATTTTCTCAGTGCCGTGGCTCGGCGGCGATGGTCATGGCGTGCTGACTCACCAGTTTCTGTGGAGCGACTACACCGCGGCCTGGGGTGCCAACGGCGGCAACGGCCCGGCGCAGGTCGGCGGGACGTTCGAAATCGTGCCAGCGTGGGGTCTGCCTTTGATCAACACGTTGATCCTGCTGACCTCCAGCGTGACGGTGACCATCGCGCACCATGCTCTGCGCGCAGGTCACCGTGGCCGGATTCTGGCGTTCCTGGGGCTGACCGTGTTGCTCGGCGCGCTATTCCTGTATTTCCAGGCGCATGAATACATCGAGGCTTACCACGAGCTCAACCTGACCCTGGGCAGTGGCGTGTACGGCTCAACGTTCTTCATGCTGACCGGTTTCCACGGTATACACGTGACCCTGGGTACGATCATGTTGGCGGTGATCTGGTTCCGTGTATTGAAGGGTCATTTCAGCAAGGACCACCACTTCGGTTTCGAGGCAGTGTCCTGGTACTGGCATTTCGTCGACGTGGTCTGGCTGGGCCTGTTCATGTTCGTCTATATTCTCTGAGCGAATTCGGCTTCAGATAATTGGAACTGGCCCGCCTTTTGCGGGCCAGTTTTTTTTCTGGGATGGTCATCGCCCAGATCGTCGGAACTCGCCGCGGACTCCAGGGCGCGGAAGGGCACGGATGCTGCGAATTTGCGCCGGGCCAAGCACGGCGCGCGAGAGTCCACTTGCGCTGCCCCGGCGGATGGGTGCGACACTGTATGGGTGGCTTTAGCCGGACAGAAGCGCTGGCCGGATCCGATGAGAGCGTGGTGAGGTCATGCCGCGACCCACTCAATCATGGACAACCAATAAGGACAGGACGCATGCAGCAGCTGGAAAACACCAGGATTGCCATTGTCGGGCTGGGATATGTCGGCCTGCCGCTCGCCGTAGAGTTCGGCAAGCAGTACGACACGGTCGGCTTCGACATCCGCGTCGCGCGGGTAGATGAGCTGCGCAGCGGGCGGGATCACACGCTGGAAGTCAATGCAGCCGAGCTGGCGTCGGCATCGCGTCTGCAGTTCAGTGCCCAGCTGGACGATATCCTTGGCTGCAACGTCTACATCGTCACCGTGCCCACGCCGATAGACTCCGCCAAGCGCCCGGATCTGACTCCGTTGATCATGGCCAGCGAGGCGCTCGGCAAGGTGCTCAAGTCCGGCGATATTGTGGTTTACGAGTCCACCGTCTATCCCGGTTGCACCGAGGAAATCTGCATTCCGATCCTGGAGCGAGTGTCCGGGCTTGCCTACAACCACGATTTCTTTGCCGGCTACAGCCCGGAGCGGATCAATCCCGGTGACAAAGCACATCGGGTCACCAGTATCCTCAAGGTCACCTCTGGGTCCACCCCCGAGGTGGCCGATTTCGTGGACCGATTGTATTGCTCGATCATCACCGCCGGCACGCACAAGGCCAGTTGCATCAAGGTGGCCGAGGCGGCCAAGGTCATCGAGAACACCCAGCGCGACCTCAACATCGCCCTGGTCAACGACCTGGCCAAATTGTTCAACAGACTCGGCATCGACACCCTTGAGGTGCTCGAAGCGGCCGGCACCAAATGGAACTTTCTGCCGTTTCGGCCCGGCCTGGTTGGTGGGCATTGCATCAGCGTCGATCCCTATTACCTCACCCACAAGGCGCAGGAAGTGGGGCACCATCCGGACGTGATCCTGGCCGGGCGCCGCACCAATGACAGCATGGGCGAATACATCGCCGGCGAGGTGATTCGTTTGATGGTGCGCAAGGGTATCAACCCGGTGCGCGCGCGCGTCTTGGTGCTGGGCCTGGCGTTCAAGGAAAACTGCCCGGACCTGCGCAATACGCGGGTGGTGGATATTGTGCACGCCCTGCGCGGCTACAGCGCCGAAGTCGACGTCTTCGATCCCTGGGTCGATGCGGCCGAGGCCCGGCATGAATACGGTTTGGATCTGATCGGCGCACCGTCGCCGGCAAGTTACGATGCCATGATCCTGGCAGTGGGCCACCGCGAATTTGCCGAGCTGGGCAGCGTGGGCATACGCGCCCTCGGCAAACCCGCGAGCGTGTTGTATGACGTGAAGTACGTGTTACCCCAGGCGTCTGTCGACGCCCGACTCTAGCCGGCGCCCGCAAGCGCGACTGCGTATCATGGAAGGGGTTTCCCCACCACAGGTCGCGCGCGCATGAAAGTTCTCGTCACTGGCACCGCTGGTTTCATCGGCTCCCACGTCGCCATGCGTCTGCTCGAGCGCGGCGACGAGGTGGTGGGCATCGACAACCTCAGCGATTACTACGACGTCGAGCTCAAGAAGGCCCGGCTGGCGCGCTTCAGCGACCATCCCGCTTACCAGCATGAGCCGGTCGACCTGGCCGACCGCGCTGCGATCGAAGCCGTGTTCACCCGACACAAGCCACAACGCGTGATCAACCTGGCGGCGCAAGCTGGCGTGCGCTATGCAGCGCAGAACCCGCACATCTACGTGTCGACTAATATCACCGGTTTTCTGCATGTCATCGAGGGGTGTCGCCACCACGATGTGGAACATCTGGTGTATGCCTCGACCAGTTCGGTGTACGGCGCGGACACCACGATGCCGTTCTCCGAGCATCAGTCGACCGAACACCCGCTGACCCTGTACGCGGCATCCAAGAAAGCCAATGAGATGATGGCGCACAGCTATGCCCATCTTTACGGCTTGCCATGCACCGGATTGCGCTTCTTCACCGTCTACGGGCCATGGGGACGGCCGGACATGGCGCTGTTCCTGTTTACTCGCGCGATCCTGGCCGGCGAGCCGATCAACGTGTTCAACCACGGCCACCACAAGCGCAGCTTTACCTACATCGACGATATCGCCGAGGGCGTCATCCGCGCGCTGGACAAGGTGCCTGGCAAGGACCCCGACTGGGACGGCAAGGCGCCAGACCCTGCCAGCAGCGGCGTTGCGCCGTACCGCATCTACAACATCGGCAACGAACAACCGGTGGAGTTGTTGCGTTATATCGCGGTGCTGGAGCAGTGCCTGGGCCGCAAGGCGCAGATGGAGATGTTGCCGTTGCAGGCGGGCGATGTGCCGGATACCGAGGCCGACATGTCGGCGCTGGCGATGGCCGTCGGCTACAGCCCCAGCGTGCCGGTGGAGGAGGGTGTGGCGAACTTCGTGCGTTGGTACCGGGACTATTACCGGGTGCCCGCGCAGGCATGACCTACAGTGGTGATCGCCAGCACCCAAGCTGACGCCCGGCGCGGCGGCACCATCGTGGCGCAACCGCTACAATCACTGGTTGATGCCGTGCGGATGCAGCCAACCCATCCAGATGCCCAAGATGACCATCGCGATCAATACCAGCGACAGGCCGATGCGGCGGGTCAGTGCCCATACCGTACGTCTGTCGTCGTCCTTGTCGGTCATCATGAAGTACAGCGCCTGGCCGAGGTTGAAGATCACCACCAGCAGTACCACCACCAGCGCGATTTTGTAGATGGTTTCCACGTGACAAGTCCGGACGATTTCGACTGCGGCAGTATAGCGACCAGCGGCGGCTGTTCAGAATGAACGGATTTCGCCGTCCGTCGTGGTGGGCGCTGCTGCTGACGGTGGCTGGTGCCTTGCTGTTCATACGCCTGGGCGTCTGGCAGCTGGATCGCGCCGACTTCAAGGAATCACTGCTGCGTCGCTATGCCGCAGCAGTTTCGGCACCGCTGCAGGACTTCGCCGCAGTGGCGGCCAAGCCGCCCGCGGATAGTTTCCCGCGCGTGCGCGTACAGGGTCGTTATCTGGTTGATCGCCTGTACTTGCTGGACAATCCCAAGCATGATTCGCGTGGTGGCGTGGAAGTGTTCGCGCCGTTCGAATTGCCTGGTCAGTCGCACCTGCTGCTGGTCGACCTGGGCTTCCTGCCAGGCAACGGCAACGGCACGCCGCCGCAACTGCCGCTGTTGCCCGACACCGCCGTGGACCTGCACGGCTTGTATGTACTGCCGCCGCCGACCGGTTTCGAAATGGGTGGCAATGCGCTGGCGCGGCAGACCCACTGGCCGAAGACCAGCATCTTCCTGACCATGAGCGAGGTCGCTGGTGACCTTGGCCGTCCGCTGTACCCGCGCGTGCTGGCGTTGGACGCCGATATTTCCTCGATCTACGTGCGCAAGCGCGCGCTGGATCTTTCGATGTCGCCGGCCCGCCACCGCGCCTATGCGTTCCAGTGGTTTGCCTTCGCGCTGGCTGCGGTGGTGATCTTCCCTCGCGCAAGCATCGCGTGTACCTGTTGCTGATCGCGCTGGTGTTCGCCGCGCCGATGATTGCCGCCGGCCTGTTGACCCTCGGTGGCTGGCAACCCGGTTCCAAGGGAAATGGCCAGCCGATCCTGCCGCAGCGCAATTTCGTCGATGAGAACCTGCACGTGCGGTTGGCTGACGGGCAAGATTATGCGTGGCGCGATAGCGAACCGCGGATGACCCTGCTCGCGCTGGCCGGTCCGGATTGCGCCACGCAGTGCCTAGCCACCCTGACCGGGATGGCCAAGGCACGGGTGATGCTGAACCACAAACAGTCGCGCCTGCGGTTGGTGTATCTCGGCACGCCACCGCGCGATACGGTCGCACGTCAGGCGATGGAGACGTACTGGCAGATTGGCGACGATGTCGACGGCAAGCTCGCCAGCTACCGCCCCGCCGCGGCGGACGCCGTCAGCGCCGTGCTGGTCGAATCCAACGGCACCGCGTTGTCGTTCTACCCCGCCGGGTTCGACGCGGCCGGCTTGTTGCGTGACATGCGCAAGGTGATCAAGTGATATCCGCGCGCCAGCTGAAGGCCCTGCGTGGGCTGTCGCTGCTGGCGGCGGTGTTCGCGTTGGGCTTGGTGATGTTCGGTGCGTTCGTTCGATTGTCCAACGCCGGACTATCCTGCCCGGATTGGCCCACTTGTTACGGTCAGGTCGCCTGGCCCGAACATGCCCAGGCCGTCGCGCGGGCCGATGCCGCGTTCCCGGAGCGACCGTACGAGGCACACAAAGCTTGGCGCGAGCAGGTCCACCGTTTCCTCGCTGGCACGCTGGGCGTGATGGTGTTGGCGCTCGCGTTGGTGGCCAGCTGGCGCCGACGCGGCGCGATGCTGGGGGTCATCGTCGGCTCCGTCTTTGCGGCGATCGGAGTCGGCTTGTACATGCGTGGCGAGCATCAATGGTCATCGCTGTTGGCGGCTTGCGCGATCGCATTGCCGCTGATCGTGGCGTTCCGATTACCACGCCCGGGGGCGTGGAAACTCTGCGTGCTGACGCTATCGGTGATCATCTTCCAGGCCATGCTCGGCATGTGGACGGTCACTCTGCTGCTCAAGCCGATCGTGGT
>CAJDWH010000063.1_pt1 | contig 19390 bp, 21 predicted proteins | sample 7391531 | NCBI WGS metagenome assembly CAJDWH01 (sample SAMEA7055715, study PRJEB34461) | soil metagenome | biome: terrestrial ecosystem; feature: Peninsula; material: soil | place: Antarctica | collected 2016
CTGGACGCTTTGGGCGGGCAGTCGATCGACGTGGAGATCGGCCTGAAGCTCGCCGGCACCCAATCGCTGCGGCTGCTGCCGCTGGCTCGCAGCACCAACGTGACTATGCGTGCGCCTTGGCACGACCCCAGCTTCGTCGGCGCGGCCTTGCCGCTGGAGCACCGGCTCGATTCGAACGGCTTCAGTGCGCGCTGGCACATGCTCGATCTCAATCGCAGTTATGGCCAGCACTGGACCGATGCTGACCACATGCAATCCGCGCTCACGGCCTCGAGCTTCGGCGTACAGCTGTACCGGCCAGTTGATGTGTACCAGCGCAATGTGCGCGCCGGCAAATACGGGCTGCTGTTCATCGCGATGACCTTCGTGGCGTTCTTCCTGTTCGAGGTGCTGAAGCGATTGCGCGTGCATCCCGTGCAATATCTGCTGGTGGGCGCGGCGCTGGCCACGTTCTACGTGGTGCTGTTGGCCCTGTCCGAGCAGATCGGCTTTGACCTGGCCTACGCGATCGCGGCGGCGGCGGTGGTGCTGATCGTCGGTGGCTACGCGATGTCGGTACTGCGCGCCCGCCGCGCCGGCGCGCTGCTGGGCGGCGTGTTGGGCCTGATCTACGCGATGTTGTACGCACTGATCGCGGCCGAGCAGTACGCGTTGCTGATCGGCGCCCTGGTGCTGCTGGCGATGGTGGCGCTGATGATGTACCTGACCCGGCGTATCGACTGGTATGCGTACGTACCAACCTCGACCGAGCCGCCAGCCGCTATCATGGGTGAATCATGAACCTGCTCGCGATCGAAACCGCCACCGAAGCCTGCTCCGTTGCTTTGATCCACGGCAACGAGCTGATCGCCCGTAGTGAAATCGCACCGCGCCGCCACACCGAGCTGGTACTGCCGATGGCCGATGCGCTGCTGGCCGAAGCGGGCATCGGTCGCCACGCACTGGATGCGATCGCCGTGGGCCGCGGCCCCGGTGCATTCACCGGAGTTCGTCTGGGCGTGTCGCTGGCGCAAGGTATGGCGCTGGCGCTGGATGTGCCGGTAATTACTGTCTCGTCGCTCGCCGCGTTGGCGCTGGAAGCGCCGGAAGAAATCGGCACCGCGATTCTCGCCGTGATCGACGCGCGCATGGGCGAGATCTACGCGGCCAGCTACCGCCGTGACGACAACGGTGGCCTGATCGCGCTGGACGACGAGCGCATCTGCACCGCCGAGTCCCTGCTGCTTCCCGTGGCAGACGCCTGGCAGGTGGTCGGCAGCGGTTGGGCTACCTACGCCCCCATGCTTAGCCAGCGCCTCACCGGCACCCTGCATTCGGCCGATGGCCAGCGCTATCCGCAGGCTTCCCATGTCGCAGTGCTGGCGATGCGCGAGTTCAAGGCCGGCCGCACCCAGGTCGCCGAGTTGGCCTTGCCCGTTTACCTGCGTGACAAAGTGGCCCTGACTTTGGTGGAGCAGGGGAGAAGGTGAGCGGTTTCATTTGCGTGCAGCGCGAAGCGTTATTCGCCTGACGCGGCGGATCACCGCGGCCAACAATTCACGCTCAGCCGCTGTCCCTCGCAAGCGCTAAATTTGCGCTCTTGGCGAGCTTAGATTGCAGCAATCGGGACAAGCTCTTGGGTCGCTTGATTCAAGGACGCCAGGAAGGCATCACCGTTCAAGGATAGGCTGCAAGATCACACTTCGCTTTGAACGCAAACTCTACTTGGCATGATGTCTTATGAAAATGACTGCGCAATCCGAGAACACCAACGAACTTGGGGACCGCATCATCAAGGTCGATCATGCGGGTGAGCACGGTGCAATCTGCATTTACTCCGGGCAGATTTTCATGGCTCGCCTTACCGCTCGCGATCTGGTCAGTGAGCTCAGCGAATTTCGCTCGCATGAGCTTCGCCATCGCCTCATCTTCCGTTCGGAGTTGCAACGCCGCGGCAAGCCTCGTTGCCGCAGCTACTGGTTTTGTGGGTTGGGTGGCTATGCACTTGGCCTGTTGACAGGCCTTCTCGGGCGCCATGCAATTGCCGCCACAACCGTGGCCGTTGAGGGTGTAGTTCTTCGGCACTTGGAGGAGCAAATTGCCAAGTTGCAAAACATCGACCCTGCTGCGGTTGCAGCCGTCTCCGGCATTGTGGCGGAGGAGCGACAACACCACGAAAGATCTGCAGCGCGTGTTCAGCCCGGAGGGATTTGGTCCAAGGTTCTTACTCCAATAGTTGCTGCCTCCACAGAGACAGTTATCTGGCTAGGAGCCTGTCGGGCTTTGGTGGTCGAGTCGAGAATTCGGCTGGGTGCGGACAGATTTTCGCCGGTTCGCAGGTCCATAGTGATTCTATGGACCAAGAATCGGCGGAAATATGGACCACTCAGGCGGATTCGCAGGCCGGCCAACCAAGCCCGACAGGCTCCTAGGCATGCGCTTATGATGCATAGCCAATCGTTCATTTCGGACGGGATAGTTCGTCGGCTTTAGTGGACACCCTGAACTACTCGTTTCAGAGTTGAGTCCGCGCCTAATCCAGGGTCGAGAACGACCATCCGTTATCGGAAAGCGTCGCGCTCTGTTACCGCGCCTCCACCTCTGGGCCGCTCGCTTCTGAGACAGCTTTCCATGCACGCTTACGTGCCATCGCCCGTCTGAAATCTTTCTTGAAATGCCCCAGCAAGGCCCGCCAGGGCGACAGTTCCGGCTGCGGTGCCAGGCCGGCGCCGAGGCGCTCAATCTGGTGGTAGTACCAGCCGGCCTGGGCCTGGTTGTTGAACGCGCGCATGGTACCGAATCGACTGTTCGGGCCGCGCCAGCCCTTGCCAAGCACCAGTCGGTCTTCCGGCACCGGCAGGATCGGCATGGTTCCGGCCAGCATGCGGACGGGGAAATCCGGGTCGAGACAGAATGGGCGCGCCAGGCCGATCAGGTCGGTCTGGCCTTCGCGCAGCGCGGCTTCCATGCCGGCCAGGGTGCGAAAACCGCCCGTGATCATGACCGGCATGGTGGCAACTGCCTTGATCGCTTTGGCGTATTTCAGGAAGGTCACCTCGCGCTCGCGAGTGGTGTCGCGGATTTCGGCCGGATCGTGCGCCCTGAAGAATTCGATCTGTTCGTAGGTGCCGCCGGAGATCTCCAGCAGGTCAATGCCAGCTGTACTGAGCCAGCCGACGACCTGCAGACATTCTTCCAGGGTGAAGCCTCCGGTGACGAAATCGGCCGAGTTGAGTTTTACCGAAACCGGATAGTCCGCACCGACGCTGGCGCGTACCGCGCGTACTACCTCCAACAGCAGACGAGCCCGGTTTTCCAGTGAGCCACCCCAGTGGTCGTGGCGAAGATTGGTGCGCGGCGACAGAAATTGCGACAGGAGATAGCCGTGCGCGGAGTGTATCTGCACGCCGTCGAATCCGGCTGTCTTGAGCACAGCGGCGGTGCGTGCGAAGCGAGCGATCACATCCTGGATATCCGCCTCGACCATCGCGCGTGGTTTGCCGAAGTTGCCGGCGACCGACAACTGCACTTCCGATGGCGCCAGCGGAGTCAGGTTGACCAGACGCGGGCATTGTCGGCCAGGGTGGCTGATCTGTGCCCACAGCTGGCTGCCGTGCGTGTGCACGGTGTCCGTCCAGGCCTTGAGTGCGTCGAGATCAGTGTCGTCCTCCGCCACCACATTGCCGGCGCGTTCCAGATAACGGCGATCGATCATGATGTTGCCGCACACGTGCAGTGCCGCGCCACCTTGGGCCCAGTTGGCATAGAGGCGCTGGTGTGCTGCGGTGGCACGCCCGTGTGGGTCGGCCAGGCCCTCTGTCATCGCGGTCTTGCAGATGCGATTGGCAAGGATATGGCCGCAAGGCAGGGTCAGATTTTGTTCGATCAAGTGGGGGCTCTTCGAGTGTGCGGATTCGCAGGCCGGCCAACCGAAGTGCGACAGACTTCTAGTGGGACGAGTTTGTCGTATTACAGCAGGCGGGAACGGTCGACGCTATCGGGGCGAACTACCGCACTGTTCTCATGGTTGCAACGCAAGCACCACGTTTGCGCTGTATTCCAGTTCGCAAGTGCGGCCGTGATAGTCGTGTCGGCTGTAGACGAACGCAGTGGACTGGCCAAGAAGGTCCGCGCTGGACATCAATCGGATGGTTACGGCGCAGCGTTCGCATCCGGTTCAATAAGTGGATTCGCAGCGAAAACATGTGCTTCATGTCCCAACAAGTCCCTGACTTGCAGGATGCTTGGGTGCTGAACCGACCTTGGCGGCTGGAACCAGCAGATCAAACCTGTCCGATCACCAGCTGTACCAGCAGACTGCTGACCGCCACGGCCACCCACACGCCCAGGCCCAGCAGGATCGGTCGCGCACCGCTGGATATCATCTTGCGCAGGTTGGCGGACAGGCCGATCGCGGTCAGCGCCACGATGATCAGGAACTCGGCCAGCATGTGCAGGGCTGGCTGGATCGCCACCGGCACCAGCCCGATGGTGCGGATGCCCGAGGCCACCAGGAACCACAGGATGAACCAGGGGAAGATGCGGGCCAGGCTGAAATGGCCTACGGCCCCGGCTTGCGCCTGTTTGCGCTTCTCACGGGCAGCGACCAGGAAGGCGAGCACCAGGCAGACTGGGATGATCAAGGTGGCGCGGGTCAATTTGACGATGGTGGCGTAATCGCCCGCCGCGTGGCTGTAGCTATAACCGGCAGCGACGACCGAAGAGGTGTCGTTGATCGCGGTGCCAGCCCACAGGCCGAAACCGAGGTCGGACAGATGCATCAGGTGGCCGAGCATGGGGAACAGCAACACGGCGATCACGTTGAAAAGAAAGATAGTCGAGATCGCGAAGGCGGTGTCGTCGTCATCCGAACGGATGATCGGCGTTACCGCGGCGATCGCCGAGCCGCCGCAGATCGCGGTGCCCACGCCGATCAGGATTTTCAGCTTGCCGTGGACGCCGAGCCAGCGGCCGAGCAGCCACGCACTGAGGAAGGCCACGCTCATGGTGATCAGGGTCACCCACAGTGATTCCAGACCAGTCTTTGCCACCTGGGTCAGGCTGAGTCCGAAGCCCAGCGCGATGATTGACCACTGCAGCACCTGCTTGCCGCCGAACTGGATGCCCGGGGTAAAGCGCGCATCCGGCGCGAACACGTTGCGCACCCCGATGCCCAGCAAAATGCCGAACACTGGCCCACCGATGATCGGAGCCCAGCGTCCCAGCAGCAGGGCCAGCAGGCCGATCGCCACAGCCAGCAACAGACCGGGCGCACGGCTGCGCAGGGTGGGGTGGATGGTGGCGGCGACGGATGGGACGTTCATTCAAGAGACCTGCCAGGCGTTGGTAGTTGAGCCGAATCCGCAGGTCGGCCGACCAATGTTAGGCCGGCCCCTCGACTCCGAAACTGCCGCCATTGTCTGCGCTGACGTACATAAACAAAACTTGGAATGTCTTAATTGATGTATAAAATAAATTGATGGTCAATATCAGCCCGCGCCAGCTCGACGTATTCGTGCAGATCGCTTTGCTTGGGAGTGTGCGGGCGGCTGCGGAGCGTCTGCACTTGACCCAGCCAGCGGCCAGCATGGCGCTGGCCGAGATGGAGCGCCAGCTCGATGCGCCGGTGTTCGATCGCGAACGCGGTCGGTTGCATCTGAATGCGCGCGGACGCGAATTGCTGCCACTGGCGCAGGAGTTGCTAGAGCGCTACGCGGAGTTCGGGCGGCGTGGCCGTGCGGATGGCACGACGCTGCGCGGCGAGTTGCGCATCGGCGCCAGCAACACGGTGGGCAACTACCGTGTTGGCGAGTTGCTGGGATCGTTCGTGCGCGCGCATCCACAGGTGGCGATTCGCCTGCGGGTGGCGAATTCTGCGGCGATCGCCGCCGGCATGCTGGACCATAGCCTGGATGTTGGCTGTGTCGAGGGGCCGGTCACCCACCCGCAATTGGAAGTGCGACCCTGGCGCGACGATCTGCTCGCCGTGTGCGCGGCGCCCGAACATCCGCTGGCGCGCAAACGCACGCTGCAGCCGACCGACTTCGCGGGCGCCCGCTGGGTACTGCGCGAACCTGGCTCAGCCACGCGCGCCACGAGCGAACGCGTGCTGGCGCAACTGCCGCCGGGCGAGACGGTGCTGGAACTCGACCAGATCGAGGCGATCAAGCAAGTGGTGGTGGCCGGGCTCGGCATCGCCTGCCTGCCGGCGGTGGCGATCATCGACGCGGTCGCCGCCGGTCACCTGAAGGCACTCGAGACCCCGTTCCTCGACCTGCGCCGCAAGCTCTCGGTGCTGCTACACCGGCGCACATATCGCGGCGCCTTGCTGGATGCGTTTCTGGACAAACTTTAGCGGCGGCGGCGCCGGCTTGACCAGGCGTGTCAGCCGATGAGATCGGCCAGGATCGCCTCGGCCTGCTCATGCGTATGCGCACGCAGCAGCTGTGCCGCATGGCGGCGCAGGCGAGCGTGGTCGAGCGTGGCGAGGCGGTCACGCACAGGCAGGATCTGGCTCGGATGCATGCTGAATTCGTGCAGGCCAAGCATCAGCAGCAGGGCAGTGAAGTTCACGTCGCCGGCGATTTCGCCGCACAGGCTCACCGGCTTCTTTGCGCGTCGGCCGGCTCTGATCACGTGCGACAGCAGCAGCAGCAATGCCGGCTGCAACGGGTTGTAGATATTGTCCAGCGCATCGTTGCCGCGATCGGCAGCGAGCACGTATTGGGCCAGATCGTTGGTGCCGATGGCGAGAAAATCGCAGTATTCCAGCAGTGCGCGCACGTTGATCGCGGCAGCGGGCACTTCGATCATCGCGCCCATCTGCAGTTTTTCCGGCAGGTCGACGTTCTCGCGCTTGAGTTCCTGGCGCGCCAGTTTGAACAGGGTACGCACCGCAATAAGCTCGTCCGGCTGGGTCACCATCGGGATCAACACGCGCACCGGGCCGTAGCAAGCCGCGCGCAGGATCGCGCGGATCTGGGTGGTGAACACGGAGGGGTGTCGCAGCGACAGGCGCACGCCACGTACGCCGAGCGCGGGGTTTTCCTCGCCGCGGGTGACCAGACCGGCGGCATCGGCCTTGTCGGCACCCAGGTCCATGGTGCGGATGGTGACCGGCAGCCCACCCATACCCATCACCAGGTCGCGATAGGCGACGAATTGTTCTTCCTCCGACGGCAACACGCGTTTGCGCAGGAACAGGAACTCGGTGCGATAAAGACCCACGCCATCGGCGCCGCGGGCGCGCGCCATCGCCACATCGGTGCCGGTTTCGGCGTTCGCCAGCAGGGTGATCTCGATGCCGTCGCGAGTACGCGTGGGGGCGTTGGCCAGTTTGGCCAGGCGCCGGCCCTCATTGGCGGCCTGACGCTGCCAGGCGCGGTAGTGCGCTAGATCCTGCGCGGTAGGATGCACCACGGTCTGACCCTGTTCGGCGTCCAGCAAAATCAGGTCGTCGTCGTGGATATTGGCCAGTGCATCGCGGGTGCCGACCAACATCGGCAGGCCAAGGCTGCGCGCCAGAATGGCGCTGTGCGAATAAGCGCTGCCAGAACTGGCAACCACGCCGAGCAGGCCGTTGCCGGCCAGTTGCGCCATGTCGGCCGGGGCGATGCTGTCGGCGATCAGGATCTCACCCACGCGCGCGGCCAGTTTGCGTTCCTCCGGACTGGTTTGCCGTTGCAACGCGGAGATCACCCGGTTGATGACCTGCTCGACGTCTTCCTTGCGGCTGCGCAAATAGGGGTCGTCCATCGCCTCGAACACCGCGCAGAGCCGATCGCGCTGCTTCTTCAGTGCAGCACTGGGGTGGTAGCGACCGATCTTCACCAGATCGTCCAGCCCACGTAGCAGCTCGGCGTCGTCCAGCAGCAGGCTGTGCGCGTCGATGAACTCGTTGACCTCGTGTGCCAGCGCGCCATGCAGTTTGCCGCGCAGTTCGCGCAGTTCCAGCCGCGCGGTATCCAGCGCAAGGTGCAGCAATTTCAGCTCGCCCTCGACTTCACCTGCTTCCAGTGGCCGCGTATCGACCGCGTAGCGACTGGCCTGCACCAGCCGTGCGCGCCCCAGCGCCATGCCGTGGGCGGCGACGGTGCCGGTAAGAACCTGTCTCATGGCGCGTACTCCGCGCGAGAAATGAGCAATGGGGAATAGGCAATGAGCAATAATTAATAGGCAATAAGCAATAATCAATAAGCAATAAGCAATAAGCAATAGGCAAATGCAATAAGCTTTTACCATTCGCGCACGCTCAGTGCGGTACCGATGCCGGCGGCCAGCATCATCACGCCCATGATGCTTTGCGCATTGACCTCGCGGCCTTTGCTGATCAGCCATACGGTGGACTTGAAGCCCTGTACCAGCTGCACCAACTTAGCCGAGGCGCGGGCATGGAGACCGAGCTTGTTGGTCACGACGATTTCTTGTTCAAGCATTAATCGGGGCATCCTCGAGGTCAGGCGTGGTCAATGAAGATTCCCCCGCGGCCACCGCTGGCAGCGATTTCGGCCAATTCGTCCAGCGGCTTTTCCGCATAATTGAGTACGCGCAGCAGCATCGGCAGGTTCAGCCCCGACACACAGCGAAGGTGCACGCCGAGCGCGCCGAGCGACAGACCGATGTTGCATGGCGTGGCGCCATACAGGTCCGCCAGAATCAGCACGCCATCACCGTGGTCGAGCTCGCGTGCATGATGGGCGGTGAGTGTGCGCATCACCTCCGGGTCTGACTCCGGCGGCACCTCCACGGCGGATACGCGCAGGGGCAATTTCGGCATTACGTGGTGCGCCGCCGAGATCAGCGCGTTGCCGACGGCCTCGTGAGTCATCAACAGTACGCCGACGCTCATGGTTGCGTATCCCCGCTTCGGGTGAAATGGAGCAGCATGGGGGTCATTCGAGCTCGCGATGGAAGGTGAGTACGCCCTCGCGCTGAGTGCGGTAGTGGGCAGCCATTTTTTCGACCAGGTAGACCGAGCGGTGCCTGCCGCCGGTGCAGCCGATCGAGATGGTCAGGTAGCTGCGATCGTCCTGCTCGAAGCGCGGGATCCACCTGTCCAGCCAGCGTGTGGTGTCGCTGAAGTATTCCTCAACCAGCGGCTCGGTATCGAGGTATTCGCGTACCGGCGCGTCCTTGCCCGACAATGGTCGCAAGTGCGGTTGCCAATGCGGATTGGGCAGGCAGCGCGCGTCGAACACGAAATCGGCATCCAGCGGCAGGCCGCGGCGAAACGCGAATGACTGGAACATCAGGGTCAAACCCTCGGTCGCCTGGGCGTAGCCGGTTGCGACCAGCCGGCGCAGCTGGTGCACGTTGAGGTCGCTGGAATCGATCACTTTGTCGGCGATCGCCATCAGCGGGCGCAGCAGTCGACGCTCCTCGGCGATGGCATCGGCCAGCGACACGCCGCGCAAGGCCAGCGGATGACGGCGACGGGTTTCCGAATAGCGCTTGATCAGCACCTCGTCCCGGCAATCCAGGAAGATCATGTGTACCTGCACGCCAGCGGCAGCAAGTTCCGACAGTACGGTGGGAAGGTGGCGGAAATCCTCACCGCGATTGCGCACGTCCATGCCTACCGCGATGCGCCGGCGCCGGCTGCTGTGATCCTGCAGCACCACCAGACATACCGGTGAGCACGATCAGGTGGATCGCTTCGGGTGCGTTGAAGGGAGTCAACGGCTCTTTGCTCTCGTTCATGCGTTCACCATGGAGGCAACCGGCGCAATTGATGGGCCTGACGGTCGATGAAAGTCTGCGCCGGATCGATGCCTTTGCTCTTCAGCGCGTGGCTGCGCACCGCCGCTTCCACCAGCACCGCAATGTTGCGTCCCGAGGCCACCGGGATGGTGATCATCGGCACCGCCACGTCGAGGATCTGGCGGTGGCCGATGTCGCCGGTGAGGCGGGTCAGGGCGTCGGTCTCGTCGTCATCGCGCAGTGGCTTGAGATGGATCACCAGGCGCAGGTACTTGGATGGTTTCACCGACATGTGGCCGAACATTTCGCGCACGTTGAGCACGCCCAGTCCGCGCACTTCGAGCAGGTCCTGCAGTAGATCTGGACAGGTGCCGTCGATCACGTCCGGTGCGATCAGGGTGAATTCGGTGGCGTCGTCGGCGACCAGGCGGTGGCCGCGGCTGATCAGCTCGAGCGCCAGCTCGCTCTTGCCCGAACCTGCCTCGCCGGTGATCAACACGCCGATCGAGAATACTTCCAGGAACACGCCGTGAAGGGTGGTCTTGGCGGCCAGCATCCGGGCCAGGTGGTATTGCAGATAGGTCAGCAACTCGTGGCCGCGCTTTGGACTCGTCCACAGCGGCATGTCGGTTTCCTCGGCCACCTCGCGCAGGTCCGCAGGTACCGATTGATCCTTGGTCACGATTAGCGCCGCCGGCTGGTAGGCGGCAATCTTGTGCATCACTTCCCAGCGTTGGCGCGAATCCAGTGCGTCGAGGAAGTTGAGTTCCTCCGAACCGATGATCTGGATCTTGTTTGGATAGATGACGTTGAGGTAGCCGATCAGCGACGGTCGGCGAGCCTGCGCCACGCCCGGTTCGAGCACGCGCGACTCCCCGCGCATGCCGGACAGCCAGCGCAACGCCATGCGTTCGTGGACGCTGTCATAGAGTTGTCGCGCGCTGATCCGATCCAAGCGAGGGCCCTTGTGTCGCGTGATGAAACCGCGATGTTCCGCGGGGACGCGACCATTGTGCCAGCTTGAGGGGCACGCGGCGTGCAAAGAGGAAAACGGCCCGCCTTGCGCAGACGGGCCGTGATGGCTAACGAAACGACGTCAGCGATCAGCCGTACTGGCGTTCCTCGCGCGCCTGGCGTTGATGCTTGTCGGCAACTTTCTCACGGTACTTGCGCAATTGTGCGACCAGCTTGTCGAACACTACGTCGATCGAGGCGTACATGTCGGCCTCGGTGGCCTCGGCATGCAAAGTGGCACCGACTACGCTAAGAGTGCCGTCGGCGCGCTGCTGGAGTTTGTCCAATGAGAGCACGATGACGAGACTCTTGAGCTTGTCGTCGAGGCGGGTGAGGCGGTCGAGCTTGGCGGTGGCGTGGTCGCGCAGGGCCGGGGTGACTTCAATCTGCTGGCCGCTGAGTTGGAATTGCATGGGTGCGCCTCCTCTGGTGGTGCAGTGCCGCGTTTCGCGGCGGGTGGACGTGCCTTGATGGCACATCGTCAACCATTCTTTAGCAGGTATGGGAGCGCTTTTTCGTTAACCAAGTCGCTGCCTGCTTTTAACGGCCGCTCAGCTGGCGCGCTGACGCTCGCTGGAGGTGGGAATTCGCAGCCCCTCCCGGTATTTTGCGACCGTGCGACGGGCCACCTGAATGCCCTTGCCCTGCAGTTCATCGGCGAGGGCCTGATCGGACAAGGGCTTGCGCGGATCTTCGGCGTCGATGAGCTTGCGCAGCATGGCCTGGATCGCGGTGGCCGAGGCGCTGCCGCCATCCTCGGTGGATACGCCGCTGGAAAAGAAGTACTTCAGCTCGAAGGTGCCACGCGGGGTGTGCAGGTACTTGCGCGTGGTGACGCGCGAGATGGTGGATTCGTGCATGCCGACCTCTTCGGCCACTTCGCGCAGCACCAGCGGATGCATCGCTTCCGGGCCGTAATCGAGGAAGGCGCTCTGCCGGCGCACGATAGCCTCGGATACCTTGAGCAGGGTCTCCGCGCGCGATTCCAGGCTCTTGATCAGCCAGCGGGCCTCCTGCAACTGGCCGCGCATCCAGCTGGCATCGTCGCCGCGCGCCTTGGCAATCAGGCCGCAGTAATGCTGGTTCAGACCCAGTCGTGGCTGGGAGTCAGGATTCAGGCTGACCCGCCAGCGGCTGCCGTCGCGTATCGCGTACGCATCCGGGGCCACGTATTCCACCGGCGTGGTGTCCAGCGCGGCACCGGGGCGCGGATCGAGGCTGCGGATCACCGCAGCCGCTCCGGCCACATCGTCCGCGTCGGCGTGCAGGCGCCGTGCCAGTTTGGCGATGTCGTTGCGCGCCAACAGCTCGAGCTCGCTGTCGACGATGCGCAGCGCCAGCTCGCAATACGGGGTTCCCTCGTCGAATTGCTCCAGTTGCACGCGCAGGCAGTCGCGCAGATCTATGCTGCCCACGCCTGCTGGATCGAAGTCCTGCAGCTGGCGACGCACGGCTTCGATCTCGGCAATGCTTGCGTTGAAGCCATCCGGCATCGCTGCCAGTACGGCGTCCAGTCCCTCGGCGAGGTATCCCGCCGGGTTCAGGGCATCGATCAGGACCGTGGCGATCAGGTGCTGGCGCGCATTGAACGGCGCCAGGTTGAGTTGCCACGTCAAGTGTTGCTGCAGCGTTTCCGGGGCGGCATTCTGTGGCTCGAAATCATCGTCGCCTCGCGAGCCGCTGCTGCCGCTGCTGTTCGGCCCGTTGCTGGAGAAGTCGATCGGCGATTCGGCTGGGCCGGCACTGTCGGCCCAGTCGGTGGTCTCTCCGCCACTGTCGCCGTCACTGCTGGCCGCCTTGTCGGTGGCCTGATACTCGGCTTCCGGGACGCTGTCGAGGTTTTCCGTCTCGTCATCCTCGGTCTCCTCGGCAAACTCCAGCAGTGGATTGCTTTCGGTGATCTGGCGCAGCTCGGCTTCCAGCTCCAACTGCGACAACTGCAACAAGCGGATCGCCTGCTGCAGTTGCGGCGTCAAGGTCAACTGCTGGTGGAGGCGAAACTGTAAGGCGGGTTTCATGCCAGCCGGATCGAGGGAACGTACATCCATCCTAGCGCGTGACCGTGGACGGGGCCAGAGCTGCTGGCCCGAATCTTGCGGGGGCACCTCAGAGGCGGAATTCGCGGCCCAGGTAAACGTCGCGCACTTTTTCGTCCGCGAGGATATGCGCCGGGGTGCCCCGTGAGAGCACCTCGCCCTCGTTCAGGATGTAGGCGCGGTCGCAGATGCTCAGGGTTTCGCGCACGTTGTGGTCGGTGATCAGCACGCCGATGCCGCGTTCTTTAAGGTGGCGCACGATACGCTGGATCTCGCCGACCGAGATCGGGTCGACTCCGGCGAAGGGTTCATCCAGCAGCATGTAGCGCGGGTTGGCGGCCAGGGCGCGGGCGATTTCGACGCGCCGGCGTTCGCCGCCGGACAGGCTGATGCCTTTTTGGCCGGCGATGTGCGCGATCTTCAGCTCGTCCAGCAGGCCTTCCAGTTCGCTGTCGCGCTGCTGCGAGGTGAGATCACCGCGTAGCTCCAGCACTGCCATGATGTTGTCGGCGACGCTGAGCCGGCGGAACACCGAAGCTTCCTGCGGCAGGTAACCGATACCGAGGCGTGCACGCGCGTGCATCGGCAGGCCGGTGATGTCCTGCTTGTCCAGCGTGATACTGCCGGCATCGGCCTCGATCAGCCCTACCACCATGTAAAAACAGGTGGTCTTGCCGGCCCCGTTGGGACCAAGCAGACCGACCACCTCGCCCTCGCGGATCGAGAACGCAAAGTGGCGCACGACCTGGCGCGACTTGAAGCTTTTTTGCAGACCTTCGGCGGAGAGCATGGATTCAGCGATTTCCCTGCGGCGTCGGACTGCTGCCGGCGGGGGCTGGCTTGCTGGTCGGCGCGGACGTACCCGCGGGCTTCGGCTTGGGCAGGAATACGCCATGGACCAGGCCGTCGCCAGCGGAATCGCCGGTAATCTGGCTGGTTTCGGTGTTGTAGGTCAGCTTGTCGCCATGGAACTCGCCGCGACCCTGCTGTTTGACCGAGGCGTTCCCGCTGAGCACGGCGATGCCGTGGATGTTGTCGTAATCGAGTTGGGCGGCATTGCCGGTCATCAGGTTGCCGCTGTCGTCCAGTTGTTCAATATGTGCTGGCTTGCCGGTGACAACCACCCGCGAGATCTGGCTGTCGGCGTCGAGGTGGATCGCGGCTTTATCGCCCTTGAGCGACAGCGAGCCCTGGCTGATCTTCACGCTGCCTTGCAAGGTGGTCACCGTGTTCGGTGCGTTGTACGCATCGGTGTGCTTGGCCGCGAAATTCATCGGCTGTTCGCGATCAGACTGTTTGGCCACGACCAGTGCGGGCAGCATCGCCAGCGAACAGGTCGCCAACAGGGCGACGAGCCAAGGGCGGCTAGCGCTTGCGCGGCGGGAACGAGCCGTGGCTGTCATCGAGCAACTCCAGGTGATTGTCGTTGAGGTTGGCACGCATGCCGACGCCGCCCATTCTACGGTCGCCTTGGGCCATCTGTACGCGCTCGGCGGTTTCCAGGCGGTTCTGCTGCGGCCAGGCGGTGACGTCCGAGGTGTGCAGGAACGCCTCCGCTTGAGCCAGGCCGTGCGCGTCGGTGAATTCGGACCGGTGCATGTTGACCGGCCCCTGCAGTTTGAGCACCGTGCCGGGCTTGTTGACCCAGCCGTACAATGATTCGCCCTTCCAATCCGGTACACCGGGCTGGTTGGATGGCATCTGGAAGGTCGGCGAGTTGAGGTACAGCGAATCATCACCCTCACGGCGTTCGACGCGCGGCGCTTGCAGGTGCACTCCCGGTTTGCCGTCGATACCGTATTCGATGACCCTGGCGTTGGTCAGCGTGTAGCCCGAACGCGGCGGGCCCACGATGTCACGGGTGCGCGGCGCCGGACCCAGCCACAGCAGTAGCAGTTGGCTGGCGCCGGCGGCGAGCGCCACGAGGACGATCGCGACCGGCAGGCGCCGGTCGCGCAGCCAGCTGCGCCATGTCACCGCCAAAACTCCCGCTCCACGTCACTCTTGCCTTGCGCGTGTAGCAGCAGGTCGCACAGCTCGCGTGCGGCGCCTTCACCGCCGCGTTGGTGGGTTTGCCAATGAGCCTCATCGACGATCCATCGGTGCGCATTGGCCACGGCCACCGCCAGTCCCACCACGCGCATCGGCGCAAGGTCAGGCAGATCGTCGCCGACGTAGGCCACCTGATCTGCCTGCAGGTGCAGCGCGTCGAGCAGTTCACGCAGGCAGGCGAGCTTGTTGCCCTGGCCCTGGTAGACATGAGTGATGTCCAGCTCCGCGGCGCGCATGGCGACCGGGTGGCTGATCCGCGCCGTGATCAACGCGACCTGCACGCCATTCGCCTGCAACCGCTTCAGGCCCAGTCCGTCGTGCACGTGAAAGACCTTGGTTTCGCGGCCGTCCTCGGCGTACCAGAGCCGCCCGTCGGTCAAGGTGCCGTCCACATCGAACACCGCCAGACGGATTTTCGCGGCGCGTTCGAGGATGTCGGCGGACAGGTTGGCGAAATAGGGGGAGCTGGGCACGGCCTGGGGTTTCTGTGCGGAGAATCGTAAAGAACGACTTGCCTGATTTTTCTGATTCGTCAGACGAATCAGACCACGCGTGCGCGGAGCAGATCGTGAATGTTCAGCGCACCGACCACACGCTGTTCGTCGTCCACCACCAACAAGGCGTGGATCTGGTGCTTTTCCATCAGCTGCGCCGCTTCGGCGGCCAGCCGGTCCGCACCGATGGTCTTCGGGCCGCGGGTCATCAGATCGGCCACGCGGGCATCACGCAGGTTCACCTCTTCGTCGTCCAGCGCGCGGCGCAGGTCGCCGTCGGTGAATACGCCCAGTAGATGTTGGTCGGCATCGACCACAGCGGTCATGCCCAGTTGCTTGTGGGTCATCTCCATCAGCGCGGCGGTGAGCGTCGCATCGGGCCCTATCCGCGGTACCTCCTGGCCGCTGTGCATCACGTCGCTGATGTGCAGCAGCAAGCGGCGGCCGAGCGCGCCGGCCGGGTGCGAGCGGGCGAAATCGTCCGAGGTGAATCCGCGTGCCTCCAGCAGCGCGATCGCCAATGCGTCGCCCATGACCAGCGCTACCGTGGTGCTGGTGGTCGGGGCCAGGCCCAATGGGCAGGCTTCGCTGGAGATGCAGCCGTCCAGGTGCACGTCCGCCTCGCGCGCCAGCGTGGAGTTGGGCTTGCCGGTAATTGCGATCAGCGGAATGCCCTGTCGCTTGATCACCGGCAGGATGAACAGTAATTCGTCGGTCTCGCCAGAGTAGGAGATAGCCAGCACCACGTCCTGCGGCAGGATCATGCCGAGGTCGCCATGACTGGCCTCACCCGGATGCACGAAGAAGGCTGGTGTGCCGGTGGAGGCGAGCGTGGCAGCGATCTTGTGCGCCACATGGCCGGACTTGCCCATGCCGCTGACCACCACGCGGCCCGTGCAGGCCAGGATCAGCCGGCACGCCTCGACGAATTCCGGGCCGATTCGGGACTCCAGTGCTCCGATGGCAATCGCTTCGCTGCTGATCACCCTGCGCGCGCTGTCGATGATGGCACCGGAGCTCAGATCGTTCGGCGCGGGCGGAGCAATGCGTGCGTTCATGGGGGCTCGAGTGAGGGAGGAGTCGACACGGCGGAATCGTCGGGGCGTCGCTGTCGTTTCTGTGCCAGACGAATTCCACTACCATGGCATATTGGTATTTTAACGTCATATGTCAGCCACATGGTGTCGCCTCGCGCGAAACTCCATGAGTCCGCCGACCCGACCCCCGCATGGAACACCGCATGGACCCCAGCCGCATACAGGCATTGATCGAAGACGGCCTGCCCGGTGCCCGGGTTGATGTCACAGGCGCCGACGGCGTGCATTTTGAGGCTACCGTGGTAGCCAGTCAGTTCGCCGGCAAACTGCCGCTGGCGCGGCACCGGTTGGTATACGCCACCCTGGGCGACCTGATGGGCGGTGAAATCCACGCGCTGGCCCTGAAAACGCTGACCCCCGAAGAGGCCGGACAATAGGAACGCGCCCGCCGGCGGTAGCTGAGCCGGTCATCGTGTTCCCGATTCTGCAGCTTGTTCGATTCCCTATTTCCTATTTTCGATTCCTGTACCTATGGCCAAGATCCTGATCCACGGCGGCGTGCCGCTCCAAGGCGAGGTCGCCATTTCCGGCGCCAAGAATGCCGTGCTGCCGATTCTCGCCGCCTGCCTGCTGGCCGACGAGCCGGTCAGTATCGGCAACGTGCCGCACTTGCACGACGTCACCACCTTCATCGAACTACTCGGACAAATGGGTGTGCAGCTGGTGCTGGACGATCGCATGAAGGTGCACGTCGACCCGCGCACCACCAGCACCTGCGTGGCGCCGTACGACCTGGTGCGCACCATGCGCGCCTCGATCCTGGTGCTGGGCCCGCTGGTGGCGCGTTTCGGCGAGGCCGAAGTGTCGCTGCCCGGCGGCTGCGCGATCGGTTCGCGCCCGGTCGACCAGCACATTCGCGGGCTGCAGGCGCTGGGCGCCGACATTTCCGTGGAAAATGGCTATATCAAGGCGAAGGCATCGCGGCTGAAAGGTGCGCGGGTTTCGATGGACATGGTCACCGTCACGGGCACCGAGAACATCATGATGGCGGCCACCCTGGCGCAGGGCACCACCATCATCGACAACGCCGCGCAGGAGCCCGAAGTGGTGGATCTGGCGAACTGCCTGATCGCGATGGGCGCGCAGATCGAGGGCGCCGGCAGCTCGACCATGGTGATCCACGGCGTCGAGCGCCTGCATGGTGCCGAATACAACGTGCTGCCCGACCGCATCGAGACGGGCACCTTCCTGGTCGGCGCGGCGATGACCGGGGGCAAGGTGCGCGCCCGCCATGCCCGTGCCAACACGTTGGATGCGGTGCTGGCCAAGCTGGAGGAAGCCGGCGCGCACATTTCCACTGGTGATGACTGGATCGAGCTGGACATGGGCGGACGCCGGCCAAAAGCGGTCAACATCAGCACCGCGCCTTACCCTGCCTTTCCAACCGACATGCAGGCGCAGTTCACCGCGCTCAACTGCATTGCCGAAGGCACTGGAGTAGTCACCGAAACCGTGTTCGAGAACCGCTTCATGCATGCGCATGAGTTGCAGCGTCTGGGTGCCGATATCCGCCTCGAGGGCAATACTGCGATCGTGCAGGGCGTGAAGCAGCTGAGTGGCGCACCGATCATGGCCACCGACCTGCGCGCGTCGGCCTGCCTGGTACTGGCCGGCTTGGTGGCCAGTGGCGAAACGGTGGTCGATCGCGTGTATCACATCGATCGCGGCTACGAGAACATCGAGGAGAAGCTTGGCGTGCTGGGCGCGAGGATCCGGCGTTTGCCGAACTGACGCACCTGCACCCGGTGCGGGCCAGTTCATGGTGATGTGCTGGCGATTCAAGAACATGCCGGAATTGAAGGCCGTGCCGCTTTCGAGCCGGGACCGGATGTGGAGTGAGGCGGTGACGCGTAGCTTCACCTCTCGCTACCTGCTGCTGTTCGCCAACCTCGCGCTCGGCGTTTTTTTGCGCGGTTGTCGCGAACCTGCTCTGGGTCGGTGAGCACAGCTAGCCGTGGATGCTGCTCGGATTGCCGTTGGGCGGCATCTTCAACGACTACGTGGTGACCCAGCCACGTGCTCGCCGTTGGCTGCGCGAGCATGCCGGCGAACGGAATCGTTACGTGCCGTTTTTACGCATTACAGGACCTGGTAGCTCACCAGTTCCATCACCAGGTTGTCGCCGTCACGCTGTGACAGCTTCACCGGCAGGGGGTAGCGCCCGGGTGCGTACCAGGCGCTGAAGTCGCGATCGGCGTCGGTACGCTCGACCCGTTCGGCATCGAAGCTGCCGGCGGGAACATTCACGGTTTCCTTGCCCGTTACCGTGAATTGCTGGATCTTGATCTTCTGGCGTGCGGCGACGGCGAGCGTTACCTGCCCTTTGCCCGCCTCCAGCGCCAGACCCAGCGCCAGCGGCAATGTATTGCGTTCGACGATTCCGGGTTTGGCGGGATAGGTCTTGCTGCCGTTGCTACCGTCGACGTGGACCTGGTTGGTGTCCCAGTCGACGCGCAGATGGCGTTGCTTTTTCTTGGTCCCGATGTGCAATGCGTAATCGTAGCTGAGCGCTTCGGGCAGCTCGTCTCTCCAGCGGAAGCGCGAGGTTTCGTCCATGCTGGCGCCGAGTATCGCCGCCAGGCCGCCGGTACCCTTTACGCTCTTGCGGTAGGTCCACTCGCCGTTGCCGTCGCCGCGCAGGCTGACCGTGGCGGTGCCCATCGGGCTGTTGCCGCGCAGCACCTTGTAGGTGGCGGTGAAGGCGCCGGGGGTGGTGGCGTTTGCCGTGCCGAAAAGCAGGGCAAACCCGAGCACAGGTATGAGCAGGAATCGAGAGGTCATGCAACGAGTCTGCCGATCGCGGGCTGAACGGCGCATCACTCCAGCCCGTGTTCGCCCAGGCTCAGCGGCGCCGATAACGTCCGGCCGTCGCACAGGACGGCGCCTGCCTGCCATTGCAGGCGCCGATTGACCAGCAAGGACAGCGTTGCCGGCAGCAGGCGGTGCTCCTCGACGCGACCCGATTCTTAACCCGGGTGGAGGTTCGCGGCGGCGCGGGCAGCGGCAAGACCTATCTCGC
>CAJDWH010000109.1_pt1 | contig 19300 bp, 11 predicted proteins | sample 7391531 | NCBI WGS metagenome assembly CAJDWH01 (sample SAMEA7055715, study PRJEB34461) | soil metagenome | biome: terrestrial ecosystem; feature: Peninsula; material: soil | place: Antarctica | collected 2016
AGGATTGATTCAAGCGCGTCAAAGTACGCCGGCGCCGAGGTCGGCGCTGGTGGCGGCCTGACGGAACAGGGCGAACAGTTCGCGACCCATGCCGCTGTGCTGGCTGGAAAGGTCGGCGCTGGCCGGCGCCCTGGCATCCAGCTCGGCAGCTTCCACCAGGACGTCCAGCCGTCCATTTACCGTATCCAGACGGATCATGTCGCCATCGCGCAGCTTGGCGATATTGCCGCCAGCGACCGCTTCGGGAGTCACATGGATCGCCGCCGGCACCCGGCCGGAAGCGCCGGACATGCGCCCGTCGGTGAGCAGCGCGATGCGGTGGCCGCGATCCTGCAGCAGGGCAAGCGTGGGCGTGAGCTTGTGCAATTCGGGCATGCCGATGGCCTGCGGACCCTGGAAGCGCACCACGGCGACGAAATCGCGATTCAGTTCGCCGCGATTGTACGCAGCCGTCACTTCGTCCTGGTCGTGGAACACGATCGCCGGCGCCTCGACGACCAGGCGATCCTCCGGTACCGAAGATACTTTGATCACCGCGCGACCGAGGTTGCCATCGAGCATGCGCAGCCCGCCGTCGGCGCGAAACGGTTCGTCCACGCCGCGCAGCACACCGCGGTTGCCGCTCTGTTTTCCCACCGGCGTCCACTGCAGCGTACCGGCCTTGTCCAGTTGCGGCACCTGCGCATAGCCGTTCAGGCCGGTGCCGAAGATGGTCTGCACGTCGCCGTGCAACAGGCCGGCACTGAGTAGCTGATCGATCAGGAACGCCATGCCGCCGGCGTCGTGGAACTGGTTCACGTCGGCATAGCCGTTCGGATAGACCCGTGCCAGCAGCGGAACGACGCTGGACAGCGCGTCGAAATCGTCCCAGCGCAGCTGGATGCCGGCCGCCTGCGCGATGGCCACCAGGTGCAGCAAATGGTTGGTCGAGCCGCCGGTGGCATGCAGGCCAACCACGCCGTTGATGATGGCGCGTTCGTCGATGAGGTGGCCTACCGGCAGGTAGTGGTCACCCAGCGCGCTGCTGGCGGCGACGCGGCGCACTATGTCGGCGGTGAGCGCGTCGCGCAGCGGAGTGTCTGGCGCAGTGAAGCTGGCGCCTGGCAGATGCAGACCCATGATCTCCATCAGCATCTGGTTGGAGTTGGCGGTGCCGTAGAAGGTGCACGTGCCTGGCGCGTGATACGAAGCGGCTTCGGCCTCGAGCAATGCCTGCTTGCTTGCCTTGCCCTCGGCAAAGGCCTGGCGCACCTTCGATTTCTGCTCGTTGGGAATGCCGCTGGGCATCGGGCCGGATGGGACGAAGGCGGCAGGCATATGACCAAAGCTCAGGGCGGCGATCAGCAGACCGGGCACGATCTTGTCGCAGATGCCCAGGAACAACGCACCGTCGAACATGTCGTGCGACAACGCCACCGCGGCGGCCATCGCGATCAGGTCGCGCGAAAACAGCGACAGCTGCATGCCGGCGCGGCCCTGGGTGATGCCGTCACACATCGCCGGCACGCCGCCGGCGACCTGTGCGGTGAAGCCACTGTCGCGGGCGATCTGGCGGATCAGCGCGGGATAGCGTTCATACGGCTGATGCGCGGAAAGCATGTCGTTGTACGCGGTGACGATCGCCAGATTGGCGCGATGGCCGCTGCGCAAGGCGTCCTTGTCGCTGCTGCCGCAGGCGGCGAATCCATGCGCGAGATTGCCGCAAGACAGGTGCCCGCGCTGTGGCCCGTTGCGATCCACCGCGTCGATCCGTCTGAGATACGCCGTGCGCGTGTCGCGGCTGCGCGCGCGCAAGCGATCGGTGACTTCGGCGATGACGGGATGCAGCTGGATCATGATTGAGATTCGCAAGTGAGTGGAGGAGAGATGACGCCGAAGATTCGCTTGTGTTTGTTGGCTCTCAAGGGCACCAGTAGACGGCCACCGGCACGCGTTGCTGGGTCAGCACGGCGCGCACCGGGTAGTCGCGTGCGGGGCCGAGCCCGAGCCGGGCGTCAGCCAGCAGGGCGCGTTTTTTCTCGCCGCTGACCAGCAGATACAGCGCGCGGGTGTCCAGCAACGTGGGCAAGCTCAAGGTGATGCGCGGTTCACCTGCGTCGGGTGCGTGCATCGGCAGCACACGGGCGCGGCCGTCCATGTCCAGCGCCGCATCCAGGTGGTCGCCGCCGGGGAAGAACGAAGCGGTGTGGCCGTCCTCGCCCATGCCCAGCACCACCACGTCGAACGGCAAGCCCAGTGCGCCGATGCGCGCGTCGGCCTTGGCCAACCCCTGTTCCGGACTGGCATCGCCGGTGTACAGCGGAACAAATTGCGCGCTGCTGGCCGCATGTTGCATCAAGCGCGACTGAACCAGTCGCGCGTTCGAGCGCTCGTCGCTGTCCGGTACCCAGCGCTCGTCGACCAGGGTTATTTGCACCCTCGCCCACTCCAGTTGCTCGCGGGAAAGACGATCAAAAAAATCCTTTGGCGTGCTGCCGCCGGACACCGCCAGCACGGCGTGGTTGCGCTGGGCCAGCGCGACGCGCAACTGCTCGGCGACGCGTTCGGCCAGCGCGACGGCCTGCGCCTGGCCATCGGTGAAGCTGTGGGTGGTGACGTTCAGTGGCTTGGGCATGGCGAGGATAGTTTCAGGGAAAGTCGGGCTTTTCAGCTTGCGGCAGCGCGTGCGCGCAGCGGCTGAAGCATGGGAAGAGGCGGGCAGCTATTCATTGTCGTCGTGCCAGGTGCGACCGTCGCGCTCGATCAGCGCCACCGACGCACTCGGCCCCCAGCTGCCTGCGCTATACGGCCGCGGCGACTCGCCGCTGTCGGCCCAGGCGGACAGGATCGGACCGGCCCAGCGCCATGCTGCCTCGACTTCGTCGCGACGCATGAACAGCGTGGGATTGCCGCGTACCACATCGAGCAGCAAACGCTCGTAGGCATCGGGTTGCTGCACGCCGAAGGCCTCGGCGAAGCTCATGTCCAGCGGCACGTGGCGCAGGCGCAGGCCGCCCGGGCCGGGGTGCTTGATGGTCAGCCACAACTTCACCCCTTCGTCCGGTTGCAGCCGCAGCACCAGTCGGTTCTGCGCCAGCGTGCCAGAGGCCGCGTCGAAGATGGAATGCGGCACCGGCTTGAAGGTCACCACGATCTCCGACACGCGTTGCGGCAGGCGTTTGCCGGTGCGCAGGTAGAACGGCACGCCGGCCCAGCGCCAGTTGGCGATTTCCGCCTTCAGCGCCACAAACGTCTCGGTGTCGGACTTCTTGCCATCGAGTTCGTCCGCATAGCCCGGCACGCTGCCACCCTCAGCCACACCGGCGCGGTATTGGCCGCGCACGGTGAGCTGGGACGCGTTGCTGGCGTCGATGGTTTTCAACGAGTGCAACACCTTCAGCTTTTCATCGCGTACGGCATCGGGCGCCAGTGACGAAGGCGGCTCCATCGCCACCATGCACAGCAGCTGCAACATGTGGTTCTGCAGCATGTCGCGCAGCGCGCCGGCACGGTCGTAATACGCGCCGCGGTGGCCCACGCCCAGCGTTTCGGCCACGGTGATCTGCACGTGGTCGATGTGGCCCGCATTCCACAGCGGCTCAAGCAAAGCGTTGCCGAAGCGCAGCACCAGCAGGTTCTGCACGGTTTCCTTGCCGAGGTAGTGATCGATGCGGAACGTCTGCGTTTCGCTGAACACCTTGCCGACCGCATCGTTGATGCGGTTGGCGCTTTCCAAATCACGGCCGATCGGTTTTTCCAGCACCACGCGCGACTTGCCCAGGTTCAAGCCGTGCTCGCCCAGGCGCTTGCAGATGTCGACGAACAACTCGGGCGAGGTGGAGAGGTAGAACACCCGCACGTGATCGGGTTCAGCCTCGATCAACGCGACGAAATCATCCCAGCCATCGTCCTTGCGTGCATCGAGCGGGCGGTAGAACACCTGCTTGAGGAACTCGTCGAGCTTCGCTGCGTCGCAGATCTTGACCAGTGCTTCGCGTGATTGCGCGCGATAGCCGGCGTCATCCAACGCCTCGCGGGCGATCCCGACGATGCGACTGCTGGGCGGCAGCTGGCCATCGAGGAAGCGGTGGAACAACGCCGGCAACAACTTGCGCACGGCGAGGTCGCCGGTGCCGCCGAAGATCACCAGGTCGAATGGTTCGACCGATTGCTGGGAAGCTGTCACGCGGGTACCTCTGGCACGGTGTCAGTGATCGGCAGGGGCTGAAAGACGGCTCCCGCACGAAGGAATTTTTGATCGTACCAGTTAAATACCAGGCCAGCTACCGATCTGCCTACGAATTCATCAAGCTTGGCAGACCGCTAAAATTGGCATGCTGCATGCGGGTTCCCGCGGGCCAAGCGACGACCCGACTTGCGACATGTGGATAGGTATTGGTATGGTTCGCACTATGCAAAGCGCCCTGACCACGGAATACCGCCGGATCTGCGACGATCCGGCCAGCCACCAGCCGCTGGCCTACTTGCGGCTGCGCCAGGCGATCCGCAACGTGGTCCAGCAACGCGACGTCGAACCCGGCAACGCGCTGCCCAGCGAACGCGACCTGTCGCAGGCGTTGAAGCTGTCGCGGGTGACCGTGCGCAAGGCGATCGCCGGCCTGGTCGAGGAAGGTCTGCTGACTCAGCGCCACGGCGCCGGCACCTTCATCGCCGAGCGCATCGTCAAGCCGATGTCGCGGCTGACCAGCTTCACCGAGGATCTGCGCGAGCGCGGTCTGCGTCCGCGTTCGGAATTCTTCGAGCGGGTGATCGGCGAGGTCACGCCGGAGGAGTCGATGGCGATGAACCTGTCGCCCGGTTCACTGGTGGTGCGCCTGCATCGCCTGCGCTACGGCCAGGACGAGCCGCTGGCGATCGAGCGCAGTGTGGTGCCGGCCAGCGTGCTGCCCGATCCGATGCTGGTGCACGACTCGTTATATGAGGCATTGGAGATACTCGGTTGTCGACCGCGTCGCGCCTTGCAGCGGCTGCGTGCGGTGGCGCTCAACGCGCAACAGGCGCGCTTGCTGCATGTCGCCGTCGGCAGCGCCGGGTTGTATATCGAGCGGCGCAGCTTTCTGGACGACGGCCGCGTAGTTGAGTTCACCACCTCGAGGTATCGCGGCGACATCTACGACTTCGTTGCCGAATTGCATGCTGACTGAGGAGTGAGCGGCGAGGGCGAGAGAAGTCAAAAACGCTCTCTTCCTCTTCCTCTTCCTCGGCTTCTGCTCTCACGGCTCACCCCTGGACCTTACCCCTCATCCATGACCCTCGCCCTTACCAACGCCCACGTGCTCACCGACGACGGCTGGCAAGACGACCTTGCCGTCGTGCTGGATGGCGAATACATCGCCGCGCTGGTGCCCCGCTGCGATTCGCGTCTGCAAGGCATGCAAAAGCAGGACCTCGGCGGCGCGATGCTGCTGCCCGGTTTCATCGACGTGCAAGTCAATGGCGGCGGCGGGGTGCTTTTCAACGAGGCGCCGACGGTCGAGACGATCCGCCGGATCGGCGCCGCGCATCGCCGCTACGGCACCACCGGCTTCGTGCCGACCCTGCTCAGCGACGATCCCACCGTAATGCGCACTGCGCTTTTGGCGGTAGAGCAAGCGCTCGCAGAAAGGGTGCCCGGCCTGCTCGGTATCCATCTGGAAGGACCGTATCTGGCGCCAGCACGCAAGGGTGTGCACGACGCGAAATATTTCCATGTACCGAGTAACGAGGAACTGGCCTTGCTGTGCGCGCCGCATCGCGGCGTGCGAATAGTCACGCTGGCGCCCGATCAGGTGGCACCCGCGAGCATTCGCATGCTCGCCGATGCCGGCGTGATTGTCTGCGCCGGCCACACGGCGGCCGATTACGCCACGACACGCGCCGCGCTCGACGCGGGGGTACGCGGTTTCACCCATCTGTTCAACGCGATGACACCGTTCGGCAGCCGCGAGCCCGGCGTGGTCGGCGCTGCGCTGGATGATCCGGAAAGCTGGTGCGGCATCATCGTCGATGGCCACCACGTACATCCGGCCAGCCTGCGCGTGGCGATAAAGCGCGCGGCAAGATGTTGCTGGTTACCGACGCGATGCCGCCGGTGGGCGCGGACTCACCCGAGTACGTGCTCAATGGTGAAACCATCATCGTCAAGGACGGCATCTGCCAGACCGCACAAGGTGTACTTGCCGGTTCCGCGTTGGACATGGCTACCGCCGTGCGCAACACGGTACAGATGCTCGGCTTGCCGCTGGACGAGGCGGTGCGCATGGCGAGCACTTATCCGGCCGAATTTCTCGGACTGGGTGCCACCCACGGGCACATTCACCCGGGCTGTCACGCCGATTTGGTGGTGATGGACAAGGACTATCGCGTGCTGCAGAGCTGGATCGGCGGGCGCGACGAGTAAGGCGCGCAGGGAAACACGCGAATGGGCAAGGACGCAAGCCATTCTCGACGCTTTTGGTGTCTCGCCTGCGCCACCCACGCCGCGTCCGTGGATTGCCCCAACGGCTGCCCACGGCTAAAGTAGCGCGGTTCAGGTGTCCCGCAGGCTTTGCGCCTCAAGGGATGAAACGGGAAGCCGGTGCGCAGTGCTCATCACTGCAAGGCCGGCGCTGCCCCCGCAACGGTAAGCGAGAGATCGAACGGCGAATGCCACTGTGCGATGCACGGGAAGGCGCAGTTCGAGGCGAGCAGATCACCGCCCGCCACTCGTGAGCCCGGAGACCGGCCTGGACGAATTCTGGTGGCTCGCGGTGGGCGAGACCGAACCACGGTCTGTCTGCCCGTTGTTCTGTCTTCCTCGCATTGCCTGTTACCGGTCCTTGAACTTGGCGCCGTGCGCGGGTGCGCGGCAAAAGGAAGAAAACATGAAGAAGTCTTTACTGACCGCGGCACTGCTTGCGTGCACCATAAGCGCGCACGCCGCCGACCAAAACGATGCCATCGCGCTTAATCCGGTGGTGGTCACCGCCACGCGTACGCCGGTCACCGTAGAGGATTCGCTGTCGTCGATCAGCGTGCTCACGCGCGCCGACATCGAGCGGTTGCAGCCGATGTCGGTGTCCGACCTGCTGGCCGGCTTGCCCGGCGTCAGCTTTGCGAGCACCGGCGGCCTTGGCCAGCCAACCTCGCTGTTCTTGCGCGGCACCAATTCCTCGCACACGCTGGTGCTGATTGATGGAGTACGGATCGGCTCGGTCGGTAACGGGCTGGCCGCCTTTGAGCAACTGCCGGTGGAGCAGATCGAGCGGGTCGAAATCGTGCGCGGGCCGCGATCGAGTCTGTATGGCGCCGACGCGATCGGTGGCGTGATCCAGATCTTCACTCGGCACGGCTCGCGTGATGGCGGCCTCAAGCCCTCGTTCAGCCTCACTGCCGGCAGCGAAAAGCTGCTGCGCGGACAGGCGGGTTTGTCCGGTGGCAGCGAACAGGGCTGGTACAACCTCAGCGTGGGCAAGCAGGTCACGCGCGGCATCAATGCCTGCCGAGTCGGCGCGGGCCAGGTGTTTGCCGGCTGCTTTACCGACGAGCCGGACCGCGATGGCTACCGCAACCAGAACCTGGTGTTGAATGGCGGCTACCGCTGGGACAACGGCGCGCAGATCACCGCCAGCTGGCTGCGTAGCCTTGGCGAGGTCCACTTCGATGGCAGCTTCCAGAACCGCAGCCGCACCGTGCAGCAGACCGCCGGTTCCGCCTTCAGCATCAACCCGCTGCAGGCGTGGATGAGCACACTCAGCGTCGGCCAGAACCTCGATCGCTACGACAATTACAAGAACGAGGCCTTCACCGGCTACATCTATTCGCGGCGCAACCAGGCGTCGTGGCAGAACGACATCACGTTGGCGGATAACCAGTTGCTGACGCTCGGAGTCGACTGGCAACACGAACACATCGACAGCGACACCGGCTTTTTGGCCAATCGTCGACGCGATACCGGCACGTTCGCGCAGTACCAGGGCACCTTCGGCCAGCACGAGGTTGCGCTGTCCGCGCGCCGCGACGACAACAACCAGTACGGCGACCACAACACCGGCGCACTGGCGTGGGGTTATCACTTCGATGGCGGCCTCAAGCTCACCGCCAGCTACGGCAGTGCCTTCCATGCGCCCACCTTCAATGACCTGTACTTCCCCTTTGGTAGCGGCAATCCGGATCTGGCGCCGGAGAAGTCCCGCAGCGCCGAGCTTGGTCTGAGCCAGCAGACCAACCGCTGGAGCTGGGCGCTGAACGCCTACCAGACCCGAATCGACCAGCTGATCTCGCTGGACAACAATTTTTACCCGAGAAACATCAGCCAGGCGCGTATCCGTGGCGTGGAGGGCCAGCTCGGTGTCGATCTCGGCGGTTGGCAGTTGCACGGCTATCTGACGTGGCTGCAGCCGCGCAACGAGGATGGCGGTCCGAACGACGCCAACGTGTTGCCGCGCCGGCCCGAGCAAACCGCGCGGTTGGACCTGGATCGGCGCTTGGGGCACGTCGCGCCCGCATGGCAGGTCGAGGCGCGATTGGCCAATGCGTTTGATCGTCACTACGAAACCGTCTGGTACTTCAACCAGTCCGGTCGCAGCGTGTTCCTGACCTTGCGCTACAGCCCCACCACGCGCTGATCCGTCGCCTCCAGCGCCGGTAGGGAAACCGGCGTCGCCACGCCACAGCAGGCTCACGGATGCAGCGTGAACAAGGACGTTCAACGGTTCCCGGTGGGATCCCGCGCGCAGGACAACAGGCACATGCGCTGCGGCGCGAGGACAGGCATAACTCCCGGGTGGATCATCTTTTCGACGTTGCCAGATCGCGCGCGCTCCCGAAACGGCACGCGTTAGACGGTTTTCTGCCCGGCCGCTGCTGCCGTTATGCTTGGGAGCCAGGGAGACTCCATTGAACGTTTTCGCGCCCATGATCCGCCGCCCGATCGGCACCTCGCTGCTCGCCATCGGGCTGATGCTGGGCGGTCTGTGGGCTTATCTGCTGATCGGCGTGGCTGCGTTTCCGTCGATCGAATTCCCCGGCGTGGCGGTGGTGGCGCAAATGCCCGGCGCCAGCGCGCAGACCATGGCCACTACCGTGATGGCGCCGCTGGAGCGCCATATCGGGCGTATTCCGGGCGTCCAGTTCATGTTCTCCAGCGCCCGCGAGGGCAGCGCGCAGATCCAGGTGCTGTTTGGCTACGGCCGCTCCACCGACGACGCCGCGCGCGATGTGCAGGCGGCGATCAATGCTGCCGCCACCGACCTGCCGCCGGGGATGCCCGCGCCGCCGCAATACTTCAAGTTCGACACCTCGAACGTGCCGATCCTGCTGGTGACGCTGACCTCCTCCAGCTTGCCGCCGGATCGGCTCTACGACCTCACCGACACCTTGTTGAAGCCCACCGTGGCGCAGATACCTGGCGTGGCCCAAGTCCAGGTCGGCGGCGGCACGCCGCACGCGGTGCGGGTCTCGTTGAACGCCAACGCGCTGGCGATCAAGGGCATTACCACCAACGAGGTGGCCAACGCCTTGCGCGCGGCCAACGTCACCTCGCCGCAAGGCATGCTGAGCAACGGCCTCACCCAGATGACGGTGACCGCCAACGATTCACTGCACACTTCGGCCGATTTCGCCTCGCTGGTGATCGCCAGCCGCAATGGCGTGCCGGTGCGTTTGGCTGACGTGGCCACGGTCAGTAGCGGGCAGGAAAACAAGTACGCGGCGGCATGGTTCAACGGCACCCGCGCCGTGACCATGCAGATCAGCAAGCGCCCCGACGCCAACGCGATAGCCACGGTCAAGGCGATCCGCGCCGCACTGCCCGCGCTGAGCCACGTGTTGCCCGCCGATGTGCAGATCACTCCGATCTTCGATCTCACCCCGACCACCGAATCGGCGCTGCACGAGGTCGAGGTGGCGCTGGGCATGAGCATCGTGATGGTGGCGCTGGTGATGCTGCTGTTCCTGCGCCGACTGACACCGACCCTGATCGCGATGCTCAGCGTGCCACTGTCGCTGGCCGGCGCGCTGATTCTGATGTGGATGCTGGGCTTCACCCTGAACATCTTCTCGCTGGTCGCGCTGGTGTTGTGCGTGGGTTTCGTGGTGGACGATGCGATCGTGGTGATCGAGAACATCGTGCGGCATGTCGAGAAGGGCATGGCGCCGCTACCGGCGGCATTGACTGGCGTGCGCGAGATCGGCTTCACCGTGGTCTCGATCACGCTCTCGCTGATCGCGGTGTTCGGACCGATGGTGTTCGGCGACAACCTGTTCACCATGCTGATGCGCGAGTTTGCGGTGACCCTGGTCGCCACCATCGTGATCTCCGCGGTGGTCTCGCTGACTCTCACTCCGGCGCTGTGCGGCCTCACGTTGGCACACGAACCGGAGGGAACGCGCACGCCGGGGCGGGTGGAACGGCTGGCCGAGCGCTTCGACCGCTGGTTGCTCGGTTGGTACGAACGCTCGCTCGACTGGTCCATGCACCATCGCCGGATGATGCGTTGGCAACCCGCGATCTTGCTGGTGTTGACCGTTGTGCTGGCGGTACTGGTTGGCATGACCGCGGGCGGAGGACTGATGCCCAAGGAGGACACCGGGCTGATGCAAGTGCGGATCAACGCCGGCCCGAACATCTCCCCCGCCCGGCTGACCACACGAGCGCGCGAGGTGGCGGCGGTATTTCAGGCCGATCCGGCGGTACTCGATGTATCCACGATCGTGAGCGGCGGCAGCGGCGCCAGTCTGTTCGTAGACCTCAAGCCGCAGGGCAACAAACCGGGTGACCGTAAGGTCGACGTGCAGAAAGTGGTCGACCGCCTCGCTGCCCACTTCAAGGATGTCAGCGACCTCGATGTCTCGGTCTCGGCCGTGCAGTTCTTCGGCGGCGGCGGTGGCGGCGGTGGCGGCAACGGCGTGGGCCGGTTTTCCTTCCAGCTCGACAGCGTAGACGGCACCCCGTTGCAAGAGCCCACGCTGCGACTGGAACACGTGATGCGCGGGATGAAACAATTCACCGACGTCACCAGCAGTTTCGACGGCATTGGTACGCAGCAGATGGTGCAGGTCGACCGCACCGTCGCCGCGCGATTGCACGTCAGCATGAACCAGATCGACTCGGCCTTGTACAACGCGTTCGGACAAAGTCAGGTCTCCACCATCTACTCGGACATCAACCAGTACCGCGTGGTGCTGACCGCCGACCATGCGGAAAGCCTCAGCCCGCAGGGATTGCTCAGTACTTATGTGCGCAACAGTCAGGGCGAAATGATCCCGCTCTCGGCGCTGGCGAAGATCCAGCCGCATTTGGCGCCGGCCAGTGTCAGCCACTTCAACCAGCTCGAGTCGTCCTCGCTCAACTACAACCTGGGCAAGGACATCACGCCGGCGGAAGGGCTGAAGCTGGTCGATCAGGCGATTTTCGCCGCGCAGCTTCCGGCCGGCGTCCAGAAGAAATACACCGGCGAGAACAAGAATCTGCTCGATACGCTGAACAACGCGCTGTTGATGCTGCTAACCGTGATTTTGGTGATGTACGTGGTGCTGGGCGTGCTCTACGAGAGTTTGATTCACCCACTGACCATTCTCTCGACCCTGCCAGCGGCCGGCATGGGGGCGTTTCTGGCCATGTTGATTACCCAGACCCAACTCACCTTGATGTCGATTATCGCCGTGCTGATGTTGATCGGCATCGTGAAGAAAAACGCGATCCTGATGGTCGACTTCGCGCTCGTGGCCGAGCGCGATCGCGGGCTGTCACCGCCGGCAGCGATCCGCGAGGCGGCGCTGGTGCGCTTCCGCCCGATCACCATGACCACCTTGGTGGCGATGGGCGCGGCGCTGCCGCTGGCGATCGGGTTCGGCCACGGGTCGGAGCTGCGCCAGCCATTGGGCATCGCGATCCTGGGCGGCTTGCTGGTGTCGCAACTGTTGACCTTGCTGAGCACACCGGCCATCTACCTGTGGCAGCACGACTACCGCGAGCGCAAGGCGGTACGACAGCAACTGCGCGCCAAGATCCGGCGCCAGCAAGCGCTGCCGCCGATGCCGCCGATGCCGCCGATGCCGCCGCCGATGCCAGCCTTGCCGAAATAGCGGAGCTCGCCACCCCTGCCTTTCGACACGGTGTGTACTTCAGGCACATACGCAAACGCCCGCCGACTGGCATAACGTGGGCATGAGAAGAGACTTGACCCAGCCGCTGCTCCGTTCACGCGTGCCAAACCAGTGCGGAGTCGCAACGTGAACGTGTTCGCTCCGTTGATCCGTCGTCCGGCGGGCACCTCTCTGCTGGCCATCGGCCTGGTGCTGGCCGGACTGTGGGCCTACCTGTTGCTGGGCGTGGCCGCCCTGCCGTCGCTGGATTTTCCTGGCGTCTATGTGGCGGCGAGCATGCCCGGCGCCAGCGCGCAGACCATGGCCAATACCGTGCTGGCCCCGTTGGAGCGGCACCTGGGGCAGATTCCCGGCATCGACGACATGTACGGCAACGCCCGCGAGGGCTCAGTCGGGATTAGTGTGCGTTTCAACTTCAGCCGCACCGCCGACGATGCCGCGCGCGACGTGCAGGCGGCAATCAATGCGGCGGCGGCCGATCTGCCCTCGGGCATGCCTTCACCGCCGCAGTACTTCAAGTTTGATACCTCGCAGATCCCGATTCTGTTCATCACGCTGACTTCCAACGGGATGCCGCAGGACAAGTTGTTCGACCTGGCCGATACCCTGCTCAAGCCCGCGGTGGCGCAGATCGACGGCGTGGCGCAGGTGCAGGTGTTCGGCGGCACCCCGCACGCGGTGCGTATCGATCTGGACAACCGTGCACTGGCCGCCAAGGGACTCACCGCGAACGACGTGGCCAACGCACTGCGCGCGGCTAACGTCACTTCGCCACAAGGCGTCATCAGCGACGGACGCACGCGGATGACGGTGAGCGCCGATGATGGCTTGCGCGAACCGGCCGAATTCGCGCAGCTGCTGATCGCCGAGCGCAACGGCGCCCCGGTGCGGCTGTCCGATGTGGCCACGGTCTACAGCGGGCAGCAAGATCAGTATCAGGCGGCCTGGTTCAACGGCTCCCGCGCGGTCGGCCTGCAAATCACCAAGCGACCGGAGGCCAATGCGGTGGCTACGGTGGCGGCGATCCGTGATCGCCTGCCGCAGCTCGCCGCCTCGCTGCCGTCGGATGTCAGCATGACGCCGGTGTTCGACCTGACCCAGACCACCAAGTCGGCGTTGCACGAGGTCAAGGTTGCCTTGCTGATCTCGATCGTGATGGTGGCGCTGGTGATGCTGGTGTTCCTGCGTCGCCTGCGGCCCACTCTGATCGCCATGCTTAGCGTGCCGCTGTCGCTGGCCGGCGCCTTCGTGGTGATGTGGATGCTCGGCTACACCCTCAACACCTTGTCGCTGGTGGCGCTGGTGCTGTGCATCGGCTTCGTGGTCGATGACGCGATCGTGGTGATCGAGAACATCGTGCGCCACATGGAGCAAGGTATGGCGCCGCTGCAGGCGGCGTTGACCGGGGTGCGCGAGATCGGTTTTACCGTGGTCTCGATCACGCTGTCACTGGTGGCGGTGTTCGCACCGTTGCTGTTCGGCAACAACATGCTGATCATTCTGCTGCGCGAATTCTCGGTAACCCTGACTGCCGCGGTGGTCATCTCGGCAATCGTCTCGCTGACCCTCACGCCCGCCCTGTGCGGGTACCTGCTCAAGCACGAGCCTGATCCGCCGCCTGCACCAGGCCGAATCGAACGGGCGATGGAGCGTTTGGACCACGGTCTGCTGCGCCAGTACGAACGGGCGCTGGATTGGGCCATGCGCCATCGCCGCCTGATGCGCTGGCAGCCGCTGTTGCTGCTGGTGTTGACGGTCGCGCTGGGCGCTGCGGTGGTGAAAACCGCCGGCGGCACTTTCATGCCCGACGAGGATACTGGCCAACTGCAGGTCGACATCGGTGCCGACGCCAACATCTCGCCGACCGTGATGGCTGCGCGAGCGCAGCAGGTCGCCAAGATCATGCAGGCCGATCCGGCCGTGCGTGATCAGTTGACCATGCTCGGCGGTGACGGCGCGGTCGGCAACCGCGCGCAGATGTTCGTCGACCTGAAACCGCGTGGTCACGGCGATGGTGAGCGGCCGGAAGACATCAAGGTCGTCATCGAGCGTCTGTCTAAACACTACGATCGACTGCCCGACGTGAAGGTCTCCCTGAGCGCCGCGCAGTTCCTCGGCGGCGGTGGCAGCGGCGGCAACGCCGGCCAGTACGAATTCCAGCTCACCAGCACTGGTGGTGACGACCTGCAGCCGTGGGCGCTGAAGATGGTGCGCCAGCTACGCACGATCAAGGAATTTCGCGATGTCAGCAGCCCGTTCGACCAAGTCGGCAAACAACAGCAACTACAGGTCGATCGCGAGGCCGCCGCACGGTTGCATGTCAGCATGGGCGCAATCGACACCGCGCTGTTCAGCGCATTCGGGCAGCGCCAGGTGTCGCAGATTTATTCCGACATCAACCAGTACGCGGTGGTGCTCAACAGCAGCCCGAACGAAAATATGAGCCCGCAGTCGCTGCTGAATATCCGCGTGCGCAACGAGCAAGGTCAGATGATTCCCCTGTCCGCGTTGGCGACGATGGAGCCGGCCGTCAGCGCGTTGCGCGTGCGCCACCACAACCAGTTGCAGGCAGCCACCATCAGTTACAACTTGGGCAAGGACGTGACTCAGGATCGCGGCGTCGCGCTGGTCAACCAGGCCGCCTACGCGCTGAACCTGCCGTCCGGGGTCAAGGTGGAGTTCACCGGTGCCAACCAGCGCTTGGAGCAGGCACGGTCCAACGGCATGATCCTGCTGCTTGGTTCGGTCCTGGCGATGTACATCGTGCTCGGCATCCTTTACGAAAGCCTCGGCCATCCACTCACCATCCTGTCCACTTTGCCCGCCGCTGGTGCCGGTGCCTTCCTCGCCATGCTGGTGACCCAAACCCAGCTTTCGCTGATGGCGATCATCGCGATCCTGATGCTGATCGGCATCGTCAAGAAAAACGCGATCCTGATGGTCGACTTCGCCCTGGTCAGGGAACGCGAACACGGCATGTCCGCCCCCGACGCGATTCGCGAAGCCGCGCTGGTCCGCTTCCGCCCGATCACCATGACCACCCTGGTGGCAATGGGCGCTGCGCTGCCGCTGGCAATCGGCTTCGGCATCGGCTCGGAAATGCGCCAGCCGCTCGGCATCGCCATCGTCGGCGGGTTGCTTGTCTCGCAGTTGCTGACCCTGCTCAGCACTCCGGCGATCTATCTGTGGAATTACGACCGGAAGATTCGCAAGGCTGGCCGCATCGTGCGGCGTGCCGCGCGCAAGGCGGCGAAGGCGGAGAAGAAGCGGTTGAAGGTGTTGGGTGGGGTGCAGACGGTGGGCTGAGTGTTGCTGTTCGCTGGCGCAAATGGCGGTGACGGCTGCGCAGATCAGGTCCGACGAAGCGACTCGCGCTAGCGTACGCCGCGTTGATTTCCTTAGTGCGCGCCTCGGCCACACGGCGAATGTCCTCGCCCAAGGTGGCCACCTTGTCCGGATGATACTGACCGATTTGCTTACGATACGCGCGTTCGATTTCCTCCCGGCTCGCCGACTCCTCGACACCCAGTGTCTGATACCAGGTTGGTGCCAAGGCCGGGGGCGGCGAAGTTGATGTATCGTGCCAGCCCCACGCTCGCGACCGTTCATCCTCATAGTCCTCTGCCATGCGGGCGTCAGGTGGCTGGCGCGAATGCTTGTCGTCGTCGCCCGTGCCCGGCGAGAGCATATAGCTGACGAAGCGGTAGCCAATGAACAAGCCCGCCACGATGATGATGATCTGCAGCAGTGTCACGAGAGGCCGTCCTTGCAGCGGTTGAGATAGGTGCTGAGCGTGATACTTGCCTCGCTACCCGGTTCGACGTGGTCCAGACTAACGCTGATCCTGCCGCGTAGCGCGTCGGCCAGGGTCGCACGCTCATCAGTAGCAAGCAGCGACGAAGCGAACGCATGCAAGGTGGCAGCAGCAGCTTGATGCAAACTTATCTTTCTGACCATGTTCAAAGCGAAGGGCGCACAAAGCAGCGCGTCGCCCGCCAACCCCAGCACCGCTCGCGACGACAGACCCAACGCTTTTCGGTGGCGAAACACCTGGACCAGCATTCCAACGATGCTCAAGTAGGTCAGCCCCAGCCATCCGAGCAGTACGAGATCGGTGCCGAAACTCAGCGCAAGCGGCAGCGCGACGAAGAACAGACTCAGCAGCCACCATGTCCACGGGGCGATCAGCGACAGTGCCAGTCGTGAGCGCTTCCAGCGCGTCGGGCGCCAGTCCGGCGAACCGCCTTGTGGCCAGCTCATTCGTGCGAGCGCGCGATGCGGAAAGCACGGGTTCGGCAAGAACAGATGCCTGCGGCCGAACTCCATGACGGAGCCGACCGAGACAACGTAGCGGCGATGGCGGGCCTCCAGCACGACCTCGTTGTGGAACAGCAACAAAGCCGAGTCATAGACATACAAACAGGTGATGGCGCCCATCAGCAGCCAATGCTGGTGCAGCATCATCGGCTACCGCTTCTTGAAGAACGACTTGAACCAGCCGCCTACCGCGAGCAGACCGACCAGCAAAAACTTCCATGCTGCAACCAGGAACCCACCGATCACGGTAAACAGCCCCTTCTTCGCAGCCACTGCCGCCGCGCCTCCGGTAATCAGGGCTGCCAAACCGTAGGCCGCCACATGGTCGCCCGGTTGGTACTCAGCATAAGATTCACCCGACACGAACTGAAATCCCTTCACTCGTCGCTTGAAATCTGCGATGTCCGCGGCAAGGCTTTCAGGTTGAGTTACCACCACCACACGCATCACCCCGCGACGCCCGAGCAAGCGGGTGTTGTAGTTCACAATCTTGTGGTGATCGCTGAGGTCCTCGGCAAGGATCGACCACGCTAGCGACTTCAGCTGCGTGTCGTACTCCGGCCGGGCGCTCCAACCCAGGATGCTCATTTCGCCCCAACCACGCGCGCGTCGTTCTTCGTTCGCAGCAGCGGTGCCCTCGCGGATGTTGTCGAGGATGGCGTCGGCGTCGATCGTCTCGTCATCCTTGATATAACCGACATCGTCATAGGAAAAAAACGCCACCCAGTCGTCACTAGCCAAGGTGTATTCATCCGCCTCGCTGGGCGGATTGTGTGCAACCTCGTTGAATTCTCGGGTTCCGGCAGGGTCCAGAAAGGCATACCCCTCCGGCACGTTCAGCGTGGCCTCGTTGCCGAGCTGCACCGTGGCTGGCCCTTTCTGCCAGGGTAGATTCGCGGGTTCATTATCTTGCGCGATTCCATTTGTGCTCGCGCACGCCAGCGCCAGTGCTGCGAGCACTGAAACAATCAGCTTCATTACCTTCCCCTGTTCCTGCGTGAATTCCGGCGTAGCGACACCGCAGGCTGTGGCTGCGGGTGCGCATAAATTACCAATCTACGCGTGTGGACGCCAGTCATATAGACGCTTCAGATTGAAGCTGGAGCCAGAAGTGGGATAGGTGAACTTCCCTTCGCTGAAGGTCGGAACAGCGCAGGGTGTCTCGAAGTAATTACTTCCGCCCGATTCTTTGCGATTCAGGTGGGAATTTGCGTGCTATGCGCCGGTGATCGTGGTCGCGTCTGAGACGGTGAGAGCAAAGAACAGGAACATTCTGACCGTGCAGGCTGGGCGCGGTGTTTTCGGTCGAGGAAAAGGAAGAGTCGGCCGTTGAACCAAGCATGGACGACATTGCCGCCGAACAGCAGGCGGAAATTGTGGCGGGCCAGCACATTCTGGCGCGGTGCGGCGAGCATCGGGCTTTCCCTGGGGTGGTGCCGGTGGGGATGGCGCCGAGCCGATGGGTGCGGGGGTGGCGCCTATCGCCCCCCTGCGTAGCGCGCACGGTAACGGATCTCTCGCTCACACCATCAGGAAACATTCTGGCCAAGTCCGCGGGGAATGGGCCAGAAGTGATGCAGGCGTTCCCAGAACGCAAGCCACGCTATCGAACTGCGGATCCAGTGGTGCTATCCGTGCAACGCGTCTTCGATGGCGTTGGCCGCCGCCACGGCGCCATCTTCGCCACGTATGGCTGGTGCGACCAATGATGCTTTGGCGCGATAGTCCCGTTCATGTAACAACCTTTGCAGCAACACTGCGACACGATCCGCCCGATAGCGACTTGCTGGCAGGGTTTCTGCGACTCCAAGGCGTTTCAGACGAGCAGCGTTGTCGGGTTGGTCGAAGCCGTGCGGCACCACCAGCATGGGGCGGCCGCTGCGCAGGGCTTCGCTGCTGGTGCCGATGCCGCCGTGATGGATGATGACCGAAGCGCGTGGGAACAATTCGGCGTGCGCTGCGTAGTCCACGCAATGGATCGTGGCGGGCAGAGCGGTCGGCAATTGTGCACGCATGTCCGGTGAACCGGTCAACAGCACGGCACGTTGGCCGAGTTCTTGGGACGCCTTGGCGCTTTCGCGCAGAAAGTGCAGGCCGGCATGTACCGCGGCGGAGCCCAGCGTGAATACCAGCGGCGCGGGGCCGGCATCCAGGAATGCCTGCAGCGCCGGGTCAGGTCTGATTGGTTGCTGATAACGCGGCGCCCCGGTGACGACGACGTTGGCCGGCCAGTCCGGCTGCGGCTGGCCAAGCAGCGGAGAAAACAACGCCAGTACGCCCTGCGGTGAGTGTTGGCCGCGATGGAACGGGTCGCCACGAGGCGATTGGGGCGCTAGCCCCAACTCGCGACGTAGTGTGCGTACCGGCTCGGTCCACGAGCGGGTGATGCGCATGGCGATTTGCGATAGCCAGCGTCCACGCCGCGGCGAGCCGCGCAAAAACTTGTCCAGCACCTCGATGCCGGTGGCCGGCGGATCACTGGCGGAGATGAAACCGGCTGGCGCCAATACCGCGGACAACCAGCGCAGTCGACCCACGCTGCTGGCCTGTTCACCGATGATCTGGGCGGCAAAGGCGAGCGTGCTGGTGATCAGCACATCGGCATCGGCACACGCCGGCAGCAGCTTGTCGTAGCTGGCGCGCGCGTCGAGCGCCGCAACGTCATGCACGACGAACTGAGGACCGCGCCATGGATGGAACGCTTGTGCGATGAAAGCCTGTCGATCGGTCGGCTCCACCATGCCGCTGGCGTCGGCGAAGATCAGCCCGGCGTCTTCGACGGGCGGCTGATGCATCGCGTGAGTGGCGATGACGACCTCATGGCCGCGTCTGCGCAATTCCTGCCCGATAGCGAGAAACGGGAACAGGTCGCCGAGCGAACCCACGGTGGCAAAGATGATGCGGGCATGGTTCATGA
>CAJDWH010000014.1_pt1 | contig 19168 bp, 15 predicted proteins | sample 7391531 | NCBI WGS metagenome assembly CAJDWH01 (sample SAMEA7055715, study PRJEB34461) | soil metagenome | biome: terrestrial ecosystem; feature: Peninsula; material: soil | place: Antarctica | collected 2016
CGCTAGCGGCGAAGCTGTCCAGCGTGGCGGCAATCGCGGCGGACGGCTCGATCTTGCCCAGCTCTGTTTGGTCACTGACCAGAATTGTTTGCACTCATCACCGAACAGGCTCACGGCGCGCGAGCTTTGCGAATTGAACGATGATGGCGTGTGTCGGATGGCTCCCTTGACCAGAGCGCACAAGGCTTTGTTGTCCAGCGACACGTCTCTGTCCAGGGCATACCCAGTGGGTTTCCCTGAGAGATGCCATTCACACATCTCTCGCAGTTCTATCTCTGGCAGCGAGGACACCAGAACGTGGAGCGCTGGCCTAGCACGGTTTGCCGGATCGACGTGTCGCACACGCGGCAAGGTTCGCCAGCGCGGCCATACACATACAGCTCGCGAAAAAAGTAGCCGGGAGCACCATCGGGCCTGAGAAAGTCGCGCAAGGTGGTGCCACCGCGCTCGATCGCCCAGGCCAGGATGCGTTTCACTTCCATGGCCAGCCGTCCGTAGCGTGCACGCGAGACGGCACCCGCCGCGCGTCGCGGGTCGATGCCCGCCGCGAACAGCGCCTCGCTGGCGTAGATATTGCCCACGCCGACCACCACCGCGTTGTCCATCAAGAACAGCTTCACCGCGGCCTTTCGACCGCGCGACCGATGCCACAGCACGTCGCCGTCGAAGGCGTCGGTCAGCGGTTCGGGGCCGAGATTGGCCAGCAGTTCGTGAGTTTCACCCGGCGCCTGCCACAGCAGGCAGCCGAACCGGCGCGGGTCGCTAAAGCGCAGGATTCGCGGTGCCTGCCCCGGCGTGCGTTCCAGCGCGAGGTCGACGTGGTCGTGCTTACCCACTGGCGCGTCTGGCGGCAGCACGCGCAGCACGCCGGACATGCCCAGGTGCAGCAGGGCGCTGCCGGCTGATGTGTGCAACAGCAGATATTTCGCGCGCCGCTCCACCGCGTCGATGCGCTGGCCCGGCAGTAGTTCGCTGACTTCGGCAGGGATCGGCCAGCGCAGATCCGGGCGACGCAGGATCACGCCAGTGACGCGCCGGCCGATCAGGTACGGCGCGATGCCGCGGCGGGTGGTTTCGACTTCGGGCAATTCGGGCACGGGATGATTCCGCGATTCAGTGCAGCTCGGTGGTCTTGATTTCTGGCGAGCGCGGCATGTAACGCGCAGACACCAGCGCGATGCGCTGGCCAACTTGCACATATTGTTGCGGCCCGGTCACTGCACTGACACCGAACCGCAATGACTGGCCGTCCAGATCCAGTACTGCGCGTGGCGGAGACAGGCCAATTTTCGCCGGCTCGAAGTCGCTCAGCGGGCGCCAGCTGAGCACCCGCGCGGCGGCGATATCGGTCAGGTCGTTGAGGCGATCATCATCGGCCACCAGTCGCGGGGGGCCGTCGGTACGCCACCAATGACCGTCGCTGCGCTTCTCGTAGTGCAGCGTCGAGGCACCCGCTACGGTGAGGCTGACATGGCTGATTGCGGACGGGTCGAGCGTGGTCAGTTTGCCGTTCTCGCGGCTGGCATCGCGCTGCAGCTGCCAACCGACGAGTGCGAGCAGCGCCAACACGGCGAGCAGCAGGAATGTGCGTTGGCGAGCGGCACGCATCATCATTCAGCGCCGCCGCCTGCGCCACACGATCACGCCGCCGATCAGCAACAACAGCAACGGCAGTGCAAACAGGAAGCCGAAACTCAGCGTATTCAATTCGCCCTGCGAGATTTTCAGCAGCCGGTCCGGCGCGCCGCGCGGGGGCAGATTGACCAGCTTGTCGTCGCCCAACATCCAGTCGAACACGCGCTCGCCCAGCGCGCGGTTGCCGCCGTTGCCGAGGTACGTGTTGGACAGGAAATCGCCGTCGCCGATCACCACCGCGCGCTGCTCGCTCTTGTCCGGACTGGGCGAAAGCCGGCTTAGCGCGAAGCCGAAATCCAGCGGACCTTTCAGTTCCCCGACGGTGGCATCGAACTGGATGTCCGAGGTCCCCGTGTTGTCGATCGGCGTGAACTCGTTCCAGCTCTGAGGGCTGGAACGCAGGAACGCCTGCACGCCCCATTGGGATCGCGCCACCTGCGCCAGTGCCGACACCTGCGGGAACAGCGTGGTCAGCTGGAAGCCGCGGGTGATCGCCTGCGGCGGGTAGCTGCCAAGCGCGATCATGCGTGGATCGTGCAGACCCAGTGCGGTGCCGGAGCCGTCGACCAGCACGCCGGGCAGCACGCGTACGCCGAGGACATCGGCCAATGGCTGCAGGCCGAGGTCCTCATTATCGGGCTCGGTGAGCCACAACAGGTTGCCGCCGTTTTGTACGTATCTGACCAGTGCCTTCACTGCACCCGGTGCCAGTGGCATCGTCGGGCTGGCCAGCACCACCATGTCGGTATGCTCTGGCACCGCGTTGACCTGGGCGAAGTTCAGCGGCACCGCGCGCATGCCGCGGTTCTCCAGTTGCGACATGAAGGTACCCATGTCGGCATTTGCCTGGCCACCCGCGCGCCGTTCGTCGTCGCCCGTGACGAAGGCGACGATGCGGTCGTTGCCGCGCTGCAACCGTTCCAGCGCGTTGGTAAGGCTGCGCTCGGAGAGTTCGTCTAATCGTTGCTCGTGGCCCTGGTAGTGCAGGATCAACGCGCCATCGACGGCGATGCCCATTTGGCGCATCTTCGCCGGATCCAGCTGAGGATCGACGAAGCGCAAACTGAGGTCGGGCTTCACCGTCTGGTAGCGCGTGAGGAAAGCGGCAATGGTCTGGCGCAGGTTGCCTTGCGGGTTGGCGTAGCTGACCACTTCCACCGGGCCGTCCAGTTGCTTCAGCACGGCGCGGCTCTCTGGCGAGAGACTGATTCGGCTGTTGGCGGTCCAGTCGGCTCGGTAGTTGTAGCGCGTAGCGAGGTAGCCGATGGCTACACAGCCAAGGATCAGGAGCAGGGCAAACAGCCAGCCGTCCAGGCGTCTAAATAGATTACGCATCAGCCACGCTCCTTGTCGGCAACAAGCCGGCGTGTGGCCAGCGCCAGCGAAAGCCCGATCAGCAACACGAACCACATCACGTCAGCGCTGGAGACCAGGCCACGCAGCAGCGGTTGCACGTGCGTGCTCATCGCCAGCGCGTTGACCGCGCCGTCATTGATGCCGGCCATCTGCGCACCCAGGTTCACGCTCCACAGTGCCAGTGCCAGGATCAGCGCGAGGGCGGCAGCGATCGCCGGATGCGAGACGAAACTGGAACTAGCCACGCCCAATGCGGCCAGAGTGGCCAGCATCAGCACGATGCCCAGCGTTGCAGCGGCCAGTTTGCCCCAGTCCAGGTCAGTGGCGTGGGCCAGCGACAGCGGCATCGCCAGGGTCAGCAGCAACCACAGCAGCAGCCAGCCCAGGATCGCCAGGTACTTGCCCAGCACGATGTGCGACGCCGGCACACCGGCGGCAAACAGCAAAGGCAGGGTGCCGTTGCGCCGTTCCCCGGCGAGCACCGACATGGTCAGCAGCGGCACCACCAGGAAGGCCAACTGGGCGAGTTGAGCCAGCAGGGGCACTGCCACCAGGTCGGTGAAGCCGGGGCCGTCAGGCAGTGCCGCACGTTGGATCTGGCTGGCCAGGAAATTGCCCAGCAGCAAAGTGAAATTCCAGCCGAGCCACGCCAGCGTCAACGCCGCCATTACCCAGGCCAGCGGACGCACCAGCAGCCGACGCCATTCAAGCCGTGTCACTACCAGAGCGCTCATGCAGCTTGCGCCGAGCTGTTGTTCATCGCGATCTCGAAGAAAGTTTTTTCCAGCGCGGCATGATCGTCGGTGCGCACGGCGCCATCATGCCGCAGCCGACCCTCGTGCAGGATCGCCACGCGATCGCAAACCGCAGTGACCTCGGTCAATAAGTGAGTCGAGAGGATTACCGTCGCGCCGGTGGCCGCCTGTTCGCGGATCAGCTTGCGCAACCCGGCGACCTGGACCGGGTCCAGCGCATTGGCCGGTTCGTCCAGCACCAGCAGCGCAGGCTTGTGCAGTAATGCGCAAGCCAGCCCGAGTCGCTGGCGCTGGCCTTGCGACAGCACGCCGGCCAGGCGTCGGGCCAGCGGCTGCAGTTCCAGCCGCTCGATAATTTTGGTGCGTGCTTCGCGCAAGGCCGCGCCACGCAGGCCGCGCAGACGACCGTGTGCATCCAGATGTTCGCTGACGGTCAGCTCGGACCACAGCGGCGCGCGCTCGGGCAACCAACCGATCCATGTGCGTGCCAGCTCGGGATGCTCCAGGAAGTCCTCCCCGTTCAGCTTGATGTCGCCGCTGTCCGGGCGCAACGCGCCGGCGATCATCGACAAGGTGGTCGACTTGCCCGCGCCGTTGACGCCAAGCAGGCCCAGCACCTGGCCGCGCGGCAGGGTCAGACTCAGATCTTCGACGGCCAGGCGCCCGGCACGGCGCCGGGTGACGTGTTCCAGTTGCAGCACGGGAGCGGGTGGGACAGGGATGATCGTGGTCATTGCATGATTGTCACGGCGGCCCCATTGTTAAACAACAGGTGATTGTCATGTCTGCGAACCAACGCCTGTTTGACGCTTGCTACTTGACACGTTGGTATCATGACAAGTTGGCCATGCTGGTGGGTATGGAAAACCCTCCGTTAGACTCCAGCCCTCCCGACGTCGCTCCCTCATTCGGTAACTTCCATGCTTGACGCTGTACTCAATTTCCTCAACAACGGTCTCACCAATGCGAGTTGGGGCCAGATCGCGATCTATATGCTGATCGCAACCCAGCTCACCATCTTCACGGTGACGTTGTACCTGCATCGCAGCCAGACCCATCGCGGCGTGGATTTCCACCCGGTGCTAGCGCACTTCTTCCGTTTCTGGGGCTGGCTCACCACCGGCATGGTCACCCGTGAGTGGGTGGCGGTGCATCGCAAGCACCACGCCAAGGTCGAGACCAAGGACGATCCGCACAGTCCGGTGATCTACGGCATCAACAAGGTGTTCTGGGATGGTGTTTCACTGTACCGCGATGCCTGCGAGAACAAGCAGGATATGGTGCAGTACGGCCGCGGGACCCCCGACGACTGGGTCGAGCACAAGGTGTACGGTGCCCACCCCTATTGGGGGCCCACTTTGCTGCTCTTCATTAGCGTGGCGCTGTTCGGCGTGATTGGCGCCGCATTGTGGGCGGTGCAGATGATCTGGATCCCCTTCTGGGCTGCCGGCTTCGTCAACGGCGTCGGCCACTGGGCTGGCTACCGCAATTTCGAGAGCGCCGACACTTCACGCAACTTGATCCCGTGGGCCTTCTGGATCGGTGGTGAGGAACTGCACAATAACCACCACGCCTTCCCCAGCTCAGCCAAGTTCGCGCTGCGCAAGTGGGAATTCGACATCGGCTGGGCGGCGATCTGCGGCCTGCGCGCGATCGGCCTGGCCAAGGTGTTGCGCGTGGCGCCGTCGCTGGATGTGCGCCCGAACGTGCGTCTACCTGATGCCGACACTTTGAAAGCGGTGCTGACCCTTCGCTTCCAGGCGATGACTGACTACTACCGCAGCGTGATCGTGCCGACTCTGCGCGACGAGGCACAGCACGCCGGCGAGAGCATCAAGACGATCCCGCGCCGGATGCGTCGGGCCATGGCCGACGGCGGCCGCTGGCTTGACAGCGAAGGTCGCGAGCGCATGCAGATCGTGCTGGCCAGGCGCCCCACGCTGAAGACCGTGGTCGAGTTCCGCGGTCGTCTGGCGGCGCTGATGGAGCAGCGCGGCGCCGAGCAGGCCTTGAACGGGCTGCAGCAGTGGATTCGCGAGGCCGAGGACAGCGGCATCCGCGCGCTGCAAGAGTTCGCGCAACGCCTCAAGGGTTACACGGTCGTTACGGCCTGACCGGCTTAAGCCTGTCAGGCAAGTCGAAAAGGCCCGCTGTTTGCGGGCCTTTTCGTTTTCCGGTTTAGCCTCAAAGCTCGGCGGATCGAACGCACCTCTCCGCCGGCGACCTTGATCACGACCACGAATCGAGGTCGTAAAAAAACCCGCCCTGAGGGCGGGTTTTTTTCGAGGCATCGATCAACTACTTGATCTTGCCTTCCTTGTACATCACGTGTTTGCGCACTACCGGATCGTACTTCTTGAACTCGAACTTTTCCGGAGTGTTCTTCTTGTTCTTCTTCGTGGTGTAGAAGTGGCCGGTGCCGGCCGAGGAGATCATGCGGATCTTGTCTTGCGATTTGTTAGCCATGATTTGTTCCTCAGACCTTTTCGCCGCGGGCGCGCATGCCAGCAATCACGGCTTCGATGCCATTCTTGTCGATCGTGCGCAGGGCGTTGTTGGACACACGCAGTTTGATCCAGCGGTTTTCGCTGGGAACCCAGAACCGACGCTCATGCAGGTTGGGCAACCAGCGGCGACGGGTACGGTTGTTGGCGTGTGAGACGTTGTTGCCGCTCATCACACCCTTACCGGTGACTTGACATACACGGGCCATGACGACCTCCGTAAGAATGGCTTGTTGAAAGCCGTGTTTACCACCCGTTAGCCAGGGCGACATCGGCCCAGCGGCGCCAGTGCGCCACGCAATGCTGGAGAATGTTGCAACGCCCGGTCGCTTGGGTTCGTATTGCGTGACGAACCACCCGGAGAACCGGGCCAACATGAGGCTAGCCGCGTATTCTGGCAGAAATATGCGTCTGCGCGCAATCCTTGGCAGCCCACCTGCGTCCATTCAGAGATGCGCAAGACCGGGATGTATGGAACAATCAGTCTCTTTGCTCGATCGCCCAAGACTTGAGAGGAACACCTGATGGCACAAGAGATCACCAACGACCAGGCCAACGGCCAGGCCAGTCAGCCGCAGCTGGTGATGCAGAAGATCTATGTGAAGGATGTTTCCTTCGAGGCGCCCAACGCGCCGCAGATCTTCCAGGAAATCGATGAGACCAGCCAGCCGCAGGTGCAACTGAACCTGGGCCAGAAAGCGACCGATCTGGGCAACGACCTGTATGAAGTAGTGCTCAGTCTCACCCTGACCTGCACCGTCGGCGAGCGCACCGCCTACCTGGCGGAAGTGGAGCAGGCCGGCGTGTTCGGCATCGCCGGCTTCAACGAGACCGACCAGGCCGGCATCATCGGCAGCTATTGCCCGAACCTGCTGTTCCCGTATGCACGCCAGGTGATCTCCTCGATGGTGCTCGAAGGAGGCTTCCCGCCGTTCTTGCTGCAGCCAATCAATTTCGACGCACTGTTCGCCGAGCAGCAGCGCCGCGCCGCGGGTGGCGACCAGGCCCCGGCCACGCTCAACAGCTGAACCCATGCAGTCTGACAAGCTGAACCTGACCGTCCTCGGCGCCGGTTCCTGGGGCACGGCGCTGGCGGCGCTCACCGCTCGCAACGGTGTGCCCACCCGGTTGTGGGGTCGCGACGCCGCCGCGCTGGCTGAGATGGCCGCGCAGCGCTGCAACGCGCGCTTTCTGCCCGACATCGCCCTGCCCGAGAGCCTGCATTACGAAACCGATCTGGCGGCCGCGGTGCGCGGCGCCGACATCGTGCTGATCGTGGTGCCAAGCCATGGATTCGCCGCGATGTTGGATGCGCTGGCGCCTCTGCTCGATGCAGGCACCGCGATTGCGTGGGCCACCAAGGGCTTCGAGCCTGGCACCGGGCGTTTCCTGCACGAGCTGGTGGCCGAGAAGCTGCCGGGTCGGGCCGCGGCGGTGGTCACCGGTCCGTCGTTTGCCAAAGAAGTAGCGACTGGTTTGCCCGGCGCGGTCACCGTGCATTCGGATGACGATGTCTTTGCGCAGCAGCTGGCAAGCCTGCTGCATGCACCGAACCTGCGCGCCTATTCCGGCCGCGACGTGATTGGTGCCGAACTCGGCGGCGCAATGAAGAACGTGCTGGCCGTCGCCACCGGCATTGCCGACGGCATGCAACTGGGCCTCAACGCCCGCGCCGGCCTGATCACTCGTGGCATGAACGAAATGCTGCGCCTGGGCGTCGCCTTGGGCGCGCGGCCGGAAACTCTGATCGGCCTGTCCGGCCTGGGCGACCTGGTGTTGACCTGCACCGGCGATCTGTCGCGCAATCGCCGGCTCGGGCTGGCGCTGGGGCAGGGCGTGGACATCGACGAAGCAGTGCGCCGGATCGGCCAGGTGGTCGAAAGCATCCTCAGTGCGGACGAGGTCGCGCGGCTAGCCATCAAACACGGCCTGGATCTGCCAATCAGCGCTGCCGTGCGCGCTGTGCTGCACGGCGAGGTCACGCCGGCGGACGGGCTCAAGGCGTTGATGGCACGCGAGCAGAAGCCGGAATATCCACAAGGCCTGTTCAGCAACCACTAACTCCAGACGGCGGTTTGCATTTACGCAGGGATGCGCAACAACCGCACCCAGCTCCCGCGCTGCTAAGCTCAAGCATTTGGTCGCAGCCACGGATCGCATGCGGATGCAGCAACCGGACGAAAAGCAACGCGTCGCCAATGCGCCCACCGGCGACGACGAGGCTTTGCCCCAGGCTTGGCGGCGGATGCTGGCTGCGCCCAAGCCTGCCGTGGCCGACGACCGCGCCGTACTGGGCTTCTTCGTGGAGGTAATACCCGAAGAAGGCGTGCCGTTCGCCCATGTGGACGTGGCGCCGGTGCTGCTGACCGTGGCCGAGCACGGGCGCTACAGCCGGCCGGTGCCGCTGGACAGCCGACATCTGGTGCATGCACCGCTGCAACCTCACGAGCAGCGCCTGGCGGCCAGCGTGCTCGGCCTGCCGCTGGGCGTGCGCAAAAGTCGCAGTTACGCACGCCTGGGCGGCCATGTCGGCGACAGCCTGCTGGCCGAAGTGCTGGATACCGCTCCCTGCTTCCTTGGTGGCCTGGCCGGTTTGCGGCTGTCACGCGGCAATTCGCACCAGCTGAACTGGCACTGGCAGATGGAAGTCGATGGCAGCCAGCGCCTGCTGCCGGTGCTGCCGAACAACCAGCGCCTGCTGCGCGTCGACGCGCTGTGGTATCTCGATGTCGAGCGCGCCACCTTCGGTCTGTTCGATGCGGCGGCCGAGGAAACCGAATGGCTGGATCTGCCGCCGCTGAAGCACGAACACGGTCGGCGCCTGCGCAGCCGCTTGCCCAACAGCCGGCTCGCCACACGGGTACCGTTGCCGCAGGTATTCGATGAAATCAAGCGCTCGCAACTGGCACCCAAGCCCGTGTTGACGCTGCATGCGCTGACCCGCCATGCGCGGCTGGCCGCCGGCACACCGCCGCTGGGTTATGCGCGGCTCGCCTTTGACTATGCAGGCGAACGCCTGCCCGGCCGCGGCGGTGAGCCGCTGGTACGCCGTGTACGCAACGATCAACTGGTCGAAATCACCCGTCGTCGCGCCGAAGAACTCACCGCGATGGAGCAGCTCGAACGCGCCGGACTGACACCCGGCGTGGACACCGAAGGCCTGCCCTGGGACGTGGCCGAGACCTTGCCCGAGGACGCCTGGCTGTTCCCCGGTACCGGCTATGCCGGCGCGCTGGAGGTCAACACTCCGGCGCGCTGGCTCGCCCTGCGGCCGAAGCTGGAGGAAGAGAATTTTCTGGTCGAATACGCGCCCAGCTTCCCATTCGAGGTATTGGAAGGCCCGGTGCACTGGTATGGCCACGCGGTGGAGGACACCGACGACCACGCCTTCGATCTGGAGATCGGCATCGAACTGGATGGCGAGCGGCACAACCTGCTGCCAGCGGTGGCGCAGGCGTTGACCGAGAATCAACTGAGCCTCAGCCCCGCCGCGAACGAGCCGGACGACGCAGTGTGGTACGCGCCGGTCGATGCACGTCGGCGCGTGCCGGTGCGACTGAAGGAGCTGCGCGGTTTGCTGGCACCGTTGGCCAAATATCTGGAAAAACCGCGCCATTCGCTACACCTGCCACGGGTGCAGGCCGGTCGGCTGGAGGAACTGGTCGCGGCGATGCCCGAAGGCGGCACGCTGCAGGCAGCCGAACCATTGCTCGGCTTCGCCGCGCGCCTGCGTGATGCCGCCGCGCGCGCCACCGATGCGGTGCCCGAGGGGCTCAACGCCGAGCTGCGCCCGTACCAGCGCGAAGGCCTGCGCTGGTTGAACGCATTGGCCGAGGCCGGTGTCGGTGGCGTGCTGGCCGACGACATGGGCCTGGGCAAAACCTTGCAACTGATCACTCACCTGTTGTCGCTGAAGCAAGGCGGAGCACTGACCCAGCCGGCGCTGATCGTGGTGCCGACCAGCCTGATTCCGAACTGGCAGTCCGAGATCGCCCGCTTCGCGCCGATGCTCAAGGTGCTGACTCTGCACGGGCCCCAGCGCGCGGAAGAATTCGACCAGCTCGGCGCGCAGGACATCGTGCTGACCAGCTACGCCCTGCTGCCGCGCGATGTGGCGCCGCTGCGCCAGCAGCCGTTCGCGCTGATCGTGCTGGACGAAGCGCAGCAGGTGAAGAACCCGCGTACTCAAGCGCGCCGCGCCCTGCTCAGCCTGCGCACGCCGCGCTATGTCTGCCTCACCGGCACGCCGCTGGAAAACCACTTGGGCGAACTGTGGTCGCAGATCGATCTGGCCGTGCCCGGGCTACTCGGCGACGAAGGTGCGTTTCGTCGCCATTACCGGGTGCCGATCGAGAAGCAGCAGGACGAGGAATGCCAGCAGCGCCTGAATCTGCGGTTGGCGCCATTCATCCTGCGTCGGACCAAGGCGCAGGTGGCCAAGGAGCTGCCGCCGAAGACCGAGATCACCCGTCGCGTGGTGCTGGAAGGTCGCCAGCGCGAACTCTACGAAGGCCTGCGTCTGTCGCTGGCCGAGGAGCTGCGCGAGGTGATCTCCCAGCGCGGCATCGCGCATTCAGGCATCGTGGTGCTCGATGCGCTGCTCAAGTTGCGCCAGGTCTGCTGCGATCCGCGCCTGGTAAAACTGGAAGTGGCGCGCGACGTGCACGAGTCAGCCAAGTTTGAGCTGCTGATGGATATGCTGCCGGCGCTGCTCGATGAAGGACGCAAAGTGCTGCTGTTCTCGCAGTTCACCGGCATGTTGAAACTTATCGCCGCCGAACTCGATCGCCGGCGTATCCGCTACGTCACTCTTACCGGCGACACCCGCGACCGTGCCGAGCCAGTACAGCGTTTTCAGAACGGCGAGGTGCCGCTGTTCCTGCTCTCACTCAAAGCCGGTGGTGTGGGCCTCAACCTCACCGCCGCGGACACCGTCATCCACTACGACCCGTGGTGGAACCCCGCCGCCGAGGCGCAGGCCAGCGACCGCGCCCATCGCATCGGCCAGGACAAGCCGGTGTTCGTGTACCGCCTGATCACCTCGGGCACGGTGGAAGAGCGCATCGAGGAATTGAAACTACGCAAAGCCGAACTCGCCGACGCGGTGCTCGAAGGCGGCGGCAGCCGCCAGAAGCTGCGCTTCGACGAAGGCGATCTGGACGCGTTGCTGGCGCCGGGCTGAGTTACTCCTGACCAGTCAGGGTGCGTATCCTCGCGGTCTGCGTTACCGTGCCGACTACGGAAGGGTACCAACGTCTGGGGGGAATTGATGTCATGGATTCCGACATCCGCGAGCGCACCGAGACTTACATTCACGCGCGTCATCGCCACCCGGCCTGGCAGTTGCTGGCGTCACGTCGCGCGCCCTTGTTACTCAGTTGCCTGCAAGTTTTGTTTGAGCGTGGCCAAGATGGCATTCTGTTGGAAGATGCCTTGCAGTCGCTGGCCGAACTGCTGGCCGAGCATGCGAACAACGCGGATTTCGATAGCGCGGATGCTGATCCGGCCACGCTCGCACGGCGGGAGTTGCGCGACTGGATAAGGCGTGCCTTGGTTATCGAACGGGATGGCCGCCTTTATGCCACCGATGCGTTGGAGGAGGCGCTGCGTTTTGTCGATGCGCTGGGAGGACGCATGATGACCTCCACCGCGTCGCGTCTGTCGGTGGTGCAGCGGGAAATTGAAAACCTCGAAGCCGGTATCAATCCGGACCCGAAAAGTCGTGCGGCACAGCTGCGGCTCAAGATCGATGCGCTCGAACAGGAGCTGGCTGGGGTGGAATCCGGCCACCTCAAATTGTTCGATGAGACGCAAGCAGTGGAGGGCATTCGCGAGGTCTATGCGCTGGCCGTGAGCCTGCGCGCCGATTTTCGTAGGGTGGAGGATTCATGGCGTGAGGCCGACCGACAGTTACGACAGTCGATCGTCAACGAGCAGCATCATCGCGGCACAATCGTTGACAAACTGCTTGACGGCCACGACACGTTGCTCGATACGCCCGAAGGTCGGGTATTTCAGGGTTTCCAGCAACAACTGGCGCGTTCGCTGGACCTTGACCACATGAAGAAGCGACTACGCTTCATCCTCGGCCATCCAGCGGCCATCATCGCGCTGACTCGTCAGCAGCAAGTCGATTTGCGCTGGCTGGTGATGCGGCTGGTGAAGGAATCCGGCGCTGTCATTCAGACGCGTGCCCGCAGCGAGCGGGACGTCAAGGGTTTCCTCAAAACCGGCTTGGCCGCCGAGCATCATCGGGTTGGCGCATTGCTCAACGACATCTTTCAGCAGGCGCTGGATATGGATTGGACCAGAGCGGCGCTTCGGCGCAAGGGCAGCCCCTTGCCGCCGGTCGCCGTTGTCGTGGCGGGCCTGCCGATGATCGAGCGTCTTCGATTCAAGTCGATCGAAACACAAGCGTCGCCCGGTCTCGAGCTGAGCTTGCAGAGAGTGGATCTGAATAAGGTCGAAACCGAATTTTGGCAGGCCTTCGACGGCCTCGATCGCGAAGCGCTGCTGGAGGAGACCTTAACGTTGCTCCGCCGAAGCGGACAGCCCATGACCATCGCCGCGATAGCGCGAGATTTGCCGCCAACACATGATCTGGAAACCATCGCCCTGTGGTTGAGCATGGCCAGGGAAGCCGGTTTGCCTGTGGGCGAAGAGACGGAGGTTGTCGATGTCCTGTGCGCTGACGAGGTCGCGTTGCGCTTTCACGTGCCGATGGTGGCCTTGAGTACGGCCGCGCTGCACGATGTTCGCTGGGAAATTTGAAATCATGATCGACATTTTCGATGCATTGACGGGCGCCGCTGCCAAACCCGAGCAGGCGGATACGCCAGAAAATACCCCGAACATGCCTTCCGCGGACGGCGCTCCAACGAGTCAGGCAACACCTCGTTCGATCAAGGACGCCAGTCAGGAACTCCTGAAATATGGGCTGCTGGAAGCCTCGCGCAAACCCAATCTTTATCGTGTTGCGACGACGCACCGCGAGGCGATCGATCGGGCGCTTGAGCCGCTGGACCTGTCCATGCAGCTGGACGAAGTTCGCGGGCTTGCGTGGTTAGTGGTCGCCGCTACGGTCGAGGGGGAAGGCGTGAATGAGGACGAATGGTCGCATCCGCTGGTGCGACGTCAGCGCCTGAGCCTGGAGCAATCGTTGTTGGTGGCAATCCTGCGCCAGCGCTTCGTGGTCCACGAGCAAGAGGCCGGCGTTGGTGCCAGCGAGGCGTCCTTGGCGTTGGACGACCTGCTGCCAGAGGTGCAGCTCTATCTGGGTAGCCTCGGCAGCGACGCTCAGGAACAGAAACGCTTGCGCAATCTGCTTGAGCAGCTCAAGGGCCACGGTATCGTGTCCGAGATCGATACGCACGATCAGGTGTCCATCCGTCCCATCATCACGCACGTGGCGAACCCGGAGAACCTCATCAACCTGTTGCACGCCTTCCGCGCCGAGGCGGGCCAGCGCCACGATGCCCCACTATCCGAGCGCAGCATCGATCACGATGAGGATGACGTCTGATGGGCGTTGCCGTGTCCGCTTTGTTACCGCCATCGGTCAGCCCGTTTGTGCTGACCCATCTGGATGTTTACGATTGGGGTGCATTCTCAGGGCGCCATTGCGCCGAGATCGATAGCCAGGGTACGGCGATCATCGGCCCCACTGGCAGCGGCAAGACCACGCTGGTTGATGCGCTGATGACGCTGCTGACCACCAGCCCGCGCTACAACCTCGCGTCCACCGGCGGTCATGAAAGCGACCGCGACCTGGTGTCTTACATCCGTGGCGTGTCGGGCGCGGGCAACAACAGCGGCGACAACGAGCATATCGCGCGCTCCGGGAAAACCGTCACCGGCATCGCCGCACGCTTCAGTGATGGCGATAACGCGCTGATCGTCGGTGCGATCTTCTGGCTGGATGGCAGCAGCTCGGCCAGCGCCGATCTCAAGCGCATGTGGATTTTTTCACAAGCACCGGAGCAGACCCTCGACAGCTGGCTGCAGGCGCACGAGGCCGGCGGTTCCCGTGCGCTGAAGCAGTTGGAAAAGGAGATGCCCGGCTTGCGGATGTTCACCAGCAAGCAATCCTATTTGGCGCAACTGCGCAGGTTCTTCGAGGTCGGGGAAAACGCCTTTACCTTGCTCAACCGTGCGGCGGGCATGAAGCAGATCGACAGCATTGACGAAGTGTTTCGCGAATTCGTGCTCGATGATATGTCGGCGTTCGACAAGGCGGCGGCGGTTGCCAAACAGTTCGATGACCTGGCTGAAATTCACCGAGAACTGGAAGTGGCGCGGCAACAGCGTGCATCGCTCCTGCCGGTCGCCGAAACCTGGAAAGCGCGCGGCGACCTCCAGGCCAAAGACGTGGTGCATCGTCAACTCGATGCCTTGATCGCGCCGTGGTATGCGTTGCACACAAGCCGGCTACTGGGTGAGCGCGTGATCCAGCTGGATCGAAAGATCGAACTCGCGTGCGCGCAGCTCAAACAGTTGCAGACAAAGTTTGCCATCGCCGAGCGGGAGGCGACCACCCTGCGGGATGTTTACCTCAATGCCGGAGGCGCCGGTGTCGACCAGCTGCGCGAACAAATCGATACGCAGAAAAATCAGATCAGTCGACTTGAACGGCATGCTACCGATTATCGTCGGCTTTGCGGTGCGTTGACGCTCAACGATGCGTTAACGCCCGACGCCTTGCAGGAAAATCAACTGGCGGCTCACGAACAAGTCGAGATCGAGAAACAAACCCTGCACGCGAGCAAGCAGCAAGTTTATGAAGCAGGCGCGACGCGGCAGGGCCACCAGCAAGCCAGGGATGAGCTGCAGCGGCAACGCGAGCAGGTACGTGCGCGCCCCGGCTCCAATCTTCCGCCCGCCTACGTTCTGTTTCGTTCTGCATTAGCTCAGCAGTTGAGGTTGACGGAAGACGAATTGCCGTTCGTGGCCGAGCTGGTCGAGGTCAAGTCCGAACAAGCACGCTGGCGTGGCGCGATCGAGCGAGCCATCGGCGGCCAGCGCTTGCGCGTGATGGTGCCGGCTGCCGCCATGGACGATGCGTTGGCATGGATCAATCAACGGCACAACCAGCTGCACGTACGTCTGCTGGAGGTACGCGTACCCGCACGCGCGGTCGAATTTTTTGCCGATGGCTATACCCGCAAACTCAACTTCAAGCCACATCCTCATCGCGAGGTGCTCAAACAACTGCTGGCCGAGCACGATCTGCATTGCGTCGATAGCCCCGAGCAGCTGCGCACTACGCCACATGGCCTCACCGAACAGGGCCTTATGTCGGGTAGAAAGCACTATTTCGACAAGCACGACCAGCGCCGGCTCGATCAGGACTGGATGACTGGCTTTGACAACAAGGATCGTCTGGCGGCGCTGGACAGGGATTGGCAGGAAGCGGACAAACTCGTGTGCGAAGCAGATGCCGCGCATGAGGTCGCTGTGGGTCGAGCGGAACAAACTGAGCAGAGGTTGGCTCTCTGGAAGAACATGCTCCCGCTGAGGTTCGAAGATATTGATCTTCCGGGCGCCAAGATTGGATTGGAGAGCTTTGAACTGCAATTCGCCGCGCTGACCGCGCCTGACTCGGATGCGGCCAAGGCCGAAGCCCGTTGGCGCGCGGCCGACATGCAACTGCGCGAACTGCGCCAGCAAGAGACGCAGGGTGGGATTGAAAAAGGCGTACTGGAAGGCGAGCGCAAGGGTGCTGAAAAGCAGCGGCAGCGCGCTGTGGATCGACTTGGCCGTCCGTTGAGCGATGAACAGTGCGCGTTGGCAGCTGAGCACCTCGGCGCTCCCGATCCGGAGCGTCTGGATGAGTTCGGTGACATGGAACGTATTGCCAGCGAGGCTCAACGCAAACGCATCGAGTCGCTGGGCAACCAGCTCAAGAAATGCGAACAGGAGCTGGTGCGGCAGATGGGCACGACGCAAAAGCTCGATACCGGTGCTTTGTCCGAAGTGGGCAGCGACATGGACGACGTGCCTGCCTACCTCGAGCGCCTGCGTGTGCTTACCAACGAGGCGTTGCCGGAAAAACAGCAACGTTTTCTCGACTACCTCAACCAATCCTCCGACCAGGGCGTTACCCAGCTTTTGAGCGAAATCGAGAGTGAAGTGGCGATGATCGAGGAGCGCATCGATGACTTGAATAGCACGCTGCGACGGGTGGATTTCGCGCCGGGGTGCTATTTGTCATTGCAGCCTCAGCGCGTGGTGCACGAGAGTTTGCGCCATCTGACACAGGCCCAGCGACATCTGCATTCGGCCCGCCTGAAAGACGATCAGGGCGAAAGCCAGTTCTCGGCGCTGCAGCACATAGTGAGCCTGCTGCGTGACGCTGCCGATCGGCGGCGGACGCTGGCGGCACGCGCACTGCTCGATCCGCGCTATCGGCTGACCTTTGCGGTCTTGGTGATTGCGCGTGGCACCGGTGCCGTCATTGAACGGCGCACCGGCTCGCAGGGCGGAAGCGGCGGCGAGAAGGAAATCATCGCCAGCTACGTGTTGACCGCATCCCTGAGCTACGCGCTGTGCCCGGAAAGCAGTCATATGCCGTTGTTCGGCACCATCGTGCTTGACGAAGCGTTTTCCAAGAGTTCGCAGGCAGTGGCGGGACGCATCATCTCCGCGCTGGCCGCATTCGGCTTGCACCCGCTGTTTGTCACGCCGAACAAGGAGTTGCTCTTGCTGCGCCGACACACGCGCTCGGCCATCCTGATTCATCGCCGCGGCCAACAGGCCACGATGACCTCGATGAGCTGGGAAGAGCTGGAGGCGCATGCGCGCGGCCGAGATGCATGAGGACGGCGGCATGAAGCGCAAATGAAATCACCGGACGAATTGGCCGTCCAACTGGGGAGGCAATGGCTGCAAAATGGCCTGCGCGAGCGGCGTCTGCTATCTGCCGAGGCTTGGCCGCTGGTGCTGCCGATCGGCATGCCCGATGCGGCCGTGTTCGCACGCGATGCCCGCTCGCTGCGGGAGCATCTTCAACGATGGCGCGCCGTTGGCGTCGGTGAAGTGACGTGGGTTGCGCACACGTTCCGTGATGGCAGCGAGCCGCTGGAGCTGCCGCGTCAATGGCAGCTGCGCAGTCCGTCGGAATGGGTTGATGCCACCGGTGATGCGGTGATCCGTCAGGCTTACGATCGTCTCGGACGTTTGGTGGCGGCGACCGATCCGTTATTTCGTCGGCTACTGGTGCATCAGTGCCTGGTGTTGCTGGACAAGCCGGAGGTCGAAGTTGTTCACGCAACCGAACTGGCGCTGGCACTTTCGCCAAGGTGCGCCACTGGCATGCCGTTGCGTGCGCTGTCGCTGGCGGGTAACGACACTAAATTTTTCGAACGGCACCGGCGACTGCTGATCCAGTTGCTGGATCTGCGGTTCGAAAACCGGGTGAGCATGGAAGGCCTGGAAGTTTTTCTCGATGCGTTCGTGGAGGACGACCACTGGCTCCTGATTGCCCCTTTGGCGCCCTTTTTGTTGCCTTTTTCCATGCAGCGAGTGCGTGCCAGTGAGTTGTCGTCCGTAGCGCTTCCGGCTGCGCATATCCTGATCGTGGAGAATGAGCAGTGCCTGCATCAGCTGCCGGTGTTGCCAGACACCATCGCGATTCTGGGCGCGGGCCTGCATCTGGAATGGATGCGGGCAAGCTGGTTGGCAGGCAAGCACATCGGGTATTGGGGTGATCTGGATACCTGGGGTCTGAAGATGCTTGCCAAGGCGCGTGATTGTCAGCCCGGCGTAAGCGCGCTGCTCATGGAACCCGATATTTTTGATCGTCATCGCGCCGTTGCGGTGAAAGAAGCCTCTCCAGCGGATGAGCAGCCGCCATCAGGATTGATGCTCGCGGAACAGGCTTTCTATCGTTACCTGCGTGGGCTGCCGAAAGGTCGATTGGAGCAGGAATTCCTTCCGCGGCCGCTGGTTGTTGCCGAGCTCTTGCGTTGGCATGCCGCAGGCGTGAATGGCTGTTGAGAACCGTCGGAATGATGGCTTGTTCAGCCTCTCAGCGCTCATCATTTTCGCGCTGTGACTGCCGCCACAGACTCCACGCCATCGCGGCCACCGCCAGTGCGCCGCCGATCAGCACCAGCCACAACAGCGGCCGGGTCCAGTCGAATGGCGGCTTCGGCGCCAGCAATGCCGCCGGTCCGCCTGCGACGCTGGCAGCACCCAGCGCGGCCAGCGGCGGTTGCCAGTCGTCCGCGCCTGCAACGGCTGGGCGGATGCGGTTCAGTGCGGCCTGCAACGGGTAGTCGCCGCGCCGCGCCGCATGGCTGCCGGCGAGCAGACTGTAGGGGCCGCTGCCTTCGGCCAGGAATACGAACACATTGGGCCGCCACGCCACGCGCAACGTCGGCGCTCGCGCCAGCGGGGTGTCGGTGTGCAGGCGAAGATGCTGGACGCGCACCGGCGGAAAGGTGGCGGGCGCTGCTTGGTCCGCGTCAGTGCCGATTTGCACGGCGGTACCGGTGGCCAGCAGCCGGTTGCCGTTGCCGTCATGGTTGAGCAGACGGTAGCTCGCCACCGTGTTGCTGCCGGCCAGGGTGATCCGTGCCGCTTCCACCGGCAGCGCGGCAGGAAGTGTGTAGTCGTAGTCGGTGCCGCCTGTTGAAGCGGATGTGGCCGCGGCAGATGCATCCAGCCATTGGCGAGCGGCTGCATCAACGTTGTGGGAGTCGACAGCGCTGCCGTGCAGTTCCACCGTGGGTGTCTGCGTGTCGTCCCAGGGCGTACGGTCGCCATCGCGCAAGGTCAGTCGGTAGTAGCGCGCCGGCATGCCGTTGGCGAGGGCAATCGACCTCTGTGCAAGCGCGTCTGCGCCACGCCGCACGCTTACGATTTCACTGACCGGCGCGCGTTCATTCCAGTTTTTCAGATCGCTGCTGGCCTGCACGG
>CAJDWH010000082.1_pt1 | contig 18596 bp, 17 predicted proteins | sample 7391531 | NCBI WGS metagenome assembly CAJDWH01 (sample SAMEA7055715, study PRJEB34461) | soil metagenome | biome: terrestrial ecosystem; feature: Peninsula; material: soil | place: Antarctica | collected 2016
CTTCACCGTGCGCAAGATTTCGCACGGCACCGGCGTGGAGCGCGTGTTCCAGGCACACAGCCAGCAGATCGAATCGGTGACGGTGAAGCGCAAGGGCAAAGTGCGCGCTGCGAAGCTGTATTACCTGCGTGGCCTGGAAGGCAAGGCCGCTCGCATCAAGGAAGACATCGCTGCCGCTGCCGCCGCCAAGGCGAATGCCAAGGCGGCTGCTGCTGCCGCTGCTGCCGCCGCCGAGTAACGCCTGGCGACATAGCTGGTCTAAAAAAAGCCCGCGGACCGTTCCGCGGGCTTTTTGTCGTTCCGAGCCGCGACCGTCTATTCGAGCCTTTGTGGCACCTGCAGGAAGTTGCCCTGCACGAAGTCCACACCGCAGGAAAACAGTAGTGACGTGCTGGTGGCGTCCTCGACCCATTCGGCGATAGTCAGGCGTTTCAATTCGTGAGCCTGCTGGCAGATCTCGGCCACTTTTTTCTGGCTGTCGGGGTGTTGCGGTAGCTCCGCCATGTGACTGCGGTCGATCTTCAGATAGTCCGCGTCGATGTGGTTGAGCAACTGGAACGAGTTCAGACCGGAGCCGAACTGTTCCAGCGCAAAGCTGCCGCCGAGTTTCTTCCACGCCTTGACGAATTCCTGGGCGGGACGCAGCAGGGTCATCACCTTGCTCTCGGTCATTTCGAGAACCAGATGGCCATGCTTGAGTTTTGCGGCGCCGAGCCGTTCGGCCAGCCACGGCAACAGAGTGTCATCCTGCAGCGAAGCGGCGGTGAGCTTGATGAAGAACGTGGTCGGTTGCCCCTGCGGCTCGCGCGTCTTCAGAATGCGAATGGACTGGTCGAGTACCCAGCGATCGATCGCCCCGGTGAGATTGTGTTTCTCGGCGATCGGCATGAAGAAGCCTGGAAGCACCTCGCCTTGCGGGCCATTCATGCGTAACAGGATTTCCGAGAACTCGCCCTCGACATCCTGCAGACTGATCGTCTGCTGGTGGTAGAGCACCAGGCCGTCGCTGGCAAGCGCTTGTTGCAGCAGTTCCAGCCAGTAGTGATCGCGCTCTTCGTCGGCCTTTTCGCGCGCGGCCGGATCGTGCAGTTCCACTTGGCTGCCACCGAGATTCTGGGCGGTGCGCAAGGCGTGGCTTGCCTGGTTGAGCAGGAGCTCGCTGTTTGCATTTTTTTCGCCGAGCAGACTGCAGCCGACGCTGGCCGTGACGGTCAGTGAACGCGTGCCGGCGTCGAAGATATCGCTGCTGATGCTGTGCTGCACCTTGGCGATCCATTCGCGGATTGCTTCGTCGGAGCGCGAGTCGAGTGTCACCCCGAAGGTATGCTCGGCGAGCATGCCGGCGATGTCGTTGGCGCCAAGCAGCATGCGGATGCGGTCGGCGAAGCCGGCCAGCAATTCGTCGGCCTTACCCAGACCGATGCCACTGACCAGCGATGCCCAGTTGTCCGGCTCGATCAGCAGCAGTGATTGGCCCTTCTTGCCTTTGGCCGCGGCGGTCACCGAGTCGTCGATACAGGCGAGCATGTGTTGGCGGTTGTACAGCCCGGTGACCGAGTCGCGTTGTAACTGCTCGAGCACGGCTGGGTCGATCACTTGCCGACGGAACACGATCTGCAAGCAGCGCTCACCTTCGAAGGTTGCCGGTGCGAATTCCACGGTGGCATCGAAGCGACTCTCGTCGGCGCGTCGCGCGCGCAAGGCGAGCTGGGCGGGGAACTTGCCCTGGTGCGCCTGTCCACGCAGCAGGACTTTCATTTCATCGGCGTTCGCCGCATCGATCATGTCCAGCAAGGGCAGGCCAAGCAGGTCGTCAAAGCTTTCGTAGCCGAAAGTTTCGAGATAAGCCTGGTTGGCGCGCACGTGCATGCCCTCGTGGACATAGGCGATGGCGTCGGTGGAGGAGTCGAGCAGGGCGTCGCAGCGCCGCTCGGTTTCGCGCAGCGCGGTTTGCAGCCAGCGCACCTGACGCCGCGTGTGCAAGGATTCGAATTCGCGCTTCAGTACCGAGATCAACTGTTTTGGATGATTGCGTGAGGCAACTCCGCGCGCACCGTGCACGAACAGATCGGCTACCACTTCGCTGTCCATGTGGGCGACCAGCCCGACCAGTGCGAAGTCGCGACCGTAGGCTTCCAGCACGTTCATCGCCTCGTTCAGGCCGATATCGGTGACGGCCGGGTCGAACATCACCACATCCGGTTCCAGTTCGCTCACCGCGGCCCGCAGTTGCTCTTCGTTGGTGGCGCGTGCTGGCCGCACGGCGATACCGCTGTTGCGCAACAGGCTGATGATCTGTTCAGCCTCTTCGAGCGAGTTCTCGACGAACAGAATCTTGATGACAAAATCTTTTTTCATGGGGTGTGGCGGTGTCCGTGGTTCGGGGCGGCCCTTGCGGGGGGATCCAAAGGGTCGATGGCCAAGAGTGTTTGTAGCGGATTCCTGCATCTGCCGCCACCCGCGTAAGCGTGGCGGTGGCGGGTTTGGAGATATTTACAGCGGCCGTTTGGCGACATCGCCCGCCACCTCGCGCACCAGCCGGGGTACCAGATACCCGGGCAGCCGGGCACGCAGGGACTGTTCCAGATCCAGGGCTGCGCCGTCGCTGACTTCGAAGTGCGCCGCCCCCTGTACCCGGTCCAACTGGTGCAGATAGTAGGGCAGCACACCGGCGGCAAACAGGCGTTCGGACAGGTTGACCAGAGTATTGGCATCGTCGTTGATGCCGCGCAGCAGCACCGACTGGTTCAGCAAGGTAGCGCCAGCGTTACGCAGTCGTGCGCAGGCCTCATCCACGCTGGCATCGAGCTCGTTGGCGTGGTTGGCGTGCAAGACCACCACTTTCTGCAGGGGGAGCGTCCCCAGCCAGGCCACGAAGGCGTCGTCAATGCGCTCGGGCAGCACGACCGGCAGGCGACTGTGGATGCGCAGACGGACCACCTGCGGCAGCTCGGCCAGGCCGCGTGTCAGTTCTTCCAGTTTGTGCGTGGCCAATGCCAGCGGATCGCCGCCGGACAGGATCACCTCACGGATCGACGGATCGGCGCGCAGCTGGACCAGCGCTTCGCGCCAGTGCGACGACGCAGCGATTTCTTCGCCATAGGGAAAGTGCCGGCGGAAACAATAACGACAGTTCACCGCGCAACTGCCGCTGGCGATCAGCAGAGCGCGGCCGTCGTACTTGTGCAGTACACCGTGGCCGGTCTTGGCCGTCATATCGCCGACCGCATCGGTCGTGTAGCCCTCGGCTTGGTTGTGCTCCGCTCTTTGCGGGAGCACTTGCAGCAGCAACGGGTCGAGCGGGTCGCCGCGACGCATCCGCGCCACGAAGCCACGCGGAACCCGCAGGGCAAAGCCCGCGTCATCTGGTGGCAGCAAGTCCATGCGGTCACCCAGGCCGACCGCCTGGAGCAGTTCAATTGGGTCGGTGATGGCGTTGCGCCAAAGCTCGCGCCAGTCGGATGCAGGCGGCGATAGGCGGGCACTGGGGCTTGCGGTTATCATGAACAGCCTTGGGCGGGCTTCTAGGCCCGTAAAAGATACCTATTTTAGCCGTCCCGCGGGGCGGTTTTACCTTTGGAGCAGACAACGCATGGCGACCCTTGGCCTCAATGACGTCAAAACCGGCAAGAAGATTCTCCACAACGGTGATCCGTGGCTTATCACCGAGGCGGACTTCGTCAAGCCGGGTAAAGGCCAGGCGTTCACTCGCATCCGCATCCGCAACCTGAAGGATGGGCGCACTACCGAGCAGACGCTGAAGTCCAGCGACTCGTTCGAGGAAGCCGACGCCACCGACACCGACATGCAACTCTCGTTCATCGACGGTATCGGTAAGGACCGCGTGTGGAACTTCATGAACATGGAGACCTTCGAGTCCGCGCCAGCCTCGCTCGCCGCGATGGGTGACACATGGAAGTGGCTCAAGGGTGAGGAAGAGTGCGTGGTCACCCTGTTCAACGGCAGCATCATCGCCGTGCAGGCGCCGAAGTTCGTCGAACTGAAGATCGTCGAAACCGATCCGGGCGTGCGCGGCGATACCTCCGGCGGCGGTGGCAAGCCGGCCACACTGGAGACCGGCGCCGTGGTGCGCGTACCGTTGTTCGTCAATCAGGACGAAATCATCCTGGTCGACACCCGCACCGGCGAATACGACAGTCGGGTGAAGTGACAAACCGGCACGCGGCCAGCGCTCGCGCCTTGGCCGGTTGTTCATTCCGGCAAGAACCGGAATGACAACTTGCAAGGGGCAGCGACCGCCAGGCGCCGCCCCTTGTCGTATCCATCTTTCGCAACATTGAGTGAGCTATGAGCCAGACCGTACCCCAGTCCGTCGACCTGATTATCGAAGCGCGTTGGGTCGTGCCCGTCGAACCGCATGCGGTGGTGCTGGAGCATCACGCCGTGGTGGTCGACAAAGATGTGATCGTTGCCGTGCTGCCCATCGCCGACGCCCGCGTCGCCTACGCGCCACGTGAGCGCGTCGAGCTGACCGAGCACGCACTGATTCCGGGCCTGGTGAACAGCCACACCCACAACCCGATGACGTTGCTGCGTGGATTGGCGGACGACCTGCCGCTGATGGTGTGGCTGCAGCAGCACATCTGGCCGGCCGAGGCGAAGGTGATGGGGCCCGAGTTCGTGCGCGATGGCGTGGAACTGGCGGTGGCCGAGATGCTACGCGGCGGCACCACCTGCGCCAACGAGAACTATTTCTTCCCCGACGTGATCGGGGCCACTTACCGCAAACTGGGTTTTCGCGCGGTAGTCGGGCTGCCGGTGATCGAATTTCCCACCGCCTGGGCAAAGAGCCAGGACGAATATTTTGAACGCGCAAGCGAGGTCCACGACAGTTTCATCGGCGACCCGCTGATCAGCACCGCGTTTGCGCCACATGCGCCGTATACGGTGTCGGACGAGAGTTTCGAGCGCATCCGCGTGCAGTCGGACCAGCTCGACATCCCGGTACACCTGCACACGCACGAAACAGCGCACGAGATCGAGGAAGAGAAGAAGAAGAGCGGGCTGCGCCCGTTCCAGCGCTTGCAGAAGCTCGGTCTGATCAATGACAGACTGATTGCGGTGCACATGACCCAAGTCACCGATGGCGAAATCGCCGCGTGTGCCAGCGCCGGCGTGTCGGTGGTGCATTGTCCCGAATCCAACCTCAAGCTGGCGTCCGGTTTTTGCCCGGCCGAGCGATTCCGGCGGGCCGGTGTCAATCTGGCCATCGGTACCGACGGTTGCGCGTCGAACAATGACCTGGACATGTTCGGCGAAATGCGCACGGCGGCGCAGCTGGCCAAGGCTGTAGCCGGAGATGCCGCCGCCTTCGACGCCGCCTTTGCGCTGCGTGCGGCCACTCTCAATGGTGCCAAGGCGATCGGGCTCGATTCAAAAATCGGCTCGATCGAAGTGGGCAAGCAGGCTGATCTCGCCGCGGTGCGGCTGAGCGACCTGGAAACGCAGCCGCTGTTCCATGTCGCTTCGCAACTGGTCTATGCCTGCAACCGCCAGCAGGTCACCGACGTGTGGATCGCCGGGCGCCGCAAGCTTGCCGCGCGCGAATTGCCCGGTATGGACACGGTCGCGATCTTGGCGCGCACGCGCGCCTGGCGCGAGCGCATCGCAGCGGCCTGAGTGGCACGGTAGTGGATCGTTATCTGGTTCTTGCCATGCGTCGGCCCGAGCTCGGCCTGGTGGCCGTGCCTCACCGCGTGGCTTATCGGGACGCCTTGCGCGAGCAGGGCGGACTGTCGAGTTGACCGGCCCGTTCGGCGATCAAGCCGCCGATCTGGCGGAAGCGACCGCCATCGCACACAACGCCCCCGCTTATCTCGGTGGCGGCTGGCAACTGACGGTGTGCGAATGTCGGGCGAAGTAAACTGTCGAGCGAGCCACGTTGTGGCGTCACACGAGGATTCCATGATGCAAACTGCGCAACCCGGCCCCAACGTGAGCCCGGAGGAAATCGCCCGCTTCGCCGCGCTGGCAGCGCGCTGGTGGGATCCGGATGGCGAGTCGCGCCCGCTGCACGACCTCAACCCGGTGCGCACGGCCTATATCGCAGCACGCACGGATCTGCGTGATGCGCGCGTAGCCGATGTTGGCTGCGGCGGCGGTCTGCTGAGTGAGGCATTGGCTCGCGCCGGAGCCCGCGTTACCGGCATCGATCTCGGCGAAAAGGTGATTGAGATCGCCAGGCTGCATCTGCACGAATCGGCATTGGACATCGACTACCGGGTGCAGTCATCGGCCGAGCTGGCGGCTATCGAGCCGGCCAGTTTCGATGCCGTGTGCTGTATGGAGCTGATCGAGCACGTGCCTGATCCGGCGGCGCTGGTCATCGATCTGGCCGCGATGCTGAAGCCCGGTGGCCGCTTGTTCATGTCCACCATCAATCGCACTCCGGCGGCATTCGGCGCTGCGATCATTGGCGCCGAGTATGTGATGAAGATGCTACCTCGCGGCACCCATCACTACGCGCAGTTTCTCAAGCCTTCCGAGCTGGCGAAGTTGCTGCGTGGCGCTGGCCTGGAACTGGAAGACGTCAGCGGACTCGCCTACAACCCGCTCAATCGCAAGGCTTGGCTAAGCCCTAGCACTTTCTAAAAACTCGCTCAGCGCGCGCAGGCCTGCATGAGTCGGCGCCTGCCATCAACCGTCGTCGGCGTGTTGTTCGACCTCGATGGGACCTTGCTGGACAGTGCGCCGGACCTGTACGCCGCACTGCTGGCACAGTGCGCGGAGGAGGGCGTGGAGTCACCGCTCTACGCGCCGGTGCGCCAGGTGGTGTCGCGTGGCGCCCGTGCCGTCCTGCGATGCGCGTTTGCCGCGCGTGGCGAAGTGGAAATGGAAACGTTGGTACCGCGCTATCTGCAGCTGTACCAGAAGGCGATGGGGCAGCAGACCAGCGCGTTCGATAAGGCAGCCTTCCTCACTGATGAGCTGGTCAGTCACATTGGCTGGGCGGGGCGCGCCAGCGCGGTGATTTCGGGTGACACCTTGGCGGTGAAGAAGCCCGACCCGGCGCCGGTACTGCTGGCGTGCGAGCGTGCTGGGTTATCGCCGCCTGATTGCCTTTTCGTCGGCGACGACCAGCGGGATATCCAGGCCGGGGCGGCAGCGGGTTTGTTCACCGTGGCGGTGACCTGGGGCTATCTCGATGGCGGCGATCCGCATGACTGGGGTGCCGACGCCGTGCTGGACCATCCGGCCGAGCTGGCCGCCTTGTTGCAACTGGAGCCGTCCGCCGCATGATCGAGCTGGTCGAACAGAGCGCGGTGTTGCAGGGTTTCATCGACAAATGGCTGGCGGTGCAGCCGCAGCAGCGCATCGCGCTGGCCTTCGTCGATGGCCAACGTTATCCCGGCCATGTCGCACTGGCCGCGCTCGAGCAGGAGCTGCTCAGCGCCGCCTACGGTATCCGCGAGCCCCAGGTGGCGGCCGCCAAGCTCGGTTGGTGGGCCGAAGAACTCGCCGGCGCCGCGACCAGCGGTGGCCGCCATCCGCTGACCCAGGTGTTGTTTGACGATGAACGCGCACACACCATCGCCAATGAGCTGTGGTTGGCGCCGGTGCTGGCGGCGATGGCCCAGCTGGATCAAGGCACCGCCGCCGATTACCCGAGCCAGATCGACGCCGCGATGCCATTGCACGGCGCACTGGCTGCACTGGAGACGGCCTGGTGGTACGGTGCCGAGGCTTCGCCCGGGCGCGCCGCGCAGGTCGCCGTGCTGAATCATCTGTTATATGCGCTGTTGCGGTTGGATAAGGACACCGAGCGCGACCGTTTGCCGCTGCCGATGGCGCGGCTGGCGCGGCACGGCCTGGACCGCACGCAACTGGGCAAGGCCAGCACGCAGCGGCAACAGGCGATCGAGGGACAACTTGCGGATTTGCTCGGCAGTTGGAAGGCATCGAGTGCATCGCCGGGTCCGCTCAGCGTGTTCCGAGCACTGGAATCGCGTCACGCGAGCAGGTTGGCGCGCCGCGCGGCGGGTTCCGCCGACGCGCTGGTCACGCTGCAGGCAGATCAGTCACGTACCCGGCTGTCGACTGCGTGGCAGGCTTGGCGTGCCGCCCTAGCCTGGCAGCGCCAGTGCCGATAGATTCGTTCAAGACGCAGCGTTTCCGCCACGCCACTATTGCGCGGTGGCCTGCATGCCCCAAGATTGCTAGCTTTCCGGCGAGTTGCGTCGCCGATGTCAGGATCCACACGATGCCGAATCAGGAAAACACCGCCCGCCTGCTGCCCGATGTCGCCGTGCATGCGCAGCCTCATCTCGCCGGCGCGCTGGACTGGGTCGGCATGGCCGAGATCCAGGTGCCGGTACTGTTTGACGCGGGCGACGGCCAGGCGCAGCGCGCCAGCGCGCGGGCTGGCGCCTTCGTCAACCTGAAGCGGCCGGACAAGCGCGGCATCCACATGTCGCGGCTGTACTTGCAGGTGGAGCAGGCGCTGAGCACGCAGACTCTGAGTGCCGACATGCTGCAAGCGCTGTTGCGGGGCTTCGTTGATTCGCACGCGGATCTGTCCGATCGTGCTTGTGTCAGCATCCATTTCGAACACTTGGTGCGGCGCCCGGCGTTGAAGAGCGCCAACAGCGGCTGGCGCGCGTATCCCGTGTGCATTGAGGCCAGCCTGGTCGGCAACGAGTTCCTGCTGGAGTTCGGTACCGATGTGGTCTATTCCTCGACCTGTCCCGCATCGGCAGCGCTGTCCCGGCAGCTGATCCAGGACCAGTTCACACACGACTTCGTGCCGGGCCAGCTGCTAGAGCACGCCGCCGTATTAGCGTGGTTGGGCAGCGACAAGGGCATCGTTGCGACCGCCCACGCGCAGCGCAGTGTGGCGCGTCTGCGCGTGCGTCCTGCGCCAGGCGCCGGCTTTCATCTGATCGAGCTGATCGATCGGGTTGAACAGGCGCTCGGCACGCCGGTGCAGACTGCGGTCAAGCGCGAGGACGAACAGGCGTTTGCACTGGCCAATGGCGGCAATCTGATGTTTTGCGAAGATGCGGCGCGGCGGATCCAGAAGGCTCTCGATGCGGACGCTGCACTGAGCGATTTCCATGTCCGCGTCGAGCACCAGGAAAGCCTTCACCCGCATGATGCGGTGGCCTACGCCAGCAAGGGCGTGGAAGGTGGTTACGGTTCCATTGCGTAGTCGCGCCTGCGGTCTGTTGCCGCAGCGGCTAATCGGATTCGCGGCGAACCGGGGATAAGCATGGTTCGCCGGCGCGTCAGCTGATCAGCCAGAGTCGCGGGATTCTTTCTGGTGATGGCAACGCGGGAAATGAAAGTGCTCGGGCACAGGTTCTTCCCCACCGTCACACATCGGCTGGCAGCGTAGCAGCCGCCAAGCGGCCAGCAGGCTGCCGCGCCCGGGCCCGAAACGCGTCACCGCAATCCGTGCATAATCGGAGCATGAGGGGTGGAAGCGGCAGCGCGAGCCAAGCAGAGGGCTAAGCCAGCGCTTGTACAAACGAAGCAACCACAGTATCAATCGGGTCAAGATCTTCACTTCGCCGGTACGGTTTGTGGCGTGTAATGGTACAACTATTCCAGAAACAGACTTGCCGATGTGGAATACATCGGCTATAACACCCGGCCGCCACGGCCAACTATGGTGAAGGGATATGGCGAAAACGAAAGCGAGTTCGACCGCCGCCAAGGCGCACAAGGGCAAAACGCCAGCCAAGGCCACTGCCAAGGTTGGCAAGTTGAAGGCCGCCGCAAGCAAGGAGCGAATCGTGAAGAGTGCCAGCAAGTCCTCCACCAAGACCACCGCGAAACCAGCCGTCAAGACTGCCGTGAAGAAGGCTGCCCCTAAAACGGCAGCGCGGAAAGCTCCCGCCAAGGCACCAACAAAGAAGTCTGCTCCCGCAAAGAAGGCCGCTGCAAAACAAGCGCCGGCGAAGAAGGCTCCCGTGAAGAAAGCGTCAGTCAAGAAGGCACCAGTCAAGAAAGCGCCGGTGAAAACGGCGCCAGTGAAAAAAGCGGCCGTCGGCAACGGCGCTGCCAAGAACTTGTCGACGGGCAAGCCCGTTGCCAAAAAAGCCAGCCGGAACCGGCGGCAGCGACAAACAACCACTCTCCGTCACCCACGAGCAGGCTCTTCAAGGGCAAGGTGGCAAGTGCTACCGCCATGGTGACGCCCAAGGTCCAAAACGCCGACGGGCGTCATGCTTCCTCCCACAAAAAATCAAAGAATTCGTCGTTATCAATGAATAAACTGGCAACAAAATCACTCGACAGCGGTATTACCCGCGAAGATGGGCACTACGCCTTGCCTTCCGCCAGCGCCATCACTTTGCCCAAGGACTATCGGCCCTCCACCAACGAGGAGTACATGAGTCCGCAGCACCTGGCGTATTTCCGCAACAAACTGCGCGATTGGCGCGAACAACTGGTGGATGAGTCGCGCCAGACCATGGACAACCTGCGCGAGGAGGTGCGAGATGTCGGCGACGAGGCCGAGCGCGCTACTCGCGAAACAGAAAACTCGCTCGAGCTGCGTACCCGCGACCGTTATCGCAAGCTGATCGCCAAGATCGACAAAGCGTTGCGCCGGATCGAGGATGGCAGCTACGGTTTCTGCGAGGAGACTGACGAGGAAATCGGCGTTGACCGCCTCGATGCACGGCCGATCGCCACCCTGTCGCTGGATGCGCAGGAACGGCGCGAACACCTGCAGAAGCAGATGGGCGACTGACGGCGACTCGCTTGTTGCATCCGCTCGACGAAACCCCGCCAGCTTGGCGGGGTTTCGTTTTTCGGAGAGCAATCGCTGCGTGAAGCAGGCGCCAGGGAAGAGTAAGGAGGGTGCAGAAGTGGGCTGGTGAGAGAAGTCAGCCTGACGCGGTGCTGCAGGCTTGAACTCTTGCCCGTTACTCCTTGGCTTTGCGCCCCTGGCTACTGACTACTCGCCTGTGTTCCACCAACGGCAGCGGCGTATCCCTTCAGCTTGACCAGCGTTGCCGCCAAGCCGTTGGACCGGGTGGGCGACAGGTGTTTGGCCAGCCCGATCGTGCTGATGAATTGGGGCTCGGTAGCGATGATTTCGCGTGCAGGGCGATCGGAATAAACCCGCAACAACAACGCGAGCAGGCCGGACACGATGACGGAATCGCTGGTTGCCTCGAAGTGCATCTTGTCGGCGTCGCCGCGAGGCACCAGCCATACCATCGATTGGCAACCCTGCACGCGGTATGCCTCGACCTTGCACTCTTCAGGAAACGGCGGCAATCTTTTGCCCAGGTCGATGAGGTATTGATAGCGCTCGGACCAGTCGCCGAAGAGCGCGAATTCCTCGGCGATGTCCTGCTGGGCCTGATCGGCACTGGGACTGGCGGTTTCGTTCATCGGCCTATTATCGCGCAGCGCGAGCCCGTTCGTCAGACCTTGCCTGGAATACTCACTGCTTCAGGACACTCCAGCGCGTGCCCTGCGGGCCATCCTCGATGGCGATATTCATGCCGGCAAGTTCGTCGCGGATGGCGTCGGCTCGCTTGAAATCGCGCGCGATGCGCGCGGCGCGACGTTCCTCCAGCAACGCCTCGATGCGGGTGGCGTCGATGGCGTGTTCACCGCCACGCTTGAACCACGCTTCCGGGTCCTGTTGCAGCAGGCCAAGCAGGGCGCCAGCGCCGAGCAGGGCGGCCTTTGCCTCGACCGTGCCAGACTGGCGCGCCAGATCGGCCAGCACGGCCAGTTCAGCCAGCGCCTGCGGCGTGTTGAGGTCGTCGCACAGGGCCGCCTCGACTCGCTCCGGCACCGGCAGATTTCCACTGGCAACCTCGATGGTGGCCAGGTCGCGTAGCACCCGGTACCAGCCATCCAGCGTGTTGATCGCCTGGTTGATGGCGGCTTCGGACCAATCCAGCGGCTGTCGATAGTGGCCGCTGAGCAGGCGCAGGCGCAGCGCTTCCGCCGGGTGGGCCTTCAGCAGCTCGTTCACCAGCAATACGTTACCTAGCGACTTGGACATCTTGCGACCGTCGAAGGTGAGCATGCCGTTGTGCATCCACCAGCGCGCGAAAGTCTTGCCGCCGTGCGCACAGGTGGATTGCGCAATCTCGTTCTCATGATGCGGAAACAGCAGGTCGACGCCACCGGCGTGGATGTCGATCGTCTCGCCCAATTGCGCCGCGCACATCGCTGAGCACTCGATGTGCCAGCCGGGACGGCCGCGGCCCCAGGGACTGTCCCACCCGGCCAGTTCAGGCGTGGAGGGTTTCCACAGCACGAAATCGGCCGGGTTCGTCTTGTACGGAGCAATTTCGATGCGTGATCCGGCAATCAACTCCTCGGTGTCGCGGCCGGAGAGGGCTCCGTAATTCGGGTACGACGCCACGTCGAACAACACATGACCTTCGGCCGTGTACGCGTGTCCGTCGGCAATCAGTGTCTGGATCATCGCGATGATCTCGGCGATGTGCGCGGTGGCGTAGGGCTCGATATCCGGCGGGGCGATCCCGAGGCCGGCCATGTCGTCGTGGTAAGCCTTGGCAAAGCGGTCGGTGATGGTCGTGATCGGCACGCCTTCGCTGAGGGCGGCGGCGTTGATCTTGTCTTCCACGTCGGTGATGTTTCGCGCGTACACCACCCGCGGAAAGTGCCGCCGCAGCAGCCGCGCCAAAACGTCGAATACCACCGGGCCGCGTGCATTGCCGATGTGCACATAGTTGTACACCGTGGGGCCGCACAGATACATCGTCACGCGCTCGGGATCGAGCGGAACAAACGGTTCAGTGCGACGGGTCAGGCTGTTGTAGAGCGAAATCGGCATCGTTCAAATCCGCGAAAAGGTGCGTGTTGGCAGGCTGAGGCCGGCGGCGCATCTTAACAAGCCGCGGCAAACCTCGCCTTGCCGGGTTGGTGCGAGATGCCTGGCGTTCCTTCGCGTGGCACCCCCGGAAGGCCTTTTCTCGCGGAACGCAAGGCGGAGCGAAGCGAGGGATGGGTGTCGGAACTGAATGGATCAGTTCATCCCTAAGCGTGTATTCAGCGTGAATTTGTTGCAATGCTGTCAGTCCGCGCGTGACGCGGTGGACTGCATCGAGTACGGGAGTGGGTCATGGTGAAATTATGGGTTTCTGCACTGGCGCTGGCCATGATGGCAGCGGGTGTGCATGCGCAGAATGCGCCGTATCCCAACAACGGGAGTAATGCCCACTACGGCTGGGCGGATGTGCTGCGGGCCGATCCCGTCCAGGGCGTCACCCGTACCAACGTACCGCGGCAGGAGTGTTACGACCAGCAGGTGGTGCGGCACGAAGGCGGCAACACCACCGCGGGCACAGTGATTGGCGCGGTCCTCGGCGGCGTGCTGGGCAGCACCGTGGGCAAGGGTGACGGGCGCAAGGCGGCCACCGTCGCCGGTGCTGTGGCCGGTGGTGCGATCGGCAACCGCACCAACCGGGGCAGCGACTACGAAACCACGCAGACCCAATGCCGCGAGGTCAGCACGGTCAGCGAGCAGCGCCGGATCATCGGCTACGACATTGAATACCGCTATCGCGGCGAGGTCTACATGTCGCGGCTGGACTACGACCCCGGCGAGCGATTGCGAGTGCGGGTGTCGGTCACGCCCGTCGATTGAAGTGCCGGATACCCGCTGAAACATCGCCGCCGTCAGGCGGTGATGTTGTCTTTGAGGCCTTGATCGTCACGGGGCGAGGTTTTTGTTGCATGGCAGCGAGAATCTCGCCATGATGTCAGGCAGTTACTTGGAGTTCGCATGTCTTCAGCCGTCTATACCGCTACCGTACTCACCAGCGCCCGTGTGGCCGCTGGTATGACGTCGCGTGCGCGCCGACCGATGATCCGACATTCGGCCGGGTAGGCTGTCGCGCGCTTTTCATGTGTACCGACGACGAAACCCGGCCCTCGCGCCGGGTTTTTTGTGTTTGAGGCTTGGAGAAAATGATGGCACCACGACATTTCATCACCACCCAGGATTACAGTCGCGCCGAGATTGATACCCTGCTGGAGCGGGCTGCGGAATTCAAGCGTTCGCCGCACGGTCAACAGCTGGCCGGAAAGTCGGTGGCACTGCTGTTTTTCAACCCGTCGATGCGCACCCGCACCAGCTTCGAGCTGGGCGCGTTTCAACTGGGCGGGCATGCGGTGGTGCTGTCGCCGGGCAAGGATGCGTGGCCGATCGAGTTCGAGGTTGGTAGCGTGATGGACGGTGACACCGAGGAACACGTCGCCGAGGTCGCGCGCGTGCTGTCGCGCTATGTTGATCTGATCGCGGTGCGCGCGTTTCCGAAGTTCCAGGACTGGTCGGTGGATCGCGAGGACAAGGTGATCAAGGCGTTCGCGCACTACGCCACGGTACCGGTGATCAATATGGAAACGATCACCCATCCGTGCCAGGAACTCGCTCACGTGCTCGCGCTGAGGGAACACCTGGGTGATCTAACCGGAAAGAAGTACGTGCTGACCTGGACCTATCACCCCAAGCCGTTGAATACCGCGGTGGCAAACTCCGCGCTGCTGATCGCCACCAAGATGGGCATGGACGTGACCTTGCTGTGCCCCACGGCCGACTACGTGCTGGACGAGCGCTATATGGAATTTGGCCGTCTAAATGCCGTCGAAAACGGTGGTTCGCTGAAGGTCAGCCACGATATCGAGGAAGCCTATCGCGGCGCCGACGTGGTCTACGCGAAGAGCTGGGGCGCGCTGCCATTTTTCGGCAAGTGGGAGCAGGAAAAAACGGTGCGTGAGGCCAGCAAGCATTTCATCGTCGACGAGGCGAAGATGGTGCTGACCAACCACGGACTGTTCAGTCACTGCCTGCCGTTGCGGAGGAACATCAAGGCCACCGACGCGGTGATGGATTCGCCGGCATGCATCGCCATCGACGAAGCCGAAAACCGCCTGCATGTGCAGAAGGCGGTGATGGCGTCGCTGATCGGGCAAGGTTGAGGCGGCCATGTACACACCAAAGAATTTCAAGGAAACGCGCGCGGAGATCCTGGATGGGTTGATCCACGCTTATCCGTTCGCAACCGTGGTAGCGAACACGGCGAACGGGCTGGTCCCCAACCACCTGCCATTCGAGCTGGTCGATGGCGTGTTGCACGGTCACGTGGCACGCGGCAACGAGCTGGTGCAGATGGACGGCGTCGAGGTACTGCTGGTATTCCGCGGGCCGGACGGTTACATCAGTCCGAACTGGTATCCGACCAAGCACGAAACCGGACGCGAGGTGCCGACCTGGAACTACGCGGTGTTGCACGTACATGGTCGCTTGTGCGTGATAGACGATGCCGCGTGGCTGCGCGTGCTTCTGGAACGGCTGACCGATCACCACGAAGCCGACCAGCCGCAGCCGTGGAAGATGACTGACGCGCCGGAAGATCACATCGAGAAATCGCTGCGCGCCATCATTGGTCTCGAAGTCACGATCGATCGAGTCGAAGGCAAGCTCAAATTGAGCCAGAACCATCCGGCGCGCAATCGCGCCGGTGTGATCGCCGGTCTGCACCAACGCGACGGTGACGGCGATGCGGAGCTGGCTACCCTGATGGTCGAGCAGGAACTGAAGTCATGACCCACCAGCATCACTATCGTGTGGACGTGGAATGGACCGGTAACCGCGGTAGCGGCACGGACGGTTATCGCAATTACGATCGGGATCATGTGATCCGCATCGACGGCAAACCCGTGATCGACGCTTCAGCCGATCCAACCTTCCACGGCGATGCGGCCCGGCACAATCCCGAAGACATGCTGCTCAGTGCGCTGTCAGCCTGCCACATGCTTTCGTACCTGCACATGGCCACGGTGGCGGGCGTGGTTGTGACCGCCTATACCGATTCCGCCGAAGGCAGCATGGTCACCGAAGGCGACGCTGGTCGCTTCGACGAGGTGGTGCTGCATCCCGTGGTGACGATCAGCGCGGCCAGCGATCCAGTCAAGGCCACGACCGCCCACGATGACGCGCACCACGCCTGCTTCATCGCCAATTCCGTGAATTTCCAGGTCCGCTGCGAGCCGCGAATTGTCGTGGAGCCGCGAATGGGGAATAGGGAATAAGGAATCGTCAGAACACGACTCCGCCGCCGTCAACGATCCACTCAATTTCATGACCCTCGGTAAACCGCCATGTCCGCTTCCTCGATTCCCGATTCCAAAGCCATCGTGCTTGCCTTCAGTGGCGGCCTCGACACCAGCTTCTGCGTGCCTTACTTGCAGGAGCGCGGCTGGGCCGTGCACACCGTGTTCGCCGATACCGGCGGTGTGGATGCCGATGAGCGCGCGTTCATCGAAAACCGCGCGAAGGAGCTTGGCGTGGCCAGCCACGTCACGGTCGACGGCGGTCCGGCGCTCTGGGCCGGTTTCGTCAAGCCGTTCGTATGGGCGGGTGAGGGCTACCAGGGCCAGTACCCGTTGTTGGTTTCGGATCGCTATCTGATCGTCGAGGCGGCGCTCAAGCGCGCAGCTGAACTGGGGACGAAGGCGATCGCACATGGCTGCACCGGGATGGGCAACGACCAAGTGCGCTTTGATCTGACCGTGAAGGCGCTGGGTGATTACGAAATCGTGGCGCCAATCCGCGAGATCCAGAAGGAACACACGCAGACGCGTGCTTACGAGCAAAAATACCTGGAAGAACGCGGCTTCAGTGTGCGCGCCAAACAGCAGGCTTACACCATCAACGAGAACTTGCTCGGCCTGACAATGTCCGGTGGCGAGATCGATCAGTGGCAGGCGCCTGGCGCCGGTGCGGCAGGCTGGTGCAAGCCGCGCGCTGAGTGGCCGACCAAACCATTGCAGGTGAGGATCGGGTTTGAGCGCGGCGAGGCGGTGACGCTCGATGGAGAGAAGGTGGCCGGACACACGATGCTGGCCAGGTTAAACAGCCTGTTCGCGCAATACGGCGTCGGCCGCGGCCTGTATACCGGCGACACCACGATTGGCTTGAAGGGTCGCATCATCTTCGAGGCACCTGGTTTGACTGCGCTGCTCGTCGCACACCGTGCACTGGAAGAGGCGGTACTCAGCAAGCAGCAGAATCGCTTCAAACCCGAACTGGCGCGCAAATGGGTTGAGCTGGTCTACGAGGGCTTCTTTCACGATCCACTGAAGGCCGATCTCGAAGCCTTCCTGGCGTCCAGCCAGTCCACCGTCAACGGCACGGTGACGCTGGAGACCTACGGTGGCAGTGTCGGCGCGGTGGTGGTGGAATCGAAGCACATCCTTACCGCCAAGGACGCCACCTACGCCCAGTCCGCCGACTGGGGGGTGGAAGAGGCAGAAGGTTTCATCAAGTTGTTCGGCATGAGCTCCACGCTGTGGGCGGAGGTCAATCGTTCGTGAGCGGGGCATCGACAATCGCAAATCGGGAATCGGCGTTGCTCGATGCCACGCTGGCGCACCTGCGTGCGCTCGTCGGTTTCGACACGCGCAATCCGCCGCGGGCGATCGACACTGGTGGGATCTTCGACTATCTGCGCACGCAGCTGCCGGGATTCGTCATCACGGTGACCGATTTGGGCGACGGGGCGGTGGCGCTGCATGCCGTGCGGGGCGAGCCGAAATATCTGTTCAACGTGCATCTGGACACGGTGCCGGCTTCGCCAGCGTGGACGGCTGATCCGCACACGCTACGCGTGACAGCCGATCGAGCCACAGGTCTCGGTGCTTGCGACATCAAAGGTGCTGCCGCGGCGCTGCTGGCGGTAGCCAATGCCAGCAAGGAACCGCTCGCGTTGCTGTTCTCTACCGACGAGGAAGCCAATGACCCGCGGTGCATCGCGGGATTCCTGAGCAAGTCTCACGCCTACGAAGCGGTGGTCGTGGCGGAACCCACCAAGGGCGAGGCGGTGCTCGCGCATCGCGGTATCCAGTCAGTGTTGATGCAATTTACCGGACAGGCCGGACATGCCTCGGGCGAACAGAAACCAGGAGACAGTGCGGTGCATCAGGCGATGCGCTGGGGCAGCGCTGCGCTGGACTTCGTGGCGGCCCAGGCGCACGAGCGTTTCGGCGGGCTGACCGGATTGCGCTTCAACATCGGCCGCGTCGAAGGTGGCATCAAGGCGAACATGATCGCGCCCAGCGCGGAGGTTCGCTTCGGCATGCGGCCGTTGCCGACGATGGATCCCGACCGGCTACTGGCGAGATTCCGTTCACTGGTGGAACCGCAACCGACACAATTTTCCGAGACGTTTCGCGGTCCATCGCTGCCAGCTGGTGACACCGCCAATGCCGAGACGAACCGGTTGACTGCCCGCGATCTTGCCGACGAGCTGAACATCCCGGTCGGCAACGCGGTGGATTTTTGGACCGAGGCCGCGTTGTTCTCCGCGGCCGGTTACACCGCTTTCGTCTACGGCCCCGGCGACATTGCACAAGCGCACAGCGCGGACGAATGGGTCGCACTGGACCAACTGCAAAGTTACGCAACCGTCATTTACCGGATCGTGGACCGTGGAATCGCATAAGACGCACAACAATACGCGGCAAACCATCGTGCGCCTGCTTTCGAGCATGGGCAGCGCGAAGGAAATCCAGCAGTACCTCAAGCGCTTCTCCGAAGTCGACGCCAAGCGCTTTGCCGTGGTCAAGGTCGGCGG
>CAJDWH010000128.1_pt1 | contig 18496 bp, 19 predicted proteins | sample 7391531 | NCBI WGS metagenome assembly CAJDWH01 (sample SAMEA7055715, study PRJEB34461) | soil metagenome | biome: terrestrial ecosystem; feature: Peninsula; material: soil | place: Antarctica | collected 2016
GAAGGCCGGCGCAGTCGTCGCCACCAGCAGAATCGCCGGTATCACCAGTCGAAAGAACATGCGGGTCGGACGAAAATATTTGTTCATGGCGACGCCATTCTGGGAAGAATAAATGTCAAGCACGCTTGACATGCGTAGCCTATTCGCGACGAAGCCATCATGTCAAGCTAACTTGACATGTATTCATGAACTACATGAGGTGATCCACCACACAAAGCGAAATTTCGTCTGATTTGTGACGTAATTCGCACTTTACGTGACACAATTTGTAAGGTAAACCTCACTGAAGCGTCAAAATTCCGTGACCCGATGGGAAATTTACGCGGGAATCCGCATGAAGTTCGGAATTGTCGGCAGTCTGGATGATTGGCACGGCGATTGCTTCACCCTGTGCAAGCCACAACGGATTCCGTGGTCTGCATAAGTCCCGGTGGTCCGGTTTGAGATCCCGCCGGTCTACGTCAAACACGGTGCTGCACGAGAAGCCTCTCATGCAGCCCAGCGAAATCCCTCATCCACTCATCTAGAGAAAAATCCACGACATGAACAAGACTCTGCTTTCCACCGCCCTGGTCGCCGTCATCGCCGCCACCGCTTTCGCCCCCACCGTCCAGGCCGCCAGCAGCGGCACCATCACCTTTTCCGGGCGAGTGCTCGCCGATACCTGCACCATCGCCGTCAACGGCGGAGCAACCGTGGCGCTGCCGAACGTCTCCACCCTGGCGTTTGGTAGCGCGGTGGGGAGCGTGGCCGGGGCCACCCCGTTCTCGATCGCGCTGAGCGGCTGCGACACCAACACCACCAAGGCCAACATGGCCTTCACCGCCGGCACCACCGTCGACACCAGCACCGGCAACCTGAAGAACTCCGCAACCGGTGGCGCGAACGTACAGATCCAGTTGCTCAACGGCACGGACCAGGTGATCAACACCTCCACCAACGCGAATGCACCGGTCATCACTGTCGCTTCCGGTGCGGGTTCCGCGTCGCTCAAGGCACAGTACATCTCGACCGCATCGGCCACCTCGGCCGGCCTCGTCACCTCGTCGGTCGGCTTCACACTGACCTATCTGTAAGCAGCAAGCGGAATGCCGCAGCCAGGTCCGGCTGCGGCATTCCAACCTGCCGCCGGTCGCGGCAGTCTGGCCCCCTGAACGGAATACCTCGATGAAAAGCCTGCTATGCGCGATTGGCGCAGCCTTGATAGTGCTTTCCGCCGTCGTTGGTACTGCCAGTGCCAGCGTCGTGATCGCCGGCACCCGCGTGGTGTTCCCGGCGGCGAACGGCGAGGTCACCGTGCGCCTGAACAACGAAGGCAGCACGCCAGCCCTGGTCGAAGCGTGGATCGACAACGGCAACCCTGATTCCACACCAGACACCGCCAAGGTGCCGTTCCTGATCACCCCGCCACTGGTGCGCATGAACGCCGGCAAGGGGCAGAGCCTGCGCATCGTCTATACCGGCCAGCCGTTGCCAATAGATCGCGAATCGCTGTTCTGGCTCAATGTGCTGGAAATTCCACCCAAACCCGTGGCCAAGCCGGGCGAGGAGCAAAACACCCTGCAGTTCGCCGTGCGCTCACGGCTGAAACTGTTTTTCCGCCCGGCCAACTTGTCGGGGGACGCGCCCAACGCGCCCCAGCAAGTGAGCTGGTCGGTGGTAGTCGACGGCGCCGGTTATGCGCTGGAGGCGCACAATCCGACGCCGTACTACATCACCTTCAGTCAGCTCTCGCTCAACGTCGACAAGACCACGTACGCGCTGGGAAGCGGCATGGTGGCGCCGATGTCGGCGCTGCGCCTGCCGATCGAAAACCTCGACGATGCGCCAGCGGCGAGCGCCTCGCTCGACTACACCACGATCGACGATTTTGGCGCCGCCAAGTCCTACCAGGGCAAAGTCGCGCCGTGAGCCCAAGGCGCGCCAGCGCAGTAATAGCTGCCGCGAGCACGCCCTCGACTCGCCGCCACCTGTTGTCGGCGCTGATCGCGCTGGCGCTGTGCAGCTGGGGCGGCCATGCGCTGGCAGCAGCCGATGCCGGCGCTGACGCGTCGAGTGGCGAGGTTGCGGACTCCACCTTCGATCGCAGCATGCTTTCCGGTGCGGGTCAGAACACTACCGACCTGTCGCGCTTCGAACGTGGCAATTTCGTGTTGCCGGGCAGCTACAGCGTCGATATCTTCGTCAACGACATGCCAGTGGGTCGCAGCGACGTGCGCTTTGCCACCTCTTCCGCCGAGGTGAGTGCGACCCCCTGCGTGACCCGCGCCCTGCTCGATAAGCTGGGACTGCACCCGGCCGACCTGTCCGATCAGGTCATCGCAGGACTGACCGGCGAGGCCGCCTGTGTCGAGATCGACAGCGTGATCCCCGGCGCAAGTATCACGTTCGATGTGGCCGACCTGCGCCTGGAAGTCAGTGTGCCGCAGGCCTACATGGGCTTGCGTGCGCGTGGCTACGTCGATCCGAAATACTGGGATTCCGGCGTGAACGCCGGCCTGCTCAACTACAACTTCAACAGCTACCACACACGCAGCGGCGGCGTGTCGCAAACCTCCTCGTACTTGGGTCTGAATGCCGGACTGAACCTGGGGCGCTGGCACCTGCGTCACAACTCGTCGCTGAATTGGCAGTCGGCTACTGCCGGCGCGCGTTCCACTCATCGCTGGCAGGGCATTTCCACCTATGCCCAGCGCGACCTGCCCGAAATGCGCGCGCAGCTGATCGTCGGTGACTCCTTTACCAGCGGCGAAGTGTTCGACAGTTTCGGCCTGCGCGGCGTGCAGTTGGCCACCGACGACCGCATGCTGCCGCAATCGCTGCGCGGTTATGCGCCCGCCGTGCGCGGGGTCGCCGACAGCAACGCCAAGGTCACCGTGCGCCAGAACGGGATGGTGATCTACCAGACCACGGTGGCGCCCGGCCCGTTCACCATCGACGACCTGTACGCCACCGGCTACGGCGGCGATTTCGAGGTCAGCGTGTCCGAGGCAAACGGTCGCGTCCACCAGTTCTCGGTGCCGTATGCCTCGGTACCCCAGCTTCTGCGTCCCGGGATCACGCGATTCAGTGCAGCAGCGGGACAACTGCGCGGCGAATCGATCCAGCACAAGCCAGAGGTGGTACAGGCTACGGTGCAACATGGGTTTACCAACATGCTCACCGGCTACACCGGTGCCGTGAGCTCGCAAGGCTATGGCGCGTTGCTGCTGGGCAGTGCGCTGAACACCAGCTACGGCGCCTTTGCCATGGACGTGACCAGCGCGCGAACGCGGATCCCGGGTATGAACACGCTATCGGGCCAAAGCGTGCGTTTGAGTTACAGCAAGATCATGGCGCAGACCGGCACCTCGTTGACCGTCGCCGCCTACCGCTACTCCACCAGCGGCTTTCTCGCGCTGGCCGATGCGGCGCGCGCGCGCGACTACGCGCGCCGCGGCCTGCCCGTGTTTTCTTCCGGCGCCACGCAGCCCATCGAGATCAATGGCGTACCGGTTTCCGGACTGCTCACGCCAGCACAGCAGGCCGCACTGGCCGGTGTCGACCTGGATGACTTGTTCGTGCCCGCAGGCGTGGATCGCCAGCGCAACAATTTCACTCTGACTCTCAGCCAGCAGCTGGGAACGGGTGGCGGCTCGCTCTATGTCAACGGCTCGGCGCGCGATTATTGGAACCGCAGCGGTACCGATACCCAGTTCCAGGTCGGCTACAACAACTCGATCGGGCGGGTGAACTACAGCATCTCGGCCAGTCGTGAGCGCGACTTGTTCGGGCGCAGCGACAACCGCTACATGGCCAACGTCACCATTCCGCTGGGCAACGGTGCGCACACGCCACTGTTCACCGGCGGACTAAGCCGCGACAGTCATGGCGGCACACAGGAACAGGCCACGCTCAGCGGCACTGCCGGCGTCGACAACCGCATCAGCTACGGCGCCACCGCCGCGCATGACAGCGGCCAGGATACCGGTTCGGTCGGCAGCACCGGCAGCATCAACGGTGGCTATCGCGGCGCCCACGTCCAGCTCAACGCCGGATTCGGCGTCGGCAGCGGCTACTCACAATCTTCACTCAACGTCGCCGGCGGCATCGTCGCCCACCCCGGCGGTATCACCTTCGGCCAGCCGCTGGGCGACACCGTGGCCCGGTTATGCCCTGATCCCGTACCTCACGCCCTACGTGCTGGATACCGTCAGTATCGACCCCAGCGGTCTGCCGCTGGATATCCAGTTGGAGAACACCAGTACCCAGTTGGCGCCGCGTGCTGGCGCCGTGGTGATGGTCAAGTTCAAGAGCGAGACCGGGCGTTTCCTGCTGATCCAGGCGCATCGGGCCGATGGCAAGACCTTGCCGTTCGGCGCGGAAGTGAAGGACGTGCAGGGACACCCGGTGGGTGTTGTGGGGCAGGCCGGGCGGATCATGGTGCGAGTATCGGACGCCGCAGGTCGTCTCAGCGTGGAATGGCAGGATGCCGACGACAGCACACACAGTTGCCTGTTCGCCTATCACACCCCCGCCGCCGCGGCCGATGGCAGCACCGGCCGCTATACCGCGCAGGACGTTACCTGCCGTGACCCCGGCGCTACAGCCGCCCCCGAGGAAAGCAACCATGGTTAGCCGGTATCTTTTGAACATGCCGCGCCTGGGTCAGGGAGTCTTCGTGCTCGCGGCCATCGGACTGCTCGCGCTGGTGCCGGGACGGGCCCGCGCCAATTGCAGCTTCGATCGCGGCAACGCGCAAGGGACCTATCTGGTTTCGGTGCCGTCAACCATCGTCAACAATCCGAACATTGCGCCCGGCGTGGTGCTCTACACGTCGACCGCCACCCCGGTCAGCCGACGGGTCAACTTCACCTGCGGCGGCCGCGGCAACGCGTGGGGCCTGGTGAGCAGTACCGGCGCCACCCTGCCGGCTGGTCAGAGCGTTTTCCCCACTGGAACGCCCGGCGTCGGCTATCGCGTATCGCAAAAGGGCGACTACATTTTTGCATACCCGTACCTAAGCCTGGATGGCAGCAGATCCTGGTACGAAGACGATGCGATCACGCTCGAACTGGTGAAGACTGGCGCTATCGCTGACGGCGCGGTTCTGCAAGGCCCGTTGTCCAGTTTCAAGGCGGGCACGTCGAGCAATTTCATCATCGACGCGGTGATCCATCTGGCCAACCGCCTGACATTCACCGCACCGGCGTGCCAAGTCAACACAAGCAACATCACCGTGACGCTGCCCACGGTCACCAATCAGGCTTTCAGCGGTGTGGGTTCGGTTGCCGGCACTACGGCGTTTCAAATCGGATTGATCTGCTCCCGCGGCGCGATCGTGCGCATTACTCTGGATACCGCCACACCGGTTGCCGGCAGACCAGGCGTCATCGCTGCATCGAGCGGTGGCGTCAGCGGCCTGGGCGTGCAAGTGCTGGATTCTTCGGGGACGACGCCGGTCCAGTTTGGCACGGCCAAAACGATCGGTGCCACGCCGAACGGTGCACTTTCAGTGAACTACTACGCGCGCTATTACCAGACGGGGAATTCAGTGGGTGCGGGATTGCTTGGTGCTACCGCGACTTTCACACTCTCGTACCAGTAACCCTTAGTTTGTTCAGTCGTAGGTGTTGACGACGACCTTCACCGTGGTCTTGTCAGCGCCAGCAGCCAGAGCGTAGCTGGCGAAATACGCCAGTAGCTGATTGTGTTCGAGACTTTCCACTGTCGCGTGGGTCACCTTGCGTGAATAGGCTCGACCGGCACTGGTAGCGGTCCGCCCGCAACTGAGACGTGCGGTAACTGACCCATCGAGTGACGGCAGAACGGAACCCATGACCGCATTCTCACTGGAGCACGTGGGCTCGACGACTGCGCCGGAAAAGGCGATGCGGCCCGTCGCTGCGCGTACGGCTGAAACACCGATCAACGCGATCAGCGCGCAACCTGCCAACGCTCTACCAAGGGATGCTGCCATGCCGTCACCTCATGAGGTGGTTCGCCGCCATTGCGGGACCTCATAAAAGATGTCGGCACGTATTACGCAAACTTGACGGCAAACACTGGCTCACTATCCCAAACGTGATGCGCATCACATTTTGGAGCAATTCGGCTTTATGCGTCGCCGGAATGGTCTGGCCCGATCACGGGCTCACGCCTGGGACCGCTCGGTCACGAGAGTACTGGCGCTGTTTTGTCATCGGCCGCGCCACGCCGGACTTGATCAGCGCGAGGAAATGTACTTCTCGCGCCGGATCTGCCGCACCGGCAGGCCAAACTCCTGCAGCGCGGCGTACGCGGCGTCAACCATGTTCGGGTTGCCGCACAGGTACGCGATGTCACGCTCGGCGCTTGGGCCGAGTTCGGCCAGCAAGTTCTGCACGTGGCCGCTGCGGTCGGTGGAGCGCGGCACGGTACGCGCCTGGCGACTCAGGCAGCCGTGGAAAATGAAACCCGGGTGCGACTGCGCAAATGCCTCGAACTGCTCGCCGTAAAGCAGCTCGGTTTCGCTGCGCGCGCCGTACAGCAGCACCACTTCGCGATCGCCGGTGGCCAGCAGCTTCTCGATCTGCGGCAGCATGGCGCGGTAAGGCGTCACCCCGGTACCGGTGGCCAGCAACAGATAGCGCGACTGGGCGTCGGCCTCCTGCAGGCAAAAACGACCGTACGGGCCACTGGCGTCGATCACACCGCCCACCGGCAACTCGCCGAGCAGCCTGGTGGCGGCGCCGCCTTCCACGTAACTCACCGCAATCTCGATGTGCTGCACCGGTGAGCTGCCGTCGCCCACGGTGCCCACGGAATAGCTGCGCTTGGTGGCAGTGCCGTCGTCGTAGTGGAAGTGCACCTGCAGGAACTGGCCGGGTTGAAAAGTCAGCGACTGGCCATCGACGCGTTCGAATATCAGGTGGCGCACGGTCGGAGCGAGCATGTAGCCGTCGACGAGACGGAGCTGGAAGTGATCGGCCATGGCGTTTCCCAAACTAATGTGTGCGCCGGGCGAACCCGGACGGCAGGAGTCAGCCCCGTATAATAAGCGGCTTCACCTCTCCGGCGCAGCCCATGTCCGCACAGCACACCGATTCGCCCCCCGCGTTGGTCGTCGAAAACCTGAGCAAGACCTACCGCAATGGCGTCCAAGCGCTCAAGGGCATCAGCCTGACTGTGCAGCAGGGCGACTTCTTCGCCCTGCTCGGACCCAATGGTGCAGGCAAGTCGACCCTGATCGGCATCCTTTCCTCGCTGGTGAACTCCACCGGCGGCGATGCACGAGTGTTTGGCGTGTCGGTGAACAAGCAGCGCAGCGAGGCGATGAAACTGATCGGACTGGTGCCGCAGGAGATCAACTTCAACCAATTCGAGAAGCCGTTCGACATCTGTGTCAATGAAGCGGGTTTCTACGGCATTCCGCGCAAGCTGGCCGCCGAACGCGCGGAAAAGTACCTGAAGGAACTGCGTCTGTGGGACAAGGCCTTCCACCAGGCACGCGAGATGTCCGGCGGCATGAAGCGCCGGTTGATGATCGCCCGGGCGATGGTGAACGAGCCGCGGCTGCTGATCCTGGACGAACCTACCGCGGGCGTGGACATCGAGATCCGCCGTTCGATGTGGCACTTCGTCAGCGGCATCAATGCGGCCGGCACCACGGTGATCCTGACCACGCATTATCTTGAAGAAGCCGAGTCGCTGTGCCGCAACATCGCGATCATCGATCACGGCACGATCATCGAGAACACCAGCATGAAACGCTTGCTGGCGACGCTGGACGTGGAGACCTTCGTGCTTGACCTGACCGCGACAGCGCCTGTCGAACTGCCGGCGGTGGTCGGCATCACTTTGCGCCGCATCGACGAGCGCACCCTGGAAGCGGAGATGGCGCGCAAGCAAGACCTCAACGCTTTGTTCACTGCACTCACCGACAGCGGCATCATCGTGCACTCCATGCGCACCAAGACCAACCGGCTGGAGGAACTGTTCGTGCGACTTGTCGAACAAGGCCGCGCGCCGAGCCGGGAGAAAGCGGCATGATCCGTTCGACCAATCTTGTCGCGTTGTACACCGTTGCTCGTCGCGAAATCGTGCGCATTTTGCGTATCTGGACGCAGACACTGATTCCACCAATCATCACGATGACGCTGTATTTCATCATCTTCGGCAAGCTGATCGGCAGCCGCATTGGCAAGATCGAGGGCGACTTCACCTACATGCAGTACATCGTGCCGGGGCTGGTGATGATGAGCATCATCAACAACAGCTACATGAACATTTCCAGCTCGTTCTACGGCGCCAAGTTCCAGCGCTCGGTGGAGGAAATGCTGGTGGCGCCGATGGCGAACTGGGCGATTCTTTACGGCTACGTGATCGGCGCGGTTGCTCGCGGGCTGGTGGTCGGTGCGCTGGTATTGCTGGTCGCGCTGTTCTTCACTTCGCTGCACGTGGCGCACCCGTTCATCGCGCTGGCCTCGGTCACGCTCGGCGCCATCATCTTCGCGCTGGCCGGCTTCATCAACGCGATATTCGCCAGCAAGTTCGACGACATCGCTTTGGTGCCGACTTTCGTGATCACTCCGCTGACCTACCTCGGCGGCGTGTTCTATTCGATCAACATGCTGGGCGAGCCGTGGCGCGCCATCTCCCACGCCAACCCGATCCTGTACATGGTCAACGCCTTTCGCTACGGCATCCTGGGCATCAGCGACGTGTCGGTGGGCGGAGCCTTTGTGGTGATGCTGGTGTTCATCGCCGGGCTGACGATCATGGCGTTGCATTTGCTCAAGCGCGGCGTTGGGCTCCGCTCCTGACAATACCTGTAGGAGCGCACCCTGTGCGCGATCGCTTTTGCGGGATACCCAATCGCGCACAAGGTGCGCCCCTACACACCATCAGGGTTGGATATGCGCGTCAACAAATACATCAGCGAAGCCGGTCTGTGCTCACGCCGTGAGGCGGATGAGTGGTTGCTGGCCGGACGTGTCAGCATCAATGGTGAGATCGTCACCACCGGCGCCAAGGCGCTGGAAGGTGATGAGGTGCGGGTGGACGGGGAGATCGTGCGCATGCGCGTGCTGGCCGCCACGCCGGGGGCAAAGAAGGCCGTCTATATCGCGCTGAACAAGCCGGTTGGCGTGACCTGCTTTCCGGTCGGCCGGCTGGACAAGGATTCCGAAGGGTTGATTCTGCTCACCAGTAACGGCGATATCGTCAACGAAATCCTGCGCGCGGAAAACCACCACGAAAAGGAATATCTGGTGGGCGTGAACAAAGCGGTCACCGACGAATTCATTACGGGCATGGCGAAGGGCGTGCGCATCCACGGCCAGATGACCCAGCGCTGCCGCGTGCGGCGGATCGCGAAATTCGGCTTCTCGATCGTGCTGACCCAGGGTCTGAACCGGCAGATCCGGTTGATGGCGGCGGCATTCGGTTATCGCGTCACCCAATTGCGCCGCACGCGCATCGATAACGTCAAACTGGCCCACCTGAAAGTGGGCCAGTGGCGCAACCTCACCGAGGCGGAACTGAAGGGCCTGCTGCCCGGACGCACACAATGGTGAACGAAGCGACGCTCAAACCGGCGGGATGCGCGATTCGCCAACCGCGCCATACGAGACTGAACGCAGACCTTGGACCTGGCGCAAGCTATCCACCAGCGTAGCCAACTGTTCGGTACGCACGCTGCGCTCAAACAGGATGTCGACGATATCCTCGCCGCTCTCCTGACGACGCAGGATGATCTTGAACGTTGCCAGATGATGGAGCGACAGCACCTCTTCCACCGCCGCCAGCGCGGGCGTTCCGCCCAGGCGGGCGGTCACCCGTGGACGCCGGTTGCGGGTCTGGATGAAGCGCCGCTCGATCGGCTTGAGCAAGGCCAGAATCACCCAGATCACCGCCGTGGCCATTGTCGCTGCCAGGAATAACCCACTGCCGGCCGCCAGACCAATCGCTGACACCGCCCACAGACCCGCCGCCGTGGTGAGTCCGCGGATCACCTGTTCGCGCTGCAGGAACAAAATGGTACCTGCGCCAAGGAAACCGACGCCGCTGATCACCTGGGCCGCGATGCGCGAGGGGTCGAGCACGATGTCAGGCCGCGTCAGCACGTCGGCAAAACCAAACGCTGACACGATCATCGCCAGCGCCGCCCCGACGCTCACCAACATGTGCGTGCGCAAGCCGGCCGCCCATTCCAGGCGGCCGCGGTTGACGCCGATCACCGCGCCCAGCACGGCCGCCAGCAACAGTCGAATCAGGATTTCATGGGGTTGGATCATGCGGAAATACCACGTGGCCGGGCGAGCCTGTCCATCGTAGCAAGCCAGCGGCGTTAGGCCGCTGGCAGACTCTGCAGATCCCAGCGCGGACGCACCTGCACGGTTGCGTCTTGCTGTTGACCGCTGGCCAGGCGAATCGCGCCGGCCAGCGCAATCATCGCGCCGTTGTCGGTGCAGAAAGCCAGCCGCGGGAAATACACGCGAAAACCATCGTGATCGCCGGCAGCTGCCAGGTCCGCCCGCAGCCTGCGGTTGGCACCGACGCCGCCGGCGATCACCAGGCGCTGTGCACCGCTGGATTCCAGCGCACGACGGCACTTGATGATCAGCGTGTCGACAATGGCTTCCTCGAAGGCAAGTGCGATGTCGGCGCGGGTTTGCTCACTCTGGTCGGATTTCTGCCAGGCCAGAAGCACCTGGGTTTTCAGCCCGGAGAAACTGAAATCCAGCCCTGGCCGATTAGTCATCGGCCGTGAAAAATGGAACGCCCCGGCCCGACCCTGCTCGGCCAGCTTGGCCAGCGCAGGGCCGCCGGGATAGGGCAGACCCATCAGCTTGGCGGTCTTGTCGAAGGCCTCGCCGGCGGCGTCATCCAGGGTGTCGCCCAGGATCGTGTACTGGCCGATCGCCTTGACCTCGACCAGCATCGAATGCCCGCCGGACACCAGCAAGGCCACGAATGGCGGCTCAGGCGGGTCCGCTTCCAGCAATGGCGCCAGCAAATGGCCCTCCATGTGGTGCACGCCGATCGCCGGTACGCCCAGCCCCCAGGCCAGCGCGCGTCCCACCGAAGCTCCCACCAGCAGCGCGCCGACCAGACCCGGCCCGGCGGTATAAGCTACCCCGCCGAGATCCCGCACACCCAGCCCGGCCTGGGCCAGCGCTTCGCGGATCAGCGGCAGCAGCTTGCGCACATGATCGCGACTGGCCAGCTCCGGCACCACACCGCCGTAATCGGCATGCAGCTTGATCTGGCTATACAAGGTATGGGCCAGCAGGCCGCGTCCCGGCGCGTCCGGTTCCCAGCGCAGCACCGCCACTCCGGTCTCGTCGCAGGAGGACTCGATGCCCAAGATCGGCTTCATCGTGCCGGGCTTTGAAAATTCTTTGTTATCCACGGTATAATTCGCGGCTCACCACATTCGACTGTTCCGCCTGAGCGGACAGATTACCACCTGGAGATTCCATGCCCAACGTAAAAGTTCGCGAGAACGAGCCGTTCGAGATCGCGCTGCGTCGTTTCAAGCGTACCTGCGAAAAGGCCGGTGTACTTGCCGAGACCCGCAAGCGCGAGTTCTATGAGAAGCCGACCCAAGAGCGCAAGCGCAAGCGCGCGGCCGCGGTGAAGCGTCACCTGCGTCGCCTGTCGCGTGACGTGACCCGCAAGACCCGAATGTACTAAGTTTCCCGATCCGCCGTTTAACCGGTGGATCTGCGGCGCTGCGGCGCCACGCATCAAGGAAACCGGCCGGCGCGGGTACTCGCAGCCGCCGCAAGCACAGTCGTCACGATCTGGCCGGTGTTGTCGTCAACGACAACGCCGGCTTCGTCGTTTGCGCTGCATTAAGCTTTGCCCCTCTCCACCAAGGCCATTGTCATGACTCTCAAGCAGCAAATCACCGAAGACATGAAGACCGCCATGCGCAGTGGAGACAAGCAGCGCCTGGGTGTGATCCGGCTGATTCTTGCCGCGCTCAAGCAACGCGAGGTGGATGAGCGCATTGAGCTGGACGATGTGCAGGTGATGATCACGTTGGAGAAGATGCTCAAGCAGCGCCGCGATTCGGTCAGCCAGTTCGACGCCGCCGGTCGCGACGACCTGTCGACGATCGAGCGCGCCGAGATGGTGGTGATCGAGGGTTACCTGCCGAGCAAGCTGGACGAGGCCGAGATCGACGCTCTGATTACCGCCGCCATCGCCGAGACCGGCGCCAGCTCACCGCGCGACATGGGCAAGGTGGTCGCGGCCGTGAAGGCGAAGGCGGCCGGTCGTGCCGACATGGCCATGGCTTCGGGCAAGATCAAGGCACTCCTCGCCGGCTGAATGCTCAGTATGGCTGACCCGGCAGCCAGCCAGATCAAGCCCGCAAAAAATCCCTGACCCGCGTCGAACCTCGGCTACCGAGGACCCGCTTCCCGTCCGCGACGGCAAAGCCGCCGGACAATGCACTGTATTCACAGTGTTTGCCCTAAAAATAAACGTAAGGTGGGCTTGGCATGCCGCCGTTCGGCTATTTTTCGCAGGGAGAAACTCATGCTCAAGTGGGCCATCATTCTTGGCATCATCTCGTTGATTTCCGGTTGGCTTGGGTTTGGCGGCGTTTCCGGGGTCACCGGCACCATTGCCAAGGTCCTGTTCTTCTTGTTCGTCATCTTGTTTGTACTGGCGATGTTGGCTTTGTTCGCCATCATCTGATCTCGCTCCGGGAGACGCTGATCGGTTAGCCATTGCCCACAACGGTGGTCCGGAACCACATATGGCACATCGGCTAGCCGCGAGCGACGCTTGCCGACCACCCCGAAACCTGGCTGCCGGGACAGTTGCCGGGCTTTGTCGTTGGTGTTTGCCGCATCGAGCATCATCATCGGCGTCGGATCCGGCGCATTCGTCTCGAGCAAATATCGCATCAGCGCCGAGCCGATGCCGGTGTGTCGCAGACGCGATGTTCAATCGAATCTCTCTCAGCGACATTCCCACGAGATTCCGCCGGAAGATTAACGCAGACCACGCAACGGTTGGGTCGGTGACCGACTAAACTAGGCGCCCTATGCGTGGCCTTATCCCCGACAGCTTCATCGATGAACTGCTCGCTCGCGTCGACATCGTCGACGTCATTGAGCGGCGGGTGCCGCTGAAAAAGGCCGGGCGTGAGTGGACCGCGTGTTGCCCGTTCCACAACGAACGCACGCCGTCGTTTTATGTGAGTCCGGCCAAGCAGTTCTTCCACTGTTTCGGCTGCGGCGTGCATGGCAGCGCGATCAAGTTCCTGATGGACTACGACCGGCTGGAGTTTCCGGACGCGGTCGAGGAGCTGGCGCAGACAGTGGGGCTGACGGTGCCGCGCGAAGGCGGTCGCGACGAACGCCCGCGTGAGGACAAGACCGATCTTTACGCCCTGCTCGATGCCACCGCCAGCTGGTACGAAAGCGAGCTGCCACAAAACGCCGCTGCCCAAACGTATTGCAAGAAGCGCGGCCTGGATGCCGAGACGATCAAGCGTTTCCGCATCGGTTGGGCGCCCGCCGGTTACGACGGCGTGATCAAGTCGCTCGGCCACGATGATCGGCGCAAGGCATTGCTCGAAGAAGCCGGCATGATCGCGACCGGCGATCGCGGCAAGTACGACCGGTTCCGCGAACGGCTGATGTTTCCGATCCTCGACCGGCGTGGTCGGGTGATTGCCTTCGGCGGCAGGGTATTGAGCTCGGAGCAATCGCCCAAGTACCTCAACTCGCCGGAAACCCCGCTGTTCCACAAGGGCCGCGAGCTGTTCGCGCTGTGGCAGGTGAAGCAAGCCAACCAGAGTCTCGCGCGCATCATGGTGGTCGAGGGCTACATGGATGTGATCGCGCTGCACCAGGCCGGTCTGCCGATCGCGGTGGCCACCCTGGGCACGGCGACCACGCCCGAACATACCGATCTGCTGTTCCGCGCCGCGCCAGACGTGGTGTTCTGTTTCGACGGTGATCGCGCTGGTCGCGCCGCTGCGTGGAAAGCACTGGAGGCGGCGCTGCCGCGTCTGCGTGACGGTCGCCAGGCGTATTTCCTGTTCCTGCCCGACGGCGAAGACCCGGATTCGCTGGTACGCAAGGAAGGCAAGGACGGCATCGAGAAGCGGATCAAGGAAGCGACCCCGCTGTCGGACTACTTCTTCAATGAGCTGTCGCACGACGTGGACATGGCCAGTCTCGATGGTCGTGCCAGGCTGGCCGAAAGAGCCCGCCCGCTGCTCGCGAAATTGCCCGATGGAGCATTTCGCGATCTGATGGCGCAGGAATTGGAAAAGCGCAGTGGCGCCCGCGCGATGCTACAGACGGACCCCGCCGCGCACCGCGCGATCCAGCGCCCGATGGCGGTCCAGCGCAGCCTGGTACGCAGTGCGATCTCGCTACTGTTGACCCAGCCCGGCCTGGCCGACCAGGTCGACAAACCCTACCGCTTCTTGCGCCTGGACAAGCCGGGCGTGGAATTGCTGGCCGAATTGCTGGACCTGGCGCGGGCGCGGCCCGGCATCAATCCGGCCATGCTGGTCGAGCAGTTCGCCGAGCGTCCCGAGTCGCCCTCGCTGCAAAAACTGATGGCCGCCACCGTCGTGGGCGAACCGGAGGCACAGGCGGCCGAGTTTTTCGATGCCTTGCGGCGGATGGAGGAACAGACCATCACCCAACGTCGTGACGCGCTGACTGCCAAGAGTCGCGAGGGAGCGTTGGATAGCGCCGAGAAGAGCGAACTGCGCGAACTGCTAGCCGCACGCGTGGCGCCGCCGGTCACCCCGGCATGAGCCTTCTGTTGTCGTGCACCGCCGGACCCTTCCTGCGGCATGCTGCCCCGGGCTGCTGCGATGGATGCCGGGCTGTGGGATCATTCGTGGTTGCAAACGCACGGCAGCAGGACGAGGCGCAAAAACACTGATGGACCTGCTGCAGCAGTTGGTGACGATTTTCGCCGAGAACGGTTATCTGGCCGTTTTCATCGCACTGATGATCTGCGGCGCCGGACTGCCCTTGCCGGAAGACATCACCCTGGTTGCCGGTGGCGTGATCGCGGGGCTGGGCTATGTGAACGTGCACGCGATGTTTGCGCTGGCGATGTTCGGTCCGTCGCGCTACGCCAAGGTGCAGGAGAAGTTCCACCGCTACGGCAACCGTGTATTGTTCGCCGCGCGCTTCCTGCCTGGCATGCGTACCACGGTCTACCTGACCGCCGGCATGACCCACCGCGTCTCGTTCGTGCGCTTCCTGCTACTTGACGGTATGGCCGCGCTGATCAGTGTGCCGTTCTGGGTCTACCTGGGTTTTTTCGGCGCCGACAACCACGAATGGCTGCTGACCTGGATGCACCGGGGCCAGACCAGCCTCTGGGTGCTGCTGGGCATCGTGCTGCTGATCGTGTTGGTGACCTGGTGGCGGCACCGCCGACGCGCGCGCTGCGCACAGGACTGAGCTCCCCGATGCGCTGGCGGCGCCAGGTTCTGGACAATTTCACGCTGGCTCTGCTCGCCACGGTGGTGCTGGCGTCGCTGCTGCCGTGTCGGGGCGAAGTGGCGCGGATCTTCGACGTGATCACCGACGCGGCGATCGCACTGTTGTTCTTTCTGCACGGCGCCAAGCTGCCACGCCGCGCGATCGTGCAAGGCATGACGCACTGGCGACTGCACCTGACCGTACTGGCCAGCACTTTCGTGCTGTTTCCGCTGCTCGGCTTGTTGCTGCGGCCGCTCGGCCACCTCCTGCTGACTCCCGGCCTGACCATGGGCGTGCTGTTCGTATGCCTGCTGCCCTCGACCGTGCAGTCGTCGATTGCCTTCACCTCGATCGCCGGCGGCAACGTTCCGGCTGCCGTGATCAGCGCGTCGGTGTCAAACCTGATCGGCATCGTACTGACCCCGCTGCTGGTCGGGGTGTTGTTGGAAAGCCACGGCGGAGGCGTCTCCTGGCAGGCGGCGCTGAACATCGTGCTGTTGCTGTTGCTGCCGTTCGCGCTGGGTCATTTCGCCCGGCGTTGGATCGGCGGTTTCGTCGACCGGCACAAGCCGCTGCTCAGCTTCACCGACCAGGGCACGATCCTGTTGGTGGTCTACACCGCGTTCAGTGCGGCGGTAGTCGAGGGACTCTGGCGTAACACGCCGCCATCCGCGTTGCTTGCTACCCTGGCCATCTGCGCGCTGCTGCTGGCACTGGTGATGCCGACGATCACCTGGGCCGCGCGCCGACTCGGCTTTTCGCGCGAGGACGAAATCACCATCGTGTTCGCCGGCTCCAAGAAAAGCATGGCCAGCGGCATCCCGATGGCCAAGATCCTGTTCGCCGGCCAGCTCGGCGGCCTCGGTGCGCTGGTACTGCCGCTGATGATATTTCACCAGCTGCAGTTGATAGTGTGTGCCGTGGTGGCGCGACGCTATGCTGATCGCGGCGCCCCTATCGCAGCAACTGATCGCCATGAAACGGATTGATGCAACTGCGGTCTGGATACTGACTCAGCCAGGATCCGGCTCTCGTCGGTCCCTGCTCGGGAAGCCGCGGATCATCGACCCCCGCGACCACGCCGCAGATGACGAGACGAACGCAGGAACGATGCCGGCTCGCGGCGAACGGCACGATCGCGCGGCAATTCGACTTCGACTGTCGATTCGCGCGCCGGTCTGGCTAGCACGGGTACGCTGACGTTGAAATCGCGCGGCAGTGCCGCTGGCCGCCCATCGGCGGTGCGCACGCCGGCGAGACGCAGGCGAATAAAATCTTGAAGGAGCTTCATCGGCCCATCTCCTCATGACGACGCCCTTGGCGTCGTCTCCGGAGCGGCCGTGCCTAACCCTGGATCAGGAAGGCACCAGCCGACCGCAGGCGGTCGCCACAGGCGTTCAACTTGTTATTGTGCGGCGCCGGCACCCGAAGCGAGCGGGTGTCGACGTTGCGACTAGGGTAAACGTCCATATGCCTTGGTTTGTCAGGACTGGAAACCAACCGGCGCAGCGCGCCGAAGGGCGCGCGCATTGTCGTGCTGCGCCGCGCAAGTGTCAATGCCCGGGTACGTGAAAGATCCCGGCGCAGGCGGCGGGTCAGATCACTCGATGCAGCGACAAGCCCTGCTGTACCAGCGGGTCGACCAGCCAGTGGTCGAGCAGCAGGAAGGCGAACATCGCCATCAAGTACACGATCGAATACTTGAACACCTTCATCGCAAACAATTCGTCCGGCGGATTCAGCAGACGAATCGCGTAGTACAGGAAGCCCAAATCGAGTACCACCGCACCCGCCAGATAGATCAGCCCGCTCATCCCGGTGATCGCCGGCAACAGCGTCACCAACGTCAGCAGGATGGTGTAAAACAGCACCTGCCAGCGGGTGTAGACGACGCCGTGGGTGACCGGCAGCATCGGCACACCGGCACGCGCGTAATCGTCGCGGCGGAAGATCGCCAGCGCCCAGAAATGCGGCGGCGTCCACACGAAGATGATCAGGCACAGTTGCAGCGCAAACGCGTGCAGCTCTCCGGTCACTGCGGTCCAGCCCAGCACCGGCGGGATCGCACCGGCGAGGCCACCGATCACGATATTCTGCGGCGTCGCGCGCTTCAGGTAACGGGTGTAAACCAGCGCATAGCCGATCAATCCGGCGAGGGTCAACACCGCAGTCAACGTGTTGACCAGCAGCGCCAGCACTACCATCGAGGCAATCCCCAGCAGCACCGCAAACCCCAGCGCCTGGTGCGCAGTGAGCTTGCCGGTGGCCAGCGGGCGGCGAGCGGTACGCGCCATCAGCTTGTCGATCCGCTCGTCGATCAGGTGATTGAACGCGGCGGCCGAACCGGAGGCCATCCAGATGCCCAGCGTGCCAAACACCAACGCACGCCACGGCGGAATGCCCGGCACCGCCAGAAACATGCCGATCACCGCACAGAACACCAGCAACGCGACGATGCGCGGCTTGGTTAGCTGGAAATATTCTTGAATCAACTCCATCTCAACGCAACTCCCCTGGCACCGGCGCGGCACGGCGGGTGCGCGCCAGTGTAGCCAGCAAGGTGAACAGCAACAGGGCCGCCACGCCATTGTGCGCGGTAGCCAGCGCTAACGGCAGGCCGAAATACACGTTGCTGATGCCCAGCAACGCCTGACACAGCAAGATCAGCGCGATCGCGACGGCGTAGCCACGCAGTCCGCGCCGCGCCGTCTTGTACGCCAGCCAGCCCAGATAACACAACACCACCAACGCGCCGAGGCGGTGTGCGATCTGGATCGCGCTGCGCGCAGCCATGTCCAGTACACCGCCCTCGTAATTGACGCCAATGCCGCGCCACAGCACGAAACCCTGGTGAAAATCGGTCGGCGGCGCCCACTGGCCCAGGCACTGCGGGAACGAACCGGGGCCGTAACCACAGGCCAGCGCTGCGTAATTCGACGACGTCCAGCCTCCGAGTGCGATCTGGCACGCTAGCAGCACCACGCCGAGGATCACCAGATGACGCAGCCCGCCCAGATGCCCGTCCGGCGCCGCCACGCCGGCCAGGCGCAGTGCCA
>CAJDWH010000052.1_pt1 | contig 18402 bp, 15 predicted proteins | sample 7391531 | NCBI WGS metagenome assembly CAJDWH01 (sample SAMEA7055715, study PRJEB34461) | soil metagenome | biome: terrestrial ecosystem; feature: Peninsula; material: soil | place: Antarctica | collected 2016
GCTGCCAGCGGCTTGCTCCTCGACCTTGACGGTGACATCGACATGATCCTCGCTGCCCGGCACCTGTTTCTTGTCGATGTCGACTGTCTTGAAATAGCCCAGCCGCTGCAAGCGGATCTTGGAACGGTCAATCGCGGCCTGCGAATACATTGAACCCTCGAGCTGGCGCATTTCCCGGCGCAGCACGTTGTCTTCGGTCTTGGTGTTTCCGGCGAAAATCACGCGACGCACGTACACACGCTGGCCTGGCTCGATGTACATGGTCAGTTCAACGGTGTGATTGTCCTTGTCCAGCTTGGGGATCGGCGTGACCTTGGCGTAGGCATAGCCGATATTGGCCAGCACAGCCTTGATCGCCTTGCTGCTGGCTTCGATGGCGCTGCGATTGAAGATGTCACCGTCCGCGACGAACACCAGCGTGCGCATGCTCGCCTCGGGCAGCACCAAGTCGCCAAGCAGCTTGACGCCGGAGACCTTGTAGATCTCGCCTTCCTTGATGCTGGCGTCGATGTACATGTTGCGTTTGTCCGGCGAGATCGTCACCTGAGTGGAGTCCACGCCGAAATCCGCGTAGCCGCGGTCCATGTAGTACGACTGCAGCTTTTCCAGGTCGCCGGAAAGCTTTTCGCGGGAATACTGGTCGTTCTTGGAATACCACGACATCAGGTTCGGCGTGCCGGACTCGAAGTCCGAGCGGATCTCCTTGTCGGCGAATACTTTGTTGCCGAGGACGTTGATCTCCTGAATCTTGGCGGCCTTGCCTTCGCGGACCTCGATATCGATGGCAACGCGGTTGCGATCGAGATGGGTCACGTGCGGTTCGACCGAGACGTTGTACTTGCCGCGGTTGTAGTACTGCCGGATCAATTCCTGCTGTACGCCGTCGATGGCCAGACGGTCGAAGGTCTCGCCCTCGGCGATACCGGTCTGCTTGAGCCCCTTCTTCAGCTCATCGGTCTTGATGTCCTTGTTGCCGCGAATCGCCAGTTTGGCGATCGATGGTCGCTCGACCACCTTGATCACCAAAATGTTGCCGTCCCGATCGAGTTCCACGTCGCTGAAGAACTTGGTCTGGTACAACGCACGAATGGCGCGCTGGGCCTCGGCATTGGTGAGGCGGTCCCCCTTGTTCAGCGGCAAGTAGTTGAATACCGTGCCGGCCGCAATGCGGCTGAGGCCGTCAATGCGGATGTCCGAGACCACGAAGGGCTCGAACGCAAACGCGTTGGCGGTGAGGGAGGCAAGCAGGATCAGCGCGGCGATACGCTTCATCGTCGATTCCGTTGGGTTATTTCGATGAAGCGGCCAGCGTGGCCGCTCCATCAATGCATGCGGCAGGGACGAACCCTGCCGCGAAAGTAAGCACCGCACTCCACAGCCATGCGTTGTCCGCCATGTCCGCATGCGTCGGCGATGCTGGCGCAGGCTGACGAGTCGCCGGGTCGAAGACGTTGGCGATCCGCATCACGACAGCAAGGTACGCTGGATGTCGTTGAAGAGCGTCCACCCGATCAAGCTAAACAACAGCACCATTCCGATGTACTGGCCGATGACCATCGTCTGCTCGCTGACCGGGCTGCCCTTGACCAGCTCGATCAGATAATACAGCAGGTGCCCGCCATCCAGAACCGGAATCGGCAGCAGATTCAGGATCGCCAGGCTGAGCGAGACCATGGCCAGGAACTGCAGGAACCAGGCGAGTCCCATTTGCGCCGAGGCATTGGCGTACTGAGCGATCCCGATCACGCTGGAGATATTCTTGCTCGACGCATGACCGCTGAGCATCTCGCCGATCATGCTGAAAGTCTGCCGCGTATTGCGCCAGGTGCTGGCAAGCGCCGCACCCAGTGCCTGAACCGGACCATATTGCACGGTGGCCGGTTCCGGCCTGGGCGGTGCGACCCCGAGCATCCATTTGGCCGGTTGTCCACCCAGCGATTCCCATTTGGCGGTGACGTCGAGGGTCAGTGGCTGGCCATCCCGTTGCAGCGCAATGGCGAGTTTGGGTGACTTGGCCGCGCGGGTCTGCACCAGCTTGCCCAGACTCTCGAAGTCCGTCACCGGCTGATCATCCACGCTGACGATTCGGTCACCGTCCTGCATGCCTGCCAGAGCTGCGGGTTGGCCCGGCTGCACTACACCGGCGATTGCCGGCGCGTACGGTCATCGGCATCGGGGTCAACGCCAACAGGGCGTTGCCAATCGCATCCATCGAGTCGCTCCAGGTGGAGACGTCACGCCCGTTCACGCTCAGGATGCGGTCGCCCGGCTGGATGCCGGATTCGGCCGCGATGCTTTGCGGCATGGCGGTTACGATCGGCGCGAAATCGCTGCGGCCAAGCATGAACATCAGCCACAGTGCCGCAATAGTGAAGATGACGTTGAAGCCTGGCCCTGCGGCCACGATAGCGATGCGCTTCCACACCGACTTGCCAGTGAACTCCTGGTCGCGCAGCGCCGGATCGACCTCACCTTCGCGGGCGTCGAGCATCTTCACGTAGCCGCCCAGCGGAATCGCGGCGATCCAGTATTCGGTGCCGTCGCGGCCTATGTGTTTCCAGATGGCCTTGCCGAAGCCGACCGAGAAACGCAGCACCTTGACCCCACAGCGGCGCGCGACCCAGTAATGGCCAAATTCATGAAAGGTCACCAGCACGCCAAGCGTGACCAGCAGCCAGAACACCGAGCCGAAAAAAGAAGTCATCAAGTACCGCGGAGGAAAGTCATCAGGACAAGAATATCAGCAAGCATTGCGCAGCACGCGTCGAGCAGCCTCGCGGGCCAACCGGTCGCGTTCGAGCAAGGTCTGGATATCGACCACGGCATGGGCCGGCAGTTCCGCAAGTACGGTCTCGACCACATCGGCAATCGACAGAAAGGCGAGCGTGCCGGCAAGGAACGCCTCCACGGCCACTTCATTGGCGGCGCTCAGCACGGCCGGGGCGTCGCCGCCGGCACGCAGTGCCTCGAACGCCAGCGCGAGGCAGCGAAAGGTGACCAGATCCGGCGGTTCGAACTGCAAGGAGGCGCTGTTGGCCAGATCCAGCGGTGATACTCCGGACTCGACCCGGTCCGGCCAGGCCAGGGCATGGGCGATCGCGGTGCGCATGTCGGGGTTGCCCAACTGAGCCAGCACCGAGCCATCGATATATTCAACCATGGAGTGGACCAGGCTCTGCGGGTGTACCACCACCTCAATGGCTTCGGCCGGTGCGGAGAACAGGTGGTGCGCCTCGATCACCTCCAGCCCCTTGTTCATCAAGGTGGCCGAATCGACCGAGATCTTGCGGCCCATCACCCAGTTCGGATGCTTGCAGGCCTGGTCTGGTGTGACGTGGGCCAAATCGGCACGGGTGAGGCCACGGAATGGGCCGCCGGAGGCGGTCAGGATCAGCCGCCGCACGCCGCTGCGGGCCAGATCGGGACGTCCGCCCGGCAGGCACTGGAACAGCGCGTTGTGTTCGGAATCGACCGGGATTAGCGCACCGCCCCCGGTGGCGACAGCCTCCAGCAACAGCGGGCCGGCCATCACGATGGATTCTTTGTTGGCCAGCAGCAGACGTTTGCCGGTGCGGGCCGCGGCCAGGGTGGATTCCAGCCCGGCCGCGCCGACGATCGCTGCCACCACCGTGTCGCAGAGCGAGCTGGCGGCTGCTGTCACCAGCGCGGCAGGCCCGCTGGCGACTTCGCAATGAACGCCGGCGGCAGCGAGACGGCGTGCCAGTTCGCCCTCTTGTTCCGGGTCGGCGATGACCGCCAGTTCAGGCCGGTGCTGCACGCACAAAGCGGTCAGCGCGTCGACGTTGCGGTGCGCGGTGAGCACGCTTGCGCGGAACTGCTCGGGATGGCGGGAGATCACGTCCAGCGTGCTGCCGCCTATCGAGCCGGTGGCGCCAAGTACGGCGACCTTGCGCATCATCACAACCCCAGCAGCCACAAACCGGCGGCGAATATTGGCAGCGCGGCGAACACGCTGTCCAGTCGATCCATCATGCCGCCGTGGCCGGGAAAGATGCTGCCCGAGTCTTTCACCTGGGCATGCCGTTTCATCAGACTTTCAAGCAGGTCACCGACGATCGACACCGCCACCGTAGTCACGGCCAACGCGGCCAGGCCCAGCATCGCGGTGCCGCGTACGCCGAGCAGCCAACCGCCTGCCTCCGCTACCAGCACTCCTGCGACCATGGCGCCGTAGGCTCCGGCCCAGGTCTTGCCGGGGCTGATCTGCGGCGCCAGCTTGCGCTTGCCGAACGTGCGGCCGCTGGCATAGGCGCCGACATCGGACGCCCACACGATCAGCAATGCCAGCAAGGTCCACCAGTGGCCATGTGGCTCTCGGGCATGGATGCTGACCAACGCCACCCAGGCCGGGAAGATCACGAATGCGCCAGCAATCAACTTCAACACTAGGTTCTCGCGCGTCGGCGCCGCGGCGTAGGCAAAACGTCGCAGCCACAAGCACGCCACCAGCCACCACGCCACGCCTGCCATCAGCAGCCACGGTGTCCATGTTGTGCCTTGCACCAGCCAGAGCAGGACGAACACGGCAGCGGCCACGATCAGCAGCACGATGCGTCCACCGAGATTGTGCAGGCCACTGAGCTGGGCCCATTCCCACCAGGCGACCAGGAACGCCAGCGCCACGATCGCCCCGAAAATGTCGGTGGCCGGCAGCAGGATGATCAGGATGGCCAGCGGCGCGAGCACCAGGGCAGTGAGAATGCGCTGAAGCAGCATGAGAATCCTCTAGGAAACGGTGGCGACCTGCACGCTGGTGCGACCGTAGCGGCGCTCCCGGCGGGCATAGTCTTCGATGGCCTGGCGCAGGCAAACCTGGTCGAAATCGGGCCACAAGGTATCGGTAAAGTACAGCTCGGCGTAGGCAACCTGCCACAACAGGAAGTTGCTGATGCGACATTCGCCGCCGGTGCGGATGAACAGGTCCAGTGGCGGCAGCTCGGCCAGACTCATCCATTGGCCCAACCTTGTCTCGTCGATCTCCTCCGCGCGCAGCTCGCCGCGAGCCACAGCGGCGGCGGCCTGGCGACTGGCCTGCACGATATCCCAGCGACCGCCGTAGCTCACTGCCACGTTCATGTGCAGCGCGTCATTACCAGCGGTATGTGCCATCGCCGCCCGCATACGTTCGCTCAGCGGTTTGTCGAAGGCCGACAGGTCGCCGATGAAACGCAGGCGCACGCCGTGGCCGTGCAGTTCCTCCACTTCCTTGTCCAGCGCGCGCAGGAACAGGCTCATCAGGGCGCTTACCTCGTCCTGCGGTCGTTGCCAGTTTTCACTGGAGAAGGCGAACAGGGTCAGCACCCGCACCCCTTCGCGCAGGCAGGCCTCGATCACCTCGCGGACTGCCTTGCGACCGGCGTTGTGACCGAAACTGCGCGGTTGGTGCCGCGCCTTGGCCCAGCGTCCGTTGCCGTCCATCACGATGGCGATGTGATGAGGAATACGGGCGGTGCTGGCATCGACACTCATGTGCGTTGGTTTCCGCCGCTGCGCTGCTTGCGTGCTTCGCTGCAAATTCCGTTGCCGGAAGAAAGGAGCGCGAAAGTGTCGTGCGGATTCTCCACGACAGTTTGCGCGGGTGCGTGGGCAGCAATGGCTCCCGAACGCTCCATCATCAAAGGGCCATTAGCTCCTCTTCCTTGGCCTTGACCACCGCGTCGACGTCCTTGACGGCTTGATCGGTGAGTTTCTGGATCTCGTCATCGAAGCGGCGATCGTCGTCCTCGGTGACAAGCTTTTCCTTGAGCAGATCCTTCATCTGCTGCAAGGCATCGCGACGCACGTTACGGATCGCGATCTTCGCGTTCTCGCCCTCGTGGCCGACGAGCTTCGCCAGTTCCTTTCGACGCTCCTCGGTGAGGGCGGGCATGTTCAACCGGATCACGGTACCGGCAGTGGTCGGCGTGATGCCGATATCCGAGGCCATCAGGGCTTTCTCGATCGGCGCCACCATGGTTTTTTCCCATGGCGTGATGTTGATCGTGCGCGAGTCCGCCAGCGAGACGGAAGCTACCTGGGACAACGGCGTGTCGGAGCCGTAATAGGAAACCTTGATGTGGTCCACAAGTGAGGTGCTGGCGCGACCGGTGCGGATGCGTGTGAGGTCGTGTCTGAGCGAGTCGATGCTCTTGCCCATACGCGCCTGGGCATCGTTCTTGATGTCGTTGAGCATGTGTCGTTTCCCGGTGGACCTGGCAACGTTCGATTATAGCAGTGACCGCGACAACGCCCGTCGAGGACGCCGTCAGGGTTTCAGGCGACCAGCGTGCCGATCGATTCGCCGCGCATGATACGCATCAGGTTGCCCGGAACCGTCATGTCATAGATGCGCAGTGGCATGCCGTGGTCGCGGCACAGTGCGATGGCGGCGGTATCCATCACTTGCAGGTTGCGCTGGATCACGTCGTCGTAGGTGAGCTGTTCGTAGCGGGTAGCGTCGGGATGGTGTGCCGGGTCAGCGGTGTACACGCCATCCACCTTGGTCGCCTTGAGCACCAGGTTGGCGCCGATCTCCACCGCGCGCAGGGCAGCGGCAGAATCGGTGGTGAAAAACGGGTTGCCGGTGCCTGCGGCGAACAGCACAATGCGGCCCTTTTCGATATGCCGGATCGCGCGCCGCCGGATGTAGTCCTCGGCCACGTCGTGAATCTGGATGGCGCTCATCACTCGCGCATAGCCGCCGCGCTTCTCGATCGCGTCGGCCATGGCCATCGCGTTCATCACCGTGGCCAGCATGCCCATGTGGTCTCCGGTAACCCGGTCCATGCCGTCGGCTGCCAAGCCGGCGCCACGAAAAATGTTGCCGCCGCCGATCACGATGCCGATCTGCACGCCGGTGCGCTGCACTTCGATGATCTCTTCGGCAAGCCGGGTGATCACTTTCGGATCGATGCCGTAATCGGCATCACCCATCAGCGCTTCGCCAGAGAGTTTGAGCAGGATACGGCGGTACTTCGGCTGGTCGCTCATGGGGTCTCCGGGTTGTGGGGGTAAACCGGCTTATTGTAGCGGAGCGCAGGGGCAGGGACGAGAAATTAAGAATGCGGGAAACCAAAAGAGCCACGGTTTCCCGTGGCTCTTTATCGAAAGCATTGCTGTTTCCGGGCAATTCGGCCATGGCTGGCCGGTCGTCACCGTCGCCGATGACGAGTACCTCGGCTTACCTCAAACCAGCCTGCTTCATCACTTCGGCGGCGAAATCCTCTTCCACCTTCTCGATGCCTTCGCCCACAGCCAGACGGACCACCGAGGTTACGTCGGCGCCTTGTTTCTTCAGCGCGTCAGCCACGGTCATGTTCGTATCCAACACGTACGCCTGACCGAGCAGAGTGACTTCGGACACGATCTTGTGGATCTTGCCGCTGATGATCTTTTCGAGGATCTCGGCTGGCTTGGTCTTGTCCTTCTCGGACATCAGGCTCAGCGCGATTTCCTTTTCCTTGGCGATGAATTCAGCCGGCACGTCCTCGGCGCGGACATGCGGCGGGTTCATTGCGGCCACATGCATCGCGATGCCCTTGGCCAGTGCCTCGGAGCCGCCCTTGAGCGCCACCAGCACGCCGATACGGCCGTTGTGGATATAGCTGCCGATCACGCCGTCGTTCTCGACGCGAGCCATGCGGCGCACATCGATCTTTTCGCCGATGGTGGCAATCAGGGCCTTGGCGGCATCTTCGACGGTACCGCCGCCCGGGTAAGCGGCAGCTTTCAGCGTGCTGACGTCGGCGGCGCCGGATTTCAGCGCCACTTCGGCGACGGCATCGCTGAACTTCAGGAAGCTCGCGTCTTTGCCGACGAAGTCGGTTTCGCAGTTGATCTCGACCAGCACGGCCTTGCCGCTAGTCTGGTCGGTCACGATGCGGCCTTCTGCGGCGATACGGCTGGCCTTCTTGTCAGCCTTGGCCAGACCGGACTTGCGTAGCCACTCCATCGCGGTGTCGAGGTCACCGTTGTTTTCGACCAGGGCCTTCTTGCATTCCATCATGCCGGAGCCGGACCGCTCACGCAGTTCCTTAACCAGTTGGGCGGAAATATTGCTCATCGCTAATTCTCCAATGCTTTGGATGGCGCAACGGCGAACGAACGCCATCGTGCGTTGATCTTGGGCAGAGCGGGCGGCGGTCAGTGACCGCCGCCGCAGCGCTTACTTGGCGGCGGGAGCGCCGTCGGTGCGCGGGCCACGGCCCTGGTCGCGACCACCATCACGGCGCGGCGCGGACTTGCGCGGGGCAGCCTCGCGACGCGGGCGATCGATCTTGGCAACCGGGTTGCCTTCCTCGTCCAGTTCGACGAATTCGTTGCCGTCGCCCTGAGCCGCGGCCGGCGCGGCGGCCTTGCCTTCGAGGATCGAGTCGGCGGCGGCGCGAGCGTACAGCTGGATCGCGCGGATCGCGTCGTCGTTGCCCGGGATCGCGTAGTCGACCAGTTCCGGGTTGTAGTTGGTGTCGACCACCGCGATCACCGGGATGCCGAGCTTCTTGGCTTCCTGTACGGCGATGTCTTCATGGCCGATGTCGATCACGAACAGCGCGTCGGGCAGGCGATTCATGTCCTTGATGCCACCCAGCGAAGCCTGCAGCTTGTCGCGTTCGCGACGACGGGCCAGCACTTCGTGCTTGACCAGCTTGTCGAAGCTGCCGTCGGTCTCGGCCGCTTCCAGCTCCTTCAGGCGCGAAACGGACTGCTTCACGGTGCGGAAGTTGGTCAGCATGCCGCCGAGCCAGCGCGAGGTGACGAACGGCATGCCGGCGCGAGCTGCCTCTTCGGCGAGCGGCTCACGGGCGGAACGCTTGGTGCCAACGAAAAGAATGGTGCCGCGCTTCTGTGCCAGGGCCGACAGGAAGTTCATCGCGTCGGTGAACAGGGGCAGAGTCTTTTCGAGATTGATGATGTGGATCTTGCCGCGAGCACCGAAGATGTAAGGAGCCATCTTGGGGTTCCAGTAACGGGTCTGGTGACCGAAATGGACGCCCGCTTCGAGCATCTGGCGCATGGTGACTTGGGCCATGGGTGTAACTCCAATTGTATGAGCCTGGTTGCAGACTCGGGGGTTGGGACCTCCACGCATCCCCGGCTTCGACCGCGACTTGCCCGATGAAAGTGGTGGGCGAGACGCAGCACCCCGAAGGCGGTGCCGATACGTGTGTGGCGTTGGTTTGGGTGTTGCAGCGCTGAGCGTTACAATCCCGGTTCGCTTTGCACTGGGTGACTGTCGAAACAGTCATGTCAGATCAGCAAAACTCCGAAATTGTAGCCGGTTCGCCGGCGGTGCGGCAAGTGGCTGGATTCCAAGGGCTTCTGTCGCCATATGAGTGGAATCCATGGCCATTATTCTAAAATCTCCCGAAGACCTCGAACGCATGCGCGTTGCCGGCAAGCTGGCGGCCGAAGTGCTGGCGATGCTCAAGGACTACGTCAAACCGGGCGTCACCACCGAGGAGCTCGATCGGCGCGCCTACGAGCATATCGTCAACGTGCAGAAGGCGGTTCCCGCCAACGTGGGTTACCACGGTTTCCCCAAGACCTTGTGCACCTCGGTCAATCATGTCATCTGTCACGGCATCCCGAACGAGGGCAAGGTGCTCAAGGACGGCGATATCGTCAATATCGACGTGACCGTGATCAAGGACGGCTGGCACGGCGACACCAGCCGCATGTATTTCGCCGGCAGCCCGTCGGTGCTGGCCAAACGCCTGGTCGACACCACTTTCGAGGCGATGATGTGCGGTATCCGGGCGGTGCGCCCGGGTGCCACCCTGGGGGATGTCGGCCACGCGGTCCAGCATCACGCTGAGTCAGCCGGTTTCTCGGTGGTACGCGAGTACTGCGGGCACGGCATCGGCAAGATCTACCACGACGAGCCGCAGGTGCTGCATTACGGCAAGCCCGGCACCGGCATCGAGTTGAAGAAAGGCATGACCTTCACGGTCGAGCCGATGATCAATGCCGGCAAGCCGCAGACCCGCCAGTTGCCGGACGGCTGGACCGTGGTGACCAAGGATCATTCGCTGTCGGCGCAATGGGAACATACCCTGGTGGTGACCGACGATGGCTTCGAGATCCTCACCCCCTGGCCCGATGTCTGACTGACTACAGATACGCGTAGGAGCCCGCTCGCGGTCGATGCGGTTGATTTGATCTACATCGTGCATCAAAGCAAGGGCATCACCCGCGAGCGGGTTCCCACCGACACAGGCCCCTGACGTCATGTCGCCAGTATCCGCCACCGTCATCCTGCCGCCGTTGCCGCGTCTGCCCGTCGCCGTACCGCGCTCGGGTGTGTCGACCGAGGCAAGACGTGCGCTGCGGCAGTTGCTGGGTGACATCGATCGAGCCCTCGCCATGGCGTTTCGGGATGGTGCCGACGCCAGCGCGCTGGCGCGTCGACGCGGCGATTCGGTCGCTGCGCTCGTTGCGCATGTATGGATGGCCTGTCTGGGCGAGGTCGCAGGCACTGCGCTGTTCGCTGTGGGAGGTTTCGGTCGAGGCCTGCTGTTTCCGTATTCAGATGTGGATCTGCTGGCGTTGGTCACGGCACCGGAGCCGGCGCGACTGCGCGCGCTGGAGCAGTTCTTCGCCACGTTGTGGGACGTCGGCCTGAAGGTCGGTCACGCCGTGCGCGAGCCGACCCAATGCGGGGAGCTGGCGGCGCATGACGCCAGTGTGTTCACGAGCTTGCTGGATGCGCGCCGGCTGGCCGGCGATCCCGCCTTCGATGCCAAGCTGCGCGCGATCGTCGACGACCCGGCGTTGTGGCCACCGCGGAAGTATCTGGCCGCGCGCCTGGCCGAGCGCAACGCGCGGCATGCGCGCTACGACGACACCGCCTACAACCTTGAGCCGAATCTCAAGGAAGGACCCGGCGGCATGCGCACGCTCGATTCACTGCGCTGGATGGGACGGCGCCTTGCGCATGCGAGCGACCTCTCTGAAATGGTTGCCGAAGGCTTGCTCGATCCGGCCGAGCAAACCCAACTGGAGCAGGCCGAGACGACTCTGCGCCGCTATCGCTACGCGCTGCATCTGGAGGCAGGGCGGGCCGAGGAACGATTGTTGTTCGACTACCAGCAAGGCCTGGCTGCGCGACTGGGTTTCGAGGACGAGCACGCGAAAAATCTTGGCGTCGAGCAGTTCATGCAGGGCTACTACAGGGCGGCCAGCCAGGTCGAGCGACTTGGCGTGCAGGTCGCTGAGCGCTTTGAGGAAATGCTGGAGCCCCCGGGCGAGGAGCAGCTGGTCGGGACCGATTTCGTGCGCTACGGTGCTCGCCTGGCAGCACGCGATCCAGAGTTGTTCATGCGCCGGCCGGCCGCCTTGGTGGAAATATTCATCGCGCGGCTGGATCAGTCGGGAGTGCTTGGTTTCAGTGCCGACACCATGCGGCGCATCCACCAGGCCACTGACGCCCATGGCACGTTGCTGGCGCACGACGATGAGGTGCTGGCGGCGTTCCTGCGCCTACTGCGACGTGGCGCACCGGCGGTGGATGCCTTGTGGCGGATGAACCGACACGGTCTGCTGGCGGCGATTTTGCCTGCCTTCGGCAAGGTGTTCGGTCGCATGCAGTACGACCTGTTCCATGTATACACAGTCGACGAACACACCTTGCGCGTGTTGCGCAACATGGCACGTTTCGCCGACCCGGCCGCGCGCACGGAATTTCCGCAGGGCTGCGAAATCTGGGCCAAGCTGCCCAAGCCGGAAGTCTTGTTGCTGGCGGCCTTGTTCCACGACATCGCCAAGGGCCGTGGCGGCGATCATTCGGTGCTGGGCGAGCAGGATGCACGCGCGTTCTGCACACGCCTGGGCCTGCCTGTCAGCGATATCGAGCGGATCGCCTGGCTGGTGCGCTACCACTTGTTGATGAGCACCACCGCGCAACGCCAGGACATCACCGATCCCGAGGTGGTGCACCGGTTTGCCGAGCTCGTCGGCGACCGCGAGCGGCTCGGCCAGCTGTACTTGCTGACCATCGCCGACATCATCGGCACCAGCCCGCGGCTGTGGAACAGCTGGAAGGATCGGTTGCTCGCGGATTTGTACACGGGCACCCGTTACGCCTTGCGCAGCGATGTCGAGTTGCCACGCGATGCCGGTGATCGCGTGCACGCGTGCGCCGAGCACGCGCTGGCCCTGTTGTTGGAAGAAGGCTTTGCCGAGGCAGAGGTACGGCGCGTGTGGACCGATTTCCCGCAGTTGAGTTTCCTGCGTCATCGGCCCGAACAGATCGCCTGGCAGACTACCGCGATCCTGCGTGCGCAGGGAGCGCTGCCATTGGTCGCGGTGCAGCCCTTGTCGGTGCGCGGCAGCACCGAGTTGTTCATTTACACGCCGGATCGAGACGGCCTGTTCGCCACGGTCACGGCGGTGCTGGACCGGTTGCGTTTCTCGGTGATGGAATCGCGCATCCTCAGCTCGCCGACTGGCATGGCGTTGGATACCTTCCTGCTGCTCGAGGCTGATAGTCAGCGACCGGCCAGCGCGGCGCGCGCAGAAGAGCTGCAACAACGCCTGCAACGTGCGCTGACTCAGTCCACCGGCGTGCAGCCGAGCAAACGCGGCATGTCGCGCCACCAGAAGCATTTCCAGATGACGCCGAGGATCAGTTTCCATGCGGCCGGCGGCCGCACGCAGCTGGCGTTGGCGGGAACTGATCGACCAGGGCTACTCGCGGCGGTGGCTCAGGTGATGCTCGCCGAGGGGGTGCGCGTACACGATGCGCGGATCGCCACTTTTGGCGAGCGCGTCGAGGATTTCTTTCAGCTGACCGATCAGCACAATGCGCGGCTCGACGCCCAGCGGCAGGAACGTTTGCTGCAGGCCTTGTTGGCACGCATTGGTCCGGCGCCGGATTGATGTCCGCTTAGCGCGTTATCATGCCGACCGCTGCGCGCCGCAGCGGCCACCTGTTTTCGTTATGACTTACCTGCTGATCAAGACACTGCATCTGTTGTTTGTTATCGCCTGGATGGCTACGGTGTTCTACTTGCCGCGAATCCTGGTCAACCTGGCCGAGGCCACTGGCGAGCCAGCGGTTCGGACTGATCTTGTGGCAAGGGTGGCGCGTATTTCCCACCGCATTGCCCAACGTTACGGCTGGTACGCACTGGCTCGATGCCAAGCTGACTCTGGTGGTCTTGTTGTTGGTCTATTTCGGCTGGGCTGGACGCGTGTTGAAACGCAGTATCAAAGGCGGCGCACTGCCCTCCGGGCGTGTCTTGCGCTGGCTCAACGAGTTGCCCGTGCTGCTGTTGCTTGGGGTGATCTTTCTGGTGCTTGCCAAGCCGTTCTGAATAACGGACGCATGCTCGCGGGCGACCGTTTACGCGCAGGATATTCGTCGCGGCCAACCGAGGCATGACGTCGCTCAACAGGCGGCGGCAGCGCGGAATTCACTGCAGAAAATTTCCGTTGCGAGCGCGTCGGATTTGAGATAAGCGGCTTATTCCGCTATGGTCCGTCATCTACTGTTCATGCAAACCTGGGTCGGCGCACACATCCGCCAGCGACCCCCGCCCGTCTTCTTCCCGGTGTTTGTTCCTGACGCTTCTTGCAAGCGTCATCGCATGTTGTGTCTTCGCGTGCGGCAATCGAACTTCAGGTCCAGGGGCCGATGCAGAAAATCAAGATCGAACATCTCACCAAGGTCTTCGGGCCACGTCCGGAACAGGCGTTGCGCATGCTCGATGCGGGCGCAAGCAACGCAGAAATCCGCAAGACCGGCAATGCGGTGGGTATCGCCGACGTGTCTTTCGAGGTCGAACAAGGCGAGCTGCTCGTGATCATGGGGCTCAGTGGCAGCGGCAAATCCACCTTGTTGCGCTGTCTCAACCGGCTCAATCCTTCCAGTCGCGGCAGCATTTTTATCGACGGCGAAGACATCACGCGCTTCGATCGCGAGCAGTTGCTCGATCTGCGTCGACGCAAAATCAGCATGGTGTTCCAACATTTTGCGTTGTTCCCGCGTCGCAGCGTGGCCGACAACGCGGCGTACGGATTGGAAGTTCGCGACGTCGAACCGGCGGAGCGGCGCAAACAAGCAATCGAGGCACTGGAGCTGGTGGGCCTGAAAGGATGGGAGGATTCCTTCCCCGACCAGCTCAGCGGCGGCATGCAGCAACGTGTCGGCCTGGCCCGTGCATTGGCGGTGAAATCGGACATCCTACTGATGGACGAGGCGTTCAGCGCACTCGATCCGCTGATCCGTCGTGACATGCAGCAGGAGCTTGCCTCACTGCAGCGACGCATGAAGAAAACCATCGTCTTCATCACCCACGATCTGGACGAGGCGCTGCAACTGGGCGATCGCATCGTGCTGATGAAAGACGGCCGCGTGGTGCAGATCGGCACACCCGAGGACATCCTCAACCACCCGGCCGATAACTACGTGAAGCGTTTCGTGGAAAACGTGGACATGTCGCGGGTGCTCACCGCGCGTTCGGTGATGGGTCGGGCGCTGGAAGTTGCGTTTCCGCAGGATGGTCCACGCACCGTATTGCGCAAGATGACCGAGGGCAGCGACACCAGCATCCTTGTGGTCGAGCGCGACCGCACCCTGGTGGGCATGGTGTTGCTGGATGAACTGGCCACGGCGGTGAAGGAGGGTAAGCAAACCATCCAGCAGCTGATCCAGCGTGATGCCCCAGCCATCGGGCCGGATATGCCTGTGACCGACATCATCAACTTGATGGGCACATGGCCGTACCGGCTGCCGGTAGTCGACGAAAATCGCAAGCTGTTGGGCGTAGTGACTCGGCCGCAGGTGATCGACGCGCTGGCGCAGAACGGCACGGTGGACGATGTCGCCGAGGAAGCCAGGAGTAACGCCGCATGATTGCCGATATCCCCAAGTTTCCTCTCGCGCATATCACCGACGTCGCGCTCGATTGGTTGACCCACAACTTTGCCTGGCTGACCCGGGCACTGAGCCACATCACGTCGTTGGCGATCGATGCGATCGTCGCGAGCCTGTTGTTCGTGCCGCCGTGGTTACTGATCCTGATTGTTGCCGGCATTGCCTGGCGGGCAGCGGGCCGCCGCGTGGCCATCTTCAGTGCGCTGGGCCTGTTGTTCCTGTGGAACCTGCGATTGTGGGAACCGACGGTGCAGACTTTTACCTTGGTCTTGATCTCGACCCTGGCCGCCGTGGCCATCGGCCTGCCGCTGGGTATTGCCGCGGCGCTGAGCAGACGCACCTCGAAAGTGGTCATGCCGATCCTGGATTTCATGCAGACCATGCCGGCCTTCGTCTACCTGATTCCGGCCATTCCGTTCTTCGGCCTGGGTGCGGTGTCGGCCAGCGTGGCCACGGTGATCTTCGCCACGCCGCCAACGATTCGCCTGACCGCACTGGGCATCCGTCAGGTGCCTGCCGACCTGATCGAAGCGGCCGACGCATTCGGCTCCACCCGCAAGCAGAAGCTGTTCAAGGTGCAGTTGCCGATGGCCGTGCCGACCATTATGGCCGGTGTAAACCAGACCATCATGTTGGCCCTGTCGATGGTGGTGATCGCCGCCATGATCGGGGCCGGCGGCTTGGGCGGCGAAGTATGGCAGGCGATCCAGCGTCTGGAGCCGGGCAAAGGCTTCCAGGCTGGCCTGGCCATTGTGATTTTGGCGATGATCCTCGATCGCGTCACCCAGCATATCGGCCAAGGTACACGCAAGGCCGGTAATCCATGAGTCCCGCAAAAAAGGAAAGTTCGATGCTTCGTAAACTCCCTATCCGTCACCTTTTATCCATCGCGCTTGCGACCTCGGCGCTGGCCTTGACTGGTTGCTCCAGTGGCAGCGACGGCGGCACCGACAACGACCAGGTTGCCGCAAGTAGCTCGGCAGCAGCACATGCCACATCGGCGTCAGCCAGCACTGTCGCCAAGCTGGGTGGCGACCACATCAAGCTGGTCTACGTGGAGTGGGCCAGTTGCACGGCTGCCACCAACGTGGTCAAGGTTGTGCTGGAGCAGAAGGGCTATACCGTCGATGCCGTATCGGTTAGCGGCGCCGCGTTGTATTCGGCGCTGGCCAACAACGCTGCTGACGCTACCGTTTGCGCCTGGCTGCCGACCACGCATGCCAATTACTACGAACGCACCAAAGACAAGCTCGAGAATTTGGGGCCGAACATGACCGGTACCAAGCTTGGCCTGGTGGTGCCCGAGTACGTAACTATCGATTCCATTGCCGATCTGGCCGACCACGCCGACAAGTTCAAGGATCGCATCGTGGGTATCGACCCGGGTGCCGGCGAGATGGGTCTGACCGAAGACGTGATCAAGCAATACAAGCTGCCACTGAAGCTGGTGGCCGGCAGCGGTGCCACCATGACCGCGGCCTTGAAGAGTGCGATCGACAATCAGGAGTGGATTGTCGTTACCGGCTGGACGCCCCACTGGATGTGGGCACGTTGGAACCTGAAGTATTTGTCCGATCCCAAGGGTGTGTACGGCCAGTCCGAGGAGATCGACACCCTTGTCAGCAAGGGCCTGAAAACCGAGAGCCCGCAAGCCTATGCCGTTCTGGACGCGTTCCACTGGAGCCCGGACCAGATGCAGCAGGTGATGGCTGACGGCCGCAAATCGGGACAGGATCCGGTATCCAGTGCGAAACAGTGGGTCGCCGAGCACGCTGACACAGTGTCGGCATGGACTAGCGCCGCCCACTGAGCAATATCGCTATCTCATCCGCGCCTGGCGATGGAGTTGTCAGGCGCGGAGTCTCACATCTAAGGGGATCTCAATGTACAAATCAATCCCGTACACGCTCGGCGTGTGCGTTGCGGCGGCTTTGTCCGTTCCATCCATGACCATGGCTGCGGAAGTCGGGCAAGCCGCCGTATCCAGCCAGGCCACTTCTGCGACCAGCATTCAGATCAACGCCATGCAAAGGCAGATCGACCTGTTGCAACAGCAACTCAATGCCTTGCGTGCAGCAGCCAGCCCTGCCGGTACGAAGGAAGCCGCGACCGCACAGCTCGCCAACGAGAATGCGACATCTGCCGAACCGATCGGCAAGGCCGGCGATGAGAAAATTCTGGTTGCGGAAGCCGCGCTACAACCAGCGGCCGAAAAGCCCGAAGAGGGCATTCAATTCGGCGGCGCGATGCGCTTTCAATACAGCTACGAGGATTACGACCGCGACAACAAGCATCGCAAGGGTGATGTCGACTTCGACATCTTCCGCTTGAACATGCACGGCAAGGTGGGCGACATCGAGTTGCAGGCCGAGTGGCGCTGGTTCCAGTACATGAGCGCAATCAAATTCGCCTGGCTGGGTTACGACTTCAGCGAGACCTCGCAGGTGCAGCTTGGCATCACGCGTATCCCGTTCGGCAACCAGCCCTACGATTCACACAGCTACTTCTTCAGCTCCAACTACTATCTTGGGCTGGAGGATACTTACCATGCCGGAGCCCAATATATATATTCCAGCGACCCATGGAATGTGCAGCTCGCGTTTTTCAAGAATGATGCCATGGGCGGCGTCGACGGTTTCGTCAGCGATCGTTCCAACAGCTATTCCTACAACGTGGTCGGCGTGCGGAGCCCGGGCGAAGGTATTTTTGACGACCCGCAGCGGCAGATAGGCAGCGCCGACATGTCGGCAGCCCGCGTGGCCTACACCTTCAAGCCTGGTGATCTGAAGCTGGAACTGGGCGCTTCGGGCCTGTATGGCGGGCTGGAGAGTCCGACCGCCAGTGTCGGCAACTATCACGCCTATGCGGTGCACATGAATGCGGATTACGCGCGTTGGAACGTGCAGGTCCAGGCGGCACGCTATCAGTACAACGTCGATGGCGGCGCCGACCTTCTGGCGGTCGGGGCGTATGCGTTCTACGACACCATTCCTGCCCGGGCAGATACCTACACGTTCAACGTGAAGTATCATCAGCCGGTGCAATGGGGCCCGATCCAGAGCCTGGACTTTTACAACGACTACTCATTGGTCAGCCACAAGTCGGGTGGGTTGCCAAACACGTTCATGAACGTCTTCGGTGTCGGCGTGTCAGCCGGGGATCTTTACACCTATCTGGATTTCCTGACGGCACGCAACCAGCCGTTCGTCGGCGGCACCATGGCCGGGGATGGCAAGGTGGAACATCGCTTCAACATCAATTTCGGCTTCTATTTCTGACTGCTGCCGCTCCGGTTCCAAGCTGCGTCGGCGTTGACACCGCCGACGCAGCGGGCTAGCTTTTCGCCATTCGCGACAGATCAAGGTGGCTTGCAGGCAACTGCCGGCCGAGAGTGCGACATGGACACTGAGACTTTCTGACGCTGACGCTTCGCGCTGAGCCACCCGGGGGCGCGCGGCGCCCTTTTTTATGGGGTTCGAATTGTCCGCCCTCCGCCAGGGCACGGCAGGCCGAATCTTCACGACCGG
>CAJDWH010000070.1_pt1 | contig 18278 bp, 17 predicted proteins | sample 7391531 | NCBI WGS metagenome assembly CAJDWH01 (sample SAMEA7055715, study PRJEB34461) | soil metagenome | biome: terrestrial ecosystem; feature: Peninsula; material: soil | place: Antarctica | collected 2016
AAGCGACGACAGGCGGTAGAACCGGCGATTGGCCATCTCAAGTCGGATCACCGGATGGATCGTTGCTGGCTTAAAGGGCAATTGGGCGACGCACTGCATGCCGTTGTCGATGTCACCATCGTCTATCCGGAAGGGCCGTGCACGATGATGGATCTGGTTGGCGGGCGTGTGCACGATATTCGCGTACACGTGCGTGAGCGACCGATCGACCCCGGGCTGGTTGGCAGCTACGACGAAGACCCGGCGTTTCGCGGGCGGGTCAAGACATGGATGGGGGCTCTGTGGAGCGACAAGGACGCCCAGGTGGCCCGCATGCAGCAGGGCGCGGACACGACGTCGACAGGAGACTGACATGCGCATATTGATCGTGGGCGCCGGCGCCACCGGCGGTTACTTCGGTGGACGCCTGTTGCAGCATGGGCGCGATGTGACGTTCCTGGTGCGCGGCAAACGTTCACGACAGTTGGCGCAGCACGGTCTGGCCATCCGCAGTGCCACCGGGGACGCCGATCTGAGCGCGCCTCCGACGGTGTCTGCGAGCGCGCTAGGCGAGCCTTTCGACCTGGTCGTGTTGAGCTGCAAAGCATACGGTCTGGAACAGGCGATGGCAGACATCGCGCCGGCGGTGGGGCCGCAAACCGCAATCCTGCCGTTGCTCAACGGCATGCGCCAGCTCGAACTGCTGGACGGAAAGTTCGGTGCGCAACGTGTGCTGGGCGGTCAGTGCGTCATTTCTTCCACGCTCGATGCGCAGGGCGTCGTGCAGCATCTAAACCGGATGCACAGCCTCAGCTTCGGCGAGCGCGACGGCGGTGCATCGGCGCGCATGCAGCGGATTACCGAGGCATTTGCGGATGCGGGGTTTGACTCACGTCCGAGCAGAAACGTGTTGCAGGACATGTGGGACAAGTGGCTGATCCTCGCTTCGCTGGCCGGCATCACCTGCCTGATGCGCGGTTCGATCGGCGAGATTGTGGCTGCCCCGGGTGGTGCCGTTGCCGCACTCGCGTTGTTGGATGAGTGTCGGGCCGTGGCGGAACACTACGGCCATGCACCGAACGAGCGGGTGCTGGAGCGTTCCCGCGGCATGCTGACCGAAGCTGGTTCGCCGTTGGCCGCGTCGATGCTGCGCGACCTGCAGCACGGTCACCCGATCGAAGCGGATCAGATCATCGGCGACATGCTGGCCCGCGCACAGCAGCATCAGCTGCCCGCCTCCATGCTCGCGCTGGTCTACGCCCAGCTGAAGGTTTACGAAGCGAGCCGGGCTACGAACCAGCCTGCATGACATTCGCTGGCGACGGGCGGGCTGCCGCAGATCATGGTGGGCGAGCGGGTGCGGCATTATCATGCGAGCGATGACCGACACCTTATCCCGCATCGTATTTCGTCCGGCTTGCGCCGCCGATGTTCCGGCCATCGTCGCCCTGGTCGAATCGGCCTATCGCGGCGAATCCGGCCGGCGCGGCTGGACTACCGAATCGCACTTGCTCGATGGTCAGCGCACCGACGCGGCCGATGTTTCCGCCTTGATTGGACGTCCGGGCAGCCGCGTATTGATGGCCGAGGGCGATGGCCGGCTCAAGGCCAGTTGCCACATCGAGTGCCGGGGCACGTCAGGTTACTTCGGCATGTTCGCGGTCGATCCGGAAGAGCAGGGCAGTGGCCTGGGCAAGCAGGTGCTGGCCGAGGCCGAGCGCATCGCGCGTGACGAGTGGCATTGTTGCGCGATGCGCATGACGGTCATCGTGCAGCGCGACGAATTGATTGCGTGGTACGAACGCCGTGGCTATCGACGCACGGGCGAATATCAGCCGTTTCCCTACGGCAACGAGCGTTTCGGCATACCTCGCCGCGACGATCTGCGCTTTGAGGTATTGCTCAAGGACTTCGTGGAGTTGAACGCATGAACGACTGGATCAAGGTCGGCACCCGCAGCGATTTCCTGCCTGGTGAATTCAAGGTGGTGTGGGACGGCGACACGCCGATCGCCGTCTACAACATCGACGGGGCGCTGTATGCCATTGAAGATACCTGCACGCACGATGGTGGCGACCTGGCCGGTGGCGAGGTGTTCGGTTTCGAGGTCGAGTGCCCACGGCACGGCGCGCGCTTCGACGTGCGCACCGGCGCGGTGACCAAGCCGCCGGCCTACATACCGATCGCCAGCTTTCCGGTACGCGAAGAAGATGGAGCGATCTGGACGCGGGACGACCGCTGACGCCCAAGCTGGCAGCGCGACGAGAGAATGCAGTCGACGAGTCATGGCGCCAGGCCGGCCTTCGTCGCTGCGGATGCAAAGTAGGAAAGAGCGCCGACACGCAGTCTCGCTACACTGGTGGTGACTGCTGCTGATGCGAGCTTGCGATGGCCGTTTCCGGCTGGACCATTCTGTCTGATTTCGACGGCACCATTTCCGTCGAAGACGTGATCGACTCGCTGCTGGGCCGTTTTGGCACGCCGGGCTGGGAAGTGCTGGAACAGGACTGGCGTGCAGGGCGCATCGGTTCGCGCGAATGCATCACCGGCCAAGTTGCCCTGTTGCGGATGACCCAGGCCGAGCTGGACGAGTATCTGGCCCGATTGTGCATTGATCATGCATTCCCGGGTTTCGTGGCGAGGGCGCGCGAACTGAACGTGCCGATCCATGTGGTCAGCGGCGGGCTCGATTACGTGATCCATCAGATGCTCGGCCGCCACGGGCTGGACGACCTGCCATTGGCGGCCAATCATCTGGTGCCGGGCGAGCTGCCGCAATCGTGGCAGCTGACTTCGCCGTTCCAGATGGAAGGCTGCCGCAGCGGAACCTGCAAGTGCGCCTGCCTGGCCCAGGCACGCGCGAGCGGTGTGAAAACCCTGCTGATTGGAGATGGCGTCTCGGACTTCTGTGTGGCTGGCCGCGCCGATTTCGTGTTTGCCAAGGATCGCCTGATCGAGCATTGCCGCGCTGTCGGCATTGCTCACGTGCCGATCACCGGTTTCGAGGATGCGCTGGAGCTGTTGCCACGACTTCTCGACGGCAGTGTGCAGCCCGTGCCGACCGGCACGCCGATAGCCTGACTGCCGCCGCGCCGTCTGTTTGCTGGATTTCGTCTCTCGTCCGTCTGCCCTGATGGCGCATTCCTGGTGGATCTTCTCCACGGAACGCTTCCGCTCTGATCGATCGCCGTCCGTTCGGGTCGTTGGGCGTTGCATGAGCGAGCATCCGCAGAGCGCAATGAGCGGTCCCGCACCAGCTTTCCCCTCGGTCACGCCGGCTCAGTCATCCTGCAGACAACTGGCCGCCTGAGCCGCGCTGGCCGGCGCGCCACGGACGCGACCGGCGTTGGAAACCACCACGCTGAGGACCGGGCCGCCTCCGGCCGGCTCGCAAAACAACAAGGTCAGGTTGCTGCCGCTGGCACTCCCGTCAGGCTGGAACCGCACATCGTGGCGTTCGCGATTGCTGATGATGCGCACGCCGGCGTAGGTGGAGTGCGTGTAAGAGGGACCGCTATCAGGCTGATGATCGCCGTCGGTATCGTGTCCAAGCAACCAGCCGTACTCCCATTGCGAGTCGCCGCTGCAGTGGTTGCCGTCCCGGCTGGGGCAAAATAGCGTGCGTTTGCCGCTGGTGGCAGCGGTGCTGCGCGCGTGCCGCAATGCTGAGATGAAGTCAGTCTGCGCTCCCTGCAAGCGGTTGCGGCCAAGCAGGTGCCGTAGTGACGGCAACGCGATGCCAGTGAGGATGCCGATAATGGTCAAGACCATGATCTGCTCGATCAGGCTCATGCCGCATTGCGAGCAAGCTGAAGCCGATTTCCCTGGCGCCGTGGCCATGTCGCTTCCTGCGATGTACGGAGATCCCATGCTATGGCGCGGCGGCGACCGGCCCAGTGGCCTGGTTCCGCCATCGCTGTGGGTCCGTGCTGATGCACCCTGTCAGCAGTCCCGATTTAAAATCGCCTGTTCCGCCCACATCTGTAGTCGATGACTGACCGTTTCCAACTCGTTGCTCCCTACCAGCCCGCCGGCGACCAGCCGCAGGCGATCGAGCGCCTTACCGAAGGTTTCGAGGCTGGCCTGGCCGCGCAGACCCTGCTCGGCGTCACCGGCTCGGGCAAGACCTACACCATCGCCAACGTGATCGAACGCGTGCAGCGCCCGACCATCGTGATGGCGCCGAACAAGACGCTGGCGGCGCAGCTGTACGGCGAGTTCAGGGAATTCTTTCCGCAAAACGCGGTGGAGTACTTCGTCAGCTATTACGACTACTACCAGCCGGAAGCCTACGTGGTGGCGTCGGATACCTTCATCGAGAAGGACGCCTCGATCAACGAGCACATCGAGCAGATGCGCCTGTCCGCGACCAAGGCGCTGCTGTCGCGGCGTGATTCGATCATCGTGGCCACCGTGTCCGCGATCTACGGTCTGGGCAATCCCGAGGACTACCTGTCGCTGCGACTGATTCTGGCCAAGGGCGAGCGGATCGACCAGCGCAAGCTGATCCACCAGCTGACCGAGCTGCAATACACGCGCAACGAGATGGACCTGCGCCGCGGCACCTACCGTGTGCGCGGCGAGATCATCGACGTGTTTCCGGCCGAGTCGGAAACCGAGGCGCTGCGTATAGAGCTGTTCGATGGCGAGGTGGAGAACATGGCATTGTTCGATCCACTCACCGGCGAGACCATCCGCAAAGTGCAGCGCTACACCGTCTATCCGCGCACCCATTACGCCAGCACTCGTGAGAGCGTGCTCAACGCGATCGAGACAATCAAGGTCGAGCTAAAGGACCGGCTGGAGTACCTGTACAAGGAAAACAAGCTGCTGGAAGCGCAGCGGCTGGAGCAGCGCACGCGTTTCGATCTGGAGATGATGACCGAGGTCGGTTACTGCCAGGGCATCGAGAACTACTCACGTCACCTGACCCGGCGCGAACCGGGCGAGCCGCCGCCGACCCTGTTCGACTATCTGCCGGCCGATGGCCTGCTGGTGGTCGACGAATCACACGTGACCGTGCCGCAGCTGGGCGCGATGTACAAGGGCGACCGCTCACGCAAGGAAACCCTGGTCGAGTTTGGCTTCCGCCTTCCCTCGGCGATGGACAACCGGCCGCTGCGTTTCGAGGAATGGGAATCCCGGGTGCCGCGTACGATCTTTATTTCCGCCACGCCGCGCGCCTACGAATTGCAAAAATCCGGCGATGCGGTGACCGAACTGGTGGTGCGTCCGACCGGCCTGATCGATCCGGAGGTCGAGGTGCGCCCGGTGCGCACCCAGGTCGATGACCTGCTCAGCGAGGCGTACAAACGGGTCGCCATGGGTGATCGCGTACTGGTCACCACGCTGACCAAGCGCATGGCCGAAAATCTCAGCGAGTACCTGGCTGAGCACGATGTGAAGGTGCGCTACCTGCACTCGGACATCGAGACAGTCGAGCGCAGCGAGATCATCCGCGATCTGCGCCTGGGCGAGTTTGACGTACTGGTCGGCATCAACTTGCTGCGCGAGGGTCTGGACATGCCCGAAGTGTCGCTGGTGGCGATCCTGGATGCCGACAAGGAGGGTTTCCTGCGCTCCAGCGGCTCGCTGATCCAGACCATCGGCCGAGCCGCGCGCAACGTCCGCGGCAAGGCCATCCTGTATGCCGACACGGTGACCCGCTCGATGCAGGTGGCGATGGATGAGACCGCGCGGCGTCGGGAGAAACAGGTCGAATACAACCAGGCGCATGACATCACGCCGAGGACCGTGGTGCGACGCATTGCCGACATCATGGAAGGGGCCACGCGCAGAACCTGGAATTCGAGCAGGCAGCCCATCTGCGCGACGAGATTCACCAGCTGCGCGAACGGGCGCTGCGTTGAGGCCGGGGTCTCCCCGGCATATTGTCGCCGACCGCGCGCTCCCGTATACTGCGCGGCTCGCGCGGCATGACCGATGCGACGGGCGGTTAGCTCAGCGGTAGAGCACTACCTTGACATGGTAGGGGTCACAAGTTCGATCCTTGTACCGCCCACCAATTGAGAACAAGTCTGGAGCCATCCTCAAGGGGTGGCTCTTTTCTTTTGTCCTCAGATAACGTTCACAAGTTAGCCCGCTCGTGCACTCTGGTCGATGTGCACAGTCCATCCATTACCGCGAAGAGATCGAACGCTGGATCGAACGCGTCTGTGTGCAGCAACGCCTGCGCGAGGCAAAAGACGAATTGCTGCGCTGAATGGAAACGGGCGCAGTCGACTACGTTTGCGGCAGCCTCGATGGGCTCACGCCCGGCGTTGATGCGGCGTTGCTTGAGGTGCTGGGTGCCGCTCGGGTGGATCAGTTGCACGAGCGGGGCCGTTACTGGCGCGACGTCTATTGAGCGACGGTGAAGCGGGTGCCCACGCCGCGAGTCGAGCGCCCTGCGAGCGCTATCGCGCTCGATGACTCAAGCGTAGGCCCGGCGATGCTCGCGCTGCGGCGGGTAGTAGGCGAATACATGGCTGTTGCTGCCGTAGAAATCCATGTTCTCGATGTGCTCGCCGCCGAGGCGCTCGGCCAGTCGGTCGGAGTCTTCGTTGCCGATCCGCACAAGGCTGATCACGCGCGGTGCGTGCAGCTTGGTCCAGGCGAAATCGAGCACGGCGTTGCCGGCCTCGGTGGCGTAGCCCTGGTGGCGATAGCCCGGCTTGAGCATCCAGCCCATCTCCAGATCGGGCCAGCCGTCGGGGTACATCAGGCCGGCGCGGCCGATGAACTCGCCGCTGTCCTTGAGCTCCAGTGCCCACATGCCGCAACCGCGTAGTTGCCAGTGGCCCAGCAACATCGCCAGCGAACGCCAGGCGTTGGTGCGATCCAGCGGCTCACCGTCGCCGACCCACCGCGTGCTGCCCGGATCGGCCAGCATGGCGGCGTACTCGTCGAAGTGCTGCTCGGTCAACGCGGTCAGGCGCAATCGCGCCGTTTCAATGGTAGGTATCTCAAACATCACAATCAGCCATCACGCCTGGGTTGGAGTGGCTGCCAGCAGTTCGGCAAGGGCGCGGGTACTGCTGGCCAAGCTCTCTTGCCAGGACAACCCGGTAATTGTCTCACCTGTGACCGAATCGACAAAATCCTCGGCCTGGCCGGGTGGCAGCAGGTGGCGGTAATCCACCGTGATCTCACTGCCGGCGGGCAGGTCGGCCAGGGCGAATACGAAACCCAGGTGCCACAAGCCGTTTGGCGTGAAGCTGTGGTTGAGGTAGCACTCGTCCGGCCAATCCGGCGACAGCGTATAGCGATCCTCGAACCAGCGTGCGCTGGCGTGCCATTGCTGGCGAAGCTCCGCCGACGCATCGATCTCGCTGTGGCGAAATGTCTTGTCGATGGCGTCGGGTGCGGTGATGACGCGACCGGCAGCAACCGGTTCGTCGAGGAACAGACCCTTGCCGGCGCCAGTAATGGCGGATGCGGCGATGTGGTAAAGCGGCAGGATCATGGCGACGCGGCGGCAGGTGCGGCGCGCGAGTGTAGCGCAGGCAGCACGCCATGGCGCGCTGCCTGCATGGGGCGTCGTTACGGTGCGGGCGGACTTACCCGGCGTCTGCCGTCTTGCGCTGACTGGGCTTTGGCTCGGCCACAGCATCCTTTCCGACAGCGGAGTCGGCGAGCAGGATCGCGCCACGGTTACGCTCGATCGTGGCCTTGCCGATGCCCTTGACGTGCTTGAGGTCGTCGGCCTTTTTGAACGGGCCGTGCGCTTCGCGCCAGGCCACGATGGCTTTCGCCCGCGACGGACCGATGCCATCGAGTGACTTGGCGATCGTCGCGGCATTGGCCTGGTTGATGTTTACCGGTGTGGCGGCGAACAGCAGGCCCGGCACGGCGAGGGTTAATGCGATGACGAGTTTGGCGAGTTTGCTGAACATGGCTTTCCTCCCTGGAACTGGTGATGGCGTAGTGGCGGCTGCACTCGCTGCCGCCACATCACCATGCGCGATGACGGACCGTCGCGCAGTCGGGCGCCATGCCAGCTGACCGTGCGGCGCACGCGCCCGTTCTTGTGGGCTTTGGCCACCCCTCGTGTCGGTCCCGTCGGGGTGCGCTGCTACACTGCCTTCTTGTTCGCAAGCCGGAGTGCAACCCATGGATACCAGCCGTCTGTCCCGTTTCGTCAATGATTTGTGGGATGCCGAAGTCGTGCCGCAACTGGTGGAATACATTCGTATTCCCAATAAGTCGCCGATGTTCGACAAGGATTGGGCCAGCCACGGGCATATGGATGCCGCGGTGAAGCTGATGGAAACCTGGGCGCGCTCCAAGCTGGACCAGTTGCCCGGCGCCACCCTGGAGGTGGTGCGGCTGGAAGGGCGCACGCCGTTGATCTATATCGAAGTGCCGGGACAAGGCGACGACACGGTGATGCTCTACGGTCACCTGGACAAGCAGCCGGAGATGACTGGCTGGGCTGACGACCTCGGTCCGTGGAAGCCGGTGATCAAGGGCGACAAGCTGTACGGCCGTGGCGGCGCGGATGATGGTTACGCCATCTTCGGCTCGCTGGCCGCGCTGCTGGCGCTGCAGGAGCAAGGTATTGCGCATGCGCGCTGCGTGATCATGATCGAAGCGTGCGAGGAGTCGGGCAGCTACGACCTGGATTCCGGTTGCGGCAATTACGACCAGCTGTGGCTGACCACGTCGCTGCGCGGTATGACCGGCGGCAATCTCAGCGTGCAGGTGCTGGAAGAGGGCGTGCATTCGGGCGACGCCTCCGGCGTGGTGCCCTCGAGCTTCCGCATTCTGCGTGAGCTGTTGTCGCGGCTGGAGGATCCAGCCACCGGCAAGATCAAACCGAAAGAGCTTTACGTCGACATTCCGGCGGAACGGATCGAGCAGGCCAAGGCGTCGGCCGAGGTGCTCGGGACCGATATCTTCAGCAAATTCCCCTGGATCGAGGGCATGCAGCCGGTCTCCGATGACTTGATCGAACTGGTCCTCAACCGCACCTGGCGTCCGCAACTGGCAGTTACCGGCGTCGGCGGCATCCCAGCGCTGGAAAGCGCCGGCAACGTCATGCGGCCGGATACGTCGGTAAAACTCAGCCTGCGCGTGCCGCCCACGCTCAGCGGCGCCACGGCCGGCGTCTTCGTCAAGGAGCTGCTGGAGGCGGATCCGCCGTACGGCGCCAAGGTCAGCTTCACTCTGGAAAAGGACGGCAGCGGCTGGAACGCGCCGGCTCTGTCACCATGGCTGGCCGAGGCGGTCAACCAGGCTTCCGAGCATTATTTCGGTGCGCCGGCGACCTACATGGGCGAGGGCGGCAGCATCCCGTTCATGGGCATGCTCGGCGAGAAATTCCCGCAGGCGCAGTTCCTGATCACCGGCGTGCTCGGACCGCATTCCAATGCGCATGGTCCGAACGAATTCCTGCACATCCCCACCGGCAAGAAGGTCTCGATGGTGGTGGCCGAGGTGGTGGCGCGCCATCACCAGCAAGACGGCAAGGCATGACTGCCGGGGCCTGAGCATGGATACGCACGCTCTTGCCCAGAGCTGGGCGCAGATCCGCCGCCGGGTTGATGATGCCTGCCGCGAGGCGGGTCGCGACCCGGCCGAGGTGACCATCCTGCCGGTCAGCAAGACCTTCGGACCGGAGGTCATCCGCGCCGGCGTGGCGTTGGGCATGCGTCGCTTCGGCGAAAACAAGGTGCAGGAGATCCGCGACAAGGCCGCGCCGCTGGCCGACTGCGATATCGACTGGGTGATGATCGGTCACCTGCAGACCAACAAGGCGAAAGACGTCGCCCGACTGGCCAGCGAAGTGCACTCGCTGGACCGGCCGGCACTGGCCGAGGCACTGGATCGGCGCTTGCAACACGAGGGCCGCGCTATCGACGTGCTGGTGCAAGTGAAAACCTCGCTCGAGCCCAGCAAGTACGGACTGCCGCCTGAACAGCTACCGGAATTCCTGGACCGTTTGCGCCGTTACGACACTTTGCGCGTGCGCGGCCTGATGACTTTGGCGATCCTGTCTACCGAGCCCGCCGAAGTGCACGGGTGTTTTCGTCTGTTGCGCGAACTGCGTGATCAGGCCGTAACACAAGGCCATGATTTGCCTAAGCTTTCGATGGGTATGAGCGGTGACTTCCCGATCGCCATCGCCGAAGGAGCGACCGAAATCCGAATCGGCACGGCGATTTTCGGCGCTCGCCCCTACCCGGATTCGTATTATTGGCCGGAATCGCCTGTCGAGTAATATAGGTATCAAAATCAACCGGTTAAATGGAATGTGCTGACCGTCTCGATTTTCCGAAACGGCAGGGTCCACTTAACCTGGATCGAACATCTAGGAGCTCCTGGCTTGGTACTTTCACAACCTTGTCACACCGCCAGCGTCCGCGCAGGTGGCCCATCGTGTGAACGTCCGGGATTTTCCTGCATGCCCATCCAGCGATCCATGTTTGCTGCACTTGCCCCGGTCCTGTTCTTTTGCGCTCTGCTTCATGCCCCCGACGCCAACGCCGTCGACAGCCAGCTCATCAGTGAGTCGACAGTCGCCAGTGTAGCGGCGCCGTTGCTGCACCCGCTGTCGATGTTCAGTCCTACCGCGGCATTGGGCCAGTCGGTGTTGCCGAGCGATGCCGACGCCTTGTTGACCCACGTGGCGGCAGCCGCGAACCCAGCGGTCGCTCAAGCTGACGGCGATAAGGCACCGACGACCCATATTGGCATGCAGAACATCACCGATCTGCGCAAGGCCTTGCTGGCGGCGGCGATGAGTCTGCGCGACATCCGTTATGTGCGAGGCGGTCGCGATCCCTCGACCGGGTTTGATTGCAGCGGTTTCGTCCGTTACGTATTCGCTCACGCGATCGGCCTGCAGTTGCCGAACAACTCGGCCTCGCAATTCCTGGCCGGCACCAAGGTCAAACGAGTGGACATCAAGCCTGGTGACCTGGTGTTCTTCCATACCAGTGGACGCCACCGTGTCTCGCACGTGGGCATCTACATCTCCGACGGGCGCTTCATCCATTCCCCGACGACCGGCAAGTCCGTGGAAATCTCCAGCCTGGACAGCGGTTACTGGGCCAAGCGTTTTGTCGGCGCCAAGCGCCCGGATGCGATGGCGCTGGCGCTCAACAAGGGCTGATAGTTTGCCGTCCCGCGTACTGAAGACCGCCGCGAGGCGGTTTTTTGCTTGGTACGCAGGAACCGCTACCAACGACATACGAACAGGTTGAACAAATACCTGGCTTCGGAGTCAGACGATATTGCCGCGCTGCGCGCTGCGCGCTGCATGGCGGTATGGCGCCGTCACCGTTACGCTTGGCCTTTGTACCCTGGACTTGGAGTTGCCCGATGCCATTTGATTTGCCACCGGTCACGCGCAACCTGCTGATTGCCAACGTCGTCGTTTTCGGATTGCAACAGTTCTTCGGTGAAGCGTTCCTGCAGTATTTCGCGCTGTGGCCGTGGGGGCCGGACCAAATATTCCCGACCGCGCAGGGCGTGGCCTCGATCGGATTCCGGCCGTGGCAATTGGTCACCTACGCGTTCATGCATGGCGGACTCACCCACATCCTGTTCAACATGTTCGCGCTGTTCATGTTCGGTGGCACGATCGAGCGGACGTTCGGTCCGCGTAATTTCATCATCTACTATTTCGTTTGCGCGATTGTGGCGGCGCTGGCGCAGCTGATCGTGGTGCAATGGTTTACCCACGGCTTCTACCCGACGCTGGGTGCGTCGGGGGCAGTGTTCGGCCTGCTGCTGGCATTTGGCATGATGTATCCACACGAGAAGATGATGCTGATCTTCCTGCCGATACCGATTCCCGCCTGGCTCTTCGTGATTGGTTACGCCACGGTGGAACTGGTGCTGGGTGTTACCGGTACCCAGGCCGGCGTGGCCCATTTCGCTCATCTCGGCGGTATGGTCGGCGGCATCGTGTTGATCCAGTACTGGCGCGGCAAGCTTCCGATCAAGCCGAAACGGCGCTTGACGCGCTGAGGTTCAGCGCATCGCCAGGAAATCCGCGCTGACCACGAAGCGCACCGCATCCAGACGCAGCCGCGACTGCGGCAGCGCGGCCAGCAAGGCGTTGCGTTCGTCGGTGACCGCGGTGATTTCCGCATCACTGATCGACGGGTTCACGGCGCGCAGCGCCAGCAGACGTGACAGCTCGCCGTCCAGGGTGTCGGTAGCCACGGCCACTGCCGCGTCAATGCTGGTTTGCGCGCGCGCAGCGGCCAGTGTCTCGGCGCGGGCCAGCATCGGCGGGACCAGCTTGCCGAGGAATTTGCGGTAGCGCGCCACTTCGATATTGCGGTCACCGGCCTTGCGCAGCGCGGCTTCGCTGGGCGCGAAATCGACACGTTCGACCAGTCGTGTATCGACAGTGACCACGACCGGCAGGGGCGGCAGGAAGCGTTCGGCGTCGAGCCGGCGATCGGCCACGCATTCGAGCACAAAGATCGATTGCAGCAACGCCGTCCGCGGCGACAGCACATCGTCGACCATGAAGGCGGCGTTGCCCTGTTCGCCGGACAATGCCAAATCCATCGCGCCGGCGATCAGCGGATGGTCGAGTCGCAACAGCGGCAGGTCTTCGCGAGAGAGCGCCACTTCGCGTGAGAACGTTACTGATTGCGGACCCTCGGCGAAGCCGGGCAGGGCGTCGGTGGACAGGTATTGCGGATCGAGCAGCAGCACCCCACGGCCGAGCTCTTCGGCGTGGATGCCGAAAGCCTCCAGCAGGCGTTGCATGAAGGCATCGCGACCCGGGTCGTCATCCTCGCGGGCGAAGGCCTGTTGCAGCTCGTCGGCGTGCGGGTCGCGGCTGGCTGCCAGCTCCAGCAGGTGATCGCGACCTCCGCGGATAAGCTCGGCCATTTCCTCGTGGCTGGCCCGCGTATGGGCAAGCAGTGCATCTAGCTCCTGGTCGCGGTTGTCCACGCCGCCGGCATGCTCGTCGGCCAGCCGCGCCAACGGCTCGCCGAAGCGACGCAATAGTTCACGGCCGTCGGCAGGGCTGGAGCGGAACGCATCGACGCCCTGGTCGTACCAGCGCGCCAGTACGTGCTGCGCACTATCCGCCACGGCGAGGATGTGGATGCTGATGTCGTGTTTCTGTCCAATGCGGTCGAGCCGGCCGATACGCTGTTCCAGCAGGTCCGGATCCAGCGGAAGATCCCACAGGATCAGTCGGTGGGCAAACTGGAAGTTGCGACCCTCCGAACCGATTTCTGAACACAGCAGCAGCCGTGCGCCGTCAGGCTGCGCGAAATAGGCAGCGTTACGATCGCGCTGCACGATGCCCAGACCCTCGTGGAAGCGCGCCACGCCCACGCCGCTTTTCGTGCGTAACGCTTCTTCCAGTGCCAGCACTTTGGCCTGACTGCGGCAGATCAGCAGGAACTTGTCCTGCGGATGCTTCTCCAGCAAATCGATCAACGCGTCCACGCGCGGGTCGGCGCTGTAGTCAACTTCGATCAGCGCCGCCGGTTGCTGGATGTCGGCATGGAATTCAGCCAGCATTTCCTGGCGGGTAGTTTCCTCCAGCGCGTCGGAATCAATCATGTGCCATACCGGCAGGCGCGTCGGAAAGCCGCCCACGCCGGCACGGTTGTTGCGGAACATCACGCGGCCGGTGCCGTGCCGATCAATCAGCGCGGCGAGCAGTTCACGCGCGTTGGTCGGCGTGGTCGAGTCCGCCAACTGCGCGGTCAGCGCGGTGTCGCGGTGGAAGGCCTCGGCCAGCGTGGCACGCTGCAGATCGTCCAGCGCCTCGCCGTCGAGCAGCTTGTCGGCGATCTTCGATAGCGCCTGGTAGGTTTCGGCTTCAGCCAGATAGCCGTCCAGATCGTGGTAACGCTGCGGGTCGAGCAGGCGCAGGCGCGCGAAGTGACCGCTACGGCCGAGTTGCTCTGGTGTGGCGGTGAGCAGGATTACACCCGGGATCGCCTGAGCCAGCTGTTCGACCATGCGGTAACGCGGACTGGCCTGTTCTGGCGACCACGCCAGATGGTGCGCTTCGTCCACGACGAGCAAATCCCATGGGGCGTCGAGCAACTGCTGCGCGTATTTGGGCGAGCTCTCCAGGAAGCTGAAGTCGGCGATCACCAGTTGTTCGTCTTCGAATGGGTTGGTTGCGGCCCCCTCGCTGCTTTGCTCGAGGGCCTCACAGCGTTCCGCGTCGTAGATCGCGAAGCTGAGGTTGAAACGGCGCAGCAGCTCGACAAACCACTGGTAGACCAGGGTGTCCGGCAGCAGCAACAGCACGCGGGAGGCACGCCCGGTAGCGAGCTGGCGCGCAATGATCATGCCCGCCTCGATGGTCTTGCCCAGACCGACTTCATCGGCCAGCAGCACCCGTGGCGGTCGCCGCGCGGAGGCAATGCCAGCCACGCGCAACTGATGCGGCACCAGCCCGATCCGTGCTGCGGCCAGGCCCCACATGGGTGAGCGGCGTGCCTCGGCGCGCCGTTTGAGCCCTTCCAGGCGCAGTTCGAAATGTGCCACCGAGTCGGTGCGTCCGCCGATCAGGCGGTCATCGGCTTGGCTCACGCTTTGTTCGTCGTCGAGCTGACCTTCTTCCAGTTCGCGGCCTTCGCCACGATAAATCAGGATCTCGTCACGGATCTCCACGCGCTCGACCAGAAACGCGATGCCCTTGCCGGCGACGCGCTGGCCGGCGCGGAATTCGGCGCGCAACAGCGGTGCCGAATCGATGGCATACGGCCTCAAAACACCGGCTTTCGCAAACAGCACTTGCACGCCGCGCCCCTCGACGCGCAGCACGGTGCCGAGGCCAAGCTCGGGTTCAGCGGAGGAGATCCAGCGTTGACCAGGAACAAACATTGCGTCGCCGTGTTGTCTTGAGGACCGACGATTATCCGCCGCGCAGTGCGTGGTGTGAACCGTTGTCGCTCGTGAGGTCGGGCTGGCCAGCCGTCAGGACGGTGCGAACGTCGTCATCAACGATCGCTGGCGAGGCTTCTGGCAGGAAGTTGTGGCACAAGACAACAGGAATCATTATCATTCGTGTCTGCAGACGGCCAGCTCGCCGCGCTTCGAATCCCCATTACAGAGGAACCCGGATGCCATTCCATGTCCGCACGCTTGTCGTGACATTTTGTACACCCTTGCTCTCGATAGCCTTCGCCTTGCCCGCGGCGGCCAGCTCTGCCCATGTAACGTCACTTGCGGACAGTGATGCGGCATCCCTTAGCGCGGACGCACCCGATGGCGGCGCTTCCATAGATCAGGCGGTGACGCTGGAACGCGTGCAGGTCGACGGCGTCGTGCCGTACATGGTCACCAGTACGAATACGGCAACCCGCACCGAAACGCCGCTGATCGATATTCCGCAGACGATCCAGGCGATTCCGAAGGATTTATTACTCGACCAGAATGCGCAATCGCTGGGCGACACACTGCGCAATGCGCCGGGCGTGTCGGTGCATCAGGGCGAAGGCAACCGCGACGAGATCGTTATCCGCGGGGTCAAGACCAAGGCCGATTTCTTCGTTGATGGCGTGCGCGATGACACTGAGTACTACCGCGACCTGTACAACGTGGAAGAGGTGGACGTGTTGAAAGGCGCCACCGCGATGATGTTTGGTCGCGCCGGTGCCGGTGGCGTCGTCAACCTCGTGACCAAGCAGGCCACACGCTCGCCGATTCACGAACTGGCGCTGCAGGCGGGATCCTGGGAACATCGGCGCGCGACGTTGGATCTGGGTGGTGCCATGGGCGACACCGCCGCGTATCGCCTCAACCTGATGGGCGAAGACTCGGACGGTTTCCGCGATTACGGCTTCCTGCGCCGCTACGGCATCAATCCGGTATTCAACTTCCATCTGGGCGAGCACACCACGCTGGATATTGGCCTCGAGCGTGCGTATGACCGACGCCGCGCCGATCGCGGAATTCCCTCACGTGGCGACCGCCCGGTGGCGGTGGCGCCGGAGACGTTCTTCGGCTCGCCGCGGCAGAACTTCGCGCGCACCACAGTGGACAGCTTCCACGCACGGCTGCAGCACGACATTGGCGACAACCTGGTGCTGCGCAACAACTTCCGCGCTACCCGGATCGACAAGTTCTACCAGAACTTGTACCCGGGCAGCGATGTGGCGCCCGACGACACTCTGAGCCTGAAGGCGTACAACCACGACGCGCAGCGCGACGGCTATTTCAACCAGACCGAGCTGGTGCAGCAACTGGATGTTGGCGGCATGCAGCACACCTTGCTGTACGGCGTGGAAGCCGGCACGCAAATCGATGACGACGCCAAGTTCACCGGCAGCACCGTCAAGGGCGTGCCGCTGGCCAATCCGCACATTGACATCGTGATCAACAAGCCCGATCGCATCAATCACGCCGTCGGTCATGCTCTGGGCGCGTATGTGCAGGATCAGGTGGATCTGAGCCCGCACTGGAAGGCGCTGGCGGGTATCCGCTGGGATCGCTTCGCGGTGGGCGCACGTTATCGCGTGTTGCCGGCCGATTCGAGCACAAAGCATACCGACACGGTGTGGAGCCCTCGCGTAGGCGTGATCTACAAACCTATGGACAATGCCTCGTTGTACGCCAGTGTCACGCGCTCGTTCACTCCGCAGGGAAGCAACCTGGCGCTGTCGCTGAAGAATCCGAAAGGGGCCGACCTGGCGCCGGAAAAAGCAGTGAACTACGAGGTCGGCGGCAAGTTCAACTTGCTCGACGACAAACTGGCCTTGACCGCCGCGCTGTTTCAACTCGATCTGGATCACGTCAACACGCCCGATCCGCTTGATCCGACTCGGCTGGTGCAGACCGGCGAGCAGCGCAACCGGGGTTTCGAAGTTGGCTTGAACGGCAACCTGACTTCGCGCTGGAGTATTTACGCGGGTTACTCCCATCTCAACGCCGAGATCCGCAGCACCACAGACGACGCGCCTGCCGGCGCAAAAGTCGGTCTGGTGCCGAGGAACCAGGCGTCGTTGTGGTCGCGCTACGCTATCACCGACCACTGGGGCGTCGGCGGTGGCTGGGTCAGCCAGTCGCGCGTCTATACCTCATTCAACAACTCGGTGGTGCTTCCGGGTTATACGCGCGTCGATGCGATGGCCTATTACCAGCAAGACAAGTACCGCGTCAGCCTGAATGTCGGCAACCTGTTCGATACCGGTTATTACGCCACGGCAAACGGCGACAACCAGATCATGCCCGGCGCTCCGCGCAGTGTGGATCTGAGCTTCGCCATCGACTTTTAACCCCTCCCGACACCGCCGGCAACCAGCGCGTCGCGGTATGGGTGTTGCGGTTACGTGCAAGAGCGCACCCTGTGCGCGATTGCTCTAATTCCAGGGAATATCTTTCGCGCACAGGGTGCGCTCCTGCATGCGCTGGTGGATCAGAAGCTGAAGTTGGCAGTCAGCATCGCCGAGCGTGCGACGCCGGGATGTAACGGTGACCGCACCGGTGGGGAATCAGGCGGTAAGGTCGGTGACGCTGCGATGGGTCCGGTTCTTGGAGTTGGGACGATTGCGTTCTACCGTCCAGCGTGGGCAATCGGCCGGATCCGGCGTGAGCAGACTTGCCGCGTTCGCGACAAATGAGGTCAGCAGATCATCCTGACGGGTGCGGCCCAAGCGCAGCGTGTCATGCATCGCCAGATTCCCGGAAAAGTCGTGCTGGATGATGGTCAGAGCGAACGCGGTCGTGATCCTGTCGGATGCCGTAGAAATTCTCCGGATCCACCCTCGTCGCATCGGTGATGCACGGTCGCGTCGGATCGGGGCTGGTGTAGCCCGGCAGGCCGAGCGTCACAACGCCTCCTTCAGGGATGTTGTCCTGCTTGACGGGCAGAAAGTCCCGATACCCGCGCGTGGGCGTACCCAGCCCGAAAGCCAGCGACGGCGCCAAGCCCGCGCAATTGCTCTCCACCCGGTCGCGCCCGGCCAGACCGTTGTCGTGGCCCATCACGTTGAGGCGAAATGCGGAGGTTTCGCTGACTGATTCCAGTCGGCGGTGGCGCGCTTGTGCTGCGCACTGCCGCAGGCGAGCGCAGCGCAAGCCCCATTGCCCGGCTGCGGCAGCTTGCTGGCCAGGTTTATCGCGCCGGTCGGCGCCGTGCGGGGCGCCGAGCGATTTACTCAATGCCAGTACCCGCCCGGTCAAGGACGGGCGTGGCCCGCGCTTACCAGATCTTCACTTGCTGATCCGCCGGGCGGACCATCGGGTCGCCGGGTTTGCATTGGAACGCGGCAGCGAAGGCCGGCATGTTCGACGGCGCGCCTATCGCCCGAAACTTCATCGGCGCGTGGGGATCGGTATTGAGATAGACCAGCTGC
>CAJDWH010000077.1_pt1 | contig 17875 bp, 15 predicted proteins | sample 7391531 | NCBI WGS metagenome assembly CAJDWH01 (sample SAMEA7055715, study PRJEB34461) | soil metagenome | biome: terrestrial ecosystem; feature: Peninsula; material: soil | place: Antarctica | collected 2016
GCCGCCACCGTGCGCAGCGCGCCGATACGCCGGTAGATCAACAGCAGGGATTCCTGCACGGCATCCTCGGCATCCACCCCGGCCGCGCACTGCGTGTGCGCGATCCGGTTCAGGTCCGGCCGGCAAACGGCAAGCAGGCGTTTCACCGCCACAATGTCACCCTGACGCGCCGCCTCCACCAAAATGGCATCGTGTTGCATGAAGCACCTCGCCAAGTTTGTCCGGTGTCCGGATGGACGCCTTTGCTGACTGTCATTCGGTAGAGGCCGGCAGAGGCCCAAAGGATTCAACATCCACGCACCGCCAGCGGAAAAAGGCCGATGACAATCAGACCAGTTTCCGTAGCGGGCGTGTACGGAAGGGCCATACCCGTTGCAGCAGACGACCCAGCCGAAGCATGCCCGGCGGACAGGCACGCGACGCCAGCAGCGTTTCGTACGCGCGACAAACGGAATGAGGCAATCAACCCCCGCGGCATCGAACCAGGCCGAGCTGCCCGGCAAGCCGGTGAAGACCCTGGCGATCCAGCTGCGCATGCGGGACTTGGCGGTGACCAGCATCACGCGGCAGCGTTGCACCGCGCCGGAGAGTGTCAGCCATTCAACATCGGTAGGAACGGACGACAACTCCATGCGAGACTCGCGGATCTAAACTGGACGGTGCGCCATGCGCAGACTCATCGTTCCACTCGACCACGCCCAGACTTGCATTGCATGAGCCACGACGACCTCACCAAACACACTCCATTCATGCGCCAGTACCTTTCCGCCAAAGCGGAACACCCGGAGGTGCTGCTGTTTTTCCGGATGGGGGATTTCTACGAGCTGTTCTACGACGACGCGCGCAAGGCAGCGCGACTGCTCGACATCACCCTGACCCAGCGCGGGCAATCGGCCGGTGCGCCGATTCCGATGGCTGGCGTGCCGTATCACGCCGCCGAGAACTACCTGGCGCGGCTGGTGCGGCTCGGCGAGTCGGTGGCAATCTGTGAGCAGATCGGCGACCCGGCGCTGGCCAAGGGCATTGTCGAGCGCAAGGTGGTGCGCATCATCACACCCGGCACCGTGACTGACGCGGCGCTGCTGGAGGACCGGCGCGACAATTTGTTGCTTTCCATTGCCGCCGGCCCGAACGCGAGCTACGGGCTTGCCTGGGTGGATTTGTCCAGCGGCCGTTTCCTGCTCAGCGAAGTGCCGAGCGCGGAAGCGCTGGCGGCGGAGTTGGCGCGACTGCAACCTGCCGAGACCTTGGTCGGCGAGGATGTGGCCTGGCCGAAACTGGTCAGCGCCCTGCCCGGCTTGCGCAAGCGGCCGCCGTGGCACTTCGATGCCGACACGGCCAAGCGCGAACTCAATCGTTTTTTTGGCACCCGCGATCTCGGTGGTTTTGGCGTCGACGGCATGCCGCTGGCGGTGGCCGCCGCCGGCTGCCTGCTCGGCTATGTCGAGGAGACCCAGAAAAGCGCGTTGCCCCATCTCACCGGCATGGCGGTGGAAAGCGCCAGCGAGACGATTGCGCTGGACGCGGCCACCCGCCGCAACCTGGAACTGGACACCCATCCCAGCGGGCGCACCGAACACACCTTGCTCGGCGTGCTGGACGAAACGGTGACGCCGATGGGCGCACGGGCGCTGCGTCGCTGGCTGACCCGACCGTTGCGCTCGCGTCCGGTATTGCGCCGACGCCATCAGGCGATCGGCATGCTGATCGACAATCGCCGCTACGACGCACTGCGCGAACAGTTGCGCGGTATCGGCGATCTGGAGCGCATCCTCGCCCGTGTCGCATTGCGCTCGGCACGCCCGCGAGATCTCTCCACTCTGCGCGACGGACTCGCTGCCGCGCCGACGTTACGCGAGAAGATCGGTGTTCTGGACAGTCCACTGCTGCACACCTTGGTGGAAAGCATCGGCGACCACGCCGAAACCGCGGCACTGCTTTCCCGCGCCGTGGTTGACCAGCCGCCGGTACTGCAACGCGACGGCGGCGTGATCGCCGACGGCTACGACGCCGAGCTGGATGAACTGCGCCGCCTGTCCACCCACGCCGACCAGTATCTGGTCGAGCTGGAAGAGCGCGAAAAGGCCGCCAGCGGCATCAACGCGCTGAAGGTCGGCTACAACCGCGTGCACGGCTACTACATCGAGATCAGCAAGGCGCATTCGGACAAGGCGCCCACGCATTACACACGCCGGCAGACCACCAAGAACGCCGAGCGCTACATCACCGAGGAACTGAAAACCTTCGAAGACAAGGTGCTGTCGGCGAAGGAACGCTCGCTGATGCGCGAACGTGCACTGTACGAGGCGCTGCTCGACACGCTCACCGAAAAGCTTGAACCGCTGAAGGCGGCGGCCAGCGCGATCGCCGCGCTCGACGTACTCGCCACCCTGGCCGAACGCGCCGAGGCACTGGACTGGAGCGCGCCTGAACTCACCGATGAGCCGGGCATCATGATCGAGCGCGGCCGCCATCCGGTGGTCGAGAAAGTCCGCGAGGAACCATTCGAGCCGAACGATCTCAGGCTCGACGATGCACGCCGCATGCTGGTAATCACCGGCCCGAACATGGGCGGCAAAAGCACCTATATGCGTCAGAACGCGCTGATCGTGCTGCTTGCTCACATCGGCAGCTACGTGCCGGCCAGTCGCGCCGTGATCGGGCCGATCGATCGCATCTTCACCCGCATCGGCGCCGGCGACGATCTGTCACGCGGGCAGTCCACGTTCATGGTGGAGATGAGCGAGACCGCCAACATTCTGCACAACGCCAGCGCCGACAGCCTGGTGCTGATGGACGAAGTCGGTCGCGGCACCAGTACCTACGACGGCCTCTCGCTGGCGCGTGCCGCCGCCGTGCACCTGGCGCGCAGCAGCCGCGCATACACCCTGTTCGCCACGCATTACTTCGAACTGACTGAGCTGGCCAGTGAATTCTCTTCGATTGCCAACGTGCACCTGGACGCGGTCGAGTACGCTGAACAACTGGTCTTCATGCACGCAGTGAAGGACGGTCCGGCCAATCGCAGCTACGGCCTGCAGGTGGCCGCGCTGGCCGGCCTGCCCAAGTCGGTGATCGCCGACGCGAAGCGCACTTTGGCCGAGCTCGAGCGTGGCATGCACCAACAGGCCAGCGCGTCCACGCGCACAAGCGAACCCTCGCCTCAGCTGGGCCTGTTTGCGACGGCAGCACCTTCAGTGGTCGAACGCGCATTGGAGGATCTTGATCCGGATGCGCTGACGCCGCGCGAAGCGCTGGAAGCACTTTACCGGCTGAAATCTCTGAGCTGAACACCGAACCTCACGCGCGCAGGAGCCCGCTCGCGGGCGATGCTTTGGCTCTGATGCAAGACGAAGATCAAGTCAAAAAGCATCGCCCGCGAGCGGGCTCCTACGACAGATTGGCTGGGCGGGGCGACTATAAAGGTCCGGCCAGTTCCGCCAGCGCTGCCAGCTCCGCCTCATCCAGCGCCTGGCGCAGGTCGGCCCACAGATCCTCGACGTCTTCGATACCCACCGACAAACGCAGCAAACCTGGCGTAATGCCGTACTGCGCCTGGGTGGCAGCATCGACGACGCGATGAGTCAGGCCGGCCGGGTGCTGGATCAGGGTGTCGACCGAGCCCAGGCTCACCGCGGGCGTAGCCAGTTTCACCGCCGCCATCACCGCGCTCGCGGCAACATGGCCACCGCGCACCTCGAACGCCATCAGGCTGCCGGGACCACGCATTTGCGTATCCACCAGATGTGCATTCGCCACGGTGCCGAGACCCGGATAGCAAACCTTCGCCACTGCCGGATGGGCAGCCAGCCGCTTGACCAGCTGCCGCGCATTATCCTGCGCCTTCAGCACGCGCAGCGACAGCGTCTGCAAGCCGCGGTGCAGGAGGTAGGCGCCCAGTGGATGCAGCAGGCCACCGGTCGCCGCGCGCACCTGACGCAGGGCGACGGCCCAGTCGGCATTGCAGGCCACCACGCCAGCGATCACGTCGCCATGGCCACCGAGGAATTTGGTGGCGCTGTGCAGCACCAAGGTCGCGCCCAGCGCTGCCGGCTGCTGCAAGATGGGCGTGGCGAAGGTGGAATCCACCAGCACCGGCACCGTACCCGCGGCCTTCACCACGGCAGCGATATCGATCAGGTCCAAGGTCGGGTTCGCCGGCGTCTCGATGATCACCAACGCAGTGTCGGCGTCGATCGCGCCAGCGATATCCTTCGGCTCGACCCAGCGCGCGGGGATCCCGAGCAGGCCGGAATTCAGCAGCTGATCGTTGGTGCCGTACAGCGGCCGCACCGCCAACACGTGTTTACCGCGCTGGCCTGCAGCGAGTAGACACGCCGACATCGCCGCCATGCCCGAACCGAACGCCACCGCATCTGTGGTGCCTTCCAGTTGCGCCAGTGCGTTCTCAAAACGCGCCACGGTGGGATTGTGCAGCCTCGCGTAGATCGGATTGGCGGCGGTTGCCGCCCCGGCCACCAACGCGTCGAAACTGGCGGTTCCCTCGGCCAGGTCGCGCACGGGATACGTGGTGGACAGGTCCAACGGCGGCGCGTGCACGCCGAGTTCGCCGAAGTCCTCGCGACCGGCATGCACCCCAAGCGTTTCAAGACGCGACATGAATTCAGCTCCATTTGACGAAATGGCATGATAGTGGAATCACCCGTCAAGCTGAAAATCTTCCACCAAATCGTAGTTTGATGAAGTCGCTGTCATGCACCTGGACCGACTTGAGTTCGCCACATTGCGGGGACTACAGAAAAACGCGCGGCGACCCACCAAGACCCTGTCCGAACTGGTCGGCGTGGCGTCCTCGACCACGCTGGAGCGGGTATGCCGCTTGCGCGATCAGCGATTTCTGCTGGACATAGCTCCGGCCGCGTTGGGCATGGGTCTGCACGCAATGATCAGCATGCGACTGGCGCGTCATGCACGCGAAGACCTGAATGCCTTCCATGCTTACCTGTGGACCTTGGCACGAAGTGCTGGCGTTTTATCACGTGGCCGGCGCCAGCAACTGCGTCCAGTCCGTAGCAGCAGCGAACTGCGATCACCTACGCGATTTCGCACGGGGCGCGTTTACGTCTCAGCCGGAGGCTGCAGATCCAGACCAGCCTGACCATTCACCTTCCGACGCAATCTCGATGCGCCGGTCTACCAGCACGTGGGCGTGCCTTGAGCGGCGCGGATCAAGTGAATTCCTCGAATGGGACGTCAAACAAGTCGCGCCCCGACCGCAAGCGCCGGGATCAGCCCGTACGACGCATTGCCAGCGGTGCTTCCGGCAGCGCAGCGGTGCCGCCCAGCCCGCCGGCGTCCGGCATGGCAATATCCGGGATGCCGTCCAACGACTCGGCCGACAAGGCGGACAGCAGCGTATGAGTCTCCGCCGTGGGTTGCCGCGCGGGGAGTCGTCCGGATGCGACCAGGCGGCCAACGCGCTCGTACACGTCATCGCGATCGAACGGTTTCTTCATGAAGTCGTCGGCACCACAGCGCTGCAGGTAGAACTGCTCGGTAGCCTGCTGGTTGCCGCTGATCATGATGATCGGGATGTCGCGGGTCAGCGGATCATGGCGCAACGCGCGCAGGACGCTGAAACCGTTCATCCCGGGCATGACTACATCGAGGAAGATCAAGGCCGGGGGCTCGCTGCGCGCCAGCTCGATCGCGCTGGGGCCGTCGGTCGCCTTGAGCACGTGATAGCCATCCTGGCCCAGCATTTTGCCGAGCACGGCACAGATCGTGGGCGAGTCATCAACGACCAGCATGCGTGAGCCGTGCGCGGTCTGCACATGCTGCACCTCCACCGTATGCCCACCCAGCAAGCGTTTGATGAAGCCGAAGCCGCTGATTCGTACTAGTCCGTCCATACAGGCTCTCCCCATCGGGGATGGCGCGCGACAGGCGCACCTCGTTGATATGCATGCATGCTCGCGCAGATGGTCGCGGCAGTATGCGACACACTGCTCAACCCGAACTTTTCAGCGCAAGTCCTTGATCTTCAGCAATTGCCGTCGCGCTTGTTTGTCCGGCCGCTTCGGCGGATGGTCGAACGCCGTACCGCTCAGGCGACGCTGTTCGCGCAAAGTCTCGCGTGCCGCACGACTGGCATCGGTTTCGCGATACAGCTGCTCCGCCTCGCTGGCCGGCCCGCGCCGTGGCGACAACCCCAGCACGTCCACTTCCAGGCGCTCCTGACCGCGACCGATACGCAGGCGATCACCCACATGCAAAGCCTTGGCCGGCTTGCAACCGATGTCGTTGACCTCGACGCGTCCCGCCTCGATCGCTTGCCTGGCGAGGCCGCGCGTCTTGAAGAAGCGCGCGGCCCACAACCAGACGTCGGCGCGCAGCTCGTCGGTGTCGGAAATTCGCAGCGTCACGGAGACAACCACTCCAGCGGACGGATCAGGATGTTTTGTCCTGCGGCGGCACCATGTCCTGCGGATCGGGCATGGCGATGTCCGGAATGGCCGCGTGCTCGTCCGGCGTGAGCGCAGGTTCCGCCCGCAACGTCGCAGCGTTGGCGCGCGGACGCACCACCAGTCGGCCGGATTGGGTCAGGTGCTGGAGGCGCGCGAACACTTCGACGCGCCCGAAGGGTTTCTTCATGAAATCGTCGGCGCCGAAACGCTGCACGTAGAACTGTTCGGTCGCCTGCAGGTTGCCGCTGATCATCACGATTGGAATATTGTGCGTAAGTGGGTCGCGACGCAGGGCACGCAGTACCGCGAAACCGTTCATGCCCGGCATCACGATGTCCAGAAAAATCAGGTCAGGTTGCTCGGTGCGGGCCAGCTCGATCGCCGCTTCACCATCGGCCGCCTTGAGCACTACATGACCGTCCTGGCTCAGCATCTTGCCCAGCACTGCGCGGATGGTCGCGGAATCATCCACCACCAGGATGTGTGCCTCTTTGGGCACGCCGCTGCGTGGGACCGCACGACGATCGCCGTGTTCACCGCCGAAGAACCGCCGGATCAGCTCAAAGCCAGACATGAGGCGAGCCCTGCTCTCTGGAATACCACGTCAAGTCTCGATGCAGCGCGGCCCGGAAGCAAGCGTCGCCATCAAGTCGCGCCGCCCAGCAAGAGGTTGCCCAGTGGCACGGTGAGCAGCGACAGCACGATGCCGGCCCCCAGCACGGTGTTCGCCAACGCCGGTTCCAGGTCGTACTCGTCGGCCAGAATGGCAGCGGACACCATCGGCGCCATCGCCGCCTGCAACACACCGACGGTGAGCACCAGTCCGTCGACGCCCGCGGCCGTCCCCATCGCCCAGCACAGCAACGGGGCCACCAGCAGCTTCCAGCCCAACCCCCAACTCGCCGCACCAAGTTGCCGCTGGCCCGGGTGGAACTTGAACTGCAGGCCGACCGAGAACAACGCCAGCGGCGTCAGCGTGGCACCGATCGGCGCAAGCACGCCCTCCATCCAACTGGGCCAGCCGCCCAACTGGCCCACCACGATCCCCAGCAGCAGCGCCAGGAACGGCGGAAATGAAAGAATGCGACGAAGCATCTGGCGCGGCTGCGGCGTGCGCCCGGAATAGATCGACGCGACCACGATGCCGACCGAGGCCAGCACGGGAAACGCGCCCAGTTGGTCGGCCACCACCGCCACCGCCAGCCCGGCCTTGCCGTGCAGCGCCTGGACCAGCGGATAGCCCATATAGGCGGTGTTGCCCAGGCCACAGACCAGGATCAGTGCACCGGTACGCTGGCGCGACCAGCCCAGGCGCGGGCCGAGCAGGCCGAACAACAGCCACGCGCCGCCGAAAGTGAGCCACATCGCCGCCACTGGAAACCACAGTTGTGCGTCGAACTTCAGCTTCGGAATTAACTCCAGCACCAGCGCCGCCAGCGCCACGTTCAGCACCCACCAGTTGATGCCCGGAACGATGCCTGCCGGCGGCTTGGCGAAACGTGCCACCAGCACACCCAGGAGCAGGCACACGAACAGCAGCAACAATGCACTCATGGAATCACGGCAGGACGGAAGTTGGATCGCCATTAGACGCGATCCCCGTGCATGCCGAAAGCGGCGATGGCGCCCATCGGCGATACTCGGAGCTCTCATGCACGGGCTGGCCGGCGATGAAGTCGCCCCGGACTGGCCGGCACTGACTCCGCCCGAACTCGAGTCGCTGCTGGCGCGTTATCCGCAGCTGGGTCCGCCGCTGCGCATCGCATGGCACAGTTCGCGCCCGCTGTCGGCGGCCTGCCTGGTCCAGACGCGCCGTGGCGAGTTCTTCGTCAAGCGCCATCATCGCCGTGTGCGTTCGGCGGCCACGTTGGGCGAAGAGCATCGCTTCATGGCGCACCTTCGCGGCAAAGGCATGCCGCTTGCGGAGGTCCTGGCCGATGCGGATGGCGAAAGCGCCGTCGTACTCGGCGATTGGGTCTACGAACTCCATCAGCGCGCCGCCGGTACCGATCTCTATCGCGAAGCGATTTCATGGGAACCATTGACGAACCGGCTGCATGCACACACCGCCGGCCGCATGCTCGCTGAGTTGCACAACGCGAGCGCGGATTACGATGCCGCGCAGCGCCACACGCACATCCTGGTGGCACGCAGCGAACTGATCGCTGCGCCGGACCCGATAGCAGCCTTGCACGCGCAGTTGCCGCAACGCCCAGGACTGGCCGACTATCTGCACCGCCACGACTGGCAAAGCGATTTCGCTGCGTTGTTCGCGCCGTGGCACGCCGCCATGCAACCGCGCCTGGCACGCGAGCCGCGGCTGTGGACGCATGGCGACTGGCATGTCTCGAATCTTTGCTGGAGCGATCCTGGCGACAACGCGGTGATCACCGCGGTACTCGACTTCGGCCTGGCCGCAGCGAACTGCGCGTTGTTCGACCTGGCGACCGCGATCGAACGCAATGCAATCGCCTGGCTGGCGCTGGACACCGGTCTGGCGGCGATCCATCCGGACATCGCGCTGGCCTTGATCGAAGGCTATCGCCAGGTACGTCCGCTGGACGGTGACGACATTCGCCTGCTGGCCAACCTGCTGCCGTTGGTCCACGTGGATTTTGCGCTGTCCGAAACGGAGTACTTCCACGCGATCACCCATTCGACCGTAAGCGCCGATGTCGCCTACGAGACTTTCCTGCTTGGGCATGCCGCCTGGTTCACCACACCCGCAGGACAGACCATGCTGCAAGCCATTCGCGACTGCGCCTGACCCCTCGCCGCGGCATTCGTGGTTCAATACCCATTCTTGAAGCGGGGGTGCCTGGCGTTGCCAGGCTGAGAGAGTCCCTTGGAACCTGATCCGGTTTGCACCGGCGTAGGGAGCTTGCACAGTCGAACCGTCCGCACGGACGCATCGACTTGCCGTCGCTTCGTCTGCTACCGGAAGACGACGACGATGACCCGCTCTACCCTTGTGCTTGCTCTGCTCGCGGCTCTTGGCGCCAGCTTCGCGGTGCATGCCACCGACGCGGAACCCGCCAGCCACCCGCACGATTTGAAAGCCAGCGCAGCGCAGGCCACCAATCTCAGTACCGTGCATGTTCAGGCGCGTGCGCCCGAGAATCTGCACAACACCGGGATCGACAGCTACGGCAATGCCTCGCTGCACGACACGCCCGCCGCAGTCACCGTGGTCACACGCCAGCAGCTCGACGACCGCCAGATCCGTACGCTCAGCGAGCTCGCTCGCGAAGATGCCGCGCTGGGCGACAACTACGCGCCAGCGGGTTACTACCAGGACATTTCGATCCGCGGCTACTCGCTGGATCTGGCCACCGGATTGCGCGGCAACAACCTGACCCTCGCCGGCGAGCAGAAAATCCCGTTGGAAGACCGTCAGCGTGTGGAAATCCTCAAGGGACTGGCCGGGATCGAGGCGGGCGTGATGGCGCCCGGCGGCGTGGTCAACTACGTCAGCAAGCGGCCTGTCGACGTGCGCACCGTGACTCTGGGCAGCGATTCGCACGGGTCGCGTTATAGCGCCGTCGATCTCGGCGGCTGGCTCACGCCGACGTTTGGCCTGCGCGTGAACGCCGCGCACGAAGCCATCCATTCTTATGTGCAGCATGCCGATGGCCGGCGCCGCATGCTGGCACTGGCTGCGGACTGGAAGGTCAGCGAACGCGCCACGCTGGAACTGGACAGTGATTACCAAACCAGCGCGCAGCGCTCGGTATCCGGCTACCAGCTGCTGGGTGGTACTCAGCTCCCGAAACATCCGGACTCCTCGCGCATGCTCGGTTTCGAACCGTGGCAACAGCCGGTCGGCATCGACTCCTCCAACAGCAGCGCGCGTTTCGACTACACGCTGAGCGACAACTGGCGCTTGCGCCTGGCCGGCGGCCACAGTCGCAGCGTGATCGACGACAACGTGGCGTTCGCCTACGGCTGCTTTTTCTCCAGCGATTGCGCCAGCGGCGCCACTCCCGGCTGGTTCTTCGCACCCGATGGCGACTACGACATTTACGATTTTCGCAGCCCCGACGACACCCGCGTCAACGACGAGGCGCGCGCGGTGCTGGAAGGCCATCTCGATACCGGCTCGCTGAGTCACGAGTTGAGTATCGGCGGCGGCGCATTCCGCCGCACTATCGATCGCCGTGCTTATGTGAACGACTACGTCGGCACCGGCAATATCAGCCAGATCGATCCGCCCTATTTCGCGCCATCGCCGAACCAGCCCGGCCCGTCGGTGCGCCGGTTGACCAGTGGGCAGCATTCGATCTTCGCGCTGGATCGCGTCCGCTTGGGCGAGCACTGGCAGGTGATTGTCGGCGAACGCTTGGTACGCTTGCACGAACGCAGTTACGACGATACCGGTGCGCCGGAACGCGACACCCGCCTGAGCAAGGCATTGCCGCAAGCCGCCGTGCTGTGGCAGCCGAACGTGCCGACCACCGTCTATCTGAGCTACAGCGAAGGACTCTCACTGGGCATCGAGGCGCCATACTGGACCAGCAACGGCGGCACGGTGCTGGGCCCACGGCTGTCGCAGCAGGTCGAGGCCGGCATCAAATTCCAGGCCAGCGATGCGCTGGACCTCACCGGCGCGCTGTACCGCATCCACCAGCCCTACCAATTCGCGCAACCTGACGCCACGCCGGAGGGCTTCACCTTCATCCAGCGCGGTGAAGAGGTGCATAGCGGGCTGGAGTTGGGCGCGCACGGCAAGCTCAGTGACAATCTCAGCGTGATCGCCAGCGCCAGCCTCATTCATGCGCGCGCCGAGAGCACTGGCTCGCGCTCATATGAGGGCCATCAGGTGGTCAACGTGCCACGTTTTCGCAGCGCCTTTTATGTCGACTATCGCCTGCCGTTTGTGCCGCAGCTGAGCGTGCTCGGCGGCTGGCGCTATGCCTCGTCCAATGTCGCTACGCCGGATGGCCAGGTGCGCGTGCCGGCCTACCACGTGTTCGACGCCGGCCTGCGCTATGCGGCGTCATGGAATGGCCACGCATTGATTTGGCGCGTGTCGGTGGACAATGTGTTCGACCGCTTCTACTGGCGCAGTACCGGCACCTCGGGTGGCGACAGCTACCTGTTTCCCAGCGCCCCGCGACTGGCCCGCCTCTCCGTGAGCTACGCATTCTGATGATCTGGATCGAACTCGTCGGCGCCCTGATCAGCGCCTGGGCCGTATGGCTCACCACCCGGCGAAGGCCGTGGTGCTGGCCGGTTGGGCTGCTGTCGGTGCTGATCTATAGCGGAATCTTCATCGACGCCAAGCTGTATTCCGATGCCTTGTTACAGCTGGCTTTCGCCGGATTGATTGTCTATGGCTGGCGTCGCTGGCTGCAGAACCTCGGTGACGACGGCCGTGTGGAGGTCGCGCCGTTGCCGCGCCGACAGGCTGTCGGTCATATATTCATCGGCGTGCTCGTCGCGCTTGTGCTCGGTTACTCCATGCATCGCTGGACCGATGCCGCTCTGCCCTGGCTCGACGCCGCACTCACTGCCTTCAGCCTGATTGCCCAATGGTGGCAAGGTCGCCGTCACGTCGCCGCCTGGTGGCTGTGGATCGCCGTCGACGTGATCTACGTCGGCGAGTACATCTACAAACACCTGCTGATCACCTCGGTGCTTTATGTCGGCTTTGTCGTGCTGGCGGTGATCGGTTTGCGCGCCTGGAAACGAGCCGCGGACGCACCTGCCACCCACTGAGCCCGCGGCAGGACACGGCAGTTGCATGCGGCCCTCAGGATCAGCAGCATGGTCGACCACCACTCATCGGGAGCTGTCGTGCCGGATCTTTCTGATTTCCCCATCACCGCGCGCTGGCCCGCGCAATATCCCGAACGCATCCAGCTGTACTCGCTGAACACGCCCAACGGCGTGAAAGCATCGATCATGCTGGAGGAAACCGCGCTGGCGTATGAACCGCATCTGGTCGACATCATGAACGACGAAAGCCATACGCCAGAGTTCCTGTCGCTCAACCCCAACGGCAAGATTCCCGCGATCATCGATCCGGCCGGTCCCGGCGACGAACCGATGGCCTTGTTCGAGTCGGGCGCAATCTTGCTGTACCTGGCCGACAAGACCGGTCGCTTCATTCCGGCCGAGCCGGCGCGGCGTTGGGAGTGCATCCAGTGGGTGTTCTTCCAGATGGCCTCGATCGGTCCGATGTTCGGCCAGCTCGGCTACTTCAACAAGTTCGCCGGCCGGGAGATCGCCGACAAGCGCCCGCTGCAACGCTATGTCAACGAATCGAAACGGCTGTTGGCGGTGCTCGATGATCGCCTGAAAAATGGCGACTGGATCATGGGCGAAGATTACGGCATTGCGGACATCGCCACGCTTGGCATGGTGAACAATCTGATTACCTATTACGAGGCGCGCGAACTCGTCGATTACGATCGGCTTGCTCATGTCCCGGCATGGCTTGATCGCGGACTGGCGCGGCCCGCGGTAGCACGGGGTCTGCAGATCCCTAGCGTCGGCTGAACCCGGCGCCGGGCGCTGGACACTGACCTGTGGCGCGGGCAAGCTTCCATCCACGCGGTGTTAAGCCGGGTTGTCGCACAGTGAGTGCTGCCATGAACACCTTGACTGCCAGAGCGTTTTTGCCGGGCCTTGCCATCCTTTTGTGGCTGCTCGCACCGACCGCCTTTGCGCAGGACATATACAAGTGTCCCCAGCCAGGCGGAAGCGTCGCGTACACCGATTACCCCTGCCCCACTGGCAAGGGTGAACTGCTGTACCAGGCGGACGACAGTGAGGTGATCGACCGCTACCTGCGCCTGGGCCAGGACAATCTGGCCAGGCAATACGCCGACGATCATCATCTGGGCGCGCTGTATAAAGAGCGCCTGGCGATCTATCAACAGACCCAGGAAGAAAAGGCACAACGTCGGCACGAGGAGGCGCTCGCCGCGCAGCAGCGCGAATACGATGCGCAGCAGCAGGCGTTGCAAGACCGGCTCGCCGACCGCAACCGACTGGAAGCGGAAAACGATGTCTTGCGCCAGCAGAACGATCAATATCGCGATGAACTGTCACAACCCGTGCCGGACCAGGCTCCCATTTACTGGGGTGTCGCGCCTCCACCATACGGGCACGGGCCACATCGCCCTGACCCCGGCAGTCGCTGGACGCCGCCGCGAGCACCAGTGTACAAACCTTGCACGCAGCTGGCCGGCGGGCGGGTGAAGTGCTGATGGCGAACCTGCGATAACGCAAACCCGCAATGAGATGGCACTACCGAGTGAGCGCGCGCCAGGCGGCGCGATCGCATCACCGCGTCGCACCTGCGCATCGTCGAGAGGTTCGGCCTTCCAGATCAGCGCGTGAGGCGTTTGCTCTGGCGTGAGGAATGGAACGCACCGCGTAGGTCGACGTCTGCACCCAGCGCCATCAGGGTGATGCGCTCGACACCGACCCCGTGGCTTGTCGCCACCACGTACAATGGCCATTCATCCATACCGGACGACCGATGCAACCGCTGCGCGTCAAACGTTATTTGCTAACCGGCCTGCTCACCTTCATTCCGCTGTGGGTGACCTGGCTGGTGTTCAAGTTCGTGCTGGGCGTGCTGGCCGGGATCGGTGCACCGCTGGTTGCCGGCCTGCTCAATGGGCTGGCATTGGTGGCGCCGCGTGCCGCTGAATCGTTGAAGATGGAATGGCTGACTTTTGTCGTCGCCCTGCTCCTCACCCTCGTCTCGCTCTATCTTTTGGGCTTCATCGCCAATCGGGTCATCGGTCAACGCTTTCTCAGCGGGTTCGACGCCTTGCTGGCCCGCATTCCGTTGGTGCAGACAATCTACGGCGGCACCAAGAAACTGATGGCGGCATTGCAAAACAAACCCGGCGGCTTGCAGCGGGTGGTACTGATCGACTTTCCGCGCCGTGGCCTGAAGGTGGTCGGCTTCGTCACCCGTGTGATGGTGGAGGAACACACCGGCCGAGAGATAGCGGCGGTATACATCCCGACCACGCCCAACCCAACCGGCGGCTACCTGGAGTTGGTGCCGGTGGATGAGCTGACCCCGACCGATTGGACCATGGACCAGGCGATGGCCTTCATTATCTCCGGCGGCGCAGTTTCACCCGACGTACTCCCTTCCAGCCGGCCGGCACCGCTGCACCACGACCCATCCGATGCCGATGCGTGATATATGCGCAGGTATCTGTTTCCGGTGGCCCCTGACCTTTGACACTGTCCGACCCATGACGATTGACCTAGCGTATCCCGCCGTGTCCGCGCCTCGGGGAGTCACTTTACGCGGCCGATCCCAGCTTTCAACCTGCCCAACGGGCACAAAACTCATCGAGGGACATCCATGACCAAGCAGTATCTGAAGCCAATCGCGCTGGCGATCAGCATAGCCTTTGCGCTAACGGCCTGTGGCAAGCAGGAGTCAGCCAACAACGTGCCGGCAGCCAGCAGCACCGCACCTTCCGCCGCCAGCACGACCGCCGCGGTCGACAACCCCAAGAGCATTTTCGACGTCAGCGAGTTGGGTGACTCCGCCGAGGCGTGCACGGACTTCAACCAGTTCGTCAACGCCAAGTGGGTGGCCGCCAATCCGATCCCGGCCGACCGTACCCGCTGGGGCGCCTTCGACCAACTCGCTGAGGACAGCCTCAACACCCAACACACGATCGTCGAGAACGCCGCCAAGGGCGCCGATCAGGCCCGCGCCGGCTCAATCGAGCAGAAGATCGGCTATCTGTATCAGACTGGCATGGACGAGGCCGCCATCGACAAGGCCGGATTCGACCCGATCAAGCCCAAGCTGGCCGAGATCGACAGCCTGAAGAACAGTCAGAACGTGGCCGACTACTTGGACAAGAGCTTCGCCCAGGGCGACATGCAGGTGTTCATGTTCGGCTCCAGTGCCGACTTCAAGCACGCCGAAACACAGATCGGCTACACCTTCCAGGGTGGCCTGGGCCTGCCGACCAAGGATTACTACACCGACCCCAAACAGGCTGACCTGCGCAAGGCCTATCTCGACTACGTCGCCAAGACCCTGGAGCTGACCGGCGTGTCCGCCGCCGATGCGAAGAAGCAGGCCGATCAGGTCATGGCGTTCGAGACGAAACTGGCCGCCGCGTCGCTGGCGCCCGTGGAGCTGCGCACGCCGGAAAACCAGTACCACTTCGTCAGCCTCGCCGAAGCGAACAAGGTGACCCCACATTTCAACTGGGACAAGTTCTTCAAGGCCCAGGGTGTGACCATCGACAAGGGCTTCTCATTGTCACAGCCGAAGTTCTTCGCCGAATTCGACAAGCTGCTGGCCAGCGCGCCGGTCAGTCAGTGGCAGGCGTACCTGCGCTTCCACACCATCGATGATGCCTCCGATGCGTTGAGCAAGAATTTCCGCGACAACAAGTTCGCCTTCTACGGCAAGACCTTGTCCGGCCAACCGGAGCAGAAGCCGCGCTGGAAGCAGGTATTGGGGGCGGTCAACGGTTCGATGGGCATGGCTCTGGGCGAACTCTACGTGAAGCAGGAGTTCACCCCGGAAGCCAAGCAGCGCGCCGAGGAACTGGTCACCAACGTGCGCAACGCACTGAAGGCCCGCATCGAGAACCTGGACTGGATGAGTGCCGAGACCAAGGCCAAGGCGATCGCCAAGTGGGACACCTTCCTGCCCAAGATTGGTTACCCCGACAAATGGCGTAGCTGGGACGGCCTGAGCGTCACCCCGGGCAGCTACTACGCCAACCTCGAGGCCGCCAACAAGTTCAACTACCAGTACGACATCGCCAAGATCGGTACGCCGACTGACCGCAAGGAATGGGGCATGACCCCGCAGACAGTCAACGCGTACTACAACCCGACCGACAACACGATCAACTTCCCGGCCGCCATCCTGCAGCCGCCGTTCTTCAACGCCAAGGCCGACGACGCAATCAACTACGGCGGCATTGGCGCGGTGATCGGCCACGAAGCCAGCCACGGCTTCGACGACCAGGGCAGCCAGTTCGACGGAGACGGAAACAACATCAACTGGTGGACCAAGGACGACCGCGCCAAGTTCGACTCACGCACCGCCAAGCTGGTGCAGCAGTTCAACGACTACACGCCGATCAAGGACAAGCCCGACGCGCACGTCAACGGCCAGCTGACCCTGGGCGAGAACATCGCCGACTTGGGTGGTCTCAACGTGGCCTACGACGCATTGCAGGTCGCCCTGAAACAGCACCCGGAAGAAGCCGGCAAGCAGATCGACGGCTACACCGAGGACCAGCGCTTCTTCCTCAACTGGGCTCGCGTGTGGCGCGGCAGCATCCGCGAGAAGCAGGCGCTGCTGCGCCTGAACACCGATCCGCATGCACCGGCCTCGCTGCGTGCGATCGGCGCGCCGTCGAACATGCCCGCGTTCGCCACGGCGTTCCAGTGCAAACCAGGTGATGCGATGGTACGTTCCGACGACACGCAGGTGAAAATCTGGTAAATCGGCAGCCCGCCGTTCGTTTGAAAGTCTAGGAGCCTGTCGGGCTTTGGTGGTCGAGTCGAGAATTCGGCTGAGTGCGGACAGATTTTCGCCGCTTCGCGGGTCCATAGTGGTTCTATGGACCAAGTCTTCTGGCGGCGTCGTACTCTGCCACCACTTCCGCAAATGCCGGATTGCCCTTGGCTTTGCCACGGACAAACACCACCGGCCCGGTACCTTCCATCACCCGCTTGAACGTCGCGACCGTCTGCTGATCCGGGTTGACCAGATCGAAACTGGCCTCCTCGAGTTGGGCGTGCGGGATATGCCGCGCCGCCAACTCCTGCGACAGCTTCCTCGCCCGCTGCGCCGTTTCCGACGGGCAATTCAAAGGCGCATAAATCAGCACGGTGCGGGTATTCGTGCCCATCGGTTGCGGCATCGGCACGAACCCGGTTTTGCCAGCTACGGGCGCAGCGGTGCTCCCCAAGATGGCGGTCGGATGTTTCTGCCACCACTGATAGCCCGCAAACAGCACCATCAGAAAAACAAGAAATTTGATGAAACCCATGATTTGTCCTTAAAAAGCCAGCTAAAAGGGGTTCGATGAGGGCGCAACATCGACAAGCGCGTCACTCACCAGCCCAACGTTCAACTCTCCATCGAAACTCCCAGCACCCTGCCATTCACGTCAAACTCGACAGAAAGTAAATAGTCGGAGATCTCGCCAGCGAGCATGTAATCGAACACAGCGACCTGTTGCGTCTTTTCCGGATACAAACCAACCCTGTGCAAGCCAATTGCAGCAAGAAGTTGATCAGCCCCAATATCCACAGCCTCCGTACCAAAGCATTCCACGCGATCTGCAACATCCAGTTCCGCCAGATGATGCTCCAGGTACAGACGACTGGATGATTCATCCCCAGCCGCAAAATCGGCAGCTATCGCCGCTCGTGCCAACGCATCGAAGCGCGGCAACTCGGCAACGAACTGCTCCACCCGTGCC
>CAJDWH010000018.1_pt1 | contig 17743 bp, 14 predicted proteins | sample 7391531 | NCBI WGS metagenome assembly CAJDWH01 (sample SAMEA7055715, study PRJEB34461) | soil metagenome | biome: terrestrial ecosystem; feature: Peninsula; material: soil | place: Antarctica | collected 2016
ACAAACAACTCTCCCTACGTCGCCGCGCGTACCGGCCGCAATCTCCAGCCACCATTCGTTGCGCTCTCGACCATGCTCAAGGCAGATGCGCTGCGCGGCAAAACCATCCGCCTGCGCGGCAGCCTTGTGGCACTCGATGCGTCAACCACCAAGGGGCTCGGGTTGTGGTTGCGCGTAGACAGAACCGGCAAGGCGCCCAGCTTTTTCGAGAATACCGATGAGCGCCAAGTGCATGACCGCGGCTGGCACGAGTACGTGATCGAGGCCACGGTCGACAGCGAAGCCTTGCAACTGGCATTCGGTTTCACCATGGCGCTGCACCATGGCGCTGCACCATGGCGCGAACGACCAGGCGGCCGGGTTGCGCAATTTCGTCCTCGAAGTCAGCGATGGCCATGATGGCTGGACTGCCTTTCCAATTCCATCGCTGATCTCAGCTGCAAGCGGAAAAGGTGGCTGGGGTTTGAACGTGATGGGGCGACGTCATGACAGCGCCTCCAGCGCGTCCTGGCAAAGCACGGGCACCGATGCTCCGTATCTGCGGATCGAGCGTCGCGGCGGCAGCGTGGATGACACGCCATTCGACGTACCGCCCGAGGCTGGCCGGACCATTACGTTTGCGCTGGGCTCCGGCTTGCAGGCGCGCGTGGCGCTGACGCTGACGGACGCACAGGCGCGCCCCTCGCCGGATCGCGCCCGCGCGCTGGACGCGCTCAAAGTCAGGTTGGCAGCGATGCCCGATCCTGCAGGCACGATGGACTCGCGCGCGGCAAGGGAGGCGGACGTGGTGGTGGCCTGGAATGTACTTCGTCACTTCTATCCCTATGCGGATGTCATCCCTGTCGCCTGGGACCCCATGCTCATGCAGGCGCTGGGCGATGCCGACCTGGCATCCACGCGAACCGACCAGAAACATGTGCTGCAACGCCTGTTGGCGCCATTGCAGGATGCTCACGGCACAGTGTTCGAGTCTGACCGTCCGCATCGATCGAGCCTGCCGGTGGCGCTTGCGCCCGTCGCAGGCGAATGGGTGATCGTAGCCAGTGCGGTACCGGACCTGGCACCGGTCGGCGTAGTGATCACCCGCATCGACGGCATGCCGATGCCGCAAGCGCGTGACGATGCCGAGGCGCGCACATCGGGCCAGCCGTCGTCGCGAAGTTGGAAAGCGCTGCAGTACTTGCAGTGGGGCACAACCGGGGCGACGCGCAGATTTGAATTCGAGCAAGCGGATGGATCGCGTCACGCGGTTGCGCTGGAGTACAGCGAAAAGACCTCGCCGTCGCTTGAACGGCCGGCGCCGATCGCCGAGTTGCGTCCAGGGATCTGGTACGTCGACGTCGCGCGGGTGGACAAGCCAATGTTCGATGCTCAACTGGATCAGCTGGCCAACGCGCATGCAGTGATCTACGACATACGCGGCTACCCCAAGGATTTCAATCTCAGCAAGGCCATCCCCGCGCACTTGCTGAAGCTTGCCGAGCATGCGAAGTGGATGCACATCCCGCGTTACACCGGGCCATTCGGCGAGCATGCCGGTTATCTCGACTCGGGCTGGGACATCGCACCACAACCGCCGCACTTCGCGTCGCGCTCGATCTTTCTCGCCGACGGCCGGACCATCAGCCAGGCCGAAGCGATCATGGGTTACGCACAAGACGAGAAGCTTGGCACGATCGTCGGCAGCACTACGCGCGGAGTGGACGGCAACATCACTTCCCTACGAGTACCGACCGGCTTTGGTCTTATCTTCACCGGCATGAAGGTGACGCATCACGACGGCACAAGCCGTTACCACGCACTTGGCACGCCGCCCGACATCCAGATTGAGCCCACCATTCACGGTATCCGCTCAGGTCGAGACGAAGTGCTCGAGCGTGCGCTCGGGGTCGCCACGTCAGAACCTTGAGGAAGGATCGCCTGCACGGTGCCACATCTTCGCTTTCGTCCATCTCATCGCCGGCATCAATGTCCGAAAACGGCGAGTCTGCATCCGTCAGCGATGCTAGTCTTCAAGCATGTCCGAATCTTCGATTGCCGCGCTGCCCACCCACGCTGTCTGCGAACAGGCCCGTCTGAGCCGCGATGCGCGTTTCGACGGGCTGTTCTTCACCGCTGTCACCAGCACCCGCATTTATTGCCGCCCGGTATGTCCGGCGCCGTCGCCGAAACCGACGAATGTACGTTACTACCCCAGCGCGGCGGCGGCTGAAGCCGCCGGCTTCCGTCCCTGTCTGCGTTGCAGACCGGAGCTGGCGCCGGGCAACGCGGTGTGGCATCGCGGCGAGCACATCGTGGCGCGCGCACTGAAACTGATCGAGGCAGGCGAACTGGCCGAGCTGTCGCTGGAAGACCTGGCGACACGCATTGGCGTTGGTCCACGGCAGCTGCGTCGTTTGTTTGTCGCGCATCTTGGTGCACCGCCGATCCATGTGCACACGACGCGCCGCCTGCTGTTCGCAAAACAGTTGCTGACCGAGACCGCGCTACCGGTGACCGAAGTGGCGCTGGCGGCGGGATTCAGCAGCCTGCGCCGCTTCAACGCCGCGTTTGCCAAAGCGAACCGGATGCCTCCACGCGAGTTGCGTCGGCAGCCGCGCAAACTGGCGGACGATGGCCTGATTCTGCGGCTCGGCTATCGGCCACCGCATGATTTCGACGCGATGCTGGCATTCATCCGCACACGCGCGCTGCCGGGAGTCGAGCTGGTCGACGAACAGTCGTACATGCGCGTGTTCGGCACCACCGATGCGCCCGGCTGGTTACGCCTGAGCGCATGGTCCGGCGGTGAGCATGCGCTGAAACTGGAGCTGCATGGCGCGCAACCCGCGCAGCTGTTGCCGCTGGTGACGCGTTTGCGGCGGATGTTCGACCTGGATGCCGATCCGCGTGTCATCGCGGCCACGCTCGGCGCCAGCGCCGTGCTGAAACCACTGCTGCGCAAACGCCCCGGCCTGCGCCTGCCCGGTGGTTGGGATGGCTTCGAGATTGCGGTGCGCGCCGTGCTTGGTCAGCAGATCAGCGTGGCAGCCGCGCGCACGCTCGCGACACGTATTGTTCAGCGTCACGGCGAAGCATTGAATGCACCTATGCCGACCGGATTGGAGCGGCTGTTCCCGACGCCGTCGCAACTGGCTGACGCGGATCTACGCACACTCGGCGTGACCACCGCGCGTGCCGCCACGATTCGCGGTATCGCACAGGCGCTGCTGGACGGACGCGTGGACTTTCATCCCGAGCAGACGCTGGAAGGGTTCGTGGCGCGCTGGGTGGCCTTGCCGGGCATCGGCGAATGGACGGCGCACTACATCGCGATGCGCGCACTGAGCCATCCCGACGCATTCCCCGCCGCCGACTTGATCCTGCGCCGCGCGGCGGCCGGCGATGGCGCGGAGCTAAGCACCAAGGCGCTCACCACGGTTGCCGAGGCCTGGCGACCGTGGCGTGCGTACGCGGTGATGCACCTGTGGCGCGCAAGCTCCGACACACCACCCACACCACGCCGCAAAAAACTGGAGACGACTGTATGACCCCAGACATCATCCATTACGACGAGATGGAAAGCCCGGTCGGCATGTTGCGGCTGGTGGCAGATCGCGAAGGTTTGCGGGAGATATGGTTCGAGCACGAGCGCCACCCGAAGCAGGCGGACCCTGGCTGGGTTCGCGCCGAGGCGCCACTTCAGTTTGCCCGCGCCCAACTCGATGAATACTTTGCCGGGGAGCGCCAGGATTTCGAACTGCCGCTGCACCCGATCGGCACCCCGTTCCAGCTGACGGTATGGCAAGAACTCCGCGGCATACGGTATGGAGAGACGATCAGTTACGGCGAGCTTGCACGACGCATTGGCAACCCGAAGGCCATGCGTGCCGTCGGCGCTGCGAACGGCCGCAACCCGCTGCCGATCGTGGTCCCCTGCCACCGAGTGATCGGCGCCGACGGCAGCCTCACCGGTTTTGGCGGTGGGCTGCCGATCAAGCTTCATCTGTTGTCACTGGAAGCGCAGGCCGCGCGCGGCGATCTGTTCGGAGTTGCGGGCTAGCACGCGACCGGTCGCAGGGCGTCATGAACGATTGACCCCCAGCGAAACTAATGTATACACTGTATACATGCCAAGTCTGACCACCGCCGAAAAAATACGCCGCGCCGCGCTAAAGCTGTTCGAAAATGGCGGCGCGCAAGCAGTTAGCATGCGCCGCGTGGCGGATGCGGTGGGCATCACGCCGATGGCGATCTATCGACATTTTCCCAGTCGAGAGGCGCTGCTGAAGCGCCTCTCCGATGACAGCTTCCAGTCGATTGCGCACGAATGGGAAGCACAGGCAGCACATCCGGAAGTACTGCTGCGATTGCTGGCCCTGATGACGCCCTATCTGGACTACGCGCTAAGTCACCCGCACTTGTTCGACCACGCGTTCTCGCTGCCCCGCGAGGACGCCCGCCGCTTTCCGGCAGATTTTCGCGAGCGCCAGTCGCCTACGCTGACTGTCGTCGCCGACACCGTCGCCGAAGGCATACGCCAGCAGCTGTTGCGTCAGGCCGATCCATGGGACGTGGCGATGACGCTGTGGGCGCACGCGCATGGGCTCGTCGCGCTGTATCGCGCCGGCCGCTTCAGCTACGACGAAACGCAGTTCCGCACGTTCTACCTTCAATCACTGGAGAGACTGATCGATGGCCTCAAACGTTGACCGCAAATGGCTGGGATTTGGCCTGATCGCCGCAGCGCTGTCGGCGCTCGGCTGGTGGTATAGCAGCAATCCACACCCGCTGTGGTGGTTGAGCTGGCTGGCACCGCTACCGATCCTGCTGCTCGCACCCCACGTTCGCGCACGCTGGGCGGCGTTGGCTGCCTTCGTGGCGTATGCGGTCGGCGGCCTGAGCCAATGGGATTACCTGCATGTTTACATAGGTCTGCCGCTGCCTATGATCGCGACGGCAATCGCCGCGCCTGCCATCACGCTGACGCTGTGCGTGTTGCTGTTTCGGCGTCTGCTGGCACGCGAGCGAAATGTCGCAGCCGCGCTAGCGGTACCCGCGTTATGGGTGGCGATCGAATACGTCGCCACGCTGCTGTCGCCGCATGGCACGTTTGGCAGCATCAGCTATACCCAGATGGATGCGCTGCCGATCTTGCAGGTGGCCGCGATTGCCGGCACCTTGGGCATCAGCTTCTTGCTGCTGCTACTTCCGTCTGCGCTGGCTGTACTGGTGGCACCGCACGCAACGAAGCGGGCTCGCGTCGGAGTTGCCACGATCACTGTCGTGCTGCTCGGCACCGCCACCCTCTACGGCGGCTGGCGGTTGCAGGCGCCAGCCACATCGACCGTGCGCGTCGGCTTGGTATCTCTGGAGAAGCCCATCCTGCCTGCCTTGCAAGATGCACAAGGTCAGGCGCTGGAGGCGCGTTATGTCGAGGCGATCGACCGTCTCGCCAGCGACGGCGCGCGTGTCGTGGTGATGCCGGAGACGTCATTTGCCACTGCCGATGCCACCATTCCGGCGTTTGCGGCATCGGCGCAGCGTCATGGTCTCATTCTGGATACGGGTATCGACTTCAAGGGCGATCCACACGCCGAACGCAACATGGTGATGGTGTTCCAACCGGGTTCAAGCATGCCGGTTACCTACAGCAAGCATCACTTGATTCCCGGCTTTGAGAAGCAGTACACGCCGGGCGATACGTACACCATGCTCGAGGGCAAGCCACGCATCGGCCTGGCGATCTGCAAGGACATGGATTTCCAGGATATGGGCCGAGCATACGCGGCGCGCCACGCGCAACTGCTGCTGGTTCCCGCATGGGACTTCCACGCCGATGGCTGGTTGCACAGCCGCATGGCGATCATGCGCGGCGTGGAAAGTGGTTTCGCAGTGGCCCGCGCGGCGCGTTCGGGCCGGCTCACCCTGAGTGACGACCGCGGCCGCGTAGTGGCCGAAGCCTCCAGCGAACAGCACGATGCCGAACTGGTCGGCGAGCTGCCGTTACGCGAAACCCGTACGCTATACGCTCGCTGGGGTAACTGGTTCGCGTGGCTCAATTTATTGATACTGCTCGGATTGCTGGGACAGGCGATGCGCGCCAGCCGCACCGCGTGACCTGATCAACCGCCGCTGCGCGACGAAACAGGAGCATCGTGCGGGATCACGCGCGGCAGTGTTGCCCGGTCACGATAGCGATCGACCAAGTCTTGCTGCGCGGCGCGGTGACGGTCGCGCTGCGCCTGGTCGGCATGGTCCAGCTGTCGCAACATGAGCGGATCATTCGCGCTCGGCAGCTTCGCGTTGTCGGAAACAGATTGTTGCAGTTGTTGTTGCAGCTGGTTCTTCTGCAGCTGGTCACGCACCTGTTGCTGTTGCACCATTTGTTGGAACTGCGTGTTCAGCGCAGGCGCAATGACCCGCGGCTTTGCGGCGGGCTGCGCAACGGATTGCCATGCGCAAGCGACACCGACTGGCGCCAGCGCGAGCACGCCGATCAGGAACGGCCGAAGCATGAGATGCTGTGATGTGGTGCGTGTCATGGCGATCACTCTGCGCGATCATGTGAAGAAGGTTGAACCTAGTTTGAGGCTATATGTATGAATATCCTGTTTCGCCTGCTGCTGTGCGCACTGGCTACCGCCAGTATCGGCTGCGCGCACCAACCGGCAAGCACCGCCAGCTCCGGCAGCACCACCAGCGACTCCGCCCCGTTGCTGCTGATCTCGATCGACGCCTACCGCTACGATTATATTGATCGGGGTTTCAGCCCTACCCTGGCGATGCTGGCAAACGACGGCGTGCAGGCAGCGTCGATGCAACCGTCGTTTCCGACGCTCACCTTCCCGAACCATTACACCCTGGTCACCGGGCTGCGCCCGGACCACCACGGCATCGTCGACAACACGATGTTCGATGCCCGCCTGGGCAAATTTTCGCTAGGCAACCGCAACGCCGTCGGTGACGGTCGCTGGTGGGATCAAGGCACCCCGATTTGGGTGACCGCCGGCCAGCACGGGATGCGCACGGCGACGATGTTCTGGCCCGGCTCGGAGGCACAGATCCATGGTTATCGCCCGGATTACTGGTGGCCGTTCAATGAAAGCGTAACGGCGGACCAGCGCGTCGACCAGGTGCTGGCATGGCTCGACCTACCGCCGGATAGGCGTCCTCGTTTCCTCACCCTGTATTTCGGCGCGGTCGATCATGCCGGACACAAGTACGGCCCCGAATCACCCCAGGAAGATGCCGCGTTGCGCGCCACGGATGCCGCATTGGCGCATCTGGTGGAAGGCTTGAAGCAACGCGGCCTGCTCAAGCGGATCAACCTGATCGTGCTGTCCGATCACGGCATGGCGTCCGTGCCGCAACAGAACAGCGTGCTGATCGATCAGCTGATACCGCTTGACCAGGTACAGCTGGTGAGTACCGGCACCCTGGCCGGCTTCAATCCGCGCTCGGACAGCGCCAGCGACCTGGCGAAGTTCGCGGCCATCGAGAAGCAGCTCGAACAGCCGCAACGCCACATGCGTTGCTGGGACAAGACGCGGGTGCCGGCGCGGCTAGAATACGGCAGCAACCCGCGCGCACCGAAATTGTTGTGCCTGGCCAACGTGCACTGGCGCATCACCACCAGTACCAACCCGGCCAGGCTCAAGGGGACCTTCAACGTGGGCAACCACGGTTACGACAATGCTGATCCATCGATGCAGGCGATCTTTATTGCCCATGGCCCGGCGTTCCGGGTTGGCGCGAAATTTCCCGCGTTTCCGAACGTGGACGTCTATCCGCTGATGGCTCATCTGCTGGGCTTGCCGGCGGTCGAGAACGACGGGAATTACGACGCAGTGAAGGGGATGCTGAAGGCGTCGATGCGCTGAGTGGGATCGAGCGGAAAAAGGGGCAACAGGGTGAGAGCGTACGGCTTCGCGTCTTCATAACGCGCCCTGCTCTGTCGTTGCAAAATGCTGCGACTCAGCCATGACGCGTGCTTTGGAGTCGGCTGGACTCGCGCGGCGATCCGCGCCCACGACGGCTCAACCGCGTCCGGCCAGCTCCGTCACGGCCTGCTGATAACGCGCCGCGATACGTTCTTCGTCGAAATGATGGAATCCGCGCACCTGCCAGCGCCCGCCTGTCATCACGTCGCGCACCAGCGGCGTATTGCCGGCAAACAGGAAGCTGTCGAGTACGGAATGCTCGTCGCGCGCGGCCAGCAGCGGCGAAGCATCATCGAGGACGATCAGATCGGCGCGCGCACCTTCGCGCAACTCGCCGATCGGCGCGCCGGAGGCTTGTGCGCCGCCACGAAGCGCCGCGCGCCACAAAGTCTCGCCCACGCTGTCGCCGGAACGCCTGGATGCAATATTACGATGGCGGGTCTGCAGGCGCTGGCCGTATTCGAGCCAGCGCAGTTCTTCCACCGGCGAAATGGAAATGTGCGAATCTGAACCGATCCCCAGCGTGCCGCCCGCATCCATGTATGCCGGAAGCGGAAACACGCCGTCACCAAGATTCGCCTCGGTCGTCGGGCACAGACCGACGACCGCGTTACTGGCAGCGATCTGCGCTGTCTCGGCTTCGGTCAGATGCGTGGCATGCACAAGGCACCAACGCGCATCGACAGCGGCGTGCTCGAACAGCCATTCCACTGGCCGGGCGCTTCGTGCGGCGAGGCAATCCTGCACTTCACCGATCTGCTCGGCAATGTGGATGTGGATCGGACAGTTTGCTGCCAGCGGGCTGGCCAGCACCTCGCGCATTGCGAGTTCTGGCACGGCACGCAGTGAATGCAGCGCAATGCCGACGCGCAGGTCGTCACTCGCCTGCGCCTGCAGGGTTTCCAGCAATCGCAGATAGCCGTCCACTTCGTGGCCAAAACGTCGTTGTCGCTCCCCGAGCGCGCGCCCATCAAAGCCGCCACTCATATACAACACCGGCAGCAGCGTCAGTCCGATCCCCGCTTCGCGCGCAGCCTCGATCAACGCTTGAGACATCGCCTCCGGCGGCGCATACGGCGTGCCATCAGGCCGATGGTGCAGGTACTGGAACTCGCAGACATGGGTATAGCCAGCCTTGAGCATCTCGACGTAGAGCTGGGCGGCGATTGCCTGCAACTGTTCCGGTCCGATCGTGGCGGCAAAGCCATACATGGCTTCGCGCCAGCTCCAGAAGCTGTCGTCCGCCTTGCCTTTTCGCTCGGCCAGTCCGGCCATCGCACGCTGGAACGCATGCGAATGCAGGTTCGGCATCCCGGGCAAGACCCAATGTCCGATCGATTCAGCCGCCCCAATGGCGTCATCGAGTAGGTCGCCGCCGGTGCTCAACCCGAAACCTGCCTGCGCATGCCAGCCGTCAGCCCGCCAGAGCCGACCGGCCTTGAAGCTGAAGTTGCTGATTGGCTGATTCATGAAACTGCCTCCGCGACAGATGACCTGAAGTGTAACCGCCTCGCCAGCATGTGCTTCACGTGACGGAAAACCCTGACGTGCATAATGCTCGCATGGTCAAAAAAATGAACGAGAACACGCCGCGGCTGCAGGTTCGCCAGGCGCTACCGACGGATGTTCCGCAACTGGTCCAACTCACTGGGCGAATCTATGGTCCCGAATGGGGCCACTCGGCGGAGATGCTGCTATCCCAGCAGACCCATTTCCCGGAAGGCCAGTTCGTGGTCGACTACGAGGGCAAGCTGGTCGGCTATTGCGCCACCTTCCGCATCGACGAGGAGGACGCGCTGAAGCCGCATACCTGGTCGCAGATCACCGGCGGGGGCATGGGCTCGCGCCACAAGGCCGACGGCAAATGGTTGTACGGCATGGAAGTGGTGGTACACCCGGACAACCGCGGCATGCGCATCGGCCAGCGCTTGTACCAGGCACGCAAGCGTCTGTGCACCGACTTGAAGCTGCGCGGTATCGTATTCGGCGGGCGTATCCCGGGGCTGGCGAAAAACCTGCAGCGTTACGGCAGCCCCGAGGCCTATGTGCAGGCAGTGATCGATGGCAAGCGCCGCGATCTCACACTCAGCTTCCAGCTCCACAACGACTTCGAGATGATCGGCATGCTGCGCGAATACGTGCCATCCGACCATGACTCGCTCGGCTATGCGGTGCACATGGTGTGGCGCAACCCGCGCCTGCTCGACCAGCCAGACATGCCGCCAATCACCTCGCAGCGGCGCCTGCCCGATTCGGTACGGGTGGCATCGGTGCAATATCTTCAGCGCCGCATCCACTCGTTCGAGGAATTCGCCACCCAGGTCGAATACTTTACCGACATTGCGGCCGACTACAACGCGGACTTTGTCACCTTCCCCGAGCTGATCACGCTGCAGTTGCTGTCGATCGAAAATACCGAGCTGTCGGCCTTCGACTCGATCCGCAAGTTGAGCGAGTACACGCCGCAGGTAAAAGAGCTATTCAGTCGCCTGGCCGTGCACTACAACATCAACATCATCGCCGGCACCCACCCCACCCGGCAGGCCAACGGCGACATCCACAATGTCTGCTACGTGTGCCTGCGCGACGGCTCACTGCACGAGCGCGAGAAGCTGCACGCCACGCCAAGCGAACGCACCGTGTGGAACATCACCGGCGGCGAGAGTGCCGCCACGGTGCAGACCGACTGCGGCCCGATCGGCGTGATGATCTGCTACGACTCGGAGTTCCCTGAAGTGGCGCGACACCTCACCGACCAGGGCGCGCTGATCCTGTTCGTGCCGTTCTGCACCGACATACGCGAAGGCTACCTGCGCGTGCGTTATTGCTCGCAGGCCCGCGCGATCGAGAACCAGTGCTACGTGGTGCTCTCCGGCAACGTCGGCAACCTGCCCGGAGTCAACAACTTCGACATCCAGTACGGACAAAGCTGCATCCTGACGCCGAGCGATTTCCCGTTCGCTCGCGACGGCATCGCCGCCGACTCCACACCGAACATCGAGACCGTGCTGTTTGCCGACTTGCGCCTGGACAGCCTGGCCCGCGCGCGCAACGCTGGTGCGGTGCAAAACCTCAAGGACCGCCGCTTCGATCTCTACGAAACCCGCTGGCGGCCGCTGCCGCACTGAGACTCCGTGAAAGAATGCCCTGCCCGCTGGTCTGCGTCGCACCTTCACTGTTGTCGCCCACTCCGGTGTAAGGCGACTACGCCTAACGCATGGTGCAGGACTTCGAAACTTTGCAAGCGGCCTGAGTCGCGATCTGGAAGAACGCACCCGGCGAAACTGAAACCCCCATCATGTCGGCAAGACCAGCGCGTTCAATAAACGTGCTACAGCTGAAGGTCCGCAAGACGAAACCTCCACCGACCGTACGAACCAAACCTTGAAGGAGCGAGCTCGCTCATGAACGCGCCACGCTGGGATCGATTGTTGTTAAACGCCACACTGGCGACCTTTGCCGACGACACGCCTTGCGGCCTGATCGAGCAGGCAGCGATTGCCATGCAGTACGGGCGCATCGCCTGGCTGGGGCGGGTGAACGACCTGCCGGACGCCCCTGACCTGCTTGCCGACGTGGTGGAGTCGCTTGATGGCGCGCTGGTCACCCCGGGTCTGATCGACTGTCACACCCATCTGGTGTTCGGCGGTGACCGTGCCGATGAATTCGATCTGCGCCTGAACGGAGCCAGCTACGAAGAGATCGCCCGTGCCGGTGGTGGCATCGTCTCCACCGTCGAGGCCACCCGCGCCGCCAGCGAGGATGCGCTGTACGCGCAAGCGCTGCCACGCGCGCAGACGCTGCTGGCCGACGGCGTGACTACGCTGGAAATCAAGTCCGGCTACGGTCTCGAGCTGGACAGCGAGCGCCGCATGCTGCGTGTGGCCCGGCGGCTGGGTCGCGAACTGGGAATCAGCGTGCGCACCAGTTTCCTCGGCTTGCATGCTCTGCCAGCGGAGTACCGCGACCGGCGCGACGATTACGTGACTCTGGTCTGCGACAAAATGCTCCCGACACTGGCCGCCGAGGGCTTGGTCGATGCCGTCGACGCATTCTGCGAGAACATCGGCTTCACCCGGGCGGAGACTCAGCGCCTGTTCGAACGCGCCCGTGAGCTCGGCCTGCCGGTCAAACTACACGCCGAGCAGTTGTCCGACCAGGACGGCGCCGCGCTGGTCGCCGAATACGGCGGTCAGTCGGCCGACCATCTGGAGCACCTGAGCGAGGCCGGGGTCAAGGCCATGGCCGCTGCAGGCACGGTCGCCGTGCTGTTGCCCGGCGCCTTCTACACTCTGCGCGAAACGAAAGCACCGCCGATCGACCTGTTGCGCAAACACGGCGTAGCCATGGCGGTGGCCACCGATTGCAACCCGGGCACCTCACCGTTGGTATCGCTGCGGCTGGCCGCCGGCATGGCCTGCACGTTGTTTCGCCTGACCCCGGAAGAAGCGCTGCGCGGCGTCACTGTCCACGCCGCCCGCGCACTCGGTTTCAGTGACCGCGGCACCCTGGCGACGGGTCAGCGCGCCGACCTGGTGGTCTGGAATGTCCGCCGTCCCGCCGAACTCTGCTACTGGATCGGCGGCAACCTGGCCCGGCGAATCTACGTGGCTGGTGAGCCAGCTTCGCGACGCAAGCGATCCACTCGTTCGACCAGCGCATCGTAGAACGCGACCGGCAGTTCCGCTCGCACCGGTACTCGCCACCAATACGGCTGGGCAAAATGACGGCATTTCACCGCGTCCTTGTCGGTCATCAGCACCGGCAACTGATCGCCGAAATTCAGGTCATCTGCGACAAAGGCGTGGTGATCGGCGAAGGGATGCTCGATCGGCTCGATGCCGACGGCGCGCAGGCTGGCGAAGAACCGCGCCGGATTGCCGATCGCTGCCACCGCATGTACGCGCTGACCGGCGAAATCGCTCAGCGATCGGCGCGTTCCATCCTGCAGTGCGACCACTTCGTCACTGCGCAGTTGCATCGAGAATTCGCCGGCGGCAGGTTCCGCGCCGTTGCACACGCGAAAATCCACTCGCTCAAGGCGACTCATGGGCTCGCGCAGCGGCCCGGCCGGAAGCAACCGCTGGTTGCCGAAGCGACGCACGCCATCGATCACGCAGATCTCCACGTCGCGTGCCAACGCGTAGTGCTGCAGGCCATCGTCGGCGATCAGCACATCGCAACCGGCGTCGAGCAACAATTGAGCGGCGGCAGGCCGTTCGCGTCCGATCGCTACCGCAATGCCGGTGGCGCGAATCAGGCATGGCTCGTCACCCACCTCGGCCGGATCGGGGGAGTCGCCCAAAAGCAACGGTTCGCGCCGGCTGCCGCCATAGCCGCGACTGACCACCCCCGGCCGGTAGCCACTCGCGCGCATGGCTTCGGCCAAGGCGATGGTCAACGGCGTCTTGCCGGTACCGCCAACCGTAAGGTTGCCGACCACGACGACTGGTACGGGCAAGCGCACGCTGCGCAGCCAGCCTCGCCGATAGAGTCGGCGTCGCAACCGGGTCATGCCGCCGTACAAGGCAGCTAGCGGCGCTGTCCACCATGGCCGGCGAGCGTCGCCGTACCAAGCTGATTCGAGCGTATCGATCAGCGCCATGGACAACCCTCAGGCGCTGGCCTGAACGGCCACCGCGTCGTGAAATTGCATGCGGTGCAACGTGGCGTATTGCCCGTTCATGGCGATCAGCTCAGCGTGCGTGCCGCGCTCGACGATGAGCCCCTTATCCATCACCGCAATCTGGTCGGCGCCTTCCACGGTGGACAGGCGATGTGCAATCACCAAAGTGGTGCGATCCTTCATCAGCCGCTGCAGCGCCTGCTGGATCAGCCGCTCCGATTCGGTATCCAGCGCGCTGGTGGCTTCGTCCAGCACCAGGATCGGGGCATCCTTGAGAATTGCGCGGGCAATGGCGATGCGTTGACGCTGTCCGCCGGACAGGGTGCTGCCGCTCTGGCCGATCTGGGTTTGGATGCCTTGCGGAAGGTGGGCAATGAATTCCATCGCATTGGCCGCCTCGGCCGCGGCGATGATCTGCGCCTCGCTGGCGCCGGCTAACTCACCATAGGCAATGTTGTTGGCCACGGTATCGTCAAACAACACCACGCTTTGACCGACCCAGGCGATCTGCCGGCGCAGCGACGCCAGCGTGTATTCGCCGTAGTCCTGACCGTCAAGCACGATGCGTCCCTTGCTGGGCTCGTAGAAACGTGGCAGCAGGCTGACCAGCGTGCTTTTGCCACTGCCCGAACGCCCCACCAGCGCGGTCACCGTACCCGGAGCACAGACCAGGTCGATCCCGCGCAGCGCAGCCGTTTCACTACGTGGATAGACCAGCTGCACGTGTTCGAAACGCAAGTCACCACGGGTACGCACCAGTTCAAGCCTGCCAGTGTCGACTTCCGGCGGCAGATCGATAACGTCGAAAAGATCCTCGGCGGCGGACACGCCCCGTTGGATATTGGCCTGCACCTGGGTCAGCCGCTTGAGCGAAGGCATCATGGCACCCATCGCGGTCAACACGGCGATGAACACGCCCGCAGTGATGTGGTCGATCACGTTCGGTCGGGTACCGAGGAACACCAAGGCAGCCAAGGCAAAAGCTGCGACCGTCTGGATTGCCGTGCTGGAGGCTGCGCTGGTCGCCACGATCTTCAGGTTCAGCCGACGTGCGCGATGGGTCACCGCGTCAAAGCGCTCGGCCTCGTGCGGCTGACCGCCGTAGATGCGCACCTCGCGATGGGCGCCGACCGACTCTTCCACCGTACCGGTGACCGAGCCCATCATGCCCTGGATGCGCCGGCTGATCTGCCGATAGCGTCGGCTGACCACGGTGGCGATCAGCACGATCGGCGGAATCATGATCAACAGGGCCAACGTGAGGTATGCACTGTTGTGCAACATCACGGCAAACATGCCGATTACGGTGACGCCTTCGGTCACCGCCACTTTCACCGCATCGGTCGAGGCCGATGCCACTTGCTCGCTGGTGTAGGTGATCCGCGAGATTTGTTGCCCGGAAGGTTCGCTACCGAAAAACGCCGCCGGAAGGCGCAGATAGGAGGCGAACACATCGTGCTGGATCGACTGCACGATGTTGCGCCCGATGTAGGCAATGCCGTAATTGCTGACAAAGGTACCGATGCCGCGCAAGCCAAAGATCGCAATGATCCAGATCGGCATCCAGAAAATCAGATACGGATCCTTGTGCTGGAACAGGTCGTCGAGCATCGGTCGCAGCAGGTTGGTGAACAACGCCAGCCCGCCTCCGTCCAAGGTCATGCCGATCAGCGCCAATACGCCGATCGGCCAATAGCGCTTGGTATAGCCAAGCAGGCGCGCGTATACGCGCCGACTTTGCGCATCCCAGATCCCCGTCTTACCCTTGCTCACGGCGTGGAGCCTGGCTTGCTCGGCGTGGTGGCGATCGACAGGTGGGTGAAGCCGAGCTGACCCAGGGCATCCATCGCGGTGACCACGTTCTGGTTCGGCGTCATGGCGTCGGCTCGAATCGTCACGTTCTGGCCGCGATTGTCACCGGCATTGCGGGCGATGGTCTGCTTGAGTGGCTCGATACCCTCGCCCATCACCTCGTCGCTGCCCACGAAGAAACGGCCGTCGCGGTCGATCATGATGGTCAGCGCCGGAGCGTTCATGTCGCGCTCCGTGACGCTCGCCTGCGGCAAGGTCACCTTCAGCCGCGAGTGCTGCACGAAGGTGCTGGTCAGCACGAAGAACATCAGCAAGGTCAGCAGCACGTCGATCAACGGAATTACGTTGATCTCGAAGTCATCTCCACGGCGGTCGTTGCTGATGCGCATGGCCTGCTCCTCAGCCCACGCTCGGTGCGGCGGACGCGGGTGCGCGACGAGCCCGGGCTGGAGCCGGCGCCGTCAGAGTCAGGTCATCGAGCAAGGCAGTCGCCTGCTTTTCCATCTGAATGCAATAGCCAGCCACGCGTGAGCGAAAGTAGCGGTGCAATACGTAGGCCGGAATCGCCACGGTCAGGCCCGAGGCGGTGCAGATCAGTGCCTCGCCAATGCCGCCCGCCATCCGCGCCGGATCGCCGATGCCACCAGCCATCACCTCCATAAACATGCGGATCAGGCCGATTACGGTACCAAACAAGCCCAACAACGGACCGATCAGGGCAATCGTGCCCAGCGTGTTGAGGTAGCGCTCCATCCGGTGCACCACATGCCGACCGGTGTCCTCAATGCGCTCCTTGATGATCTCGCGCGGCTGCCGCCGCACGCCCAGCGCCGCGGCCAGCAGCTCGCCCAACGGCGAACCGTTGGACAGCGTTTCGAGATGGCCCGGATCGAGCTGGCCCGAGCGTGCCCATTGACGCACTTCATCACCCAAGCCGGGCGGCAGCACCGCGCTACGACGCAAGGTCCACCAACGCTCCAGCACGATCGCCAGGGCGACCGCCGAACAGATCAGGATGGGCACCATCGCCCAGCCGCCCGCGATCAGAATATCCAGCACCTTTCGACCTCGCCACGCCATGCCCCAGGGAAGCGCGAATGATAGCAGCGTCGCCCGTACGTACTGCGGCAGGCGTGGCAATACGAGAATCGGGCGGTACTCATTCGCGCCAATAGCGGGTCTGCCGCAGGCGCCAGCCAGGTTTTCGCCGAGGTGGCCCGTCCGCGGGAAAATCCACCTCCAGCGCCCCTTGCACGGCCGTGTTGAAAAACGGCACGCCGGCATCGGCGTATCGCGCCACCACCTCTGGCCGCGGATGCCCGAAACGGTTGCGCCAGCCTGCCGACACCAGCGCCAACGGCGGCCTCAGCGCCGCAATGAAGGTCGCGCCGGACGATGTCTTGCTGCCATGGTGCGGCACTAGCAGAACCGGCGGCGGACCGGTATCCAGCGCTGCCACCACCGCGGGTTCCACCTTCGAGCTGATGTCCCCGGTGAGCAACACCCGTCCACCGCGTCCTTCGACCAGCAGCACGCAGGAACTGTCATTGTCGCGGCCACCGTCCCCGGCATCCGGGCTTAGCACCCGGAAGCGCACGCCATCCCACTGCCACACCTGCCCAGCCTCGCACTGGGCCATCGACACGTGCATCCGCGCGGGTTCGCCAGCGAGACGGCGCGCCTGCGGAAACGCCTCGGCCACCGCCGTGGCGCCGCCGGCGTGATCGTTGTCGCCATGACTGATCATCAACATGTCCAGCCTGCCCATGCCCAGCGCGTGGAGGGACGGCAGCACCACCGCATCGCCAAGATTGAAGCCCGACGGATAGCGCGCACCGGTGTCGTAGACCATCACGTGATCGCGGGTGCGTACCAGCACGGACAAGCCCTGCCCCACGTCCAACACCCACAGCCGGAACGCACCTTCGGCCGGAACGCTGTGCGGGGGCAGCAGCAGCGGCAGGAACAGCAGGCAGCCTAGCCAGCGCAACGGCACGCCACGTGGCAGGAACAACCACAAGGCACCGATCACCGCCAGCAGCAACGCGTACGGTTGCACCAGCGGCAGATACCACTGCGCTCCTGGCCAACTGGCCATGCGCTCAAGCAACCACCATTGCACATGGACGATGTGCGCGGCCAACCACAGCACCGGCGACGCCAGCGGTGGACATACCGCCAGCAACAGCATGCCGAGCAAAGCGCACGGCACGATGACGAAACTGACCAGCGGTACCGCGATAAGGTTGGACAACGCACCCACCAGCGAGGCCTGACCGAAGAACCACAGCGTCAACGGCAGCAAGGCCACCGTCATCAGCAACTGGCCGGCCGACAGCTCGTGTACGAAGGCCCGCCAACCCCTTCCGCGCGACTGCAGGAA
>CAJDWH010000104.1_pt1 | contig 17617 bp, 14 predicted proteins | sample 7391531 | NCBI WGS metagenome assembly CAJDWH01 (sample SAMEA7055715, study PRJEB34461) | soil metagenome | biome: terrestrial ecosystem; feature: Peninsula; material: soil | place: Antarctica | collected 2016
GGTTTCGTCCAGGCTGATGCCGATGCTGCCGTTGTCGATGCGGCGCAGGTTGATGCCTGCCGCTTCGGCCTTGGCATGCAGGGCGGCAGCATCGACGCCGGTGACGTGCAGGGTATCGAAGAAAGCATTGCCCACCGCCATGCCGGAGTCGCGCAGCGCGCTGGCCAGAATCGTGCTTAGCCGATGCGTGCGCCGGGCGATCCGGGTCAAGCCCTCCGGGCCGTGGTAGACCGCGTACATGCTCGCCATCACTGCCAGCAGTACTTGGGCGGTGCAGATGTTCGAGGTGGCCTTCTCGCGGCGGATGTGCTGCTCGCGGGTTTGCAAGGTGAGCCGGTAGGCAGGCTTGCCTTCGGCGTCGATCGACACGCCGATCAGGCGGCCCGGCATGGAACGCTTGTACGCGTCGCGGCAGGCCATGAAGGCCGCATGCGGCCCGCCGTTACCGAACGGCACGCCGAAGCGTTGCGTATTGCCCACCACGATGTCCGCGCCCCATTCACTCGGTGCGGCGATCAGGGTCAGCGCGAGCAGATCAGTGGCCACAGCCACCAGGCCGCCGCGCTCGTGCACGGCGTCGGCAATGGCGCGGTAATCTTTGATGTTGCCGAACGTGTCGGGATATTGCAGCAACACACCGAAGGCTTCGGTGCCGGCAGCCTCACTGTCGGCGCCGACGACCAGCTCGATGTCCAATGGTTCGGCACGGGTGCGCACCACTTCCAGCGTCTGCGGGTGGACGCCGCTGGAGACGAAGAAGACATTGGATTTCGACTTGCACGAGCGCTTGGCCAGGGTCATCGCTTCCGCCGCGGCGGTGGCTTCGTCCAGCAGCGAAGCGTTGGCGATCTCCATGCCGGTCAGGTCGGCGCACATGGTCTGGAAATTGATCAACGCTTCCATCCGACCCTGCGAGATCTCCGCCTGGTAGGGCGTGTACGCGGTGTACCAGGCCGGGTTCTCCAGGATGTTGCGCAGGATGACGTTCGGCGTGTGGGTGCCGTAATAACCCTGCCCGATGAAGCTGCGGAATACCTGGTTCTTCTCCGCGATCGCGCGGATCCGGGCCAGCGCGTCGACCTCGGTGATGGCCTGTGGCAAGGCCAGCGCAGCATTCGACTTGATCCCGCCCGGCACGATCGCGTCGGTCATCGACTCGAGCGAATCGTGGCCGATGACGTGCAGCATCTGCGCGATCTCGGCGTCGTTTGGGCCGATGTGACGGTCAATGAAGGCGCCGTGGTTTTCGAGCTCGCGCAGGGAGGGGGACGGATTCTGGCTCATGACGGGCGTCCGGTAATGGCCGATGAAGGCCGGGCGTGCATGCCGCACGTGGGGCGCCCCTCTGTCCTTTTGCCTGAGAGTTTGGAAACGCGTGAGCGTCTCGTGCCCCTTCGGCGGCGGCTTGCGCCGGTGAAGGCAGCCGCTCTCTCCAGAGTGTTTACGCAAAGGTGGTGTGGGGCCTGAGCGATTACGGGCGTTGCGTCTTCGGCAGCCGGCGCGCCCTTGCAGAGGCGCCAGCTTCTCCCACCTTGCGTTTACCGTGGTGATTATACAGCGCCGACACGGCTGCGGTGACTTTGTGCAAACGCTGCAGGAACGGCGCTGGCGCTATGCTCGGCGGCCTGTTCCCGTATGGCGAGGGATTCCATGATCCAACTCGGCGAAATCGACCATGTGGTGTTGCGCGCCGTCGACATGGAGGTGATGCAGCGATTCTATTGCGACGTACTGGGTTGCCACGAAGAGCGGCGGCAGGACGAGATCGGGTTGGTGCAGCTGCGCGCTGGAGCATCACTGATCGACCTGGTGTCGATCGGCGGCAAGCTTGGCCGTTACGGTGGCGCTGCACCAGGCCAGGAAGGCCACAACATGGATCACCTGTGCCTGCGGGTGGAGGGCTATGACGAGGTTGCGATCCTCGCGCACCTCAAGGCGCATGGCGTACGCATCGGTGAACTCGGGTTGCGCTATGGCGCGCGAGGGAACGGGCCGTCGATCTATCTGTACGACCCTCAGGGCAACATGATCGAGCTGAAAGGCCCGGCACAGGCCTGATCGCGCCGGGGGTTCCTGACTCCAATCAAACCCGGAAAAGACGAAAGCCGCCTTGAAAGGCGGCCTTCGTTTACAATTGGTGCCCAGAAGAGGACTCGAACCTCCACGGAGTTGCCCCCGCTAGCACCTGAAGCTAGTGCGTCTACCAATTCCGCCACCTGGGCAGGTGTCACACCGCTCTTCGAGCTGCGTGAGCCGCGTAATGTAGGCATCGGCCCTCCACTTGTCAACTCTTTTCACACCCATGCATAGTGTCGTGTCATTCTGCGCGGCGTCGATAACACAAGGATATTTAGTGACCAGAAAAAATCCCCCGAAGCCAGGCGAGCGCCAGGCCCCGCAATCCCCCGGGGTCCGCAGCAAATCCGCCAGCTCAACAAAGCGCGACGGCGCGGCACCTGCAAAGCGCCAGGGCAAGGCCGGCGTACGTGACCCTCATGCCGAGCGCGAGGCCCAGCGCTACGACCGTCCTATCCCGAGCCGCGAGGCGATTCTTGCCCTGCTGGAGGAGCGCGGTGAGCTGCTGACCGAGGCACGTATCGCCGAGGCGCTGCAGATCCATGACGAAACCGATCTCGAGGCCCTGCGCAAGCGACTGGCTGCGATGGTGCGAGACGCTCAGCTGCTGCTGGGCCGGCGCGGCGGCTACGCACCGACCCGCAAGCTCGACCTGATTGCCGGCCGAGTGCTGGCCAATGCCGAAGGTTACGGTTTCCTGCGTCCGGACGAGGGCGGCGACGATCTGTACCTGTCGCCACAACAGATGCGCATGGTGCTGCACGGTGACCGCGTGTTGGCCAGTGTGGTCGGCATCGACCGTCGCGGCCGCAAGCAGGGTGCAATTGCGGAAGTACTGGAGCGCCGCTCGCCGCGTTTGGTCGGACGGGTGCTGATCGAGGACGGCGTGACCTTGGTGACGCCTGACGACCGCCGGCTGAACCAGGACGTGATGATCAAGCCGGGTCAGGAACAGGGCGCGAAGTCCGGTCAGATCGTGGTGGTCGAAATCACGGATCCGCCGACACCGCGTCGCGGCCCGCTGGGCGAGATTCGCGCGATACTCGGCGAGCGCCTGCAACCGTCGCTGGTGGTGGAGATGGCGATCGCCAGCCACGACCTGCCGCACGAATGGCCGGCCGAGGTGCTGCGTGATGCGGCACAAGTGGAAGAGCAGGTGACCGCCGCCGAGCGCGAAGGTCGTACCGACCTGCGCAAACTGTCGCTGGTGACGATCGACGGCGCGGACGCACGCGATTTCGACGATGCCGTGTATGCGGAAAGTCGCCGTGGTGGTGGCTGGCGGCTGATTGTGGCGATCGCTGACGTCTCGCATTACGTGCAGGTCGGCAACGCGCTGGATCGCGAGGCCTACGAGCGCAGCACGTCGACCTATTTCCCGGGCTTCGTGGTGCCGATGCTGCCGGAGACGCTCTCCAACGGCATCTGCTCGCTGAACCCGAACGTCGAGCGTCTGTGCATGGTTTGTGACATGACAGTGGACGCCGAAGGCAGCGTGACCAAGTCGAAGTTCTACGACGCGGTAATGCGGTCGCACGCACGGCTTACCTACGACAAGGTGTGGCAGGTGGTTGGTCTGAACGACGCCGATGCGCGCCACGAGGTAGCTGACGTATTGCCGCAACTGGAAACCCTGCACGCGCTGTACAAGGCGATGGCGGCACAACGCAAGCTCCGCGGCGCGATCGATTTTGAGACGCCCGAGGTGAAGTTCCGCCTCGACCAGACCGCCGGCGGAGAAGTACGAGGATCTGCAGCAGTTCCTGCGCGAGTTCAAGCTGCGTATGCCGTCGATCGACGAGGTGACGCCGGCCGATTTTTCCGAAGTCCTGCGCATGGTGCACGATCGCCCCGAGCGTGAGCTGATCCAGAACGTGCTGCTGCGCTCGCAGAGCATGGCGGCCTACCAGCCAGAGAACCGCGGTCATTTCGGCCTGGCACTTTCCGCCTACGCTCACTTCACCTCGCCGATCCGACGCTATCCCGATCTGCTGGTGCACCGCGCGATCCGCTTCGCGTTGACCGGTCGCAAGATAGTCGAGTACACCTACACGCCCGCAGAGATGGCCGCGATGGCGGTGCATTGCTCCCAGCGTGAGCGTCGTGCCGAAGAGGCCGAGCGCGACGTCGATGAGCGCTTCAAGTGTGCCTGGATGGAAAAGCACATCGGCAGCGAGTTCAATGGCGTGGTCACCGGTGTCACCTCGTTCGGCCTGTTCGTGGAACTGGACGAATCGAAGGTGTCCGGACTGGTCCACATCAGCCAGTTGGCCAACGACTATTACCACTTTGACGCGACGCGAAAGTTGCTCAAGGGTGAGCGTACCGGCGCGCAATTCCGCCTCGGCGATCACGTGCGTATCCAGGTGCTGCGTGCCAGCCTGGAGGATCGCAAGATCGACTTCCGCCTGGTCTCACCGCGCCCGCCAGCGACAGCGCCCACGGGTAGCGGCAAGGCATACGACTATGCGTCCAGTGGCGAGCGCTATTCGCTGCCGAAGAAGCCTGCCGCCACCGCCAAGGCCCCGGGCATGTTCGGTCGGGCCACCCAGGCGATCGGCCGCGCGTTCGGCCGCAAGCAAGCCGAAGTCGCCGTACCGTCACCAGTGCCGCCCAAGGCTGCAGTGAGCGATGATCTTCGGTCGCGTTCGCCGACTCCAGCGCGTTCCCCCGCCGACGAGCAACGCCCGGGCCGCAACGCAAAGGGATCGTCGTCATCCCGTGGCCCGCGCAAGGAAACCTCCGGACGGCGTGGCCCTGCACCGTCCGCAACGCCCGCACCGAAGAAGAGTCCGCAGCGTCGACCCAAACCGAAAGGCAAGCCATGACCGAGAGCTGGATCGTCGGGATCAACCCGGTCGAAGGTGCGTTGAGCAACGACGCCGAGCGCGTGCGCGAAGTACTGATCGAGAACGGCCAGCGCAACGCGCGTGTGCTGGAGTTGGCTGAGCGGGCGAAGCAGCTGAATATTGCGGTACGCCATCGCCCGCGTGAGGAGCTTGACCGGCACGCCGGCGAGGCTCGTCACCAGGGCGTGGCGGCGCTTTACGAGGCCGCGCCCGCAGCTCACGAGAATGACTTGGCCGGGCTGCTGGAGCGCGATGGCAGCAATGCCCTGGTGCTGGTGCTCGACGGGGTCACCGACCCGCACAACCTCGGCGCGTGCCTGCGCAGTGCGGCAGCGGCGCAGGTCACCGCGGTGATCGTGCCGAAGGATCGCGCGGTCGGGTTGACTCCGGTGGTGCGTCGGGCCTCCGCTGGCGGGGCGGACCGGGTGCCGCTGATCGCGGTGACCAATCTGGCGCGTACCCTGCGCACGTTGAAGGATGCCGGCGTGTGGATCACCGGTCTGGCCGGCGATACCGACACAACCCTTTACGGCGTTGACTTCAAGGGGCCGGTGGCGATTGTCCTGGGCAGCGAAGGCGAAGGTATTCGGCGGCTTACGCGTGAACTGTGCGATTTCGTGGCCAAGATCCCGATGCCCGGCACGATGGAAAGCCTGAACGTGTCCGTCGCCACCGGAGTCGCACTGTTCGAGGCGCTGCGACAGCGGAGTGCGAAGCGATGAATTTTTTCTGGTATGACTGGGCCGGTTACATCGGCGTGGCGCTGATTCTGCTGGGATTTTTATTGCTGCAGGCGCAGCAGTTGCATGGCAACCACCTGACCTATCAGGTGATGAATATCCTCGGTGCGCTGGGCGTAATGTTGTCGCTGCTGCTCGGCAATTTCAACTTGTCGGCGTTCATGCTGGAAGTCGCCTGGATCGCCATCGGTGTTTATGGCGTGTTGCGCAATTGGCGGCAGCGCGGCGAAACGCCAACTTTTCCTGGCGAGCCTTTGTAGCAGACACCTGGCTCGCACGCGGGTCGCGCTAGAAAACTCCGCTGTGTGTGCACTTGGCGAGCGCGATACCCGTTCCGCTCAGGACGCGGCAAGCCCGCTGTGCGTCTGTTCCAGCAGCTCCAGTTGGCGCCAGCGATTGACGACGACACAAAACAATTCCGCCGTTCGTTCGGCGTCATAGACGGCCGAGTGCGCCTCGCTGCTGTTGAAGGACAGCCCGGCCGCCAGCACCGCTTTGCTCAGCACCGTCTGGCCGTAAGCGAGGCCACCGAAACTGACCGTATCGAAGCAGCTGAACGGGTGGAACGGGTTGCGCTTGTGCCCGCAGCGGCGCACGGCCTGGTTGAGGAAGCCCAGATCGAACGCGGCATTGTGGCCGACCAGGATAGCGCGTTGGCAGCCTGCCTCGCGGACCGCGTCGCGAACCGCCTGAAAAATATAATCCAGTGCCTGACGCTCCGGCACGGCGCCGCGCAAGGGGTTGTCCGGGTCGATCCCGGTGATCTCCAGCGAACGCGGGTCGAGGTTGGCGCCGGGAAACGGTTCCACGTGGGTGGAAACCACCGGCTGCAGACTCAGAAAACCGGCCTCGTCCATGCTTAACGACACCGCGGCGATTTCCAGCAGTGCATCATGTTCGGCATCGAAGCCGCCGGTCTCCACATCGACGACGACCGGCAGAAAGCCACGAAAGCGCTCGGCCATGCGGGCCGCGTTGCTGTTGTTCACGATATCCATCGACGCAGCATATCAGCCGCTGGCCGTGGCTCGGCCGGGACCATCTTTCCCCAGCCATGAAAGCTGTTTTGTCGCGACCGACGCACGACCGGCAGACGCGGTTTTACTGACCGATCGCCGCGAGCATCGCCTCCGCCGTAGAAACGCGCAGTTCGCCCGGCGCTTCAACGTGCAGTTGGCGCACCACGCCGTCCTCGGCGTACAAGGCGAACCGGCGTGTGCGCAGGCCCATGCCGTAAGCGTTGCCGTCAAGTTCCAGGCCCAGCGCACGGGTGAAGCTGGCGTTGCCGTCGGCGAGCATCCCCAGTCCGGCGGGCACCTGTTGCGCGGCAGCCCAGGCCTGCATCACGTAGGCATCGTTGACCGCCAGGCACATCACGCTGACGTCACGCGCCTGGAACTCGGCAAAGTGGGCGACGTAGCCGGGTAGGTGGCGGTTCGAGCAGGTTGGCGTGAAGGCGCCGGGTACGCCGAACAGCACCACCTTGCGCCCAGCGAACAGTGCGCCGGTCTGTGCGGGCTGGATATCGCTGTCGACGACCTTGATCGCCAGGTCGGGCAGGGTGTCACCGGATTGAATGGTCATGCGGAGCTCGTGCGGTTGAAAACCGCACATGCTAACCGGTTCGATGATCTGCTGCCTTGAATCGCCGCCGCGCGCACCTATTTCTGAAGGAGGTGGCGATGATGCCGCCTGACTTGATGAGGAGGCAGTGAAATGAATTTGAACCGTCAATCCATCTGGAACCGTGACTTCGCGCAATCGGATGAAGTCCGCCAGGCCATGAGCCGATTTTTTGGCGTCGGCGATAGCGATCAGTCCACCGTGGAGACCAGCCAATGGGCGCCGCGGGTGGATATCCGCGAAGAAGAAAATAACTTCATGATCCTGGTCGATGTGCCGGGCGTGGATCCGTCCGATATCGAGGTGAGCATGGATAAGAGCATTCTCACCATCAAGGGCGAGCGCAAGGTCGATAGCGAGGCGAACGGCAGCAAGCTGACCCGTCAGGAGCGGGTGTATGGCACGTTCCATCGCCGTTTCGCGCTGCCCGAGAGTGCCGATGCGGAGAGCATCAGTGCGCAGGGTTCGCATGGCGTGCTGGAAATCTCGATCCCGAAGAAGCCGGAGACCACGCCGCGTCGTATCACCATCAACGCCACCAACTGACCTGGACGTCCCAGACGCAAGACAGTGTGAAAGCCCGCCCCGCCGTGGATAATGCTCTGCGGCGGGGCGTAGCTTTTTGCCGGACGACACTGATCATCGGGAGCGGGTGTGGAATTCAAAGATTATTACGAGATCCTTGGCGTCAAGCCAGACGCGAGCGAGGCCGAGATCAAGGCGTCGTATCGCAAGCTGGCACGCAAGTACCATCCGGACAAGAACAAGGAAAGCGGCGCCGAGGATAAATTCAAGGAGGTCAACGAAGCCAATGAAGTCTTGAAGGATGCCGAGAAGCGGCGTTCCTACGATCAGCTGCGTGCCGGCGGTTACCGCCAGGGCGAACAGTTCCGGCCGCCGCCGGGTTGGCAGGGGCAACGTCAGGGCCAACAAGGCTTCGGCGGCGATGACGGCGATTTCAGCGATTTTTTCGAGAGCCTGTTCGGCCGTGGTGCCGCTGGCGGCCAGCGCGGTCAGCCGCGCTCGCGACGTGGGCAGGATTCGCGCGCTTCCGTTCAGATCGATTTGCAGACTGCCTTCGATGGCGGGCGCACGCGACTGGCTATGCGCGATCCGGCTGGCGGCGAACGCGTGCTGGATGTGAAGATTCCCGCGGGTATCCAGCCAGGCCAGGTGATTCGCCTGGCCGGCCAGGGCCAGCCAGGCATGGCCGGCGGTCCCAACGGCGACCTGCTGCTTGAAGTAGGCATCCGCGACGATGCGCGGTTCCGCCTCGACGGACGCAATGTAATGCATGTATTGCCGATTACGCCCTGGGAGGCGGCGCTCGGTGCCACAGTGCCGGTGCCGACGCTGGCCGGTGCCGTGGACCTGCGCATTCCAAGTTGCGGCTGAAAGGCCGCGGCATGCCGGGCAGCCAACCGGGTGATCAGATGGTGGAATTGTCGATACGCACACCAGCGGCCGACAACGACGCGCAGCGTGAGGCCTACGAGGCGTTGCGCACGAGTTTTGCGGGGTTCGACCCGCGCAGCTGAGTGGTCGGCTTGAAAGCTAATCGGGCAGAAGGCGGCTTAGCCACCTTCTGCCCGATTTCTTTGGTGCAACAGCAACTCAGCCGCGCGTGGAGCGCTTGCGGTCGTTCTCGGTGAGGTGCTTCTTGCGCAGGCGGATTTCCTTCGGGGTGATCTCGACCAGCTCGTCGTCGGAGATGAAGTCCAGCGCCTGTTCCAGGGTGAACTTGATCGCCGGGCTCAGCTGGATCGCATCGTCCTTGCCCGAGGCGCGCATGTTGGTCAGCGGCTTGGGCTTGATCACGTTGACGGTGAGGTCGTTGTCCTTGGCGTGGATGCCGACCAGCTGGCCTTCATACACCTGGTCGCCCTCGGCGGCGAACAGCTTGCCGCGTTCCTGCAGTGGCCCGAGCGAGTAGGCCGGGGTGGCGCCGCCGGCGTTGGCGATCATCACGCCATTGAGGCGCTTGGCGATCTGGCCATCTTCCTTCGGACCGTAATGGTCGAACACGTGGAACAGCAGGCCCGAACCTTGAGTCAGGGTCTTGAACTGATTTTGGAAGCCGATCAGGCCACGAGCCGGGATCTCGTAATCCAGACGCACGCGACCCTTGCCGTCGGACTCCATGTTCTTCAGGTGCCCCTTGCGCGCGCCGAGCCTTTCCATCACGGCACCCTGGTGGACTTCCTCCACGTCGACCACCAGTTGCTCGATTGGCTCCATTTTCTGGCCGTCGATTTCCTTGATGATCACTTCCGCACGCGACACCGCCAGCTCATAGCCTTCTCGGCGCATGTTCTCGATCAGCACGGAAAGGTGAAGTTCGCCTCGGCCGGAGACCAGGAACTTGTCGGCGTCAGAACCTTCCTCGACCTTCAGCGCCACGTTGTGCACCTGCTCGCGCTCCAGGCGTTCGCGCAACTGGCGACTGGTCAGGAACTTGCCGCCGCTCATGTCTTTGTTGCCGGCGAACGGTGAGTTGTTGACCTGGAAGGTCATTGAGATGGTCGGCTCGTCCACGGTCAGGGCCGGCAGTGCTTCCGGGGTATCCAACGCGCAAATCGTGTCGGAGATGGTCAGGTCGGCAATGCCCGAGATGGCGACGATATCGCCGGCCTCGGCAGTTTCCTGCTCGATCCGCTCCAGGCCGAGGAAGCCCAGTACCTGCATCACCTTGCCCTGGCGCTTCTTGCCGTGACGGTCGATCACGCTGACCGGCATGCCCTTTCTCAGGGTGCCGCGCTGGATGCGGCCGATGCCGATCACGCCGACGAAACTGCTGTAATCCAGCTGACTGATGCGCATCTGGAACGCTGACTGATGCGCATCTGGAACGGGCCGTCTGGATCGACTTCGGGCTTGCTCACGTGCTCCATGATGGCTTCGTACAGCGGAGTCATGTCGCCTTCGCTTACATTCTCGTCAAGACCGGCGTAGCCGTTCAGCGCCGAGGCGTAGACGATCGGGAAATTCATCTGCTCGGACGTGGCGCCGAGGCGGTCAAACAGATCCCACACCTGTTCGACGACCCACTCGGGGCGTGCGCCGGGGCGGTCGACCTTGTTGATAACCACGATCGGCTTGAAGCCCATCGCGAATGCCTTCTGAGTCACGAAGCGGGTCTGCGGCATCGGGCCGTCCATCGCGTCGACCAGGATCAGCACCGAGTCGACCATCGACAGCACGCGCTCCACCTCGCCACCGAAGTCGGCGTGTCCGGGGGTGTCGACGATGTTGATGCGGTTACCGCGCCACGTAATGGCGGTGTTTTTGGCCAGGATGGTGATGCCGCGTTCCTTTTCCTGATCGTCGGAGTCCATCACACGTTCGGCCAGGACGGTGCGCTCGTTGAGCGTGCCGGACTGCTTGAGCAAGCAGTCGACTAGCGTGGTCTTGCCGTGATCGACGTGGGCGACGATGGCGATATTGCGCAGGTTTTCTATAGACATAGGAAGCACTCGGGTGGCGCATGTAGCCACCACGTAGGTTATCTGAAGGTTAACTGGTCAATTATACGGGTTTGCGCGGCTGCGTGCTGGTCCGCGTGAAAGTGTCTTCACACTTTGGCGGCCAACGGGTCCGGGAGCCGCCATTTTCGCCTCACACCGGTTCCGCTGGCGCCGACCCTTGGAGAGGAGTGCTGGCGGCCCCGGACAGGAAGTGGCGTCGTCAACCAGCGAAGCTGGCCGCGGGATTGGCGCCGTGTTGGCGTTGCTGCAGCGGCCAGGAGTCTGTCGGACGTTGGTTGGGCGGCCTGCGAATCCGCCTGTGTGTTCCACACTCCTGCCGATTCTTGGTCCATAGAACGACTATGGGCGCGCAAATCGTCAGTTGCTGCCCTCACCCAGCTGAATTCTCGAGTCGACCACCAAAGCCCGACAGGCTCCTAAATCACGCCCAGCAGGTAGTACGCGGCGATCACCACCGCGACCGCCAGGGTCTTGATCACGGTGATCGCGAAGATGTCCCTATATGACTGGCGGTGGGTCAGCCCGGTCACCGCGAGCAAGGTGATCACCGCGCCGTTGTGGGGCAGGGTGTCCATGCCGCCGGAAGCCATGGCGGCCACACGGTGCAATACCTCCATCGGGATACCGGCGGCCTGCGCATTGTGGATGAAGGTCTCGGCCATCGCGCCAAGCGCGATGCTCATGCCGCCGGAGGCCGATCCGGTGATGCCGGCCAGGGCGGTGACCGTGACCGCCTCGTTGACCAGCGGATTGGGGATTGAATGCAGCGCGTCCGCAACCAGCTTGAAACCTGGCAGGGCGGCGATCACCGCGCCGAAACCGTATTCGGACGCGGTATTCATCGAGGCCAGCAGCGCGCCGCTGACGGCCAACTTGCTGCCTTCGGCGAAGCGAGCGTGTACCGGTCGCCAGGCAAATATCAGCACGCACACGATGCCCAGCAGCAGTGCGCCTTCGACAGCCCAGATGGCGGCGATCTTTGACACCTCCTGCACCACCGGCGCGGCCTTGCCGACAACGGCGGGGATGAACGACTGGGTCTCGCCGTAAACGCGCGGAATCAGATCCGTGAGCAGCTTGTTGCTGACGCCGACCAGCACCAGCGGCAGCAAGGCGATCAGCGGGTGGGCCAGCTTGCCGTGTTCGAACGCTGCCGGTTCATTGAGCAGCTTGGTGCCATAACCCTCGCCGGCGGCGGCCGCTTTACGACGGCGCCACTCCAGATAGCTCAGCCCCACGATCAGGATGAACACGCCCCCGATCGTGCCCAACCACGGCGCCGCCCAGGTGGTGGTGCCGAAGAAGGCAGTGGGAATGATGTTCTGGATCTGCGGCGTGCCCGGCAGCGAATCCATAGTGAAAGTGAACGCACCCAGCGCGATGGTGCCGGGGATCAGGCGTTTCGGGATTTCGCTGGCGCGGAACAACTCCGCTGCGAACGGATATACCGCGAAGACCACCACGAACAGCGAGACACCGCCGTAGGTAAGTACGGCGCAGACCAGCACGATCGACAAAATCGCGCGGCTACGCCCGACCAGGTTGATGGTGGCCGCCACGATGGACTTGGAAAACCCGGACAATTCGATCAGCTTGCCGAACAAGGCGCCAAGCATGAACACCGGGAAATACAGTCGCAGGAAGCCGACCATTTTTTCCATGAACAGGCCGGTGAACATCGGCGCCACCAGCGAGGGGTCGGTCAGCAGCACTGCGCCCAGCGCGGCGATCGGCGCAAACAGGATCACGCTGTGGCCGCGGTACGCTGCCAACATCAGAAAACACAGCGCGGCCAGCACGATCAGAAATGCCATTCGTGAATCTCCACCATCCTCGTCAGCAGCGACAGGCGTCGAGTATCCCGGACGTCTCGCAGCCGCGGCACTGGACCAAGGTACAAGTGCCTCCCTGCGCTTGGTTGCCTAAGCTCTCTTCATCAGCATTCGCGCGAGCGATGCATTCACTGCGAAGGGAACGTCATGAAACGCACGCATCTGAGTTCGTCGATCGGTCTGGTGTTGGGTTTGGCGATGATGGCGCCGCTGCAAGCGCAACAGACCACTAATGAAGCCGCCTCGACCAAGCCGACTGCTGCAAGGCAGGCCGAGGCCACCCAATTGCAGGAAGTGACGGTCAGTGCGCGTCGTCGTGATGAGTCACTGGAAAAAGTGCCGGTGGCGGTCAGCGCGTTCAGCAGCGAGGACCTGAAGGATCTGCAAGCAAACAATATTGATGGCTTGCAGGGCGCGGTGCCTGGCCTGAACATCGTGCAGGGGCGCGGTTCGTCGTCCTCGGTGAACGTGTTCATTCGTGGCATCGGGCAGCCGGATGCATTGCAGACGTTTGATCCCGGCGTGGGCATGTATGTCGACGACGTCTATTATTCGCGTATCCAGGGCGCCTTGTTCAGCCTGTTCGACATCGAGCGAGTCGAAGTGCTACGCGGTCCGCAGGGCACGCTGTATGGCAAGAATTCCACCGGCGGCGCGATCAAGATCATCACCAGGCAACCCAGCGACGTGGCCGAAGGTTCCGTCGAGGGCACGCTGGGCAACTACGGTCGCCGCGAAGGCCGCGTCTACGTTTCCGGGCCGATGGGCAAGACTGTGTCGGGTAGCCTGGCCGGCGTCTATGCGCGCACCGACGGCTACGTCACCGACTCCGTCACGGGTGCGAAGTACAACAACGAGAACACCAAGGCCGTCCGCGGCAAGTTGAAGTGGCAGCCCAGCGATGCATTCAGCGCAACGCTTGCCGCCGACTACACCAAGCTGGACACGGCGCTGACTCTGGGACAGGCCACGGCACCGTTGTTTGCGAGCGACCTGGTACTTGGCCCGGTGTTGCAGTACACGCCTGACATTTCGAAAAAATACGACTTCAAGGGCGAGACCTCGTTCGATCCCGGTAAGGGTCAGAAATTGAGCAGCAAGGGCATGTCGTTGCATATGGACTGGCACCTTGCTGGCCAATGGGATCTGAAAAGCATTACCGCCTATCGCAAGCTTGACAGCAATTCCTACATCGACATCGACGCCACCACGCTGGCACTGGGTGATGTGCTGGTCAATTTCCGCCAGAAACAGTTGAGCCAGGAATTGCAGCTTCAGTACGACAATGGCAGCAATCTGCAAGCCGTGTATGGGCTGTACTACATGGACGAAAAGGTGCCGTCGCACCAGGAAGCGTACGCCAACGATTTCATCCGCTTTGCTGGTTTGCCGATCGATTTCCTGCGTACCATTGATGACAAGCTCGAGAACAAGAGCTGGGCTGGCTTTGCCCACATCAACTGGGAGTTCGTGCCAAGCTGGACGCTTGCGGTCGGGGTACGTTACACCCATGAAACCAAGGACTACTGGCGCACCACCAGCGCATTCTTCGGCGCGCCGCTACAGGCGTTCAGCCAGGATCCGCAGGCGGTCATCCCCGGGGTCAGCAAATCCTGGAGCGCAGTCACTCCCTCGTTGAGTCTGGAAAAACAGTTCACCCCGCAGGTGATGGCTTACGTGTCGGCCAACCGCGGATTCAAGTCGGGTGGTTTCAACGGTCGCGCCAACGATCCGAAGGAAGCCGCGGACCCCACTTTCGAGCCCGAGTACGTCTGGACCTACGAGATGGGCCTGAAGATGCGCTCGGCGGACAGCCGTCTTCAAGGTAATTTCGCGGCTTACCATTCCAACTACACGGACTTCCAGGCGCGCGTTTCCGAGGTTCAGAATCCGGGTTCGCCCACCCCGACTTTCAGCTTCCCGGTGCTCAACGCGGCCAAGCTGGCGATCGATGGTCTGGAATTCGAAGGCGCTGCGCTGCTCGGCCAGGGCACGAAGTTGTCCGCCCAGCTGGCATGGATGAACGCGCGTTACGACCGGTTCGTCGATCCGCGCACGCAGTTTGATCCCAGCCTCGCCGACCTGCACGATCATGTGCCGTTCTCGCCAAAGTTCACTGCTCGCATGGCACTAGCCCAAACGTTCGGCCTTTCGGACGGCAGCGCGCTCACCGTCGGTGCCGACGCTTCCTATAGGAGCAGTACCTGGCTAAGTGTCGACAATCGCGATGGCCTGATGCAGAACTCTTACGTGGTGTCTGGGCTGTTCGGTGTCTATGACGCCGTCAACGGTCACTGGCAGTTGCGTGCTGGAGTACGCAACTTGGGCGACAAGGTTTACAAGACCGATGGTCAGGAGTTCTCCAGCGTAGGCAACATCCAGACCGCGTACTACGGGGCACCACGCAACTGGTACGTCAGCGCACGCTACAATTTCTGACGCACGGCATGATCCGGGTGGGCGACGTGTCTGCCCGGTTCCCTGACCTCGGTACCTTTGTTCAATGGGAGCAGACCGATGACCCGTCGATGGCTTAACCGGTTGCTGTGGCTGGCCGTGCTGAGTGGCGGTAGTGCGTGTGCCAGGGATGCTGGGCCAAGCTTGCCCATGTTGAAACTCGACCCGGATCGCACGGCTGTGGCCGGTCTCTCGTCGGGTGCGTATATGGCCAGTCAGGTTCAGTTGGCGTACCCGGAGTTGTTTCCAAACGCGGCATTAGTGGCCGGCGGACCTTATGGTTGTGCCGAAGGCGAGCTGTCGCGCGCGTTGGGCACCTGTATGAAGGGCACACCGGCACCAGACGTTTCCGCTCTGGTGGAGCGCGCCACCCGTCGATCGTCCGCTGGCGAAATCGGTGCGTTGAAGGATCTCGCACATGCCCGCGTGTACCTGCTGCACGGGAAAGATGATGCCGTGGTGGCTCCCGCCGTGGCCGAAGCGAATGTGCGTTTCTACGAGCAATTGCGCGGGCAAATACCGGACCTCAACGCCATGCAGGTACATGACGACAGTCAACGCGCGTTCGCACACAACCTGCCGATAGCTGCCGAAGGCGACGATTGCGGCATATCGCAGGCACCCTACCTGGGTCATTGCGGATTCGATGCGGCCGGCGAGATCTTTGCGCAGATGTTCGGCAAACCGGCGCATGCGGTGGCAATGAATGCGCGCGGCGAGCCGCAGACGTTCGATCAAGATGCGTTGCGCGCAAACGGTGCTGATGCCTTTCTCGCCAGCACCGGCTACCTCTACCTGCCGCCGGATTGCGCGGCCGGCAGGAGCTGCGGCTTGCTGGTTGTTTTCCACGGCTGCAAGCAGGATGCAGACGCCGTCGGTAAGACGTTCGTCAAGGATGCCGGCTTCAACCGCTGGGCCGATGCCTACAACGTGGCCGTGCTATATCCTCAGACTCGCGCAAGCTTCGCGCCTTTGAATCCACAGGCATGCTGGGACTGGTGGGGTTATTCGGGCACCAACTACGACACACGCCAGGGCGTGCAGTTGCGCTGGCTGGTGAATGCGGTGGGAGCTTTGGGGTTGCCTTCCACGCACTGATGCCCGCGTGCCGCCGTCACCAACACACCAAAGACGTCGTGCATATCCATGTAGGAGCCCGCTCGCGGGCGATGCTCTTGGAACACGAAGTAGCCGAAGCAACAGCATCGCCCGCGAGCGAGCTCCTACGGGGGTGTTCGGGTTTGCGCTCGATTGAGGGGTGCATGCCGGGCGGGAGATGCCTGCCATGCTGAGTACCAGTGTCATTGCGCTTGCAGCGTTGTGCTGGCTTGGCCTGCTTTTCGGCGTGGCACTTCTGGGTGAGCGGCGACCGCATATTTTAGAGAAGCGCTGGGCGATTGTGTATGCGTTGTCGCTGGCGATCCATTGCACTTCGTGGACCTTCTTCGGCACCGTGACCCAGGCCAGCCGCTCGGGCTGGTGGCTGCCACCGACCTTTGTTGGCGCGATTTTGATGTACCTGTTCGCCTTGAAGTTCCTGCGCCGGATGGTGCAACTGGTGCGCGAGTACAACGCGGGGTCGTTGGCCGACCTGATCGCGGTGCGACTGGGCCGGCATTCGGGGCTGGCGGCGCTGGTGACGGCGATCATGGTGATTGGCATCGTGCCGTACATCGCGCTGCAGCTGAAGGCAGTGGCGATGAGCTACGGCATTCTCAGCCAGGGCCAGCTGGCCGAGTCGGAGCCGTGGCAGGACAGCGCCCTGTATGTCGCGTTATTGATGGCGTTGTTCGCGATGTTGTTCGGCACACGCCGCGCTTCTACCATGGCGCACAATCGCGGACTGGTGCTGGCGATGGCGTTTGAGTCGTTGTTCAAGCTGGGCGCGATGCTGGCGCTAGGCAGTCTGTTGTTCACTGCGCTGCCGGCAGGTTTGCCTGCACACGTGCCGACATTGCCAGACAGTGGTGGCTTTCCTGCACTGATCCTGCTTGGCGCACTGGCGATGTTCACCATGCCGCACCAATTCTATGCCGGCATCATCGAATGTCGCAGTGATGGCAACCTGCAAACCGCGCGCTGGCTGTTTCCACTGTATCTGTTGCTTATCTCCTTGCCGATTCTGCCGTTGGCGCGTCTTGGCGATGCACTGCTGGGGCCCAGCGGAGTGTCCTCAGACATGTACGTGCTGGCCTTGCCGCTGGCGCGAGGCGAACACGGGTTGGCACTGGTGGCATTCCTGGGTGGGCTGAGTGCTGCCACCAGCATGGTGGTGGTCGTTGCGCCGCTGCGTGTTCGCGCTGGCTGGGGTCGTGACGAACACATCGATTTACGCGGCGTGCTGCTTAACCATCGCCGCGTGGCGATCCTGGTGGTGATCATGCTGGCGTGGGCGTACAGCCGTCTGCTTGCGCGCAATGAAGCATTGGCCGATATCGGTGCGATCTCGTTTTCAGCACTGGCCGGGTTGACTCCCGCGGTACTCGCGGCGATGTACCGACCGCAGCTGGGTCCGCGCGCAGTGATGGCAGGGCTTGCGGCGGGTACCGTGGTAT
>CAJDWH010000042.1_pt1 | contig 17470 bp, 16 predicted proteins | sample 7391531 | NCBI WGS metagenome assembly CAJDWH01 (sample SAMEA7055715, study PRJEB34461) | soil metagenome | biome: terrestrial ecosystem; feature: Peninsula; material: soil | place: Antarctica | collected 2016
GCACGTGCAATCGCCGCGTCGACTTCCTTCGGCGTGATCGAGCGCGCCAGCCAACGGTGACCGAACAGGCCACTGCCCGGCGCGCGGCGAATCACACCGGCGGCATTGGCATACGGTTCCAGCGCAATCACGCCGCGCAAGTCGGGCAGTTGCGGCGCGGCGAACAACGCCACGGTGGCGCCATAGGATGCACCCAGCAAGTACAAAGGCTTGGGTAGTCGGTGCTTCGCTTGCAGGTTGTGCAACAGCTCGACGATGTCGTCTGCCTCGCGCGGTCCGTAGCCCACCGGCGCATCCGACGAATGGCCCTGACTGCGCAGGTCCGGCATCACCACCTGGTAGCCCGCTGCGGCGAAGTGGATGCCCCACATATACATGGCGGTGCTACTCAGGCTCCACGGATGCAGCAACACCACGCTGCCTTTCGGGACGAGCAAAGGTGCGTTGGTCGGATCGCCATCGATACTGAAATTGAACGAGGCGCTCCACTGTTTTCCGTTACGCCGCATTCGATACTCGTCCTTCACCTGATACGCGCGCGGCGGCGCGATCCAGTAGGAGATGCGCAGATCGTTTGGGGTGTGTAGCGTCTCGCGTTGAAATCCCGTTTGCGCTAGAAAAGCGTCGATCGAATGGGAGTTAGCATGCCCCGGTCGCTCAATCTGCCTCGCCACGAACGCAGTGCAGCCGCTCAGGCACCACACCAGAACCAGCAACATCAACCATCGCCCATGACTCATGTTGACTCCCTTCAAATCCAAATCAACTTGCTCAAGACTTGCACACAGCCGTGTTCACCGCCAAGCGCGTCGCCAGAGCGCCAGAGACAGGCCGTCGATGAAGCCACTCAAGTACCCGGCGCAGGCCTTTCCGAACTCCCTCGGCGACATCTGGGAGCGAAACGCCGACTGAGCGAAGCCAACCGGCTTGGAGGAGTCCGAAAAATAAGAGAAGGCACGGTATACGCGAGTCGTTTCTCACTCCTCTTTACGCTTTTTTTAGGACTCGCGCAGCGCCGTGGTCACTGGCAGCCGCGCCGCACGCACGGCCGGAAACAACCCCCCGATAAAGCCAATCGCCAGCGCCCAATTCAAGCCTTCCCACAACAACTGCGGCGAGACCCGGAAACGGAATACGAGTTGAGTGAAACCGCTCAGCGTCGAGGCGGTATAGCCGTTGAACACCAGCCACACGATGAGCGCACCGAGCACGCCGCCGAACAGTGCCAGCAGCATGGTTTCCAGCATGACCGATACCACCACGGGCACACTGCGAAAACCAATCGCACGCAAGGTGGCGATCTCTCTGGCGCGCGAGGCCACTGCAGCGAACATGCAGTTAAGCGCACCGAAGATCGCACCGATCGCCATGATCGCACCGACGGTCAGACCGACGATGTGGATCACCGTGGCCCCACCCGCGGACTGCCTGGAGAAATAATCCTTGGTGGTGCTTGCTTCGACCTTCAGTTTCGGGTCGGAGGCCAGCGCAGCATTGAAGCGATCGAACGCGGCAGCGCTGGTGAGCTTGACCAGCACGGATTCGGCGCTGTTCCCACGGCGATAGGCCGATGCCACGGTCTGGCGATCGGACCACATTTCCGAATCGTAGGCGTCGCCGGAGGCAAACACGCCGACAATTTTCCACGACTCCATGCCCAGCTTGACCTCGTCGCCCACGGCCATGCCGGCGAACTGCCGCGCCGCGCCCTGGCCCACATCCAGCTCGCGCAGGCCGGGTTTGAATTTGCGTCCCTGGATGATCTTCAAGTTCGGCCGCAACGCCCAGGCTTCGGGATCGATACCGCGCAACTGCGCGTTGGCGTCTTCATCCGAACCTTTCTGCTTGACGTTGGCGGCCACCACCAGTTCGGCCGACGCCACCGGTTTGCCGCTGGCATCACGCGCGATGCCAGGTGCTTGCGCGATTGCCAACACATCATCGCGCGTCAACACCGATGCCGACTCTCCGACCGAACCGCCGCGTAGCACGATGGCCGTGTCGGTACGACCGCCATTTTCCAGCGTCGCGGTCAGTCCCTCGCCCATGGCCAGCAAGGCCACCAATACCCCGACCACACCGGCGATGCCGATCACGATGACCGACGAGGAGCCGACACGCTGTCGCAAGGTACTGACCCCAACCCCCGTGACCGATGCGGCCTGCCGTCCGCTGCGCGACAACACCAGCCACGCGATGAACACCAGCACGAGGGCGACGGCGCCAAACCATGGCAATAAAGTCCACGCGTAAACGGTAAGGATCACCAGCAGCACCAATCCCAGATTGAACAGAAATTTTTTCATGGCAAGCTCCTGTCAGCGACCGCTGAGTGCATCGACGATATTCAGGCGCATCGCACGCCACGCGGGTATCCAGCCGATGATCACGCCAATGACGAGCATCAGCGCAACGCCGAGCGTCCAGGTACTGGCGCTGACCCCATGCACCGGAATCATGCCGCCGCTGGCGGCACCGATACCCGGCGCGATAGCCGATACAAGGCCCAGGCCGATGACGCCGCCGAGCAGCAGTAACAGCACACTTTCAGCCAACACCATCGCCTGCACGCTGCGATTGGAAAAGCCGATCGTTTTCAACACCGCCAGCTCCGAGGTACGCTCGCGCACCGCCTGCATCATGGTGTTTCCGGTCAACAGCAGCAGGGTGAAGAACACTGCGCCCATGATCGACATCACGATCAGCCCGATATTCACCATTTGCTTGAGGAACGAGGCCTGGAATGCCTGCTCGGTCTGCGCCTTGGATTCGTGATCCGAATTGGCCGAGATGGCGTCGATCGATTTGGCCACCGCGTCCGAGTGCGTCGGGTTGGCGACCTTCACCACATACCAATGCACGGTGCCCGAGCCGAACGCGTTGTTCTCGTCGAAATACTTCCAGTGGAACAGGAACAACTGCTCGCGTCCTGCGGCTTGCTCGGCCTTCGCGTGGAAGATGCCCACGATGTCGAACGTCCAGGTGTTGTTTGCGGATGCTTTGGAGGGAAAGATGGTCGACTGCATCGGGATCTTGTCACCGACCTTCCAGCCGTACTTCGCGGCCAATGCGGCACCGACGATGGCACCCGTGCGGGTGCGATCCCACGCCGCGCGTTGATCCGCCGGGAGCACGATCTCCGGGTACAGGTCGATGTAGTTCGGACTCACCGCAATGCTGAAGACCTGATTCCGCTGGTCCTGATAGACCCCGCCGAAATAGTTCGCCGACGCCACGTCGCTCACTCCCGACACGGCAGCGATGCGCGCGCCCAGGCTTTCCGGCAACGGGTTCTGCATCGACATCCGCGCGTTGACGATCAATCGACCCGCGCCATCGGCGCTGTGGCCGGCAGTGAATGCCACACGGACCGAATTGAGCAGGCCGAACAGCAAAAACGCGGTAATGATCGAAACCAGGGTGAGGAAAGTGCGGGTCTTGCGCCGGAACAGCGCAGCCCAGATCAAGTGGAGGTATTTCATGGGAAACGCTCCCGTTTTAATGGAGTAACGCGCCACTTGCGTTCGCCTCCTCTCCCCTGCGAGTAGAGGATTGTGGTGAGGGGCGGGTGCTCGCGGGGAATACGATTGAGGCTTGCTTCGTTGAGCTTCTCTCGCAGGAGCGGCGCCTCACCCCAGCGCTCTCGCCGCAGGGGAGAACGCGCCAACGCGATGAATTTCTCATTGTTGCTCACGCCGTTGCCGGCTCGACCAGAGTGCCCTTGTCCAGATGCAGCGTATGCGTGGCGTACTCGGCGGCCTTCGGATCATGGGTAACCATCACGATGGTCTTGCCATGGTCGCGATTAAGCTGCTGCAGCAGCCCCAGCACATCCTCGGCTGACTGGCGGTCCAGGTCACCGGTCGGCTCGTCGCATACCAGCAAGGCAGGATCGGACACAATCGCGCGAGCGATCGCCACCCGCTGCTGCTGACCACCGGAAAGTTCACCCGGCTTGTGGCTGGCGCGGTCGGCAAGGCCCACCAGCTGCAGTGCGATGGAGGCGTTTTTCCGACGCTGCGCCGCCGACAGTTTCGTCAACAGCAATGGCAGCTCCACATTGCGTTGCGCCGACAGCATCGGCATCAGGTTGTAGAACTGGAAGATGAAGCCCACGTTCGACGCACGCCATTTGGCCAGCGCGCTGCCACCAAGCTGGTCGATACGCTGGCCGGCCACGCTGATGCTTCCGGTCGTGGGCGTGTCCAGCCCGCCAATCAGGTTGAGCAAGGTCGTCTTGCCCGAACCGGACGGCCCCATCAACGCCAGGAAATCGCTCTCGGCAATATTAAGGTTGACGTGATGCAGCACCTCGACCTTCTGCTTGCCGCGCACGTACGTCTTGGCCAGATTCTGGATCTCGATCAGGGTGCCCATGGCAATCCTCCGTTGAATGTCTGCTGATGTTGTAGGAGTCCGCTGGCGGGCGATGCTTTTGTTCTAATGCGCGACAACAAAAATCAAATCAAGAACATCGCCCGCCAGCGAGCTCCTACAACAACGTGAGTGGTGGTGAAATCACGATTCTTTTGTCTTCACGCGCGAACCATCGCGCAGCTCGGCGGGCGGTGCGATCACCACGCGTTCACCGGGTTTCACCGCAGCCGGCAGCAGGCGCAGCTCGCCATAGGTTTGCGTGGCCGGATTGACCCGTCGCAAATGCGCCTTGCTGTCTTCGACCACAAACAACACGTCGTGACCCTCGCGCTGCACGATCGCGTTGGCCGGAATCAGCACGCCACTGGGCGCCTGGTTCGCGCTGCCATGTTTCGCCTGCTGTTCCAGAAATGACACACGCACACCCATTTCCGGCACGATCCGCGCGTCTTTCTTTTCCAGCGCCACGCGTACCTTGATGGTGGCCTTGCCGCGATCGGCAGTAGGCACGACGGCGATGACGTGGGCGGGAATCTTCCAGTCCGGATAAGCATCCAGCACCGCCTCGGCCGGCATGCCCGGTTTGACCCGACCGATATAGGCCTCGTTGACATCGACGTCGACTTCCAGCGAGTCCATGTCGACGATCGTGCCCACGCCGGTGCGGGTGAAGCCGCCGCCCGCCGAGAGCGGCGAGATGATCTCGCCGACCTGCGCATCCTTGGTGGTCACGACGCCGCTGAACGGCGCACGTACCACGGTGTAGTCGAAATTGACCTTCGCCTGGACCGCCTGGGCCGCGGCAGCAACAGCCTGCTTCTGCTGCGCGGCCAGCTGAGCGCGGGTGCTCTCGACCAACGTCTGTGCATGCTCGGCAGCCTGCTTCGACACCAGCCCCTGCTTTGCCAGCGACTGCAAGCGCATCGAATCGTGTTCGCTCTGCGCCAGCTGCGCGCGATACTGCGCCACCAGCGCCTGCGCCGCGGCGGCCTGCGCCCTGGCCGTTTGCAGCCCCGCTTTGTGCGCACTATCGTCCAGGCGAGCCAGCACCTGGCCCTTGCTGACGTGGTCGCCCTCCTCAATCAGCACCGCGGTCAGAGTGCCGGTGATCTGCGCCGATACCGTGGCCTGGCGCCGCGCCGTGACGTAACCGGTAGCCTGCAGCACCGCGCCCGCATCACGGTCCGCGCTGAGCGATACTGCCTGCGCCACCTGCACCGGCAGCGCGCGATGCGACAGCCAGAACCAGCTAACAGCACCGATCAGCACCAGCACCATCACCAGGGCGCCCACGATCAACAGCCAGCGGACCGGGGCACCACCGTGGTCTTCCCGCTGGTGGCGCTCGATGCGCAATTCGTTCAAAAGATCGGTGTTATCCACTCGTCATTCCCGCCCGGCGGTGCCGGTACTCCGATGACGTCCAATGTGGCTGATTATTTCCCTCTCTATCAGGGAGCAGCATCAGCCATCGTCGATGACAGCTGTCACCCAGCCAACTCCCCGCGGAGCCGACATGGGTTTGCTACGCTTGCGCGCATGACCTATACCATCGCGCCACCCATCCAACCCAGCCTGCCCATCCTTGGCAGCGATCTGCGCTTTCCGATCCGCCGGGTGTTCTGCATCGGCCGCAACTACGTCGAGCACGCACGCGAGATGGGCGCGAGCGTGGACAAGGCCGCGCCGATGTTCTTCTGCAAGCCGGCCGATGCGGTCGTCGGCGATAGTGCCGACGTGCCGTACCCGTCGGTCACCGCCGATCTGCATCACGAAGTCGAGATGGTCGTGGCGCTGGGTTCTGGCGGGCGGGACCTCAACGCGGAACAGGCGGACGCGCTGGTCTGGGGTTACGGGGTGGGACTGGATCTGACCCGGCGCGACCTGCAAGCGCTGGCCAAGGCCAAAGGCCATCCGTGGGACGTGGCCAAGGCGTTCGATCATTCAGCACCGGTCTCGGCACTACGTCCGGCGGCGACGGCGATCATCGATGCAGACACCGTGCTGCGTTTGAGCGTCAACGACAAGCTGCGCCAGCAGGCCACGCTGGGCGAGATGGTGCACGGCGTGCCGCAGATCATCGCGGCGCTGTCGCGCCTGTTCGAGCTGAAGGCGGGCGATCTGGTCTTCACCGGCACCCCGTCGGGCGTGGCGGCGTTGCAGCGCGGCGACCGCGTTCATGCCGAACTGGTCGGGGTCGCCGACCTGGTTTCGCGAATTGTCTGACCTCCCACCACCGTGGCTGTGCCTGGCCGTGGCACTGAGCTAAAGTTCAGAGGCCATTTGGCGCAAACCCCGAGGAGAAAAGCATGAGCATGATGCAGGAATTCAAGGCGTTCGCGATGCGCGGCAACGTGATGGACATGGCGGTCGGTATCGTCATCGGCGGAGCGTTCGGCAAGATCGTCAGTTCGCTGGTCAGCGATGTGATCATGCCGCCGATCGGCTGGATCACCGGCGGCATCGATTTCTCGAAGCTCAAATGGGTGCTCAAGCCCGCCGATGACAGTGATCCGGCTCACAGTATCGCCGAGGTAGCAATCAGCTACGGCAGCTTCATCAACACCATCATCACCTTCATCATCATCGCCTTCGCGATCTTCATGGTGATCAAGGCGATGAACCGCATGCAGAGAAAGCAAGCAGAAGCACCTCCTGCGCCGCCAGCCGATATAGCGTTGCTGACTGAAATCCGCGATTTGTTGAAAGAGAAGAAGTCGTAGGAGCAAGTACGGGTATCGGAAACGGTCGGTGCCTGGCGCCTTCGTGTTTGTTCGCCGTTCCAGGTTTTCCATCCATGACTTTTGGCTCACGCTGCGGGGCGCAGTCGCGCCATAATTGTGGTTTCGGCCAAGGAGTTTCCCGATGCGTCGCATTCCCCTTGCTGCGCTAGTCGCTTGCGTGCTGTTCACTTGCGGCGCCGCCAGCGCAGCCACCACGATACCGGCGGCCGCAGTCAACGCCGCCGAACAACTGCGCGACCGGGCAATGCATGACGACACTGCGTACCGGATCGTCAGCTCGCTCACCACGGAAGTGGGGCCGCGCCTGGCCGGCAGCGCTGCCGATCTGCGCGCGCGCGAATGGGCCCTGGCGAAATTCAAGGCACTGGGCTTTGACAAGGTCTACACCGAGCCGGTGACTTTCCCGCTGTGGCAGCGCCGCAGCGAAAGCGGCGCCATCGTGGCACCGTTCCCGCAACCGCTGGTGCTGACTGCGCTGGGCTATTCACCGGGCACGCCCAAGGGCGGGCTTGTCGCACAGGTTGTGAAATTCGACAGCCTCGACGCGCTGAAGGCAGCCGATCCGGCTAGCGTGAAGGGCAAGATCGTCTACGTCGATTACCGGATGCAGCGCGCAAAGGACGGCCAGGGCTACGGCATGGGTTCGGCGGTGCGCGTAGCCGGTCCGCCTATCGCCGCGGCCAAGGGCGCCGTCGGCTATCTGCTGCGTTCGGCTGGCACCGATGCACACCAACGCATTGCGCACACCGGCGTCACCGGTTTTCGCGATCAGGCCAAGGCAATTCCCGCCGCTGCGCTTTCCAACCCCGACGCCGACCAGCTCAGCCGCGTACTCGCCTACGGCAAGCCGGTGACGGTGAAGCTCGACCTCGATTGCGGCATCGTCGGCGAATACACCGGTGCCAACGTGATCGGCGAGATCACCGGGCGCACATATCCGGACCAAGTGGTCGCCATCGGCGGTCATCTCGATTCATGGGATCCGGGCACGGGCGCGATTGACGATGGTGCTGGCGTGGCGATTGCAATGGCCGCAGCCAAGCTGATCGGCGACCTGCCGCAGCGACCCAACCGCACGATCCGGGTGATCGCGTTCGCCAACGAGGAAATGGGCCTGTGGGGTGGCCGCGCCTACGCCGAGAAGCACGCCGGTGAAGTGGCGAAGTTCCAGCTCGGCACGGAATCGGATTTCGGTGCCGGCCCGGTCTGGCGCATGAGCGCCAGTGTGAAGCCCTCGGCGCGTGGCGCGATCGAGCAGATCGCCAAGGCGCTTGCACCGATTGGGGTGACATACGACGCTGATCGTCCCGGTGGCGGCGGGCCCGACCTGTCACAGATGCATGCCAAGGGTATGGCTGCGCTGTCATTGACCCAGGACGGCACGCATTACTTCGATTGGCACCACACCTCCAACGACACGCTGGACAAGATCGACCCGCAGGAGCTGGCGCAGAATGTAGCGGTGTACGCAACATTCTCGTATATGGCCGCCCAGGCTGAGGGCGATTTCGGCTCAGCACCAGGCGCATTCGCCGACGATGGCGCCGACGAGTAGCGTCCGGCTTCACGCGCACCAATTCGGACCGGAGTGATCACCCCGCGCGGGGGCGAAGTCTCAGCCGATTCCGTCCGGCGGGCTCTGCACGGCATCGAGCGCCTGCAGGTTGTCCTTGATGCGGTTGATCACCGCCAGCGCCTGGCACAGTTCGTCGTACTCGACGCCGCGAGTCGCGTCCTTGCGCAGGTCACGCGCAATCAACTCCATGTCACCGACGATCACGCGCGCCTGCTCGGTGATGTAGAGCCGCCACGCACGCCGGTCACGCGGATCGGGCCGCCGCTCGACGAAACCTGCCGCCTGTAGACGATCGATCACCCGACCGACCGCGATCGGCTCCATCTCCAGCAGCTCGGCCAGCTCGGTCTGGCGCAGACCCTCGCGGTGGTACAACATCTTGGTGGCACGCCACTGCGCGCGGGTCAGACCGAATTTCACGGCGCGCCGGTCGAAGTGCTTGCGGAACAGCAAGGTCACATCGTTGAGCAGATACCCGAAGGACACATCTTCCGTTTTCGTCATGATTTGTTGCCACCCCACCCAGCTCGGAGTCTGGTTGCAGCATAAGCTGCCCTCCATGGCGAAGCCATGCCCCTGAAAATAATCACCGCCGACATCACTACGCTACGCGTGGACGCCATCGTCAACGCGGCCAACCCGAGCCTGCTCGGCGGCGGCGGCGTGGATGGTGCGATTCACCACGCGGCGGGGCCGGCCCTGCTGGAGGCCTGTCGCCAGTTGCCCGAGTCCGCGACGGGCGTGCGCTGCCCCACCGGCGAGGCGCGTATCACAGCGGGATTCGATTTGCCGGCGCGCCACGTGATCCACACGGTGGGCCCGGTATGGCAGGGCGGCACGCAGGGCGAGCCGATGCTGCTGGAACGCTGCTACCGAAATGCGTTGCAGCTGTTGCGTGAACATGGCCTGCGCACCATCGCTTTTCCAGCAATCAGCTGCGGCGTATATGGCTATCCGATCGCACAGGCGGCTACCGTGGCGGTGATGACGCTGCGCGATGAGCTCATCGAAGCGGAACAGATCGGGATCACTTTGTGCTGTTTCAGCGACAATGTCCGCGCGATCTTCCAGCACGCGTTGGATGCAGCACTCAGCGGCGGCAAACCATTCAATGCAACGTGAACGGATATAGCGCCGGCAGTCCGCTGTCGCCGTCACCCGTGGATGTGCTACGCCACGAGAAGCCTCGCTTGAATGCCTCGGCCAGCCCGACGCCGGTATCGACGGAAGGCTCCTTCATCCCCGCGTAGTGGCGCTGCTGCAGGGCGTCGATTGCCGCGCGCTGTGAGACATCGTCAAGGGCGGCGGACACCTCGCCCAGATGCTGGATGCCCGGACGCTCCGCCCGCGCCCAAGCCAGCAGAGTGTGCGTCTGCGCGGCCACGTCGCTGCCACGCGCCGCGGCGAGAAAGGCCAGTTGGGCCCGACGTGTCGTTGGCGCTGCCGGAGTCGCGGCGACTTGCACCGTGCTACGGACACGACGACGCCACAACCACCAGGCCAGCATGCTGCACAGCCACAGCACGATGCTGCCCAGCGCGATCCAACGCCAGGGTGTCGATGAACTGCGCGATGCGGACGCATGGGAGAGCGCGGTATCCGGCGAGGTCGAAGTTGCTGCCGCGGGGACCACCGGCGGCGCGCTGCTACCGATCGCCGGCAACACGGTGATGCGGTGCGCGGGAATTTGTGCCTCCTCGAGCTTGTCGGTCAACACGTTCCACCACTTCAAGGTGGTCGCCGGTATCGTCAGCGTACCCGCGCGCTCGGGCACGATCGCGAACGCCTGCTGCCGTTGACCGACGATCCACTGCTCAGCTACATGGTTGTGACTCACCGGTTTGTCGGGATAGGCGGTAGCGCCTTCCAGCGGCGGCAAACTGAGCGCGGGCAGCACCTCGTCTGAGAGCCCGGTCGCCTGCAGCGTCATGGTGAGGTTGATCGGTTGTCCGACCCGTACCGGTTGCTGTGACGACGGCCACCCTTCCAGGCTCAGGCTCAGGGCACGCGCCGGCAACCACGCGTTTTTGCCCCAGCTCGACGGTGCAGCCCGCACCTCGATCGCGACGTCAGGTGCACTGACTGCCACGTTGTTGGTCGCACCGAAGAAACTGTTGGGATCATACGGATCGATTGCATTGCCCTGAAAACTCGCTGCGGGAATCTCGATGCGGCCGGCTTGCTGTGGCACCAGGGAATAGCGTCGTTCCAGTACCTGATAGTTGCGCCCGCTGCGCTGGGTCTCGTAACTCAGATCCTTGCCGAGCTGGTTCAACTGGACGCTTGCAGCAGTCGGTACGTCGATCGAGCCTCTACTGAAGGAGGTGGCATAGAACAACTTCACCACGTAGCTGAACTGCTCGCCGACATAACCGCGCTCCGGTTCGACCCGCGCCTCCATGAAGACGTCCCGGTTCTGCGCGGTGGCCGTGGCTGCGCCTGATGCGCTGACTTCAAGCTGCAATGGCGCAGTCTGCTCGCCGGCTACGCTCAGCGAGGGTATCTGTAGCGTGCCGCTGTGTTTCGGTCGCAAGGCCACGCCGAAAGTCAGGCTGGAAGTGGCGTTACCGTTGACCAAACTTAGACTGCTGTTTTGCGAGGTACTCAAGACATCGAAATCCTGCCTGACAGCACTCAGGTCGGGCATGCCAATGTTGCCGCTCGCGCCCTCGACACGCACGTTCAGGGTGACGGTATCGCCGAGCTGCACATGATCGCGATCCAACGTGGCGGTGGCCTGGGCTGCCTGCGCCCCGACAGGAACCAGCAGCAGAGCGAGCAGACAAATCGCAACGGCACGTGCAAACCTCATGGTTGTCCTTCCTCGTCCTGAGCGCCACCGTGGCGTTGACGGTATTCCAGTTCGAACTTGCGCCGCAGCAATGCGCCGGGGTCATCCTGCACGCGTTGCAGCGCATGCCGGATGTCCGCTGGCAGCTTCGATTGGGGGTCGTCTTTGGTCAGCTCACCGAGTCGATGCGGGGAGGTCTTGTCGCCCGGCTTGTCCGGCTGCGCAGCCAGCGCCTCGTCCATTTGTTTCTTCAACGCCTGCTGGGCCTGCTCGACCTTAGCCTTCTGTTCGGCGCTTTCCTGCACGGCTTGTGGCTTGGGTTGATCGCCAGATTGTTGCTGGCCGGGCCGGTTCTTCGACGGGGGCTGCTGGCTCTGGTTCTGCTGGTCCGATGACTCGTTGCCATCCTGTGCGGATTTCTGCTTCTCGGAATCCGATTTATCGGGCTTGCCCTGATCGTGCTTTGCCGAAGGCTGCTTGTCGTCACCCTGGCCGGACTGCTTCTGCTGGTCCGGTGTTTCACCTTGCTGCTGTTTCTGCTGTTGCAGCCAGTCCTCGACCGCCTGGCGATTGGTCTTGGCGTCGGTATTTGCCGGATTGAGCTTCAACGCCTCGTCATAAGCTTTGATCGCACCCTGGTAGTCCTGCGCCTTGGCCAGCGCATTACCACGGTTGTACGCGGCGTCGCTTCCTGGCGCGCGCTGCAGTTCCTCCGCCGAGACTGCGTAGTCGCCCGCGCGATACGCCGCCACGCCGCGCCACGCCGGATCGCGGGCAAGTTGCTGCGCTTGCTTCGGATGACCCTCACGCAGCGCCTGTGCGGCCTGCTGATCCGGGCGTTGCCACAGGTCTTGCCAGGTAGCTGCCTCGGCCGTGGTCGGCAACAGCGGCAAACACGTCAGCANNNNAGTAGCCAGCCTCGTCGAAATGCCGTGGCCACGATCAGCAACAGCGGCAGCAGCAGCCAGGGACCGCGATCTTGCCATTGGTCACCGAGTTGCCCTGTGGCGATGTTGGTCGGCGCGCCGCGCAACTCAGCATGCAGCGTGTTGATATCCTGTTGGCCAGCACTCATCGCCACGTAACGGCCGCCACCGGCGCGGGCCAGCGCGTCGAGTGCCGCATCATCGCGACCGGCGAGCACCATATTGCCCTTGTCATCGTGCAGGAAACCGCCTTCGGGCAACGGCACCGGCCCACCATGCGTAGTGCCGACGCCAAGCACGGAGACATGCACGCCCGCCGTGAGCGCTTTACGAGCTGCCACATCCGCCGCCGCGTCGGCCTGATCTGTGATCAGCACCAGCGATCCACCAGCGGCCTTACCGTCGTGTATCAATTGAGCGCCCAGCGCAATCGCCGCCGCCGCGTTTTCTCCATCCACTGGCATGGTATCCGGGCCCATCGCATCGAGCAGGTCGCTCAGGCTGTTCGCATCAGAAGTGAGCGGCGCCACCACGAACGCCTCTCCCGCGTACGCGACCAGGGCATTGAGCCCGGCACGGTTGCTGCCAAGCAATGCGTGCGCCTTGTAACGCGCACGGTCGAGTCGGCTCGGCGCCACGTCACGCGCCAGCATGTGGCGGGACAAGGAAATCGCTACCACCTGGGCCGGACGACTGGCATACAAGGGCTGCTCGGCGCGACTCCAGGTCGGTCCGGCCAGGGCCAGGGCCGCCAGCAGCCAACCCAGCGCAAACAACCACAGCGGCAGGTGGCGATGACGCGGCTGGCCACGTAGCAACAACGGCAGCAGCTCGGGATCGACCAGCCGCGACAGGGTGAGCTGACCGTCATCACGACGCCAGCGCGGCAGTGCCAGCAGCGGCAACGCTGCCAACGCTAGCAACCACCACGGACGCAGAAAATGAAACTGGTGCAGCAGTTCGGTCATACGTCTTGTCTCGCCATGCGACCGAATCGGCGCGGCACAATCGCCAGCAACAACAGGACCAAAGATCCGAGCAACGGCCAGCGAAACAGCTCATATCGCGGCCGCAGCGACGGTCCAACTTGCGGCATCGGCTCCAGTGCGCTGATGGTTCGGTACGCCTCGGTCAATTCGCCGCTGTCGGTGGCGCGAAAGAATCGTCCACCGGTTTCGGTGGCGATCGCGGTGAGCATCTCGGCATCCAGGTCCGCCGAAGGATTGACCATCTGCGTGCCGAAAAAGCCAGGAACGCGCATCTGCGTGGCACCAATACCGATAGTGTAAATACGCACGCCTGCCGCTTTGGCCGCGCGTGCCGCCTCGTTGGGAACGATGCTGCCGGCGTTGTTCACTCCGTCAGTGAGGAGCACCAGGACGCGCGCCTGCTCGGGCAAGGCCGAGAGCCGTTTCACGCCCACGGCGATGGCGTCGCCGATGGCGGTCTGGCTACCGGCCAGTCCAACCGCGGCGCCCTGCAACTGTGCGCGTACCGCGGACAAGTCATAGGTCAACGGAGTGACCAGGAAGGCTTGGCTACCAAACAGGATCAGCCCCATTTCGTCACCGCTGCGCCGGCTGATGAAGTCACCGGCGATGGCTTCCACCGCGCCGAAACGGCTCACGGCATGCCCGGCCAGCTGCATGTCTGCCGTGCGCATGCTTCCGGACAGATCCACCGCGAGCATCAGTGCACGTCCGCTGCGCTGTTGCGCCTGCGGCGGTCCAAGCCACTGCGGCCGCGCCGCCGCAACAAGCAGGCACAACCAAGCCAGTCCGAGCAGCCATGGCGTCGCACCGTGTGCGCGTTTGCCCACCACTGAACCGAGCTGTACGCCGGGCTGTGGAAGGTGCAATGCCTGCCCGGGTGGCGCCGGACGCCACCATCGACGCAGCAGCCACGGCAACGGCAACAGCACGATCACCCATAGCCAGGCGAACTCAGACATCGACCGTCTCCCGTACCGGAGTCACCGATTTCCAGCGAGATGGCTTTACGGCCAGACGCAGCCATTTCCTTACCGCATCGATGATCGCTTCATCATCGTGTTCGCCCGCTGGTTGATAGAGCAGCTGATCGATCGAAAACAGCCGATCCAGGGTTGCCGCGTCGACCGGCACGCGCGCCAAGGTATCCCGCCAAGCCTCACCGCGCTGCAAGGTGGCGTGGACATCGTGTTGGCGCGCCACGCGCCGCAAGAGTTGATGGAGGCCGCGCAGCAGTTCTGCCTGACCGCCGTTCTCGTGCTGCCGGGCAGCCAATCTGTCCAACTCGTGCAGGATTCGCCGCTGCCGAGCCTGCTCGCGACGATGGCGGCGCCACGCCCTGATTGCAACGACGGCCACCACCAGCACGAGAACGGCAAGCAACCACCAACCCGGTGCCGGCGGCCACCACGATGGCTCAGCGGGCAAATGGATATCGCGCAAACTGGGTCCGGGAGCACCACCTGTTGACGCGGCTTTTCCGGCGACGAGAATCATCGCGGCACGCCCTTGCGACCGATCAGTCTGGCCACGGCATCAAACGGATCCGCCGTGGTGTCAATGCTGACATGACGAAGGCCAAGCGATCCGGCCAGGTCGGCAAGGCGCGCGGCGCCGACGCCCAAAGCACGACGAAAGTCGCTGCGCTGTCGCGCGGATTGCAACAACACCTCATGTCGCTCGCCGGCATACTCCATTGGATAACGGCCCGCCGGCGGCAGTGCGAGCTCCAGCGCGTCTGCCACCACCAGCACACTGACTCCGGCGTGCCGGGTCAGATGTAGCAAACGTTGCCGCGCCGGAGGGTCACAGCTGAAACCATCGCTGATTAGCAGGATTCGATTGGCGCCGCGCGATACGTGCGCGGCGCGAGCCAGGGCGTCGGATAACGGTTGTTGTAGATCCGAGCGTAGCCCATCATCCCATTGCGCCAACGCGCCGCACACCGCAAGTGCTCCGCGCGGACCTGCCTGCGCCGGCAGCAAATGATCGCTACCGCCGAAGGCGAGCACACCAACCCGTTCGCCCGCGCGCGTCGCGTACCACGCCGCCAGCGCCGCTGCACGCGCCGCCTGTACCGACTTGAAGCGTTCCCGCGTCCCGAAAACCATGCTGGCATGGGTATCGAAAATGATCAGCAGGCAACCTTCGCGATCCTCCTGGAACAACTTGGTGTGCAGTTTTCCGCTGCGCGCAGTGAGTCGCCAGTCGAGCCGCCGCACGTCGTCGCCTGCCTGGTAGACGCGCGACTCCGCGTAGTCCATGCCGCGGCCGTATAAACGGCTAGACTGCTGACCATAGCGTGGCGCGCGGGTCGTCAGCGGCGCCATGCGTACGTTGCCGACACGCGCGCGCAGCGCGATCAATTCGGCTAGCGAAACCCTGCTCCGGCCGTCACCTTGTTCTCGTTGTGGCGCGACGGCACTCACGGAAGCGGCACGAGATCCAGCAACCGCGCAATCACCTGGTCAGGCGTCACACCCTCGGCCTGCGCTTCGTAACTGAGCAACACGCGGTGGCGCAGAACTTCGTGGGCAATCGCATGCACGTCTTCGGGCAGCACGTAGGCACGACCAGCAAGCCAGGCTTGCGCTCGCGCGCAGCGATCCAGCGCGATGGTGGCACGTGGACTGCCGCCCCAGGCGATCCAGCGCTTGAGCTCGGCGCCGTAACGTCCGGCATCGCGCGTGGCCAGCACCAATTGGGCCAGGTATTCCTCTAGCGCGGGCGCCATGTATACCGCCATCGCGGCATCGCGTGCTGCGAACACCTCGTGTTGGCTGAGCAATGCCTGCGGCGCCGGCGCCGGATGGGCACGCCGGCTGGCTTGCTCGCGCGCCAGTTTGAGGATCGCCAGCTCGGAAGCGGCATCGGGATAACCGATCGTTACGTGCATCAGAAAACGGTCGAGCTGGGCCTCGGGCAAGCTGAAGGTACCCTCCTGCTCGATCGGGTTCTGCGTGGCCATCACCATGAAGAGGTCGGGCAATTTCCAGGTACTGCGACCCACGGTGATCTGCTGCTCGGCCATCGCTTCCAGCAACGCAGATTGCACCTTGGCCGGCGCACGATTGATCTCATCGGCGAGGATGATGTTGTGAAACAGCGGCCCGCGCTCGAACTCAAAACTGCCCGACTGCGGGCGGAATACGTCGGTGCCGGTGAGATCGGCCGGGAGCAGATCCGGGGTGAATTGCACCCGGTGGAAGTCCGCCTCGATCCGGGCCGCCAGCGCCTTGACTGCCGTCGTCTTGGCGAGCCCCGGGGCCCCTTCAACCAGCAAATGACCATCGCCGAGCAAGGCCACCAGCAGACAGTCGATCAGTTTCGGTTGGCCAATGATGCAGGTCCTCAACTCGTCGCGCAGGCGTCCGAACGACTGTTGCAGCGGGCTGAGAGGCGGGTTGTCGGGCATATCCATGAGCGGGTTCCGTTTTAGTTTGGCGCTGGTGCGGCTCCTACCGGCTTGCGCACTTGTCAGCGACCTTCAGACCATCATCTGTGCCGGAAGTTTAATTCGGTTCGTTGCAGTGAGTTGTCGGCATGAAAAAGGGCGGCCGAGGCCGCCCTTTTTCACTATTAACGCAGTGCGGCCTATTGCAAGGTATCGCTGAGGATGCGCGGGGTCACGAAGATCAGCAACTCCGCCTTGGTATCGCTACGTGAGGTCCTGCGGAATAGCACGCCAATGCCGGGGATGTCGCCCAGGCCTGGGATCTTGGTGACGGTGTTGTTCTTGTTGATTTCGTAAATTCCGCCGAGCACAACGGTCTGACCGTTGTCGACTAGAACCGAAGTGTTGATCTCGCGAGTATTGATGGTAGGGATCTTGCCACCCGGGGCGTCGACGTAACCGTCCAGCGCATCCTTCTTGACGTTGATGGCGAGGTAGACGCGGTTGTCGGCAGTGATGGTTGGCGTCACCTTCAACTCAAGCACGGCGTCCTTGAACTGCACCGTGGCAGCCGAAGACGCGAGGCTCGCCCCTGCAGTGGTTTGATAAGTGACGTAGCCAATCTCCTGGCCTTGGTGGATCACGGCTTGTTGCTGGTTCGCGGTGATCACGC
>CAJDWH010000037.1_pt1 | contig 17229 bp, 17 predicted proteins | sample 7391531 | NCBI WGS metagenome assembly CAJDWH01 (sample SAMEA7055715, study PRJEB34461) | soil metagenome | biome: terrestrial ecosystem; feature: Peninsula; material: soil | place: Antarctica | collected 2016
AAGACCAAAACGCGGTTTCCCAACCGGTAACGACGGGGTTTCGCTCGTATCCGGCTGGTGGGGGTAAAATGGTGGGCTTTCCCATCTTGCCGGAGTTTCCCCCATGGATTTCAGCTTTACTGAAGACCAGCTGTCGATCCAGTCGATTGCCCGTGATTTTGCGCAAAAGCGCATAGTGCCGGTGGCCGCGGAGCTCGACGCGAAGGGCGAGTTTCCGCTGGAAAATATCCGCGAGATGGGTCAACTCGGCCTGATGGGCATCGAGGTGCCGGAGGAATATGGTGGCGCCGGCATGGATTCGATCGCCTATTCGTTGGCAGTCATCGAGATTGCCGCTGCCGATGCGGCTACCGCGACCATCATGTCGGTGAACAATTCGTTGTTCTGCAACGGCATCCTCAAGCACGGCAATGAGGCGCAGAAACAGCAGTATGTGCGGGCGATCGCCACCGGCGAGGCGATTGGTGCCTATGCATTGACCGAGCCGCAGTCCGGGTCCGATGCCTCGGCCATGCACACGCGCGCCACGAAGAATGCGAACGGCGACTGGGTGATCAACGGCAAGAAGAGCTGGATTACCTCCGGCCCGGTGGCCCGCTACATCGTGCTGTTCGCAATCAGCACGCCGGGTATCGGCGCCAAGGGCGTCTCGGCTTTCATCGTCGATACGCAATTGCCAGGTTTTCTCGCGGGCAAGACTGAACCCAAGCTCGGTATCCGTGCGTCAGCGACCTGCGAGATCGAGTTCACCGATTACGTGCTGCCGAAGGAAAACCTGCTGGGCGTCGAGGGCAAGGGCTTCTCGATCGCGATGGGCGTACTTGACGCTGGCCGCATCGGTATCGCCTCGCAGGCAGTCGGTATCGCGCGCGCGGCGTACGAAGCAACGTTGCAATGGTCGCGCGATCGCAAGGCGTTCGGTCAGCCGATCGGCACGTTCCAGATGACCCAGTCCAAGATCGCCGACATGAAGTGCAAGCTCGAAGCGGCGACCCTGCTGACCCTGCGTGCAGCGTGGGCTAAGGGTGAAACCGAGAAGCACGGCGGTCGTTTCGGGACCGAGGCCGCAGTGGCCAAGCTCACTGCGTCGGAGGCGGCGATGTGGATCACCCACCAGGCGGTGCAGATCCACGGCGGCATGGGTTATTCGAAAGAGATGCCGCTGGAGCGTTATTTTCGCGATGCCAAGATCACGGAAATCTACGAAGGCACCAGCGAGATCCAGCGGTTGGTGATTGCGCGCGCCGAAACCGGCCTGCGTTAATCCGGAACATGCTGCGGGTGCGCGCTTGCTAGGAGCCTGTCGGGCTTTGGTGGTCGAGTCGAGAATTCGGCTGAGTGCGGACAGATTTTCGCCGCTTCGCGGGTCCATAGTGGTTCTATGGACCAAGTCCATAGTGGTTCTATGGACCAAGAATCGGCGGAAATATGGACCACTCAGGCGAATTCGCAGACCGGCCAACCAAAGTCCGACAGGCTGCTAGGCGATGTTCCAGTCCTGATCCTTTGTGACGCATCAGGATGCGTGCAGCGCCGACGAGTGGGTTCTACGAATCAGTGGGCGGCATCTCGGCCCATCCAGCCGCCGTCCGGATCTGCAATGGCTTGAAGCGCCGCTTGTAATCCATCTTTGGATGCCGGTCGATCCAGAAACCGAGGTACAGCCACGGCACGCTGCGGCGACGGGCCAGTTCGATCTGCTGCAGGATTGCAAACGTGCCCAGGCTGCGCGCGTTTTCGTCGGGATCGTAGAACGTGTAGACCGCAGAAATGCCGGTCAGGCAGACATCGGTGACGGCCACCGCGAGCAGGCGCTGGTCCAGCCGCAATTCCATGAACAACGTCGGGCTCCACGGCGCCGTGAGGAAGCGGCGGAAGTCGCTGGGGTCGGCCTCGTCCATGCCGCCGCCGGGATGCCGGTTTTGCAGGTAGCGCTCGTACAGCGCGTGGCGTTCGCGGTTGTAGCCGGGCATGCGCTCGCTGACGACCAGGTCGGCGTTGCGCTTCAGACAGCGTTTCTGCGCGCGATCAGGCTGGAAGTGCTCGATGTCGATGCGGCACGGCGTGCACGCACGGCATTGCTGGCAATGCGGGAAGTACAGGTGGCCGCCGGCGCGACGGAAACCGCGTTCGAGCGCAGGACCGTACAACTGGTCGAGCTGCGGGGCGGCGGGATCGAGTACCAGGTTCTGTGCGGTGCGCTCGGGGTAGTAGCCGCACGCGTGCGGCAGGGTCTGGAACAGGCGAACGGGATCGGAGCGGCGCATGGGACGATTCTATGCTGGCACGGGCGCACCATTCCAGCGCGTGCACCTGGGCGGCTCAGAAAAACTGAAGATAACGCAGCATCTGCACCACGAACACCACCAGCACGGCCATCAGCAGGATCCTGCGCACCAGCGCGGCGATCCGGGTGCGGCGGTCGATCGGCGAGGGGTTGCGTGCGGCTGCCAGCTCCTCGCCGTGGCGGATCACCGGGTCGATGCCCAGCTCGATCAGCAATTTGCGTGCCTTGCTGTAGTCATCGGGGTGGTTGATCCACACCTGTGGCCAGAGGCTGCGGTCTTGCCGCCTCGGTGCGTAGCTGTGACGCTGCCAGGTCTGGCGGTTGTAGTTGGAACGGTTGGACACAGACGCCGTGATGCCATGCTCGGCCATCAGGGCAACCACGGAATCGATGTTCTCGTGGCGAGGAGAGGTATAGATCTGGCGCATGCGGACAGTCTACGCGAACGCTCTTGAACAGGCGTTCATGCAGGACGCGTTCAAGACGCCTGCGTATTGCCGTTGCGTACGCGGATCAGGCCTTCCTGCGCGGTGGATGCGACCAGTCGTCCGTCGCGACTGAATATCTGCCCGCGCGCCAGCCCGCGGCCGCCCTGGGCGGTAGGGCTGTCGAACGAATACAACAGCCATTCGTCGACGCGGAACGGGCGATGGAACCACAGCGCGTGGTCGAGGCTGGCCATCTGCACGTTGCGTGTCATGTACGAAATGCCGTGTGGCAGCGTCGCGGTGCCGATCAGGTGGAAGTCCGACGCATACGCAAGCAGCGAGCGATGCAGGGTCGCCGAATCATTGATCGGCGCGGCGAGCCGGAACCAGATGTACTGGTTCGGCGGTCGCTTGACCGGGCGCATTTCATCGCGCGGCCAAACCTCGCGGAATTCAAATGGCCCGTCGATGCCCATCCAGCGCTGCAGCTTGACCGGCAGCCGCGCCAGTTCATCCGGCGGCAGGTGGCGCATCGGTTCCAGGTCCTCCGCTGCCGGTACCTGCGGCATCGTGGTCTGGTGTTCCACGCCTTGCTCCGGCTGTTGGAACGAGACGGAGCCGTTCAATATGGGTTGTCCGTGCTGGATGGCCACGACCCGGCGCGAGGAGAACGAGCCGCCATCGCGGGTACGCTCCACGCTGTAGACGATTGGCGCCTCGATATCGCCCGCACGCAGGAAGTACGCATGCAGCGAGTGCGCCTCGCGGGTGCTGTCCACGGTCTGCTGTGCTGCTGCCAGCGCCTGTCCCAGCACCTGCCCGCCAAACACGAAGCGGGTACCGATGTCACGGCTCTGGCCGCGGAACATGTTGTCTTCCAGGCGCTCGAGCTGCAGCAGCTCGAGCAGTTCGGTGACGTGGTTGGGGGCCATGAAGCGGGACTCGTGAAGAAGGCGAAGCGCCGATTATAAGCGGTGCGGTCGGCTTCTAGCCTTCGTCGCGGCGGGTAAGACCACTGTCGTGCAGCACCACGTCCCAGGGAAACAGAGGGCCTGGATCGAGCTTGCGCTGCACTTGCTGATCGGGAGCGTCGCTGGCCGCGATCTTCTCGGTATCGAGTTCGTCGTGGCCAGCGATCTCGCGCAAGTTGGGAAACGCCTTGCACAAATGCGCCAACAGAGCACGCAAGGCGTCTATCTGAGCGTCGGGGTAAGGCTCGGTCATCACCTGGTGATGCGAATGCCACCAATCCGGATAGCGGCCCAGATTGACCAGCTCGATGCCGATCGAGCCCGGGTTGTAGCCGCGCACGTGGTTGGCGATGCGCGTGCCGGAGACATAGCGATAAATCGACCCGTCGCGGTCGATGTAATAGTGGCCACTATTGCCGGTGCCGCTGGCGTGCACCACCCTCTCGCCATATTCCCGCGCCATGGCCAGATCGGGTAGCTCGGTGCAATGGATCACGATCCGCACGACCTCCTCGACAGTGCGTTCAGGCAGCGTCTCGGCATAGGGCAGCGGGGCGTCATGGATGGTCAGATTCATGGAACGAGTCTCGCACGTGGTGGGGTCGGGCGGAAACGCCGCCTGTTACCATGGGCGCTTGCCTTTCGCGCGTCCACGAGAACTGCCATGCGTCGCCAGATCATACTTTCGCACGGCTCGGAATCGAGCCCGGAGGCGACCAAGGTCAGCATGCTGGCCATGCTCGCCGAATCCCTCGGCTGGCGAACCCAGCGACCCGATTACCGCGCCGCCGATGAGCGCGGCTATGCGGGTTCGGTGGCACCGCGGATCGCACGCCTGCGCGCCACCATCGAGGCGCTGGATGCGCCGCCACTGCTGGTCGGCTCCATGCCGCACATCGCCGGCTGCCACTGCTGGTGCTGGACGACGATCATCGGCTGGGTTCGAGCATCGAGATGATTGCCGCACAGTTCCTGCATCTGCTCGATCAGCTGGGCGACGCCGCATGAGCGCGCTTTCTTCCGGAGTGTTCTTTGCGACCTGCCCGAAGGGGCTGGAATACCTGCTGCGCGATGAACTGGCCTCGCTCGGGGCCAGCGACGTACGCGAGGCGCTCGCCGGTGCTCACTTTTCCGGCACGCTGGAAACCGCCTATCGCGCCTGTCTGTGGTCGCGCCTGGCCAGCCGCATCCTGTTACCGTTGGCCGAGTTCGATGCGGCTGACGAAGATGCGCTGTACCGCGGCGTGCAGGCCATCGATTGGAGCACCCATCTTGCCGCGCACGGCACCTTCGCCGTGGACGCGGGCACCGCGCTGAGCAAGCTTACCCACAGCCAGTTCGTCGGCCTGCGCGTGAAGGACGCGGTCGTCGACCAATTCCGCCAACGCGACGGCAATCGTCCCGGCATCGATACTGACGAACCGGACATCCGCATCAACGTGCGCCTGCGCCGTGACCGCGCCACCGTGTCGCTGGACCTTGCTGGCACGCCGCTGCATCGACGCGGCTGGCGCGAGGTGCAAGGCGAGGCGCCGCTGAAGGAGAACCTCGCCGCCGCGATGTTGCTGCGCGCGCGCTGGCCAGAGGTTTTCGCCGCCGGTGGTGCGTTGCTCGATCCGATGTGTGGCTCCGGCACGCTGCTGATCGAAGGCGCGCTGATGGCTGCCGATGTGGCAGCCGGGCTGCGCCGCGAATATTTCGGTTTCCTCGGCTGGCAGCAACACGACATCGCGCTGTGGCGCGGGCTGCTTGACGAGGCTACGCAGCGCGCGGAAACCGGCTTGCGTAGCTTGCCCAGCGTATTCTTTGGCAGCGACGTTGATCCGCGCATGGTGCAGACGGCGAAACGTAACGCGCAGGAGGCCGGGGTGGCCGGTTTCTTCACCCTGGAAAAGCAGGACGTGACCCACGCGACACCCCCGCCTGGCGTCGAATACGGCCTGGTCATCACCAACCCGCCGTACGGCGAGCGGCTGGGCGAGCGCGCCGAGATGCCGCATTTGTACCGCGCGCTGGGCGACACCTTGCGAGCGCATTTCCACGGGTGGCGCGGTGCGGTGCTGGCCGGCGACGTGGAGCTGGGGCGGGCCATGCAACTGCACGCCGACAAGCGCTATGTGCTGTACAACGGCGCGTTGGAAACCGTGCTGTTGACCTTCGAGCTGAAACAGCGCGATGCGAAGCCGCGCGAGCTGAAGCCGTTGTCCGCCGGCGCCCAGATGCTGAAAAACCGGCTGGAAAAGAACGTCAAGCACCTGCGCAAGCGGTTGGCACGCGAAGACATTCATTGCTGGCGCGCGTACGACCAGGATCTGCCGGAGTATGCCGCTGCGATCGACGTCTATGGCGACACGCATGGCGAGGATCACCTGCATATCCAGGAATATCGTGCGCCGGCCGACGTGCCCGCCGACGTGGCGCGGCTGCGTATGCGCGAGATCGCGCGGGTTGCCGGCGAGGTGCTTGGCGTACCGCGCGAGCGCACCGCTCTGAAAACGCGCGAGCGCGGCAAGGGTGGTTCGAAGTACGGGCAGCTCGACCAACGCAACGAGTTCATCGAGGTCGAAGAGGACGGACTGAAATTCCTGGTCAACCTCACCGATTACCTCGACACGGGTCTGTTCCTTGATCACCGCCTGGTTCGCGCGAAAGTGCGCGAACTGGCCGCGGGCAAGTGCTTTCTCAACCTGTTCGCCTACACCGCCACCGCCAGCGTGCATGCGGCAGCTGGTGGCGCGCTGGAAACCACCAGCGTGGATCTGTCCGCCACTTATCTGGAATGGGCGTCACGTAACCTGGTGCTAAACGGGTTCAGCGGCGCGAGCCACCGTCTGATGCAGTTCGACACGATGGAATTTCTGCAGCGCGACCGCGGCCACTATGGTCTGATCTTCGTCGACCCGCCGACGTTCTCCAATTCCAAGCGCGCCGAAGATTTCGACGTGCAGCGCGATCACGTAAAGCTTCTCGATGCCTGCAACGAACGACTGACCCGCGACGGGGTGATCGTGTTCTCGAACAATTTCCGTCGGTTCAAGCTCGATCGCGCGGAGCTGGAGCAACGCTTCGAGATCGAGGACTGGACGACGCCGAGCATCCCGTTCGACTTCGTCCGCCGCGCGGATATCCACGGTTGCTGGCTGCTGCGTCGACATCAGCCCGATCCCGCCAGCAACCCGTGGGACAGCGCCCGAATAAAAAAATGAACCCTTCAGTTCAGATTAAGCCTGTCGATAAGAATATCGGGGTCGTACACCGGAGAACGATCATGACCAAACAGGGTTTGCGTGGTGCTGGAAAGTTCGCTGCGATCAGCTTGGCGCTGGCCGCAGCCGTGGCGATGCCCTTGAGTGCGTCGGCGCGCGGCAGAGGCGGACAGAGTCATCACGGCGGTCACCATGGCAGTTATCAAAGTAACTACCGCGGTGGCCATCATGGAAATTACGGCGGTAATTATCGCCACGGCGGCTCCTGGCGCGGTGGTCGCTGGATTGCCGGGGCGATCGTCACTGGCGCCGTAGTCGGACTGGTCGCCGACGCGATGCGTCCGGCGCCGGTGTATTACGAACGCCCGGTGGTTTATCGACAGCCGCGCACAGTGATTTATGAGTACGGCCAACAACCGGTGGTACGCCGCGTAGTGCAAACGCGTACCGTGGTTTATGAAGACCCGTACCGCACGCGTTACATTCGCGACGACGGCTACGACGACGACGGCGATTGAGTCGTTGGTTCCACGCGCGACTCCAGCGAGCCCGGCCATGGCCGGGCTCGCTGGAGTCGCGGGACGTATTCGGTGTCACGCCTCCTGGTCGTCGATCACAAGACGTGAACAAGCGGCGCAGCATCCTTGGTCGTATGTACTTTTACATATCCCGTGGTTCGTTGATGCCCCCGTGCGAGAAGCCTGTCGCCCTCACGGTGCAGCCGACATGACCGATCGGAAAACCCCGGTTCAAGCAGGCGCTGCTTTGCACTTTCGCCAAGTGCGTCAGCGCACGCTGGCGCTGTGTGCTGGCCTAGGCGCTGAGGACATGCAATTGCAGTCCATGTCCGATGCCAGCCCGACGAAATGGCACCTGGCGCACACAACGTGGTTTTTCGAGCAGTTTGTGCTGGCTTGCGATCCGGCATGGAAATCGCACGATTCAGCGTGGAACTATCTGTTCAACTCTTACTATCAGACGGTCGGACCGATGCATGCGCGATCACAGCGTGGCCTGTTGTCGCGACCGTCGCTGGATGAAGTGCGCGATTACCGAAGCCGTGTCGACGATGCCGTGGCGGCGCTGCTCGCTTGTGACGATGATCCGCACATTGTCACCCTGGTCGAGCTGGGTCTGCATCACGAGCAGCAGCACCAGGAATTGTTGCTGACGGACATCAAGCACGCGTTCTGGTGCAACCCGTTGAAGCCCGCTTATCGTGCTCCGATTGTCTTGTCTGCCGAGTCGAAAGTCGTGCCGCTGCGCTTCGTGGAAGGTCGCGACGGGATTGTCGAAATTGGCCATCGGGGCGAGGGTTTCGCGTTTGACAACGAGACTCCGCGTCATCGCGCGCTGTTGCATCCGCACGCGCTGGCGAATCGCCTGGTGAACAACGCGGAATTCCTCGCTTTCGTGCATGAAGGCGGTTATCGCGAACCCGGGCTGTGGCTGTCCGATGGCTGGGCGACTGTCCAACGCGAAGGTTGGCAGCACCCGATCTATTGGCAGGACGACCTGGCGAGCGAGTTCACTCTTGCTGGAGTGCGTGTGCTTGATCCCCGCGAGCCGGTGTCTCATCTCAGCTATTACGAGGCAGAGGCGTTCGCTCGGTGGGCAGGCGGGCGCCTGCCGACGGAAGCGGAGTGGGAATCGGCGGCGGAAGGGCTGGTCGTTCAAGGTAACCTGCAGGACGATGAGCGTTACCAGCCGCAGGCTGCGAGTGCCGGCGATGGCTTGCTGCAGTTGTTCGGCGACGTTTGGGAATGGACCTCTTCGCCGTACGTGAGTTATCCGGGTTTCCGCCCGTTGCCCGGTGCACTGGGCGAATACAACGGCAAGTTCATGTGCGGCCAACAAGTATTGCGCGGCGGCTCCTGTGCTACCCCGCGCAGTCATCTGCGCGCCAGTTACCGCAATTTTTTTCCGCCTCACGCGCGTTGGCAATTCGCCGGGCTGCGACTGGGACAGGATCGATGAGCAGCGTGCACGCCTGTGGAGTCGGCGGCAACGATCGTCAACCATCCGCCAATGACATTCTCGAGGTGGCCCGCCTCGGGTTGGCGTCGACACCGAAGCGACTGCCTTCATGGTTGTTTTACGACGACCGCGGTTCCGCGTTGTTCGAGCGGATCTGCGAGCAGCCCGAGTATTACCTGACGCGCTGCGAAGTCGCCCTGATGGGCGAGCATGCCGGCAGTATCGCCGACTGCCTCGGCACGGACGTACGCCTGGTTGAGTACGGCAGTGGCAGCGGGCTGAAGACGCGCATGTTGCTGCGCCACCTGGTGCGTACTGTCAGCTACGTGCCGGTGGAGATCTCGCCCGAGCCATTGCGCCTGAGCGTGCAGCAACTGGCCAGGGAGTTTCCGCAGGTGCCGGTGCAACCGCTGTGCGCGGATTTCAGCAAGCCCCTGCGGCTGCCGATTCCGCCACGCGCGCCGCGACGCACGGTGGTGTATTTCCCCGGCTCGACCATCGGCAATTTCGAGGCGCACGATGCAGCGACGCTGCTGCGCAAGATGCGCGACGAGATGGGCGAGACCGGCGGCATCCTGATCGGCGTGGACCTGAAGAAGGATCCTGCTCTGATCGAGGCGGCTTACAACGATGCGGCGGGCGTCACCGCCGAGTTCACGCTCAACGCTTTGGCGCGACTGAATCGGGAGATTGGCAGCGATTTCGACCTGGGCGCGTTTGCGCACCGGGCGCGTTACAACCCGATGGCCGGGCGCATCGAGACGGATATCGTCAGTCGGTGCGAACAGCAGGTGGAGATCGACCATCGCAAGGTCGGATTTCGAGCTGGAGAGGCGATCCGGGTCGAGTACAGCTGCAAGTATTCACTGGATGAATTTGCTGCGCTGGCGGACAAGGTCGGGCTGGCAGTGCAGCACGTGTGGACCGATCCCCAGCAGATGTTCAGCGAGCAATATCTGGTGCGTGCCGGTGCGCGTCGAACGTGAAAAAGTCGGTGCCAGGCGCCGGTGCGCGTCGAACGTGAAAAAGTCGGTGCCAGGCGCCGGCGCGCGTCGAACTTGAATGAGCCGGCGCTTGGCGCCGGCCCATTGCATCAAGGTCAGTTGACCCCGTAGAGCTTCTTGACGTCGGCGGTTAGCAGCGCCTGGCTGTCGGCGCGCGAATAGAACATGTGGCCACCGGGATATTCCGTGACCTGCACGCGGGTCAGGTCGCCCATTGCCGGCATCTGGTCTACCGCCAGCACCGATACCATGAATGGGCAGGACAGGTCGTCCCAACCGTGCGCGATCAGCACGCGCAAATCGGAGTCGTTGGCCACGGCTTGGCGTAGCTGCCGGACCGAACCGTCGCGCGCGTCGTCATCCTCATGCCACAGGCGGTTGACCGCGTAGCTCAGTGCGTTGTACCGACCCTCAGCCTTCCAGCCCACGGTCTGGGTGACGAAATGGACCATAGCTGTGGTGGTGGGCGCGATGATGCCGCTCAGGATCGGATCGCCGGTTTCCTGGCCTGGCGCGTACGGGAACGGATCCCATGCGGTGACGTTGGAGTCGTAGCGGCTGCCCAGCTTGCCTTCAGCGCGATACACCTCGCGCAGGTAGGCCTGGGTCTCGATGCGGCCACCGGAACGCTTCACGAACACGGGATCCAGTCCGGTCAGCTCGGTGACTTTCTTGATCATCGCTGCGGTGGCGGCCGGATCGGAGCGACCCTTCATCAACGTGGTGGCGTACTCACCGCGGGTGTAGGCAATGATCGGCGCCATGGCTGCCGCGCTCAGCTTGCCTTCGCGCTCCAGGTGCGCCGCGGCAATCGAGGGCAGGGTGGTCATCCAGGGCAAGGGCGAAACGGTGTCGTCGCTCCACGCGCCGGGGTCGAGGTACGGCGAGATCAGCGTCACCCCGCTCATCGCCACGCCGAGCTGGGTCTGCATGTATTCGGTGATCCGCGGGCCACGGAAACCGCCGTAGCTTTCACCAACGTAATACTTGCGCGAATCCATGCGGCCGTTCTTCACCAGCCAGTCGTACATGATCCGCGACAGGTACTTGATGTCGACGTCGGTGCTATAGAAGTCCTTGGTGGCCTGCTTGTCGTCGACCAGCGCGCGGCTGTAGCCGGTGCCGATCGGGTCGATGAAGACCAGGTCGGTGAAGCCCAGCCAGGTGCCGGGGTTGTCGTGCAGGATCGGCGGCTCGGACGGGCTGTCGCCCTCGGCGCCGAAGGCCACTTTTTTCGGGCCGATCGCGCCGAGGTTGAGGTAGACCGAGGAAGCGCCCGGGCCGCCATTCAGCGCAAATGTCACCGACCGGTTCTTGCCCGCGATGGTATAGGCGGTGAATACCACTTCGCCGGTCTTCTTGCCCTTCTCGTCGCGTACCGGCAACGAGCCGACCGTGACCGTGTACTTAAGTGTTTTGCCGTCCACCGTGGTGGTTTGCGTGACGTGTGCATCGGGTGGCAAGGGTGGCAGCTGGAAGGCGTCGCTGCCGGCAGTTTCGGACGCTGCGGGTTTGGGAGTGTCGGCCGCGAGGGCCGCGGTGGCGTTGAATCCGGCCAGCACCAGGGCCGTCAGCAGGATTGATTGCAGGGATTTGCGCACGGGCATGCCTCGTGGACGAAAGCTCCGAGCTTAACCGGTCATACCCTGTCGGGAGTGTGCAAGAAGGCATGGGTGGTCACCGCCGCGCTCCGGGTTCGCGCGGTCGCCGGTCTGTGATCGGGTGATCCGGATCAGTCCTGTGCCAGCGAGCCTTCAATGAAGTGTTGAAGCTGACTCGCATTCAACGCGCCGGACTGGCGCGCGAGTTCACGGCCCTGCTTGAACATGATCAGGGTAGGTATGCTGCGGATATTGAATCGCGATGCGACTTGCGGCTGCGCTTCGGTGTCGAGTTTCGCCAATCGCAACCGTGGTTCGAAGCGGGCAGCCGCCTGCACGAAGACTGGCGCGAAACCGACGCAGGGCCCGCACCACGGCGCCCAGAAATCCACCAGCACCGGAAGGTCGCCGCGACCGGTGATCGTGTCGAAGTTGGCGGTGGTGAGTTCCAGTGGGTGACCTTCGAACATGGCTTGCTTGCAGCGGCCGCAACTTGGCTTCTCGTCGACGCGATCGGCCGGCACCCGATTGAGTGCCCCGCAGTGCGGGCAGGGAATGGTCAACGAGGTATTCATACAAACTCCGGCAGCAGGGGACGCTTGGCGCCATCGCCACGAGATGGCGGCGGCTGGCCCCGATTCCAAGCAGGGACGCCGGATGGCGGCAAGCTGCGGTGAGGGTTCAGCCGACGGCGTGCGGCACGAAGCGCAGCGCCACCGAGTTCATGCAATAGCGCAAGCCGGTCGGCCGAGGACCGTCATTGAACACGTGACCGAGGTGACTGTCGCAACCGGCGCAGCTGATCGCGGTACGGCGCATGCCGAACCAGCGGTCGGCGTGCTCGACCACGTTACGCGGGGAGATTGGCTGCCAGAAGCTCGGCCAGCCGGTACCGGAATCGAACTCCGTGGCGGCGTCGTACAGTGCGGTGGCGCAAGCCATGCAGCGAAACAACCCAGGCACGGCGGGTCGTTGATGTTCACCGCTGAAGGCACGCTCGGTGCCGTTGCGACGCATGACTTGATAGGAAGCCGCCGGTAATCGCGCTCGCCATTGCGATTCGGTCAGCACCAGCCGCGGCACTTCACGGGCGCCCAGCTCGCGGCCATCGTCGCCGAAGATGTCCAGCAACACCTTGCCGGGCTTGCCCACCGGCGTGTTGGCGGCCGCGTACAGACGCGGGCCGAACAGTCCGGCCCCGGTCAACAGGAGCGCGCCGCCGGCCAGTGAGGCGCGCAGAAAGCGGCGACGATCCATCGCGAGGGTTTCTTTGAGTCGTGACATGGCGGCCTCCTTGAGGGATGCAGTGGCAATCAACCGAAGGTGAAGGCATAGGCTCTCACGTCCGGGTCGAGGAAGGTAATCTCGAACAACCGCTCACCGGTGCCGTTGGCCTGGCGCACCAATTGGTACAGGCGCTGACTGTCGACCGTGCCGTTGCCTTGCGCGTCAGTATCCAACCCGTGGTCGGCGCCGGGTGGCTTGCCGTCGATGCTGACGCGGAAGCGTACCGGTTTGCCGTCGCTGCCGGGGCCGAGCACCAGATGCAGGTCACGGCCGCGGAAACGGTAGACGATGCGACCGCCGGCCTGGCCGAGTTCGGCATGTTCGTCGTGCACCGTCCAGCGACCGTCCAGCGACCATTGATTGGTGCCGAACGCCTTCGGTGCGCGGTAATCCTGGGCGTCGTCACGGACCATCCTGCCGCCGACGAAATTCATCGCGCGGGCGTAGCCGACATAGGTTTCCGGTGAGCGGGTGGAGTCGCTGGACGGTGCGGCCTCGACCCCATGGTGATCGTCGTTGACGTAGCCGCCCGGGAGATTCTTCTGACCGGCATCGGACAGCAGTTGGCGGATCACGTCCTCGCTTTCGTGGTAGTTGCCCTCGCCGAAATGATGGTGGCGAATTTGGCCGCGCGCATCGATGAAGTAGTGCGCTGGCCAGTATTGGTTGTTGAAACCCCTCCAGATCGCGTAGTCATTGTCCAGCGCCACCGGATAGTCGACGCCCAGGTCGTTGACTGCCCTGGCCACGTTGTCCGGGTTTTTCTCGAACGCGAATTCCGGGGCGTGCACGCCAATGATCACCAGCCCGTGGCCCTTGTACTTGTCGTACCAGCCGCGCACGTAGGGCAGGGTACGCAGGCAGTTGATGCAGGAATACGTCCAGAAGTCGACCAGCACTACCTTGCCGCGCAACGATTCGACGCTCAGTGGTGTGCTGTTGAACCACCCGGTTGCGCCGGCCAGCGAGGGGAACTCGCCTTCCACTCGCAACGGATCGCCGGCCTTCAGCGCTGGCTGCTCTGTCGATGTGGGCCGTACCGCGTCGATCAGCTTTTGCTCGATGCCGCCGGTGCTGGCCAGCGATATGCGAGTCAGCAAACCGGTGTCCAGGCCCAGCGCGATCGCCGCCACCCCGCACAGCACCAGGACGCCCAGCGCGCGACGCAGCCACTCTCCAGCACCCAGCGAGCGCTTCATCAGTTCGAACAACTTGCCGCCGATGATCAGCACGACCGCCAACGAGGTGGCTGCGCCGGCGGCATAGGTGAGCAGAAGCAGGGTGGTCTGCACGCTGGCACCATTCAGAGCGGCCGCGGTCAACAACAGACCGAGGATCGGTCCGGCGCAGGGAGCCCACAGCAGCCCGGTGGCAACGCCCAGGCCGGCTGCGCCCCAGATCGAGTCGCCCTCACGCTCCGATCGCTGTGAAAGTCGGTTGCCCAGCGCCACCAACGGACGACTGAGCCACTCGGCCAGACGGCTGGACAACAAGGTCAGGCCGAGCAGCGCCAACACTCCCATTGCTACATAGCGACCGTACTGGTTGGCGTGCACCGCCCAACCGCCGCCCACCGCCGCCAGTGTGGCAACCACGGCAAAGGTTAGCGCCATGCCCAACAGCAGCGGCAGACCGTTGCGTTGGAATGGCCGGTCCGAACGCGCGAATACAAACGGCAACACCGGCAGGATGCAGGGGCTGAGGATGGTCAGGACGCCACCGAGGTAGGCGAGGATCAACACGAGCATGGGCGCATTCGTCCGGAAAGCTTGTCTGGTTATTCGCTGTCAGGCACGCGGCGGTTACCTGTTACTGGAAAGTAACCTGCGCCGCAGATGCAGCGAATAACTCAAGGGTAGCCCTTCTCACATGGCATAAGCAGGATCAGACATGTCGCAAGCCTTGACCGCCAGCGACCTGATGAGTCTAGATGGCGACCTGTCCTGCAGGCCGGGTCCGCTCTCTCGCGTGTCAGCCGAAAACATCATTGTCAGCAGTATCGAAACGCCCGCCCAGCGCCGGGCGGCATGGATGGCCGCTGCCCAGGGCGGCGACCGGCGCGCCTACGAGCAACTGCTAGCCGACTCGGTTGCCCTGATCCGCGCCGCGGCAAGGCGTAAGGGCGTGGCCTTCGACTACCTCGATGACGTGGTGCAGGAAACCCTGCTCACCGTGCACCGCGTGCGGCATACCTACGATCCGACCCGAGCCTACGATGCCTGGCTCACCGCGATCGCCAACCGGCGTGCGATCGATGCGCTGCGCAGCCACGGCCGTCGTGATCGCCGCGAGTGGCACGACGAGTTCGCCCTCGACAATCATCCGGACGCCGAGGATGCCAGCGCGGCCACTGAAAGCGAACAGCGCGCGCGGCGCCTCGACGAGGCGATCACGACGTTGCCGCCAGGTCAGCGAGAAGCTATCGAGCAGCTCGGCTTGCGCGAACGCTCGCTGAGCGAGGCTGCCGAGCTGACCGGGCGCAGCATCGGTGCGCTAAAAGTAAATCTGCATCGTGCGTTGAAGGCGCTGCGCGAGCGCTTCCACGGAGAATCCTGAGACCATGTCCGAGCCACTTTCCCATCACCTATTGATCGACCGGCTCGGCACCAGGTTGGTGCCGGTGCGGCGGTTGCCGCCGCCGCTGCTGCGCGCCGGAAGTTGGCTCCTCGTGGTGGCGGTGACCGCGGGTGCCCTGTTGATGCATTACGGCGACGCCGGCATGTTGCTGCGCTGGGCCGGTGCGCCCGAGCTCGCGTGGGCCGCATTCGGCGCGATAATCACCGCGATCAGCGCAGCGTGGGCGGCGTTCTCGCTGGGGGTGCCAGGCCGACCGACAGCGTGGGCGTGGTTGCCGCTGCCGAGTGCGTTGCTGTGGATCGGTGCCAGCGGCCTGGGTTGTCTGCGCACCTGGCTGGCTCCGGATACCAGCATCGCCACGCTGCATCAATCCACCGATTGCCTGGTCCTCATCATCAGCTTCTCGGTGCCGCTGTCGGCCTTGTTGATTCTGATGTTGCGTCGTGCGTGCCCGTTGCGCCCGGTGCTGACCGCAGTAATGATCGGTCTGGCCAGCGCGGCGGCCTCGGCCAGCTTGCTGGAAATCTGCCACGCCTACGATGCTGCCGCCACCGACTTGCTGACCCACGCCGCGGCGGTGGCAATTGTGGTGGGCGTCAATGCGGCGATGGGTGGTCGGTTGCTGTCGCCGCTCAGAAATGTGTAGCAGAAACCTGGCCGTTGGGGCTGCGTTGATGGCTTGTCAATCGCGGAAATTGTCGAACTGCAGCGGCAATTCCACATCGGCCTTGCGTAGCACGGCCATCGCTTCCTGCAGGTCGTCGCGCTTCTTGCCGCTGACGCGCAGCTTGTCGCCGTTGATCTGCGCTTCGACTTTGAGCTTGGCCGCTTTCAACATGGCCACCAGCTTCTTCGCCACCGGCTGCTCGATGCCTTGTTTGACGGTGATTTTCTGACGCGAGCCACCCAGGTTGGTTTCCGGATCGCCCGCGTCCAGCGCGCGGATATCGATCTTGCGCGCCACCAGGCGCCCGCGCAGAACGTCGAGCATCTGCTGCAACTGGAACTCGCTGGGCGCCGCCTGGGTGATCACAAAATCGTCCAGCGTGTAGGACGCGTCCTGGCCCTTGAAGTCGAACCGGTTCGACAGTTCGCGGTTGGCCTGGTCGACTGCATTGGTCAGCTCGTGCTTGTCGACTTCGGAAATCACGTCAAAAGAAGGCATGGCAGTGCTCGTGCATGGCGGCGCACCAGTGTAAGCGATACGGCACGCCGCTGATGGATAATGCCGCGTGGTCACATGCAGCGAGACGAACCGGATGATGATCGAATGAAGGTGGATGTGCTGATCATCGGCGCCGGCGCCGCGGGCCTGATGTGCGCGATCACCGCCGGCCAGCGCGGTCGTCGCGTGCTGGTGGTGGATCACGCCAACAAGGTCGGCAAGAAGATTCTGATGTCCGGCGGCGGCCGCTGTAATTTCACCAATCTCGGCGTTACGCCCGCGCAGTTCCTGTCGGCCAATTCGCACTTCGCCAAGTCCGCACTGGCGCGCTACACGCCGTGGGACTTCATCGCCCTGGTCGAGAAACACCGCATTGCTTATCACGAGAAAGAGCTCGGCCAGCTGTTCTGTGATGACTCCTCCAAACAGATCGTGCGCATGCTGCTGGACGAGTGCACCGCAGCCGGCGTCAGTGTGGAAGTGGACTGTGGCGTGCAGCGTGTAAGCAAGACCGTGCAGGGTTTCAGCGTACACACGGCGCGTGGTGAGGTGCATGCCGAATCGCTGGTGGTGGCGAGTGGAGGTTTGTCGATTCCCAGCATGGGCGCTACCGGATTCGGCTATGAACTGGCGCGTCAATTCGGTCACGCTGTATTGCCGACGCGAGCTGGTCTGGTGCCATTGACCCTCAGCGGCAAGCATCAGGAGCACTACCGGGATCTAGCT
>CAJDWH010000064.1_pt1 | contig 17080 bp, 17 predicted proteins | sample 7391531 | NCBI WGS metagenome assembly CAJDWH01 (sample SAMEA7055715, study PRJEB34461) | soil metagenome | biome: terrestrial ecosystem; feature: Peninsula; material: soil | place: Antarctica | collected 2016
TTGGTCCATAGAACCACTATGGACCCGCGAAGCGGCGAAAATCTGTCCGCACTCAGCCGAATTCTCGACTCGACCACCAAAGCCCGACAGGCTCCTAGGGACGCGAAAACCCGCCCGCCTGGCGATGCGACCAGCAGCGGGCGTTGACTTGTCGTTCGCTCCGGGCGGTTATACTGCGATCGCGCCATTTTGCGCTGCGAACCCGCATCGAGGCCCATCCTCTTGAGTACAGCCCGCACGAACAAGGCCGTCACTACGGCTACCCTGCGCAAGTCAGTCATTGACGCGCTGGAAGAACTGAAGGCCAAGGATGTCCGTGAAATCGACGTCCGCGGCAAAACCTCCATCGCCGACCTGCTGGTCATCGCCTCCGGCACCTCGGTCCGCCACGTCAAGTCCCTTGCTGACGAAGTCGGTAAATACGCCAAGAAGGCCGGCGTGATACCGCTGGGCGTGGAGGGTGAGTCTGAGGGTGAATGGGTGCTGGTGGACCTTGGCGACGTGATCGTCCACGTAATGCTGCCACGCATCCGTGAGTTCTACGGCCTGGAGCGGCTGTGGACGGTCGGTGACCACGGCGACGAACTCGACGCTGCGCAAGCTGGCTGATGTCGTTCCCTTCTCCCCTCAGGGGAGAAGGTGCCCGCAGGGCGGATGAGCGGCCGTGCTCGCTGGGTTGGTTGATTGAAGGAAGGCTCTGATGTTGCTTCTGCGCGAGATTGGCCACCATCTTTCCGCGGAGGGAATGCCGCGCAGTTGTCACCCGCTTGCCCTCACCTCAGTCCTCTCCCACCGCTGGGAGAGTAGGCAAACGTTGGAAGCGCGCAACTTGATTGAAGCGGGCTCATGCGCACGCGCCTGATCGCCGTTGGGGAACGCATGCCCGGCTGGGTAGCCGAAGGGTTTGCCGAATACCGCAAGCGGCTCTCGCATGAACTGCCGCTGGAACTGATCGAGCTGAAACCCGGCAACCGCGGCAAGGGTCGCGATGATGCGAGAGCAATCCAGGACGAAGGCGCGTCAATCATCGCCGCCTTGCCTGCCGACTGCCATGTTGTGGCGCTGGACGGTCGCGGCAAGACCTGGTCCAGCGAGGAATTGTCGTCCCAGTTGAGCAAGTGGCGCATGGACGGCCGCGATCTCGCGTTCCTGATCGGAGGCCCCGATGGTCACGCCGCCGAAGTGCTGGCGCGCGCCGACCAGCGCTGGTCGCTCGGTCCGCTGACCCTACCGCACATGCTGGTACGGTTGGTGCTGGCCGAACAGCTTTATCGAGCCACGACGATCATCGCTGGCCACCCGTATCATCGCGGTTGAAGTCGGTGCGGGACCAAGGTGTTTGCGGCGCCGATGGCAGCATGTTCTTCCCCATTCACGCGATGCGATCGCATAATCGCGACATGCCGTGGGAGCGATCAGTGCATCCGCATCGCCTTGCTTGCGCTTAGCCACACGTGCCCAGAAATGCACCATGCCTGGATGCGGACCGAGCGCGATATCGCAAGGCAATCCCGCGACCTTCGCGAAGTTATGCTCGAAGTCATTGACGATTCCTGGATATTTCGGGTTGTTGATTACTTGGAAATCGAGCGCAGACAAGCTGCCGACATCGACCATATGAAGGCGGCGCTTGTCGTCGCATGACGTCCATGCCCAAGTCGTGTTGCCTTTGGTGTGCCCTGGTGTCACGTGCGTGGTCAACTCCAGATCGCCTGGATGCAAACTCTCGCCATCAGTAACCGTGCGCGCCATATGCACCGGCGGGAAAGGGAATCTATTGCCGCATTGTGGATCGTCGTGAGCGCCGCGGGTCAGCAACGGTCGCCGATTGTCCCGTTTTAAGCGGTAGTGGCTGCTACGGCTGATGCGGATTTTTCCACCGGTCGGCGAATCAAGGCTTCAGCACAGTTCAATCCTGCGATGGTGTGTGGGACAAGCGGGAACCTGGTATCGGATTCATTCAAGTGATTCGCGTGAAACCGTCATGACTCCACGCCTCGGCGCCCACGCCATGATGAACGGTGAAGAGGCCGTCCGGATCGTAGCGTTGCTTTACCGCAGCCAGGCGTGCGTAGTTCGAGCCCCAAAACGCTCGTTGCCAATCCTTGAGGAAATAGTCGCTCTCGGACACGTAGGAGCCACAATCCGGCACGAGCTTGCGCAGTGCTTCCATGACGCGCGCATTGGCGGCTGCAGCATGCCGCGCGGCGCGCATATTTGGTTCGTGCCCGGGGATACCCGAAAACGCGGCAGGTTCGCCGCTGCCGGTAATGGCGAGAGCGAAGGCATCCAACACGAGCGGATTAGTCGCGGTATCGCGTGACGCCGCGATGGCATCGGCATGGCCGCCGGCCAGGCCTTTGTTGAAATGCAGGGCGAAATCCCAGTGCTGGCTCGCGGCAAACAGCGTATCGACTAAATTTTTTCGGCGATCGCCATCCAGCAGTGATGCTGGTAGCCACGCCGAACCAAAGCCATGGAAGTATTGCCCGGACTGCTCCGCATCGCCAGTCCACACGATGTTGTCGAGTGGGGCGTTCGGACGCGAATCGGCGACCACCACGCCGGGAAATTTCCGCAGCGCCTCGGGACTCCAGAAAGCCCGGGCTGGAAACACCACAACCTGCGGTGGTTTTGTGATCGTGTAGTCGTTCGGCAACGACTGCACAAAATCGAGGAAAGGCTTCCACGTCGCTTCCGCCTCTGCCTTATCCAGTCCCTGACACATCATGCTGACACGCAACACATGCCCGTCCTGGAAATTTACCGTTTCTCCCCAATGCGGGTTGAAAAGGCTTTCACGATAGAAGTCGATGAAGTGCGCGATCAGGCGCCGGTAGGTCTTTTCAGATGTCGCTTCGATCGTCACGTTCACCAGGCCGAAAAATTTCGGCAGTTCATGCGTGCGCAGGGTCAATCGCGTGATCACGCCGAAGCTTCCACCACCACCGCCCTTGAGGGCCCAGAATAGCTCCGGGTCATTGCAGGGGTTGACCGTGCGAATCTTGCCATCTGCGGTGACCACTTCGGCCTCGAGCAAATTTGCCGCCGCCGTGCCGAAGTTCTTGGATAGGCTGCCAAAGCCGCCGCTGCTGACGAGGCCGGCGACGCCGACCGTCAGACAACCGCCACCTTGCACGTAACGCCCTCCTTTGGGTGTCACGGCGTTGTAGGTGTGACCCCAGATTTGCCCAGCCCCGACACTCACCGCCGGCTGCGGCGCGAACTTGTCGGCGCATCCCTGCGCTACGAACGCATCGTGCATGGCGATGTCGTCGATCGCGTGTGTCCACACCAGCAGCGAATCAGGTGCGTCGGAGGTGCCCTGATAACTGTGTCCGGCACCTTTCACCACCAGCCGCAGATGGTGTTCACGTGCAAAATTGACTGCGGCGGCCACGTCGGCTGCGGATTCCGCCGCCACAGCATATGCGCTCGGCTGCGATGCCCAAGCATCCACCCAGCCCGAAGTCTGGGTCAGGTTGGCGTGATCGAGGATGTAATACGGATTCTGGATCGCGCTGAAGAATTCGCTACACGCCTTGCCTGTAGGGTCGGCGCGGCAGGCAGCCAACGGGTCAGCCAGCTTCATCAGACGCCCGCCGACCTGTTTGCTCAACGCGTCCCATTGCGCGGAAGAAGGCCAGCCTATCTGGCCAGGTCGCATCCTGCGCAGGGTGCGTGTCACCGCCTTGGTCTTTGCCCGTGCCAGCTCTGGCAAATTCGCCAGCAGCGGCGCCAGCAACGGCGCGCCGGTCATCCACTTCAACAACGTTCGTCGCTTCATCACATCACCTCCGAATTCTCGTCCTGACTCTCGTGCTCGATCCCGCTCTCATGGTCTCGCGGTTTTGATCGAGGTGATGATGCTGTTCATGTCGTCAGGATGCAGCGTGAAATCTATGGTGTCGCCGACCTTGGCGTGCGTCAGCAGGTCCGGTGAGGTCACTTTGAGAGTCATGGTCATGGTCGGCCAACCGAGCGCGGCAATCGGCTCATGTTCCAGCGTGATCGTATTATGAACGGTGTCGACGGCCTTGATGACACCGACACCGGGTACGTCGGTCGGATCGACATGTGTTTGGTTGTCGATCGTCTGTTTGGCCAGTGTCAGAGCGTGGGGTTTATCGTCCTGTACAAAGGTGCCGCTCACCGCATCGCCGCCGGCGTTCATGGCGCCGGTGAACGTGGCCGGATGGGCTGGAATATGTATGGTCATGCTCAATTTGTGGTCGTCGGTTTTGTTGGACGTTGCCACCGCGGCGACGACATTCTGTCCCGGGATGTCCACTGTCAGGGCCGGGCTGGATCCGGTGGTGACGATGTGCAGCACGACGTTGCTGCCGTTGGCGATTTGGCCCGACCAGGTCTGGCGCGTCACCGGGGCGGTCAGCGCGGGGATGCCCTCGTTGGTTTTCCAGCCGGTGCCCATGTATTCCATGTAGTCGGCGGTTCGCTGCGCCACGTCCTGTCCGAACCGATCGGCCACCATGTGCAGCGCCAGATCCACGCCGGAGCTCAGTCCACCGGCGGTGAAGGTGATCGGATCGGCCTGCACATAACGTACTTGCTCGACCAGCTTCACCGCGGGGAATTCGCGTTGGAAGTTGCCGAAGAACCAGTGGTGCGTGGTGGCTGGTTTGCCGTCCAGCAAGCCTGCCTGTGCCAACTTGAACGCGCCGGTGCATACCGACATGACGACCTTCCGCTCCGCGTGCATTTTTTGCAGCCACGCGCTCAGTCCGGGTCCACCGGCTTGTGCGCCGACGACCACGATGTCCGGTGTTGGTGCGTCGGCAAAGTCGTAGTCCGGCATGATGGTCATGCCGGGATGATTGCTGCCGGCGGTATGCATCGACGTTTTGGTCGGTGCCACGGTATAGAGCTGGTACGGCACCACCTCCTTGCCGTGCTCGTCTTTCAGCGACGTGTCCTGGAAAACTTCCCATGGACCGGCAATATCCATCAGGTTGGCGCCGTCGCTTACGACGAAGCCCACCTTGATCATGCCGTTGTCGAGCGACGCGGAAGTGGTCGATGAGGACGCCGTCGGGGTGGTGGCCATGGCGTGGGCTCCTGGTACGAGGGTCAATGCGGCTAGAAGCATTAAGCGTTTCACGGGGGGCGTTCTCCGAAGTCAAAGGAATTGCAGTGCGTGCAGTTGCGTAGAAAGCAGCTGCGACTACGCTAGCTGCGGAGAAACACATGCTCCCCGCTTCCTGGGCACGAGAACGGCCCGATACCCGACGATTCCGGCCAAACACCTCACTTGCCAAAGCGCTGCCGGTATTCGCCGGGCGTGGCGTCGTAGCGGCTGCGGAATGCGCGGCGAAATACATCCACGCTATTGAAGCCGACTGCGCTGGCGATGCGTTCGATCGATCCACGTCCGGCAGTCAATCGAAGACAGGCTTGTTCGAGCCTTAGTCGTTCTACGAAACGTGCCGGCGTCGTGTCGAACGTCGTAGTGAATACGCGTCGGAAATTGCGCGGGCTCATCGCCACGCGCTCGGCCATGCGTTCGACCGTGAGCGCTTCATCGAGATGCTCATGGAGCCATTCGACCAATGCGGCCATATGTCCCTTGCCCAGACTTTGCGCGGCCAACGGCGCGGAGAACTGTGCTTGATTGCCGGGCCGCTTGATGTACATGACCAGCTCGCGCGCCACCGCCAACGCGGTGGTCGCACCGAGATCCTCTTCCACCAGGGCGAGCGCGAGATCCATGCCGGCAGTCAGGCCGCCGGAGGTGGCGAATGGGCCGTCACGAAGGAAGAGCTGATCGGGCTGAACATCCAGTGCCGGGTAGCGACGCCCCACGTCGGCGGCGAACCGCCAATGCGTGGTGACGCGGCGGCCGTCGAGCAGGCCAGTAGCGGCGAGGATGTAGATGCCGGTACACACGCTGACGACTCGGCGCGTCGTGACAGCGCGAGTTCGCAGCCATGCAAGCAGTCGTTCATCAGTGGCGAGGACGCGACTGCCGACACCTCCGGGAATCAGCACGGTGTCGAACGTCGGCGCATCGTCCAATGCATAGCTGGGCGTGACTACAAGACCGTTCTCGGCACGGACGGGGTTGGCATCAATGGCGATGATGTGCAGTTGATAAGGCGGATCGCCTGGCATTGACGTATTGGCCATGCCAAATACGTCAAGTGGCCCGATCAGGTCGAGCGATTGCATGTCCTGATAGGCAATTAGACCAATTTCTTTCATGTCATTCCTGGGACGCCATCATTGTCACCGCAGCGGGGGACTGCGGCGCTGCAGCTGTGTGCGAATCACCTCGTTCGCCGCGTCAACGAGGAACTCGCAAGCACAACCTGTGCTGTCGAGGCTAGCGTCCCCCGGCGTGTGGCGATTTTTCCGGCCCGGGTCGCGACCGAGCCATTCTATCGACATGGCGACAGGCCCTGCGCGCCGACGCTCCCGTTATGCTCGGTTCCGCCATCATGTTCGCGGAACCAGCATGCTTTATCTCGCGTCAAAGTCGCCGCGTCGTCGCCAGTTGCTGCAGCAGCTCGGCGTGGATTTCTCCGTCATTGAAGTCGATGTCGTCGAACGCCGGGAGCCGGGCGAATCACCGCTGGACTATGTCAGCCGCGTGGCCCGCGACAAGGCCCGGGCGGGCTTGGCCTCGCTGGCAGTCGACGCATCAGCCGATGCCGTGGTGCTGGGCTCGGATACCGAGGTCGTGCTCAACGGCGAGGTATTCGGCAAGCCACGCGATGCCGACGATGCGACCGTGATGCTCGGCCGACTCGCCGGATGCACCCACGAGGTCATCTCGACGCTTTGGCTGGTGTCAGGAGATCGAGAGCAGGGCGATGTCTGCGTGTCGCAAGTACGCTTCGCTGCATTGGACGTAGCGACGATTGCGGCTTATGTCGCCACCGGCGAGCCGTTCGGCAAGGCTGGTGGCTATGCCATCCAGGGCCGTGGTGCAACGTTGATCGAGCATCTCGACGGCAGCTACACGGGAGTCATGGGGTTGCCGTTGTTCGAGACGGCGCGTCTGTTGCGTCGGTTCGGTGGTTACAGCCGCTGACCTCAGCCGCTGACTTCATCCGCCTGGATGGGCAACCATGAACCATGCCGCTACGGCCAGCAAGTTGTTGGCACTGTGCGCAACCACGCTCGTCCAGATCGATCCCGAGCGCAGTCGCAACCAGGCCAACGCCAAGGCCAGCAGGAGCAAGTCAGGCAGCGCAAATAGCTGCCAGTTCAGGCCCGGAAGATGGGCCAGCGCGAACACCAGTGAACTGAGCACGATTGCCGCAACGCTGCCCCAGCGTTTCAGCAGCGCAGACAACAGCACGCCACGGAACAACAGTTCCTCCACCAGCGGGCCCAGGCTCACCACCAGGATGACCAGTGGGATACGCCAACCCAGTGGCGTGTTCTCGCCCAGTTGCCGGATGTTCTGCGTGACGGCGTGGCCGTGCGCCAACCACTGGGTCAGCCATCCGCCGAGAATCGGTGCGGCCAGTCCGATGACTACGGCCAGCAGAAAGAACGCTGCTTGCGCCGGAGCAACGAAACCGAAGCCAGGCGGCCGCGCCAGTGTCCACAAGCGCGGCCAGCGGCGCCAGATCAGCAGCATGACGGTGGCCGCGGCGAGGCTTAGCACAAGCATCACCAACAAGGCTTGCATGCCCGGTTGTCCCAGTGTGTTGTGGATCACCTCGTCTGGGTCCGCGAGCTCCTGCCACGAGTGGAGATGGCCGGTAGCCAATGCCAGCACAAAGATAAACACACTGCCGCCTACCGCCTGTAACGCAAAATAAAGCGCGATCCAGCCCAGCGCAGCCCAGAGACCGGGACCCCGCGGAGGCGTCGGCAATGTCGGCGGCGTTATTACGGAAGAGAAAATGGGTTGCGTATCGATGGTCAGGACTTCCAGCGCGGCTGCGGCGACAGTGCCCGCTTTGGCGGCACGCTTCGCAATAAGGGATTATCGCAGCAAGATGGTGAGACGCATCGGCTCAAGGAGGTGCGTCGACGGTGGATTTTGGCAGAACTGCCAATGGCGATGCGCGGCATCGCGTCGGATTTCCCGATGCGTTCTTTGAGCGGCTGTTCAGCGGCAGCAGCGCCCGTCGAGTGATGTGATGTTGAATCTGGCACAGGTTTCGGCTCGACCACCTGTGGTCTGGTTGCCATTGGCGCTGTGCTGGACGAGGCAAGAATGAAGCGCTTCGATGCGGATCTGGCCAGGATGCTGGCCAGTCGCAATCCGCTTGAGCCGACGGCGGCGCCGCATCCCGTGTGGTCCCCGAGCGCCGTGGCCCCGCGTTGTCGGGCGGACCGCGATCAGCCGATGGCCACGGCGCGAACCACGCCGATTCCGGCCATGATCAGCAGGACAAACCAGGCGAGCATGGCCAGGCCAAAGCCCGGGCCACGCTTGGTCGGATCCTTCAGGTAAGCCACCGCGTACCACACCCGGCCCGCCACCCAGACCAGTCCGGCGATGCCGGCCCAGCCGCTGAATCCGTAGTTGGCGGCCAGCCACAAGGTGGGCAGGAACAACACCGTCTGCTCCAGAGTGTTCATCTGCACCCGGTGGGCGCGTTCGAACACAGGATGTCCGCTGGTCGCCGGAGCCTTGATCTGATACTTGCCGCGGGCACGGCCGACGACCCAGGTGGTGCCAAACAGCAACAGCACGGTGAACAGGGCAACCAGGGCGGGCAGGTGGGTCATGGGGCATCCTCGGTGACATGAATTTTGGTAGCGGAGCGGCTGCCGTGGCGTGATCACGGGCAAGGCGCTATCGTCGCACGATGGCACCGCACCATGGTGCGCCTGACGAGTAGGGTGCTGTTATGAAATGGCAAAAAGGCGGCAGTAGCGACAACGTCGAAGTCGGCAGCGGACGCCGTGGCGGGCGGCGATTCGGAGGCGGCGGCCGGATGGGGTTGGGAGGCTTGATCGTGCTGGCCATTCTGGGCTGGGTTTTCTTCAAGAACCCGCTAGCCTTGCTGGACCAGAGCGGCATGCAGTCCGGTGTGCAGGACCAGAACAGCGTGCCGGCACAGGTCGATCCGGAGCAGAAGGCTTTCGTCAGTGCGATCCTGCGTTCCACCGAGGTGACCTGGGGCGAGATATTCCAGGCCAAGGGCGCGACGTACGTCGATCCGAAACTGCATCTGTTCAGCGGCGGTGTGAGCACCGGTTGCGGTGGCGCCAGCAGTGCGGTGGGGCCGTTCTATTGTCCGGCCGACCAGAAGGTTTATCTGGACTTGGTCTTTTTCGAGCAACTGCAGAATGATCTCCATTCGGCGGGCGATTTCGCGCGTGCCTATGTGATCGCCCACGAGATCGGACATCACGTGCAGAACCTCACCGGCGTATTCGACCAGGTGAAGCAGTGGCAGCGCCAGGGCTTGCCGATGGACGGTGCCGATGGACTGTCCGTGCGGCAGGAACTGCAGGCCGATTGCTACGCCGGCGTGTGGGCCAACCACAGCCAGCGCGAGCTGAACTGGCTGCAGCCGGGGGACATCGAGGAGGCGCTGAACGCAGCCAGCCAAATCGGTGACGACGCCTTGCAGCAGCAGGCGCAGGGTCGGGTGCGCCCAGACACGTTCACCCATGGCACCTCGGCGCAGCGCGTGCAATGGTTCAAGACTGGATTCAGCAGCGGGGACATGGATCAGTGCAACACGTTTGCCGGCATACGTTGAGCCGCTTTTGAACGAATTCGGCGGCTCGCCACACGGCGGGCCTCGCACACCCTAGAATTCACATGCTGCGTGCCTCGGGGTGCGCTCTGGCCTGATCCGATGTTGCATCCCTGCCTGCGTTGCGGCGCCTGCTGCGCGTACTTTCGCGTTGCCTTCCATTGGTCGGAGACGGAGGCGTTTCTGGGTGGCAACGTACCGTCAGAACTGACCGAGAAGCTCGATGCGCGGCACCAACACTTCACAGCCGCGATGCACGGCCCTGCAAGGCGTTGTCGGCGAAGCTGCACATTGCGGCATCTACCCGCAGCGCCCGTCGGTGTGCCGCGAGGTACAACCTTCGTGGGAATTCGGTGCGGTCAGCGCGCAATGCGACAAGGCGCGGCTGGCGCATGGTCTGCCGATATTGCAACCCGGGGATTGGGTCGATCCTTTCGATGCCGGAGAACCGCCGCTGCCGCAGGTCGCTTGAGTGCGGGCTTGCGTGTTGGAGGGGATCAGCGAGTTGAACCGTCTTGCCAGTTCCATGGTCCAGGTTTTCGACGCAAACTTATGTCGAGCTGGCGGCCAATCGGGTAAGGCTGTAGATGAGCCACGCATAAGGTTCCAAACGGTTGATCTTGGCGATGTCCGCTCAATCGAATCGATAGATATCCATCGCCAGCAGGCCCCTGTCGATACCCGCATCGATACGTTGCGCGCGAGCATTCACGCCGGCCGCACCCAACGCCACAAATAGCGGCAGCAGATGCTCGTCGGTGGGATGCGCGCGTTCGGCAAATGGCGCCTGGCAACGGTAGTCGAGCAGTGCGTCGAGGTCACCGGCCGTGAGCTTCTGCTCGATCCACTCGGTGAATGGTTTCACATACGGGGCTTGCTGTTCGTCGCTGTAGCCGGCGCGCAGATCGTGCAGGTTGTGGGTGATGCTGCCCGAGCCGATCACCAGCACGCCTTCGTCGCGCAAGGTTGCCAATGCTTGCCCCAGCGCATATTGGTGGGCCGGGCCGAGTTCCGGCTGGATCGAGATCGGCACTACCGGAATGTCCGCCGCCGGATACAGCATGCGCAGCGGTATCCAGGCGCCGTGATCGAGGCCGCGGTCGGGGTCGAGCGATGCTTCCAGGCCAGCCTGATCCAGCAGCCGCACAATGCGTTCGGTCAGCGCGGGAGAGCCCGGCGCCGGGTAGCGCATCTCGTAAAGGGCGGCAGGGAAGCCACGGAAATCGTGAATGGTCTCTGGTGCGGTCGCGCCGCCGACCTGCGGCCGGCGTGACAGCCAGTGGGCGCTGGCGATCACTATCGCCTGAGGCCGCGCCAACACCGCCGCCAGTTCGGCCAGCCGTTCGACGGTCGGGCTGCGCTGCAGCGCGGTCATCGGTGAACCGTGCGAAATATACAGGCTGGGCAAGCGGGGCATGGCGTAATTCAATGGCGAGGAGAGGCTTGAGGTGGGGATGGACAGCCAACTCTATCAACCCGCACTGGAAACACGCGGATCGTCCGAGCGGAATCATCGGACGACCCACACCGACCGTGGGCGAATTACTTGTGCGGTGGCTTTTCGCCGCCGTGGCGCGGCTTGAAACCGCCAGGCTTGAAGCCGGTGGGTTTCGGGCCGCCAGGTTTGAACCCGCCTGGCTTCTTGAATCCGCCGGGCTTGTGCACTGCGGGCGTGCTGGTGCCGGTGTCACTGCCATCCCACTCGTGGATGCGCAACTGCTGCTGCACCACCCATACCTTCTTCAGGTGCTCGAATACTTCATTCGGCATGCCGTCGGGCAGGTCGATCAGGCTGTAGTGGTCACGGATGCTCAGCCGGCCGATGAACTGACTGTCCAGACCAGCCTCGTTGGCGATCGCACCGACAATGTTGCCCGGCTTCACGCCGTGCTCGTGGCCGACCTCGATGCGATAAGTGCGTTTGCCTTCCTCGGTGGCATGCGCGCGCACTGGATGCTGGCCGAATTCACGCGGGGGAGCATTTTCATGCGCCCCGTGTTCGCGCGGTCGATGTTCGACCGACCTTGATTCGCGCACCGGCTGGTCGGCAGCGGCGGCTTCGCGCGCGTGCGGCGGGCGTCGCTCGCTGCTGCGCTCGCGCGGCGCGGCGCGTTCAACCCGCTCGCGCGAGGCTGGTTCGTATTTCTCACGCTTCGGTGGTGGCGCCAACAGCAGCGGCTGGTCGCCCTGGGCGATCCGCGCGAGCGCCGCGGCGATCTCGATGGCCGGGACGTTGTATTCCTGTTCGTACTGTTCGATCAGCTGCTGGAACTGACCCAGCTCGCCCTGCGCCAGCGTGTCGCTGATGCGCTGCTTGAACTTGCCGATGCGCACGTCGTTGACCACCTCAACCGAGGGCAACTGCATCTGCTCGATCGGCTGGCGGGTGGCACGCTCGATCGCGTGCAGCATGCCGCGCTCGCGCGGACTCACGAACAAGATCGCTTCACCACTGCGGCCGGCTCGGCCGGTGCGCCCGATCCGATGCACATAGCTTTCGGTGTCGTACGGAATGTCGTAGTTCACGATGTGGCTGATGCGCTCCACGTCGAGGCCGCGCGCGGCAACATCGGTGGCGACCAGGATGTCGAGCTTGCCGTCCTTGAGCTGCTGGATCACCCGTTCGCGTTGCGCCTGCGCAATGTCGCCGTTGATGGCGGCAGCTGCCAGACCGCGTGCCTGCAGCTTGCCGGCCAGCTCTTCGGTAGCCTGCTTGGTGCGCGCGAAGATGATCATCGCATCGAAGGGCTCGGCCTCAAGGATGCGGGTCAGTGCGTCCAGCTTGTGCATGCCGCTGACGAACCAGTAACGCTGGTGGATGTTCGGCGTGGTGGCGGCCGACGATTTGATCGTAACCTCGACCGGGTCCTTCAGATGGCGCTGTGCGATCTTGCGGATCTGGGGTGGCATAGTCGCCGAGAACAGCGCCACCTGACGCTCGGGCGGCGTCGCGTGCAGCACTTTCTCGACGTCGTCGATAAAGCCCATGCGCAGCATTTCATCGGCTTCGTCGAGCACCAGGTACTTCAGTTCGGACAAGTCCAGCGTGCGCTTGTCCAGATGATCGATCACCCGGCCGGGTGTGCCCACCACCACGTGCACGCCGCGCTTGAGCGAATGCAGCTGCGGGCCGTAGCTCTGACCGCCATAGATCGGCAGCACCTGGAATCCGGGAATGTGCGCAGCGTAGCGTTGAAACGCCTCGGCGACCTGGATCGCGAGCTCGCGGGTGGGCGCGAGCACCAGTGCCTGTGGCTTGCCGGCGCGCGAACTAATCCGCGACAGGATCGGCAGCGCAAACGCAGCGGTCTTGCCGGTGCCGGTCTGCGCCTGGCCGAGTACGTCGCGACCTTCCAGCAGCGGCGGGATGGTGGCAGCCTGGATCGGCGAGGGCGACTCGTAGCCGACGTCGGCCAATACGCGCATAACGTTGGGATGCAGTGCGAGTGCGCCAAAACCGGACGGAACCGGGGCGTGGTCGGGAGTGGGGGAAGACATGGGGGGAACCTCGGAACTATGGCAGCGCCGCGAATGCGGCGCGCAAAGGAGTTGATTCTACCAGTCCCGGGCTTGCAGCGTAGGACGAATTGCTGAATGACGCGTGCACACTCACGCGGTTATGCTCCGGATGGGATGTCTGACCTGGAGTAGATGAGGATGGTTACCCTCGAGACGATTTCCGAACAGCGCCTGCATGGCGGCGTCCAGGGTTTCTATCGGCATGCGTCGCAAGCCTGCGGCGGACCCATGCGTTTCGCCGTGTACCAGCCGCCGCAGGCTGCGCGAAGGGCCTGCCCGGTGCTGTATTTTCTGGCTGGTCTGACCTGCACCGAAGAAACCGCCACGATCAAGGCGGGCGCCCAGCGGCTGGCGGCTGAATTGGGTCTGGTGTTGGTGATGCCCGACACTAGCCCGCGCGACACCGGCTTCGACGGTGCCACCGGTGACTGGGAGTTTGGCGAGGGCGCCGGTTTCTATCTCGACGCGACCGAGGCGCCTTGGTCGTCGCGCTTCAACATGCACACCTATGTGGCGGATGAGTTGCCGGCGTTGCTCGCCGAGAAATTCCCGGTGGATGCCTCGCGCAGCGCGTTGTGCGGTCACTCGATGGGTGGGCATGGCGCCCTGACGATCGCCCTGAAGTACCCGACGCGTTACCGCTCGGTGTCGGCCTTCGCGCCGATCGTGGCACCGAGTCAGGTGCCGTGGGGGCACAAGGCCTTGCCGCGGTATCTCGGTGATAACGCCAGCGCGTGGGCGGACTACGATGCTTGCGAGCTGGTCCGCAGACAGACCTTTCCCGGCACGATCTTGATCGATCAGGGCGAGGCCGATCAGTTTCTGGAAACTCAGCTGAAGCCCGAATTGTTCGACCAGGCGTGTGCCGAAGCGGGACAATCGCTGTTGTTGCGCCGTCATGCCGGCTACGACCACAGCTACTGGTTCATCGCCAGCTTCATCGACGATCACCTGCGTCATCACGCCCAGGCACTGGGGCTGTCGTGATCGCACTGCCGAGACTGCAAACCGGCCGTGGTGTGGTGCGTCTGCCCGAGCCGGCCGATGCGCCGAAGTTGCTGCAATACCGACTGGAGAACCGCGAGCATCTGGCGTCGTGGGAGCCTTTGCGCTCAGCGGGCTACTTCACACTGGAACAGTGCCAGCGAGCGGTGACCGATGCCCGCGAAGTCGCGAAACTGGATTGCGGCTATCCGCTGCTCATGTTCGATCCCGACGAGCAGGAGATCCGGGCCAGCATGACCCTGTCCAACGTGATGCGTGGTCCGTTCCAGGCCTGTCTGCTCGGTTACGGTGTTGCGGCCCGCTGGCAGGGCTTGGGCCTGATGCACGAGGCACTGCAAGCCGCCCTGGCGTGGGCATTCGGCGAGCTCGGCTTGCATCGGGTGATGGCTAATTACCTGCCGCGCAATGAACGTAGCGCGCGCCTGCTCACGCGGCTCGGCTTCGAGCGCGAGGGTTATGCGCGCGCCTATCTCAAGATCGCCGGGCAGTGGGAAGACCACGTACTCACGGCGAAGATGGTCCCAGGCCATGGGTAGATGCAGTCAAAGAAAATGGCGGCCCATGGCCGCCATTCTCGGTATCACTCAGGTTGATTCGGTTCAGGCCTTGGCGGCCGGACGATGGTTCGAACGGCGGCGTTGGTTGCCAGCGGCGTGATCACCACGCCCCTGCGGCGCATAGCCGTTCGGTCGGGCCGAGCCGGCTGGCTTGCCCTGGCGCGGGGCTCGAGATGCTTGGCGTTGGCCACCACCCCCCTGCTTCGGACGCGGTGCGCCCGCATCCAGACGCAACGGGGCAGAGGGCTCGAAACCAGCCACCGGGTTGATCGCGATGTCCTGCTTGAGCAGCTTGCGGATGTCGTGCAACAGGCCGCTTTCGTCGTGGCTGACCAGGGACAGCGCCAGGCCTTCAAGGCCGGCGCGACCAGTGCGACCGATCCGGTGCACGTAGTCTTCGGCGACCGAGGGCAGGTCGTAGTTGATCACGATCGGTAGCTGCTCGATGTCGATACCGCGTGCGGCGATGTCGGTGGCCACCAGCACCGTGACGCGGCCGCTCTTGAAGTCGCTGAGTGCGCGGGTACGGGCATTCTGGCTCTTGTTGCCGTGGATCGCGGCGCTGCGCAGACCCGAGGCGTTGAGGAAGGTTACCAACTTGTCAGCGCCATGCTTGGTGCGGCTGAAAACCAATGACTGGCGACGGCTGTCCTGCGACAGTACGTGCAGCAGCAAGTCGCGTTTGCGCGCGGCGTCGACTGGGTGCACTTGATGACTGACCAGGGCGGTCACGGTGTTCGGTGCGGACACCGAGATCTCGCGGGCGTTGTGCATGAACTCCAGCGCCAGCGTCTTGATCGCCGGCGGGAAGGTGGCCGAGAACAGCATCGTCTGGCGCTTCTTCGGCACCGATTGCAGGATGCGCTTCAGCGCCGGCAGGAAGCCCATGTCGAGCATGCGGTCGGCTTCGTCCAGGATCAGCGTTTCAACCGCGGAAAGATCCAGCGTGCGCTGCTGCATGTGGTCGATCAGGCGACCTGGGGTGGCGATCACTATATCCACGCCACGGCGCAGCGAGTTGATCTGCGGGCCCATGCTGACGCCACCGAAGATGGTGCAACTGCTGACCCGCATGTTCTTGCTGTAGCTGCGGATGTTGTCGTGGATCTGGGCCGCGAGCTCGCGCGTCGGGGTGAGGATCAGGGCGCGCGGCCGGCGCGTCATGGTCTCGCCGCTGGTCGACAGCTTTTGCAGAAGCGGCAGCGCGAACGCGGCGGTCTTGCCAGTGCCGGTTTGCGCCGCGGCGAGCAAGTCGTGGCCTTCCAGCGCGAGCGGAATGGCCGCAGTCTGGATCGGGGTGGGTGTCGTGTAGCCGAAATCGGCGAGCGCACTCAACAACGCGGGCGCAAGGCCCAGCGAATCAAAAGACATGTAACACTCCTGTGCAACCCGGAGTGTTCATACCGTGTTGCTAATCAAGGGGGGGATGGGGCGGCGAGGTGCCGCAACAACCGAGGGTACGGCTGCGCGGCGTAGTATAGCCGAAGTTCTGGCGCAACGCGCGGGTTTCTCGCAATCAGGCCGGATCGTCGTCTTCAGAAGGGCGTTGCGCCACGATCAAAAAGCTGTTGAAAGGCGTGTGGCCGCGCAGTGATTCAATGCTTACCTCGAGCCCGCCGCGTTCCAGCGGCGCGCGCAGTTCGTCGACGCTCGGATAGTGCTGCGGCCCACCGCGAATCCAGCCCGAGGCGTGCAGGAAAAACTCCTCCACCCGGGTCGCGTGGAAGCGCCAATTCGCCTCGCGCAATACGTTGCGAATGATCAAGCGGCCTTGCGGTGCAAGATGCCGGATTGCCTCCTGCAGCAGGGTTTGCTGGTCATTCGCGGACAGGTAATGCAGTACATCGAGGATGGCGACGTGGCCCCGCATGGGCGGCAGTTCACGGGTGTTCGCGCAACGCAGCTCCACGGCGGTCTCCAAACCGGCGCGTTCCGCCGCGCGCTGTCCCGCGGCGATCTTGCGCTGATCGTGATCCACCCCGATGCAGGCCGCGAAGTGACCTTGCGCACGCAGGTATTGACCGAGCAGGCCGATCCCGCAACCGATGTCGAGCAGGGGCAGCGTGCTGCCGGCCAGCAAGCTGGCTACGGCGGCGTACACCGGGTCGCTCGCCAGCTTGCTGCGTACGTAACCGCGCTGCAGGCGGCCGTCATAGCGGCTGGCGATGAGCTGACGCGTGCGACGGTCCATCCATGTCCTGCATGCCGGGGATGTGATGAGCCTAGCAGCGAGTTGGTGCGCATCGTGTGCACGGCGACCGGCTGCCGGCCACCGGTCATCGCGGCTGGACAATCACGCCGTGCTCGTCA